>VAPK010785705.1_pt1 | contig 16685 bp, 16 predicted proteins | sample 3395031 | NCBI WGS metagenome assembly VAPK01 (sample SAMN08290443, study PRJNA428436) | hydrothermal vent metagenome | isolation source: Deep-sea hydrothermal vent chimney 1 | place: Pacific Ocean: Juan De Fuca Ridge
AGCCGCCATGGGGCGGTGGGCTTGTAGCTGGCTTTAGCCTGAATGACACTTACAGTGTCTAAATCAAGCCACCTGCTTCAGCTGGTGGTTAAGTTGACTGGGAGGAGGGGGCTTTGCGACCCAATTCCTTAAGAATATCGACATTTGTTCGGGATATTCTTGCGGATAGTACCACCACTTTAGCAGGTTGGGGGGGTATTTAGGCATTAGCTTCCTTCTGGATCCACTACCATGTCCACAACTTATTTAACGACGCCGTATTTGTTGAAGGCTCGAGATATTGGAAGTCTCGTGTACGCTCGTTTGTTATATGGCAACAGTGACGCGCGCCTGTCGATTTTATTGAAAGCTACGGGTGCGACTTTATTTATCTTATTGCAGACAAGTTGACAGAGCCCTTATCAAGGCAAAAGTGCTGTGGGTTAAACTCTACTATAAAGAAGTACAACTGAGACAGCGTGTTAACGACCGTCACGTAGTGCTTGGATACGCTCTTCTAAAGGAGGGTGGGTCATAGTCAATTTTTTCAGACCCATCGCGCCTAACAATCCACCATTAATGCCAAGAGCCTGCATTTGAGCGGGTAACTGTGCTGGTTGCTGTAATGATTGTAATCGTTCCAATGCATGTATCATCTTGTCTCGCCCAGCCAATTCCGCACCGCCAGCATCGGCTCGGTATTCACGCCAGCGGCTAAACCATCGCACGATTAATGTAGCTAAAAACCCTAATACAAACTGCGCTGCCATATACGTAAATCTGTATCCCATACCCCGGCCATAACCGTAACCACTTGAGCTATAACCTTGCTTTCGCCCATCAACCAGAGATGAAATCAATTGTGCCAAAACGATCACAAAAGTATTTACCACACCTTGAATTAACGATAAAGTCACCATATCACCATTGGCAACATGACTCATTTCATGGCCCAAAACGGCTTCTGCTTCATCTTGAGTCATTGCCTCCAAAAGCCCCGTGCTGACTGCAACTAACGATTTATTTTTATTTGCGCCAGTAGCAAAAGCATTGGGTGCAGGGGAATTAAAAATAGCTACTTCAGGCATATCAATTCCGACACGATCAGCTTGCCTGGATATGGTTTGGAGCAGCCATTTCTCAGTGTCATTTTTTGGTGTTTCAATGACTACTGCGCCGGAAGAACGCTTAGCTGCAGATTTTGACATCAGCAACGAAATAAAGGATCCTGCGAACCCCATAACCCCAGCCATGATTAACAACGGCATCCAACTCATTCCTGGCTGATTCAGACCAAAGAGAGTAATTATTAAGTTCAAAACGAACATTACTGCAAGATTCGTTACAATAAATAAACCCGCTCTCATCAACATAATTTAGTGCCTCGCGATTAAAATCAAAAAAACTGTATTTATGCGCCTGTCGCTATATTGCTTCCACATAGTATCTATAGTCTGTTGAACAGGAATGCTAGTACAGGAATCCATGAACAACTGACCTTTTAGCTTGACAGTGTAACAGAAAATTTTAGGTTCTCAATAGCTTACAAAGATCTAGGAGTACAATACATTAAGTAAGTGTTTGCTAAATTAAAGTATTGTGCTACTTGATCTTCTTGATCGAGGCTAAGATCTTTTCGCCTGAAAAGGTAAAAATTATCTATATTTTGATATCAACATAGATAGATTGGCAGCTGCTTGAGCAAGCATGCTGGTATCGTTTGTAACTTCTTGAGAATAGCGGGCGGTATTCTCGGCCATTAGGGAAACTTTGGAAATATTGCTAGCTATAGTCCCTGTAACTATCGTTTGTTCTTGAGAAGAGTGAGCGATACTGCTATTCAGTCGTGATAATTTATCAACGCTGTTTATAATGTCAGATAAGGCTAGAGAAGCTTCATTGATTTGTGTGGTTTCTTGCCCACCCTTGATAACTGAAACAGCCCGTGTTGTACCTGATTGTAATGACTCAATCATTATTTGAATTTCTTCTGTTGATTCCTGAGTACGGTTCGCTAGAGTACGCACTTCATCTGCCACTACCGCAAAGCCTCGGCCCTGCTCTCCTGCTCGGGCGGCTTCAATCGCCGCATTTAGAGCCAATAAGTTAGTTTGTTCTGCGATACCTCGTATTACATCGAGAACGGACCCAATTCTGTTGCTTTCCACATCGAGCTCAGTAATAACATCAGCCGTACTCTCCATAGAGGCACGCAATTGATTAATTGAGTGGGTACTGTCCTTCATGACTAATATACCTCGCTGAGTACTATCTGTTGTTTTTCCAACCATTTTAAGAGCTGATTGAGTGCTTTCTGATACACTGCCAGCGGAGGCGCTCAGCTCCTCTATTGCTGCTGCCATTTGTTCTGTTTCGTTTTTTTGTGTTTGTGCAGAGGAATCTGTTTGCTGGGCAGTCGCATCAAGACTAAGAATACTGGACTGAAGAGAGTCTACTATTGTCAGAATGTCCTTGTTGGCAGATTCCAGATTTGAGGCCAATTTGATTATAGCTGTCTGCGATATCATCCGTTTCCGTATTCGTAGATAGACTAATGCGATGGGATAATACACTGTCAGCTCCTTTGGCCATACCCTCTTTAATCGTATCCAAAGGGGTCAAAATGACTTTTTTTGCGACAATAAAAATGGCGAATAACATGATCAAGCCTGAAATTAGCCCGATTAGGAGTAAGGGACCAACATGAGCCACATCTGCAATATTTACGGGAAGCGTTACTTCTAAAACGCCCCTGGTATCACCTAATTTCCAATCGGTTTTAGGTGACTGGGGGTGAGAGTTATGGCAATCCACACAAGCCTGAGACACCATTTTATCGGCAATGGCTAGTCGAATAGTTTTCCCACCATCTCCATTTTCACTAACTTCTTTATAAATACCATCAGGATTTTGGGTTAAATAATTCCAGGCGGTTGTACTGAGCTCGTCCAGTTGACGACTTGTCCGGTTAGGAAAAGGATATTTACTTAATAAATTAATTTTTTGACCTTGGCTTAGGTTGCTGAATTCAGTACTTAAATCGTGAACCATAGTGGCAGGCAAGGGGATCTTGTTTGGGTTCTCTTTATGATTGAATGATGCGCTGATTGAGCTATTAGATAGGACCTTTTTGATTATGTTTTTCGTATAATAAGCTCTAAGAGCCTTAAACTCCCTAGTTTTTAATTCTGCATTTTGAACCGCCGAATCGAGAGCAGCCTGTTCTATTCCGCTGGAAACATACCAAGTCGTAATCATTGTAGATAAAGCCATCAGTATAATGATAGGTATAAAAAAGCGAAGTAGAATCTTGTTACTAAACATTTGATAGCCTTTAAACTTAAAGTGAGGAATTTGTTGCGATTTTCTTTAATCTAGTTAATTTAGTATAGGACAAATGTTAATGTTTTTGCAGTAGGCGAATAATGGTTATTGCGTTTGTGAGAAAAAATGTGATACAAGGATGAAGCTGGAGATTAAAAATTTATAATCATCCGGGTCAATATTGATGTCTGAATTTTTATTGAGGAGAGTTTAATGCTTGCAAAAATAACAGTTGCGGAATATATGTCTAAAAGATTAGTAAAGCTAAAACAAGATACGGATGTTATAGAAGCAATAAAATTGATGCTGAATCATAAAATAACCAGCGCCCCGGTTATGACCGAGCAAGGAACATTGGTGGGTATGTTTTCAGAAAAGGATGGTATGAAAGTTGTTTTGGAGAGTGCTTATAATCAAGGGATGAGCGGAAAAGTCGCTGATTTTATGACAGAAGAAACTATTTCTGTGGAAGCTGATGCAAGTATTCTTGAATTGGCTGAAACATTCAAAGGGTCAACAGTTAGAAGCTTTCCGGTTTACGATGATGGTGATTTAGTGGGTGTAATAAGTCGTTCAGATGTGTTGCGTGCATTGACCTCCTCGAAGTAGTCGGCCCAGAAACGGAAATGCCAAACTTTCGAACTTGTTCAAGATTTACTGCGCAACTACCATTTGCGGTTGGGCGGTGCCCGAAATCCTCGTTTACTCCAGTAAACTCCGGTTTTTGTGCTCCTTCGCCCACATCTGACAGAGTACTCGTAGAGATCTAGAACAGGTTCTTAAGGTCTAATATTTAGGTCTCTGGGATTTTAACTAATAAGTTGACACGTCTGTTCTTTCTTCGGCTTTCCTCGCTGAAATTATCAGCTATAGGCATGGTGTCTGCATAGGTGACTGCGCGTAGTCGCTGGCTATTAAGGTCTTGCGATATTAGGAAATGTAGAACACTGGTGGCTCGCGCTGAGCCGAGTTCCCAGTTGGACGGGAACTGTTCGGTTGCAATGGGTTGATTATCGGTGTGTCCTTCAATAAAAATAATACCCGTCGATTGTTTTAATAAAGCCGTCAGTTTTTTTAAGATTTCCTTGCCATCCTCTGTTAACAAAGCTTCGGCCGAGTCAAACAGGATGTTATCCTGTATTTCTATCTGTGCGTAGCCTTGATTGATTTTGACGTTGATGAATTCAAAGTGATCGAGTTTCTTTTTTAGTCGGTCTTGCCATTTTTCTTCTGGTTTCTTCGATTCATGAATGGCCGGCTTATCAGTATTCAAATACGATTCTATAGTATTCGTTTCATTTGAAACGCTATTAATTATTTTTTCTTGCTTGGTTTTAATTGCAGTATTTTCATGTTCAGGTTCAATTTTTTTTGCGATTACATGAGGAGGATAGATTTTTGGGGTAAGAGGGGGAGGCTCTTTTATTTCTAATTTTTTCCTGGTTATAGCGGTTGATTTTTCTTGGGCAGGGTTAACAGTTTCTTTTTTTATCGTTTTTATTTCATTTGTGGCTAGTTTCTTCTCTGTTAGTTGGGGAAGGGTACTTTTTGTATTAAGTGTATAACGTTTTTTAATTTCTCGTTTTTTGCTGGAATGAGCAGCAAACTTCGGTTGGGCAGTTTTATTTATTGCAAGTATTGATTCAGAATTTTTTCTGATGGGTCTGCTTTGTTTCTGAGCTATTTTTTTTGTGGTTTGTTTTGTCTGGGAAGGTATGGTTTTGTCTGTCATCGCCAATAACGTGATGACTAACATAATAATTAACACGAAAACATCTAGATAGCTTAGTAGCCAGCTTTGTTGATTACTATCATTCCTGTGGTCGGCTAGTAAGTCTTCGATTGCCTGAGAGGCATGCAAGTTGGCATAAGATTCTCTGCTCATGAGTCTGATGTGAGCTTTTCTTTTAATTGATCTGATCCAGATGTTTTCAGCTCATTATCATGGGTAACAATAAATGAATTCAATGTTTCTCGAATATAGGCGGGCGTTCGGCGCTCACTGATCAGAACAATACCTTCGAGCACCATACTCATTATCATAACGCGGTGTTCCATGCGTCGTTCAAGCTTTATTGCGATAGGGTTGAAAAGTAAATTGGCAAACAATAAGCCATAAAATGTTGTGATTAGGGCAATCGCCATGTTAAAGCTTATTAGGCTTATATCGCGAGAATCTAGTGCCTGTAGCATATTGATTAAACCCACTAATGTCCCTAACATACCAAATGCGGGGGCAAATTGGGCCATCGTTCTAAAAATATCTGCTTCAGCCTTTTCTTTAGCTTTAACTCTAGAAATGCGCCATTTCAATAGTGCCAGAATGTCTTCAACCGGTGTTTTATCAATAATTAATTGGAATCCGGTTTTTAAATAAGGATTGTTTATCTTTTCAATCGCATTTTCGATTGCCAGGGTGTCTCGTCGAAACCACATTTTCGCAACTTCAATGACTTCAGCAGCCTCTTTTTGGGGGTTTAAGCTTTCATAAAACAGCACGGCTTTAACAGATTTAACGCTACGCTTTATATCTCTTAAAGGGTAACTTAATAGAACGGCTGCCAAACAACCCATAATTACGATGGCCAAACCTGTTGGGTTTATGAATGATCGTGGATCATCAGCCGCAAATAGAATGATGAATATGACTAGAATTAAACTTAAAATAATGCCTAATGCGGTAGAATAATTGATGCTTTTAATCATCGCTCTGAATTTTAGTGCCTGGAGTTACTAAAAGCATAGCAGAAATATGGAGCACCGATAGCGTGGTGCTTGAGCAAATATGATACTCTTTGTCTATTACTTATTTTTTAAGAAATATTTTATGATTAATGTCTTGCTGGTGGAAGACCAGGAATTAGTTCGAACTGGGATTGCGTCGTTGTTATCTTCCGACGAAAATATAACTGTCATTGGTCTTGCCAGCAGTGGCGAAGAAGCCATAGACGCTGTTAACAAATTGAACCCCGATGTTGTGCTAATGGATATTAATATGCCTGGGATAGGTGGGGTTGAAGCTTGTCGGCGGATTATACTGCGAGATTCCGATGTAAAAATTATTGCTTTAACGGTACACAAAGATGGCCCTGTGCCGCAGCAATTATTGAAGTTAGGTGTGCCTGGTTTTATATCAAAGAGCTCACCAGCCCAGGAAATGGTAAATGCAATCAAACAGGTGGTGAATGGCAAAAGGTATTTTTGTAATGATGTGGCTAATAATTTAGCTTTTGCTTCAGTATTAAACGGTGGAGGTTCACCGTTCGAAAAATTATCACAACGGGAAACTGAAGTTGTTTCATTAATATTGCAAGGTAAAACAATTCAGGAAATGTCAGAGATGCTATCCATTAGTGATAAAACAATCAATACTTATCGATATCGCATTTATGACAAGTTACGAATAAAAAATGATGTGGCATTAACCTGTTTGGCCGTAAAATATGAATTTATTGATGCCACTTTGATCTAGAGTGTGGTCTATTTAAGGCTAAAGTGAAACTCAGGAGGCGAATATGTCACTACCCCCAAAATTAGTGCCGAATATAGTTGAGGCTATAGCAAAGACAATCGAAAACAACGCGGAAGAAGTAACCGCATTGGATCAAGCTATCGGCGATGGTGATCATGTCTTTAATTTACAGCGTGGTTTAGACGCGTTGGTCCAGCAAAAAGAAGATCTGGCTAAGCTTGACTTGGTGTCTGTGTTACAGAAAATCGGTATGACCTTAATGTCAACAATGGGGGGTGCCTCAGGCTCATTGTTTGGTACGTTGTTTGTGTCGATGAGTAAGGCGGCCCGGGACCAGGAGTTGAATTTACAATCTTTTGCGAATATTTTTTCTCAAGGTGTAGAATCCGTTAAGCAAAGAGGTAAAGCTGATGTTGGCGAAAAGACTATGCTTGATGTTCTAGTGCCTGTTGCTTTAAATTTGCAAGAATCAGCTGCTGCAGCAATAGCGTTACCTGATGTCTTGAAAAACATCAAAAGTGTGGCTATTTCCGGTATGGAATCTACACGTGATATGGTGGCAACAAAGGGGCGTGCCTCATATCTTGGGGAGCGCACCAAAGGCCACATCGATGCTGGAGCAAAGACCACACAGTTGATGATTTGTGTGATAGCAGATATTTTGCTGGCTGAGAGCTAGTACAGCACCCAGCAAGTTCTACTAGTCTTCTTCTATAGCTTCAACAGCGTTTCCATCAGGATCCCTAAAAAAAACGGCGCTCCGGCCTGACTTGCTTTTGCTGTAATAGATACCATGTTCTTCAAGTTTCGTTATTAATGGTTGAATACTAGTAATCCTCAATGCAACATGGCGGTCACGCCCGCCATGATCTGGTCTTTCCAGAATGGGGTCAGGGTTTGGCAGGCAAATGCAGTGTATCGCTTGTTCGCCAATTTTAAACCAAGCACCTTCATATTTGAAAGTAGGGCGGTTTGAGTCTATTTCTAGGCCTAGGACGTCATGATAAAAAAATATTGACTTGGCTAGGTCGGCGGACAACACGCTATGGTGGTCCATTCTCAAAATATTTATAGTGTTTGTTTCCATATGCTTATAGTAGGTTCTTTTAGCCCCAACGTAAATTAGCAGTATGAACAGGGGCATCCCATAACTGTGTAAGCTCATCATCCAGCAGGGTCAATGTTATTGAGCAACCCGCCATGTCAAGAGAAGTCGTATAATTGCCAACCAGTGAGCGAGTGATATTAACACCTTGCTGTTCCCAGTATTGGCTCGCCAGATTATAAATCAAGTGTAATTCCATCAGAGGCGTTGCACCAAAACCATTGACATGAAGCAGAGCGGACTGGCCTTTTTGAGGCTCAAGATCGTTATTAATGGCTTCGGCAAGTCGAGCAACAATCTCAGTAGCACTGAGCACATTGATGGTTTCACGGCCTCTTTCCCCGTGTATGCCGACGCCCATTTCTATTTCAGTTTTAGTAAGTTCAAATGTGGGTTTTCCTAATGCAGGGACAGTACAACTGCTGAGCGCCACTCCCATTGATGCAGTAACTTCGTTGACGCGGTCACCCAAAGCCTTGCAAGCAGCTAAATCTGCACCCTTTTCCGCAGCTGCCCCCACCATTTTTTCAACAATCAGCGTGCCAGCAACACCTCGGCGGCCGGTGCTATGGTCTTTCGGTAACGAAACATCATCATCTATAAGTACAGTTTCACTGGGGCAATCCAGCATTTCGGCTGCTATTTCAAAATTCATTACATCGCCAGCGTAATTTTTAACAATAAATAAAACGCCACCACCATTTTCTACTGCTTGAGCCGCTTCCAGCATTTGATCGGGTGTCGGTGAAGTAAATATTTGGCCTGGGCAGGCAACGTCAAGCATGCCTGTACCGACAAAGCCGCTATGCAAAGGTTCATGACCAGAGCCGCCTCCGGAAATAAGTGCAACTTTGCCGGGTTTTATGGCATTAATTCTTTTGATGTAGTGTGGCTGAGGATTGAAGTGCACAATATCTGCGTGAGCTTTGGCAAAACCCTGCAAACTTTCCTCAAGTAGCGTATCGATATTATTGATGAATTTTTTCATGGGAATAAACTGTTTGATTTTCTTAGAAGTATATTAACGTGTACAGCGCGCTTGTTCAATTTTTTAAAGCACGAGTAATATCGCGGATATCTGGCATGACCCAAGTGGGTTTATAATCAATTTGTTTTAAATCATCTTCTGAAGAAATTCCGGTTAAAACCATCAGGCTACGAATACCGGTTCTTACAGCGCCAAGAATATCGGTGTCCAGACGATCGCCAATGGCAATGGTTTCAGCAGGATTTGAGTCAAGAAGCGCTATAGCTTGTTGATACATAATAGGTTCTGGTTTACCAACAAGAGTAGGTTTTACATTTGTTGCAGTCTGTAATGCAGCCAGTATAGCGCCATTGCCATGAGTAACACCGAGTTCTGTAGGTAGAGTGGTATCGCCATTGGTACCAATAAACTGAGCGCCGCTATTGATATTAAGGGTGGCTGTTGCCAGTTTATCCCAGGAAATTTCTTTATCTAACCCGCAAACCACAATATCCGCACCTACTCCTGTTGCACCAGTGGAATTTAATTGATAGAGATCGGTCAAAGTAAAGCCTTGTTCTATCAAGGGTTGTCGTGCTCCACTTTCGCCGATTACAAAGATTCGAGTGGACTTGGGGTCGTGGTGTTGGGCAAGATGCAGTGCTGTTGCCATCCCAGAAGTTAGGATTTCCTGAAGAGCGACCGTTATTCCCATTCCAGCAAGTTTATCGATATATTGGTTTGGGGTTAATCGGGCATTATTGGTTGCCAAAATAAAAGGCAGCTTTTTCTCTCTAAGTATTTGAAAGAATTCGGATAGTCCGGGTAAGGGCAGGTCTCCATGCCATAAAACACCATCCATATCTATAATTAATGCACTAATATTAGTGAAAGGTTCCATAAATTTATTTTTGTAAAATTCTTTAACTTGGGTAAAACTTGGATAATAACCTACCTGGCTTTGATATAGCAAAGGGGGATATTTCTGGAACTTTTAAAATTATTAGCACTCCTATGTGTTGAGTGCTAAAATATAAGTAACTAAATTAAAGAGGTGAATATGACTGACGCTATGACATTGCCGACTAATTTGTCGGTTGGATCATTCGACGCCTATTTGGGTGTGGTTGGCCAAATGACCAAATTATCCATCGAAGAAGAGCGCGAGCTGGCTGTGCGTTTTCATGAGGAAAATGATCTGGATGCCGCTAGGCAACTAGTCATGGCAAACCTTCGATTTGTAGTACATATTGCTCGAGGGTACAGTGGGTATGGATTGTCTTTACCGGATATTGTTCAGGAAGGCAATGTTGGACTGATGAAGGCCGTTAAACGATTTGATCCCGATGTGGGTGTGCGGCTGGTATCCTTTGCAGTTCATTGGATTAGAGCGGAAATACATGAGTTTGTCATTAAGAACTGGCGAATTGTTAAGGTTGCTACGACCAAAGCGCAGCGTAAATTGTTTTTTAATTTGAGAAAATCAAAAAAACGCCTGGGTTGGTTGTCGAAAGGTGAAGCGGAAGCGCTTGCACAAGACTTGGATGTTGATATTAAAATCGTTTATGAGATGGAAAAGCGTCTGGATAGCCGTGATTCAGCGTTTGATATGCCGGCAGATGAGTCTGCAGAAGTGAATTTCACTGCACCAGCTAGTTATCTGCAACAAAACAATGCAGACCCTGCGACACTACTAGAAAACGAAGACTGGAAAGAACATAAAGAGGATTTGTTGTCGCGCGCTATATCAGCGTTAGATTCGCGTAGCCAAGATATCCTGAAGAGCAGGTGGTTGGCTGATAAAAAGGCCACGTTGCACGAGCTGGCTGCTCGCTATAACGTCTCAGCAGAGAGAATTCGGCAGTTGGAGCAAAATGCAATGAAAAAAATGAAACAAGCTGTTGTGCTAGAAGCATAATATATCTTTTCTAAAAAAGGAAAAAGGGCGGTTTAAAAATCGCCTTTTTTATTTGTGAATATAGGAATGGCAATTAGGCTGCGGGCTATGTGCTTTCATCAGATAGAGTATGTATTCTCCACACACTATCACGCACACGTGTAGCAATCTACAGCAAGGTTTCCCAACAACGATTCTGCGCAATAGCGAGCACACTAAATGCTAGATTTTCATGTGCGAAGAGTATAGGTTAGAATGGTAATGTTTTTTAACTAACACAAGGATCTAAAATGGGACTGTTTGATTTTGCAAGTAATATAGGTAGAAAACTGTTTGGTGACGATGATGAAGCTGCGGCCAAAATTGCGGCACATTTGGAAGCTAATAATCCAGGCATTGATGGCTTGTCAGTCAGTTTTCAAGAGGGTGTTGTTACTTTGTCAGGTAATGGTGCTGATTCTGCCGCGGTCGAAAAAGCTATTTTAATGGCTGGAAATGTTGAAGGTGTTCAGCAGGTCGTTAATAACACCAGTGTAACGGTTGAAGAAGGCCAGGTTGAATATTACGAAATTCAAAGTGGTGATACTTTGTCGAAATTGGCCAAAAAGTATTATGGTGATCCCATGGTTTATGATCGTATTTTTGAAGCTAACCGCGAAGTCATCCAGGATCCTGATTTGATTTTTGTTGGCCAAAAAATCAGAATCCCTCTGGCCTAATTTTAATTCTTTTAGGTTTTAAGTGCTCTCAGAGCTGTTTGGTTTTGAGAGTCTCTGATCTTTGATCAGTTTTTTCAAATGGCGTGCAAAGCGCTCTTCTTTCTAACTTCTAGCAACAGTAGTGTCTAAAACTTTCAAATTACATAGTCGTTTTAAACCGGCTGGCGATCAACCTTCGGCAATCAAACAATTGAAAGAAAGCTTGAATGACGGTGAGGTACATCAGGTTTTGTTGGGAGTAACCGGTTCAGGGAAAACGTTTACTATTGCTAATGTCATTCAGGAAGTGCAGCGCCCCGCCATGATCTTGGCACCCAATAAAACTTTAGCTGCGCAGTTGTACGGAGAGATGAAAGAATTTTTTCCGGAAAATAGCGTCGAATACTTTGTCTCTTATTACGATTATTATCAGCCGGAGGCTTATGTCCCTGCTTCAGATACCTTTATCGATAAGGATGCGGCTCTGAATGAACATATTGAGCAGATGCGTCTTTCTGCAACCAAGGCATTGATTGAGCGGAAGGATACAGTCGTCGTCGCAACAGTGTCAGCAATCTATGGTTTGGGTGAACCTGAATCTTATTTCAAGATGGTGTTACATTTAGTGCGCGGAGATTTAATCGATCAACGTAACCTTATTCGGCGCCTGGCGGAAATGCAGTATATACGCAATGATATTGAGCTTAGGCGAGCTACTTATAGGGTGAGGGGAGATGTTATTGATATTTTTCCAGCCGAATCGGAACAGGAAGCTCTGAGAATTGAGTTATTTGATGATGAAGTAGAACGGCTGTCACTCTTTGACCCGTTGACCGGCGAAATTTTAAGTCGTATTGCTCGCTATACGGTCTATCCAAAAAATCACTATGTGACCCCACGGCAAACATTGTTAGATGCCGTAGAAAAAATTAAAACTGAATTAAAGCAGCGGCTAGAGCAATTTCGCACTGAAAATAAGTTGGTTGAGGCTCAGCGGTTAGAGCAAAGAACTTTATTCGATATAGAAATGATTCTGGAGGTGGGGTATTGTTCTGGAATAGAAAATTATTCTCGCTACTTATCTGGCAGGGCAGAAGGTGAGTCTCCACCCACTATGTTTGATTATTTGCCTGACAACGCCTTGGTGGTGGTTGATGAAAGTCATGTGACCATACCGCAATTGGGAGCTATGTATAAAGGCGACCGTTCACGTAAAGAAACATTGGTGGAATATGGGTTTAGATTACCTTCGGCACTGGACAATCGGCCTTTGATGTTTGAAGAATTTGAAATGCGTGTGTCACAAAGAATCTATGTTTCAGCAACGCCAGGCCCATACGAGAGAGAGCATTCCAGTGTTTTTGTTGAGCAGGTGGTCAGACCTACCGGGTTGCTTGACCCAGAAGTTGAAGTGCGCCCCGCCACCACCCAGGTTGACGATTTAATATCCGAAATCCACAAGCGCACCGAAGTTAATGAGCGCGTGTTAGTGACTACATTAACCAAGAGAATGTCGGAAGATCTTACTGAATATCTGTCGGATCATGATATTAAAGTGCGGTATTTGCATTCAGATATTGATACTGTGGAGCGCGTTGAAATAATCCGGGATTTACGGTTAGGGAGATTTGATGTTTTGGTCGGGATCAATTTGCTCCGGGAGGGCTTAGATCTTCCTGAGGTATCATTGGTCGCAATCCTGGATGCTGATAAGGAAGGGTTTTTGCGTTCTGAAGTTTCATTAGTGCAAACTATTGGTAGAGCCGCCAGAAATGTTCACGCTAAGGCCATTCTTTATGGTGATCGAATTACTAAGTCCATGGCTAAAGCGATTGAAGAAACGGAGCGTCGAAGAGAAACACAACAAGCCTATAATAGACAACATCAGATTGAACCTAAAACGATATATAAGTCAGTTAAAGACATTCTTGAAGTTGCTATCCCGGGGTCTGATGTTGCCGGGGGCAGCATGAAGGCCGGAGTTGCTGAGTCAAGGGCAGAATATAAAGCCTTGTCACCAAAAGAGATTACAAAAAAAGTCAAACATCTGGAAGATCAAATGTATCTGCACGCTAAAAATCTTGAATTTGAAGAGGCGGCTAGAATTCGGGATCAAATTAAGGTGTTGCAAGAGGAAATGATGGTTTAAAATTGCAAACATCTGATGGAATATGCTAAACTTACAGGTTAAATAGAACTATAGAGATTATCAGGCGCGTAGCTCAGTTGGTTAGAGCACCACCTTGACATGGTGGGGGTCGGTAGTTCGAATCTACTCGCGCCTACCAGATTATTAAAGCATCGCTGTAGCGGTGCTTTTTTTTATTGTAGCTAGTGATTATAATAGAAAAAACATGCCCGTAATTACTTTACCTGATGGCTCCAAGCGAGAGTTTGATCAAGCACTATCCGTATTGGATGTGGCTGCGTCGATCGGCCTTGGGTTGGCGAAGGCAACTTTAGCTGGAAAAGTTAATGATGACGTCGTTGACGCCAGTACTTTGATAGAAACTGATGTCAGTCTGGAAATAATTACGGCTAAAGATGATGCGGGACTAGAGATCATCAGGCATTCCACGGCACATTTGCTGGCTCATGCAGTAAAACAGTTGTTTCCTGAAGCACAGGTCACAATAGGGCCAGTTATAGAGAATGGTTTTTTTTACGATTTTGCCTTTTCAAGATCGTTTACTCCGGAAGATTTAACAGTCATTGAAAAAAGAATGTCCGAATTGGTGGCTGAGGATTATGAAGTTAGCCGTTCGGTAATGCCCCGTGATGAAGCGGCAAAATTTTTTCGTGAGCAAGGGGAAATTTACAAAGCAGAAATTATTGAGTCCATACCTGCAAATGAAGATATTTCTTTATATACACAGGGTGACTTTACCGATTTATGCCGCGGCCCGCATGTACCGAATACCGGCAAGCTGAAAGTTTTCAAATTAATGAAAATTGCTGGTGCATATTGGCGGGGTGATTCAAATAATGAAATGCTACAGCGTATATACGGTACCGCCTGGGCAGATAAAAAAGCTCTAAAAGCTTATTTATACAGGTTAGAAGAAGCTGAAAAACGCGATCATCGCAAACTGGCAAAAGCACTGGATTTGTTTCATAGCCAGGAAGAAGCTCCTGGCATGATATTCTGGCACGAGAAGGGTTGGGTCATTTATCAGCAAATCGAACAGTATATTCGGCAAAAACTTCTGGAACATAACTATTTTGAAGTTAAAACCCCGCAAGTGGTCGATCGTTCATTGTGGGAAAAATCCGGTCATTGGGATAAGTTTGGTGATATGATCTTCACCACCCACTCAGAACATCGCGATTATGCTATAAAACCGATGAATTGCCCCTGCCATGTGCAGATATATAACCAGGGCTTAAAAAGTTATCGTGATCTTCCTGTTCGTATGGCTGAGTTTGGCTCCTGTCATCGCAACGAACCTTCCGGTACTTTACACGGGTTAATGCGGGTTAGAAATTTTGTCCAGGATGATGCACATATATTCTGTACTGAAGATCAAATCCAGGAAGAAGTCTCTGTTTTCATTGATTTGTTATTTGATGTTTATAAAGACTTTGGTTTTACAGACATTATAATTAAATTGTCTACTCGTCCGGAAAACCGCGTAGGTGACGATGTAGTATGGGATAAAGCCGAGCAGGCGTTGGAGTTGGCTCTTAACAGCAAAGAGCTGGACTGGGGCCTACAGCCGGGTGAGGGCGCTTTTTATGGGCCAAAGATTGAGTTTTCGCTAAAAGATTGTCTTGACCGAGTTTGGCAATGTGGCACGATACAAGTGGATTTTTCGATGCCAGACCGTTTGGATGCTACTTATATCGCCGAAGATGGCTCAAAACAAGTCCCGGTTATGTTGCACCGCGCGATTCTGGGATCGCTGGAACGTTTCATTGGTATTTTGATCGAGCAGCACGCTGGAACTATGCCGGTTTGGTTGTCGCCAGTCCAAATTGTAGTGATGAATATTGCGGGTCGGCACGAACAATATGCCGAGCAACTTAGCTCAGAATTAGAAAAACAAGGGTTTAGAGTTAAAAAAGACTTGAGAAATGAGAAGATAGGTTTTAAAATTCGCGAGCATTCCATGCAACGTGTACCATACCTTCTGATTGTTGGTGACAAAGAATTGGAAAATAACACAGTTGCAGTACGAACGCAGAAAGGTGAGGATCTTGGTAGCCTTTCTGTCGAAGAATTTTCTCGACAACTGGTGAGTGCGATTGAAAGTAAAAAATAATATATGTTTGGAGGACTGAAGTATCGCTGCTAAAAAAGATGAAACGCGCCTGAATGATGCAATAACTGCAAGAAGAATCAGAGTGACAGGGGCGGAGGGAGAACAATTAGGCATCATTCCGCTGGAAGAAGCAAAGCAAATCGCTTTTGAGGCAGATTTGGATTTGGTTGAAATTTCACCCAATGCAGACCCTCCTGTTTGCCGGATAATGAACTATGGCAAATATCAGTTTGAGCGCAACAAAAAATTGCAGGCAGCAAAAAAGAAGCAAAAACAAATTCAGATTAAAGAAATCAAATTCAGGCCAGGAACGGAAGAAGGTGATTACCAGGTTAAGTTGAGAAACCTGACAAAATTTCTAAATGAAGGTAATAAAACCAAGGTAACCTTACGTTTTCGTGGGCGTGAAATGGCTCATAGAGAAATAGGCTTGGCTTTATTGAAGCGGGTAGAAAAGGATTTGCAAGAATTAGCTTCGGTTGAACAGTTTCCAAAAATGGAAGGTCGCCAGATGGTGATGGTGTTGGCACCGATTAAGAAAAAATAACCTAACTATTCAGCTCACACCATATTTTGCGATTACTGCGTCAAAAGTGCTCATTTATACTTAGATAAACTGCGTGCTTTTTTTGTACTCACAAAAATATACCGTAATCTGAATAGCAACTAACATCATAAATGAACTTTGTAATTGAGGGAACGATTACTAAATCTTGCCATTTCGGTAAGTAAAATTCTTCAGGGCCATGCATTTTGCCTTGCTGGGTTTTTTCTCAAGGATGGCTTTTACCTTACCAAGTGGAGAAAACAAATGCCTAAAATCAAAACCAACCGTGGTGCGGCCAAACGCTTTAAGCGTACTGGTGGCGGCGGTTTCAAATGTAACCAGTCTCATCGACGTCATATTTTGACCAAGAAGAGCACCAAAAGAAAAAGACAGTTGCGTAAATCGGCAACTCTTCATCCGGCTGACGTGCGTAT
>VAPK010159416.1_pt1 | contig 16684 bp, 19 predicted proteins | sample 3395031 | NCBI WGS metagenome assembly VAPK01 (sample SAMN08290443, study PRJNA428436) | hydrothermal vent metagenome | isolation source: Deep-sea hydrothermal vent chimney 1 | place: Pacific Ocean: Juan De Fuca Ridge
CTTATTCGACCAGGCTGTTGCCGAATAATATTTGAAACGATTCAGCGGTTTTAACCCACCCAGCAAGGCGTATAAACTTAGTCCTGCACGAATTTTCCAGGACTGTCGGCGCGTGTGTTTATAAACAGGAATTTGAAAGGCGACGGGTCTGACCAGATCGGGTGCGATGCGCAACAGTATTTCACGCTCATGCAGCGCCTTTCTCACTAATCCAAACTGCGCCGTTTCAAGATAGCGCAGGCCACCGTGAATTAATTTACTGGAACGGCTTGAGGTAGCAGCGGCAATAGCCTGTTTTTCTAACAGCAGGACGTTGTAACCTGCTGCCGCACCCGCTTGTGCGACACCCACGCCCTGAATGCCGCCACCGATGATCACTATGTCATAATCGACTGAACTCACGCTTGCATCTCAGCCTGCAAGCTTTCCAGCATTTCGCCGATGGCAAAGGTCTCGACCAGATCAACTCCGCGTGCCAGCACGGCCTGTGCCTGACCGGCATCGGTGCATTCATAGACGGCTAAACGCGAGCCGGGAACACACAATTTTCCCTGCTCCGGCAGGCTTTGAATATCACAAAACAGGTATTCTGCATGTAATGCCTGTGCCTGCGGCTGGCGCAAGTCATGCCAGTCATCCGCCACTAGCGCGATGGGCTGCGTCCCCAGTTTGCGTACTGTTTGCAATGCCGACAGGGAATAGGAAATCATCACACATTGGCTCAACACCGATTGTAGATCGGCAAACACTGTTGCCAGCATGCTTGCCTCACCAGCATGAGCAAGGCTGATACGCTTAAGTTCGATGAAGGCGGTGATCTGCGGATGGCGATGTAACAAGTCAGCCAGTTCGTCCAGTCTTGAAATACCCACATCCCTCACGCGAAATGTTTTCAGCAGCTGCCAGTCATACTCGTGCAGCGCACCGGGCTGGCCACACAGGCGTTGCAGATCTCGATCATGAAACAACAGTGCCACGCCGTCAGCACTCAGCTGCACATCAACTTCGATGTATTTTGCCCCCGCAGAAATCGCCGCTTCGATACCGGCCAGACTGTTCTCCGGGTAATGCCGGGGATAGCCTCGATGAGCAATCAAGCTGTCTGCCGACACAAGGGTGGAGTCAATTTTATTTGAGGCCATTGTAATATCCATACGATAATAACAACCCCCTTTGGCTCCGACCCGCATGTTTTTCCCGTGACGATTTATCTGAGCCAACTCTGTTATACTCGCGCCCTGTTTTTCTAGTATTCAATGACCATGCTCCAGCACCTTTCAACTATCCAGATTATTTCCGTCGCCATCCTGCCACTGCTGTTTGCCATTATTGTGCATGAAGTGGCGCATGGTTGGGTGGCCAAACGGCTGGGCGATCACACCGCCGAAATGCTTGGCCGTCTGACCTTGAACCCGATCAAACATATCGATCCGGTGGGTACCCTGCTGGTGCCGATAGTCATGCTCGCCACGTTGGGCTTCGCCTTTGGCTGGGCCAAGCCCGTGCCCATCAATTACCGCAATCTGCGCAACCCTAAACGCGATATGGTGCTGGTCGCCGCAGCCGGTCCCGCATCCAATCTGCTGATGGCTTTTGCCTGGGCGCTGATCGCAAAGATCGCAATGCTCATGCCCGCCAGCATGCAGTTTGTCTCCGAACCGCTGATCTATATGGGTAGCATTGGCATCCTTATTAATGTGTTGCTGATGGTGTTTAATCTTATTCCCCTGCCACCGCTGGATGGCGGGCGCGTCGCCGTTGGCCTGTTGCCACCACAGATGGGATATTCCCTAAGCAAACTGGAACCCTATGGCCTGTTCATCATTATTGCCCTGTTCGCCACCGGCTTTCTCTCAAAAATAATCTGGCCTGCTATCAGCATGGTATCTGACATCATCAAGACGCTGGCAGGCCTCTAAACCACGCCGCTCAGGCTGAACCCAGCCGCTGCAACGAAACAAATTTCTGATTCTCGTCAAACTCCAGTTCGAACAAACCCGAGACCCCCGCATGGCTCAGATAAGGACGTAAAATAGCCGCAGGGAAGCGCAAATTCTGGCCATCCAGACTTCGCGCCTGCACCATGCTGACCTGCCCCTGATAATACTGGCGATAGTTTTCAGCTGAAAGATTGAGGTGGAAACGCATTCTTGCCATTAAATAATAAACCTTTACTAGCCAATATCCTGCCAATCATCATGGGCAAATCAGGGAAGACGCCCCGTTAATTATAGGTGTAGAATGCCCGTTCAGGATCAGCACACACCAAGATATGCACCTGTTGGACTCGGCCCCTGCTCTGCTACTCGCTTTTTGATTCTACATCTTGATACAGGGGGGCGCATGACAATTACAATGACAACTAAAAGAGAGAAAACAACGTTATGAAATTTACTTTTCCAACTGCAAAATACTTCATGAAATCCCTGATCATCTCAGCCCTGCTTGGCCTACTGGCCTATTTAATTGCCCCCCAGGTTACTATCGGAGCCCTCGGTACCACCAGTGGCTTTGCCTACGGCGTACTCGCCGGTGCTCTAATCGGTTCCCTGCTCGCCGCCACCCGCGTCATCCCCGCCACAGCCAGTAAAATGGAGTCTATTTTTGTCGGCAACCTGGCCTTCCGTGCCTCCAACAATGCCGTGCGTGAGTTGTTCGAAAAATATGGCGAGGTGCATGCAGTACGACTGATGACAGATCGCGTGACCCGTAAACCCCGTGGTTTTGGCTTTGTAGAAATGAATCACCGCGATGCGATAAAAGCCATCAACGGCTTGCATGGTGAAGATTTTCAGGGTCGGGAATTGAAGGTCAACATTGCCAACGAAAGAAAGCCACGCGAAGAAATGCATACCGCAAACAGCTAATTCGCCGTTAACCGAACACAAAAAAGGGAGCCTGCTGGCTCCCTTTTTTATGGTCTGGTTAACGCTGCCGGAGATTCACCCGGATAAGGTGTCGGCGTCATAAAAAATGACGCCGACACCTTATCCAAAAGCTTCCTTAGCCACGAACTTCCAGCAGCTCCACCTCAAACACCAGCGTAGCATTAGGTGGAATCGCCCCACCGGCACCGGCTGCGCCATAGCCCATATCCGCCGGGATAATCAGCGTACGCTTACCGCCCACTTTCATCCCCGCAAAACCCTGATCCCAACCTTTGATCACCATGCCCGCGCCCAGCACGAACGAGAACGGATCATTGCGATCCAGTGAGCTATCAAATTTACTGCCCTTGTTATCTGTCCCCGCCTCGTCATACAACCAGCCGGAGTAATGCACAACGATGGATTTTCCTGAGACCGCTTCGTCTCCTTCGCCCTGCGCATGATCGATAATCTGTAATTCAGTCATAGTATTTGTGGGCATTTAATGCCCCTCCCGTATGTTATCTGCCCACGATGCTAAATCCGAGTAAGTTCCCGCTTTCCTGCCATCTCGGGGCAAATTCTGCTTTAGTAATTTTCCCATACGCCGTTATAGGTGCATAGGTAGAGTGGTGCAGTATGTCATAAATCACTGCTAAATCAGAATTTCAGGTCAGCGACCGGAACATAATAAGCATTAATCACTTGCGTGACAGGACAGCTATATGAATTCATCATTTATTACTTCGGTTGACGAACGTACCAAACTGGCAGGCGCTAACCGCCTGGAAATTCTCCTTTTCAGCCTTGGTCATGACAGTAATACTCAACGCGAAGAAGTCTTTGGTCTCAATGTTTTCAAAATCCGCGAAGTTATTCAGGTGCCCGAAATCACCCATGCACCTGACATGCCGGTAGGCGTTAAGGGGCTAGTCAGTCTGCGAGGAGTCATGATCCCGGTGATTGATATGGCGCATTTCTGCGGTATGGCGGTCGAAGCCCCCCCCACTAAACTGATAGTCACTGAATACAACAAAACAACGCAGGGTTTGCTGGTTAATTCAGTGGAACAAATCCTGCGACTAGAGTGGAATGACATCAAGGTTCCACCGTCGATGATGGCCAACCGTCTGGGCGGGTTAATCACGGCAGTCACTGAATTGAATGACAAGCGTATCGTGATGCTACTGGATGTAGAAAAAGTGCTGGTAGAAACGGCAGGATCTCAGGATGATCCCAGCCTGTTCGAAGGCATCGAGCGTCTCGAAGAATCGGCTACCGTCTTCTTTGCCGATGACTCCAGTGTTGCCCGCCGTCAAATTGAAAGCACCCTGGAACGTCTGGGAGCCAATTATTACAGCGCTAAAAATGGTGAAGAGGCCTGGGAAAAACTTCAGGAAATTGCCGCTCGCGCTGAGGCTACCAACACCCCCCTCAGTGAAATGCTCCAGGCAATTATTACCGATGTGGAAATGCCAGGTATGGATGGCTATGTGTTAACAAAATATATCAAAAGTGACTCCCGCTTCAAAGGCATCCCGGTGCTCATGCACTCATCACTGTCGGCTGATGCCAACATGCTGCTCGGTAGTAAGGTCGGTGCAGATGCCTATATCCCAAAATTCGACCCTATCGAATTATCAAATGCGCTAATTCCCTTTCTCAAGCAAAAGAAGGCCAGTTAAAACCGGGGCAACGGTATCCTGTTTTAAACGGCAAATTACGAAATCAAGTTTTCATCCAGAAAACTTTGGTAATTCTCCGCACTCACCAGCTGCGTGCCATCACAGTTGAACTGAATGCGGACAAAACTCTGCACCATGCAAATGGTCACATTGCGGATATAATATTCCGGTATGTCTCGCAGCACTTTCAAAGTAGAAATAATCTGCAAGATCTCCGACTTCTCCATTGGTTCCCATTCGGCATTGCGCTTATTTAAAATATTCTGCCAGTAACCTGGGAGATTTTTATAAATCGGATTAGCCCCGATATTCCAGTACAGATCATTCACAAACTGAATCTTGTCTGTATAGCTTACCGCCGGGAACTGACGCTCAATATAATCCCGATCCGCCATTTTTTCAGCCTCATGCACTTCAATACGCATGGGATCAAAAATGGAGGCTGTGCGGATCTCATTATTGTTAAATCCAATATATAAACGGAAGGTGCTGCGGTTTAATAACAGCTCTTTAAAATTAACCGCCAGTGGTTCGTACAGACTGTCCACCTTGCTATCATATTTTTTGCGCGCATACGCCGTCTCGCGCAGGGACGGATCGCCTTTGATGCCAATCTGTAACGTCTCAGAATTCAGACCACTGGCACTGAGAATACTCTCCCTGAGTATTTTTTCTTCCATATCAATATCACGTTCTGACATACTCTTCTCTTAATAATTAAAACTGTAATAAAATCGCTTCTCGCCTAAATAGCAGAACTCATATTATACTTGTAAAGTTTCCTTAACATGACACACAAGTATGCAAAACACGCACAACAATCCAGACATCTACTCAGTATCTCTGGAGGATTTTGAACCGAAGGTTATAGAAGCCTCCTATCAGCGCCCCATTCTGCTCGATCTGTGGGCTGACTGGTGCTCACCCTGCATCGTCATTGCCCCCATCCTCAGCCAGGTGGTTGAACGATTCGAGGGGCGTGTGGCGCTGGCTAAGCTCGAAGTGGATGAAGGTAAAAATATGAAACTTGCAGGCCGTTACAAAGTCCGAGGATTTCCTACCATTATTCTATTTCAGAATGGCGAAAACAAAGCCCATTTCAGCGGCGCGCGCCCAGCTTCTTTTATCGAGAACTTTATTCACGAAAATGCCGAATTTTAAAGGCTCTCGCTGGAATCCTGGTGTCTTCAGGTTGTAGCCAGACCTACTTCTTGTTACCGGTATAAAACACTCCCGGGATCCAGGTTTTGTATAACTTTGAAGTTTCGTCCAGCTCACCGTCATTGTCATCGACAAAGCGGAAGTTGTTAACCCCGATTCGAATCACATCACCATCAGCCAGCTTGTACAGGGAAACGGGTTTGTCATTCACAAAGGTATGATTGGTGCTATTTTGATCCTGCAGGATGTAATCAACCTGCGCTTCTTTTTCTGAGCGCAGCACTACTTCAATTACCGCATGCTCCTTGCTCACCAGATCATCGTCAATGCAGATTTCATTATCCGCGCCACGACCGATACGAATACGTTGCCGGTCAATGGGAAACTTTATCCCCGCATTGTTGAACTGAACCAGAATGGCCATTAGCTTTATTTTTCCTGTTTATCTGTTTTTAGCGTTTCTGCCACCGCCGTTTTACGCGCCGACTCGCGTTGAATAAATTTTTCCACCAGTTCCAGTGGAATCGCGCCAATTTGCTGCACTTTCAATTCTCCCTCAGGAGAATAAACTAACAGCGTCGGCGTGCCCATCCAGTTTTGTCCCGTCAGCTTTTCAAACCAACGACCAATCTTATTTGCTTCACCAATAAGGTTGGGGAAATTTATTTCATGACGTTGAATAAATAATTCTGCCGCTTTCTTTTTTTTCTGTCCATCAATCGACACACCCAGTACTTGCGCGTTACTTTCTTCATGCTTAAAATGAAAGTCCACATAGGCATGGGCTTCGCGGTTACAGATATGACAGTCTGACGCCCAGATCACAACCAGCAACCATTTATCTTCTTCAATATAATCCGTAATGCTGGCCGGTTGATCATCAAACGTAGAAAACAGGGACTCAGTGGCCATCACTGCGTTGCTCAACAGCAGGCTTAGCAACAGCGCTGAAACCGTATTGAGTAAATTTTTATGCGATTTTTTTTTCATTATACTTTCTCTTTAGCCAACGACAGGCTATTTATGTCGGTGCCGTAACGCAGGCTTTAGGTTGCAGGCGCAGCTTGGAAAACTCATCCGTAATGTCATCCACATCCAGTTGATCAAAGGCCTGACGATTAAAGGTAATCGTACCGCCGCCCATCTCATACCAGGAAAAACCCCCGCTCCACTCGGCCTGCTGATAGTCGCCCTGAAGCTTGCGCGGGAAAATTAGAATCTCACCTGGCCGATAAATTAGGTTATAGGGAATTTGCACCTGATGTAAATTGTCGATATACGACCACGCCTGCGCGCAATCGTTCATGCGTTCACAATGCGCCGGATAACTTTTATCACCACCATTATGTTGCCAGTGATCCGCCATCACCGGTAAGCCGCGCGTACGCAGGAACATCTGGAAATGCAAATGGTTGACCGAGGCATGTGCGCCGTAGGAATTATAACCCAGCCCCAGTCCGGGCAGATTTTTCCCCAGCTGATCCGCTATTTGCCAGACATAGTGGTGATATTCTTCGCGTAAAAACTGCGGCAGGTTTTTCTGCCGCTCGGGTAATAGCAGGCCATGGTAATCAATGAACGGATATTTATTATAAAACAGCGCGGCTTGCCGCCCATTCAGTTCGCCTTCCCAGAAACATTCTTTCTGCATAAACGGCTTGTTGAAATGAAAACCGTTTTCATTGAAAGGTGCATGAATACCACTACTCGGCTGGCCGCTCATGCGTCGAGGACGAAACGCACGTACCTGATTAAACTGAATCTCCCAGTCATCTTCATGCCGAAACGCGGTTTGTGCCAGATTATCAAAGCCGACTACCAGCATTTTCAAAAACACCAGTAGATCCTCGTCACTTTCATTGATCTGCCGTCCCTGTTTAAAGTCCTCCAGAAAACGTTTCTCCAGCTTCCTGAACTGTGCCCGTAAGGCGGCATGCGTGGCATCAAAAATAAACGGATCAAAGGTAGCATTGGCACACCCCAGAATCAGAGTGCCAAGGCTATCGTGATTCAGCATCTCCACCAGCCCCTGATTAAAGGCCTGATGAAATTGCGAAGATGAAGAAAAAATCGAGGCGCTCATGATTCCACAAAGCAGGAGAAGGAAGGGGGATTATAAGGGAATCAGGGGTTCAGATCACTTGCCGGGCTGGACTCAAGACACCGCACATAAATTTCGCCATCCCGCAGCTGCCATTTGAGATCAAAGTCCAGCAGGCGCATCGCATAAACCTCATCGCGCTCAGCCGTGGTGGCACGATAGGCCGGGCGGGGATCCAGCCGCAACAGCTGTTCGATCAGGCGACGTAACGCAGCATAGCCGCCCGGGTAGGTCTGTGCCTGCTGCTGACACTGCGCGTCTGCCAACTCGCTAAAGACTAGCTGCGCCACTGCCGGTTCAGGTGCCTGTGGCGCGTAGCCGCTGCTGGCCTGCGGCAGGCTATCGGCATAAGGCAGATAAGGTTTGATGTCTAATACCGGCGTACCGTCTAGTAGATCCACACCACTAATCTGTAGATACAGCCCGGTTCTGCGCCGCACCAGCCCCTCAAATTTCACCACTGACAGGCCTATCGGATTGGGGCGAAAAGTCGAGCGTGAGGCAAACACCCCAACCCGCTGGTTGCCGCCTAAACGGGGAGGCCGTACGGTGGCTTTCCAGTTTTCCCGCCGACAGTGATGAAATACAAAAACCACCCAGATGTGGGAGAAGGCATCCAGACCATTGAAGGCTTCATCCCGATCATAGGGGAGCAAAATTTCAATCTCGGCACGCGCCTCGGACACCAGTCCCGGCTGACGTGGGATACCAAACTTTTGTTTGAAACAGGAATGAACCCGACCAATGCTCGACATCTCAAACATCATCTCGATGAGTGTGCCAGCTGTGCTCGTGAAAGGTGTGGTTTAGCCAGATAGGTCTTGCTGCCCATCTCATGCAAACGGCTGAGTGTGCGTTCGAACGTCTGCGCCTGACGGCGGCCTGAATACAGGGCATACACCGATACGTCGGCAGCTAGAATCAACTTGACGTTATGATCATAGAGCGCATCAATCAGATGCATAAAGCGCTTGGCAATACTATCCTCGGCTTCCTCCATGATATAGATGTGACTGATAAAAACGGCGTGATAAAGCTGGGCAATCTCAAGATAATCATGCGCCGAGCGCGGCGTGTTGCAGATCGCATCAAAATCAAACCAGATCACATCGTCGGACAGGGCAACATAGTCAATCTTGCGATCATTAATTATGATCTGTCGGTTGTGCTTGGGGGGAGACGGTGCCAGCGCCCTGAATTTCTGCTCCAGCAGGCTATCATCGGGTTGCACGTAATACGCCTGTTCTTTTTCCAGCAATGCCAGCCGGTAATCCTGCTCACCTTCCAGCGCCACTTCCTGCGTGTGTTCCTGCAATAGGGCAATGGCATACATGAAGCGCTCACGTTGCAGACCATTTTTATACAGATCAGCAATCGCAATATTGGAGGTTGTCACCAGGCTAACGCCTTGATCAAATAGCGCCTGTAACAAGCCCGCCAGTAACATCGCATCGGCAATATCATGTACATGAAATTCATCCAGACACAGAACACGGATATCCTGGGCAATCTTTTTTGCCACGATCACCAGCGGATCAGGCGACTTCGGCAAGGCCTTGAGCTGTTGGTGAATGTCGCGCATGAAGCGGTGAAAATGCACCCGATTTTTTTCGGCAAACGGCAGGCACTCATAAAAGCAATCCACCAGCCAGGTCTTGCCCCGGCCAGGTTCACCGCAAAAATACAGCCCTCTCACCGGTGCAGGCTGCCGCGCAAACCAGTGCCGCCAGCCACCTGCACCCGTGTCCACGGCTAACAGCTCATCGTACAGCTGCTGCGTTGCTACCACCGCCCGCGCTTGCGCCGGATCGGCAGTGAAGTCGCCACTCTCCAGCTGCTGCTGGTAATGTTCGCTCGGGGTCATCTAACACTAATCCAGATTGAAGCCACAGTGCTTGTGGCTGATGTCACAGAAGGGTTTTTTGTTAGAGTGACCGCAGCGACACAGGGCACCGCGACTGCGCTGGGTTCGAAAGCGACCATCTGCGCTCTGAATCGTGACCGATCCTTTAAAACTCAACATGGCATTCGGCTTTACGGTGATAAGCAAAGTGCCGGTTGTATCCCCCAGCTGCTCAGCACGCTCATCCTCAAACTCGCCCGCATCATGAAAATCCGCCTGCCGGTGGCTGCCGTCACAAAACGGCATTTTCTTCGACTGCCCACAGCGGCATAGCCAGGCTTCCTGATCACTCAACAACACCGTCCCCTCAGCATCAAGCACAGTAATATCGCCACGAGCGACCATCGGCCCATCCACTTTCAGGGTTATTGTATTTTCAGGGCTATCTGCCAACCGTGACTCCTTGTTTCTTACTGTGTAATCAATCTGTTAGATCCTGGGCAGCTATATTTCACCCCGTCTAAATACTATAGCGTAATAACGAGTCAGGGTGAAAAAGAGATTCCTCAGGGAAAAATGTAGGGAATATCCTACACAACTTTCATCCCTGCCTGACAGACAACTCCCGCGCGATTGCATATTCTAATCACCGTGGTTCAGGTTCTCAGAGTACGCAGGGGGAGCCGTGAGATTCAGGGAGGAAAAGCGCTGGAGAGGATATTCCAGCAACAAAGACAGGGACAAACTTACGCAGCACAAACAATGGATAGGGACGCAGAGCCTGAACCACTCTTTTTTTACTCCGTTATCAACCGTCGGTACAGAACTATGCACATGACAAAACCCAATACCCGGTGTAATGAGCAACGCTTCATCCATATTTCCCGTCGGGGCTGGTATCTACGTACCCGCGAAGGATTAAGCGGCCCCTTTGATACCCGCACCACCGCCCAGAAATTTCTGGATGAAATTATCGAAAAAAATAGAATCAGCTCCTATAATTATAATTGAGCATGACACTGACTATTAAGGTCTTCCGCCATGAATATGCAAATTGCTGAATTATCAAAAAAGAGCCGCTATGGTGAGCAGGGTCATATCCCTGCCCGGAAAAAACGCATTTATACCCTGAATAATGAATGGTATTTTCTCACCCGCGAATACGGCGTGTTTGGCCCCTATCATAATTTTTTGACTGCAAAACAGGAGCTCAAGCTGTACATGCGCCGCCTGGGCATTGTCAGAATGGCCGCATACTAAATCACAACCCCACTAAATTACCCGCTGCTTGCAGCGAATTATCCTCGTACTCGTAGGCGCGGCTTCTACCCTGCGGGCACAGGTGAGCCGCACATGTTCGCCTGAAGGCGAACCTACAAAGGATACCCCGCCCGCTTGCGGCGGGGAGATTTATTTATCATTTTGTTTTTCATTCTACTTCAACTTCTCTTCGCATAATCCGATATATACTACGCCATACGCTAATATTACAATTATGCGCAGTAGCCACAAAATAGTGCGCTACTATTTCACGCTAAAGGAAGGATAACCTAGTTGGAAGAAATCGACTTACATCAACCTGAACTCTATATCAATCGTGAACTCAGCCTGCTTGAATTCAACCGGCGAGTGCTGGCGCTGTCTCGCGATGAGCAAATGCCGCTACTCGAACGGATACGCTACTTATGTATCTCCAGCACCAATCTGGATGAATTTTTCGAGATCCGGGTCGCCGGGCTAAAAGAAAAAGTGGGCATCCTCGGCAGTCACAACACGCCCGATAATATGTCGGCGGCGGAAACACTCAAAGCTATCCGCAACATGGCTCTCGAACTTGTTGAAGAGCAGTATCGAGTACTGAACAACGAGTTTTTCCCCCTGCTGGAAAAAGAAAATATCCATTTCATTCGCCGCAGCGAGTGGAGTGAAGAGCAGGAAAAATGGCTGCACAGTTATTTTGAAGAAAGCCTGCTGCCCATGCTTACTCCCATGGGACTGGATCCGGCACACCCCTTCCCGCGCATTATCAATAAATCGCTATCATTTATTGTCTCCTTGCAGGGCAAAGATGCCTTTGGCCGCGACAGTGGCATGGCCGTGGTACAGGCTCCCCGCTCCCTGCCTCGCCTGATCCAGCTTCCGCCTGATGAAAAAGGCAATGGCGAAAATAATTATGTCTTCCTGTCTTCTATTATTCATGCCTATGTCAGCGACCTGTTCCACGGTATGAAAATTACCGGGACTTACCAGTTCCGCATTACTCGCAACAGCGATCTGTTCGTCGATACCGAAGAAGTGGATGATCTCCTGCATGCGCTGGAAGGCGAACTATTATCACGCCGTTACAGCGACGTCGTGCGTCTGGAAGTCGCCGATGACTGTCCTGATGATATGATTTACTTCCTGCTGAAAACCTTCCGCCTCGAAGAAAACGATCTCTACCGCGTCGATGGCCCGGTTAATCTCAACCGTCTATTGCAAATCTGTGACTTGCCAGATAAGTCTAATCTGCGCTTTCAACCTTTTACCCCCGGCATACCAAGCAAATTGCGCAGTAACCCAGATGTTTTCAGCGTCATCCGTAAACAGGACATTCTCCTGTTCCATCCCTTTGAGTCGTTTTTACCCTTTATTGATTTCCTGCGTCAGGCCTCTACTGATCCTCAGGTGCTGGCCATTAAACAAACGCTTTACCGCACCGGCCCCACCTCAGCGGTGGTCGATGCGCTGGTACAGGCCGCACGCAATAATAAAGTAGTCACAGTGGTTATCGAGATCCGTGCCCGCTTTGATGAAGCCGACAATATCACCCTTGCCAACCGGCTACAGGAAGCGGGAGCGCATGTGGTTTACGGCGTGGTCGGGTATAAAACCCATGTCAAAATGGCGCTGGTGGTGCGCCGGGAAGAATCCGGGCTCAAACAATATGCCCATCTCAGCACCGGCAACTACCATCCCCGCAATGCACGTATTTATACCGACTATGGCCTGTTCACCGCGGACAAGGCCGTGGGCGAAGATGTACACAAGGCCTTCATGCAACTTACCGGGCTGGGCAAAGTATCCAAACTCAACAAACTACTACTCTCGCCTTTCACTATGCATCAGGCGGTACTGGATAAAATACAACGCGAAGAAATTCACGCGAAAAAAGGCCTGCCCGCACGCATCATCGTCAAGATGAACGCCCTGATCGAACCCAAGGTCGTGCGCGCGCTTTACAAGGCCTCGATGGCCGGGGTGAAAATTGATCTTATTATTCGCGGCATTTGCCGAATTCGTCCCGGCGTCAAAGGCATCTCAGAAAATATTCGCGTGCGCTCCATCGTTGGCCGTTTTCTGGAACATACCCGGGTGATGTATTTTCAGAATAATGACAAACCAGAAATTTATTGTTCCAGTGCCGACTGGATGGAACGTAACTTTTTTCAACGAGTAGAACTGGGCTTCCCTATCTCCAGCAAAAAACTCAGTGATGCCATTATTCAGCATCTTGATTATTATCTGCGTGACAACACCCAGGCATGGGAACTCAATACCGATGGCAGCTACACCCACCTGCAAGCCAGTGATGAAAAGGCGTTCTCCGCGCAACAGAAACTACTGGAAGAACTCGCCGAGCATTGATGCAAACGCCGCTTGCAGAAACCTGTAGGTACGGCTTTAGCCGTACATGTTCGCCTTAAGGCGAACCTACAACTACTGCGGCGGCGGGACACGTTTATTAACGCGCTTATTCAAAACAGAAGGCAATGTCCCGCTTATCTAATCGCCGCGTCTCTTCTTCAAGATCAGCACCGGTCAGGCTATGCTGTGACAACCACCTGTCTGAAAATTTCAACTTGATATTTTTTTTGTTCAACTGACATTCTGGCACCGGTACCGTTACGCTGCTGCGACTGCGATGTAAAATCACGGACAGACGTAACAATAACGCAAGTTGTATCGCTTTTTCCTGCCAGTCCGGCGGCAAGCTTTCAAATAAACCGAGCGGAAAGCTACGCCGGTGCGACTGAACGATGGCGGCCAGCACCTGTTGTTCCTGTTGAGAAAAACCGGAAAGATCAGCATGGCGTAAAATATAGCCCGCATGTTTGTGATGCTGGCTATGGGCGATACTCAAACCTAGTTCATGCAACCGTGCCGCCCAGCTCAGCATTTTTTCATATTCTTTTCCTGCCAGCAAAGCTTTCTCTGCAACCTGTTCCCATAAGGCCATCGCCGTTTTCTCAACCCGCTTTGCCTGCTGCTTGTCAATTCGATAGCGACTGATCATATCGGTCACAGCCTGCTGACGGGTGCTCTTTTTCTCACTACGACCAATTAGATCATACAACAAGCCTTCGCGCAGTGCGCCACTGGAGACGGTCATTGATTGAATAGTAAAAGCTTCAAATATCGCCGCAAGAATAATAGCACCACCCAATAATACCGGGGCACGATCTGCTTTTAGACCCGCAAGTTTTACCGCCGTCAAACTACCTGCATCGATATAAGCCTGAATAATGTTGCTTAGCGCATCGGCAGTAATCTCAGCATTGCCCCAGCCATTAGCACTGGCAACCGACTCAACCGCACGCGCAGTTCCCGATGCGCCGATGCTATCTGTCCAGCCTAATGCTTTAAAGCGTTCAATATGCGGCTCTAATTCCAGCATTGCAGCAAAGCGTGCTTTGCCAACCCGCTTGCTATTAACTTTGTCATCTGCGAAGTACTGGCGACTCATACTCACGCAGCCCATATACAGGCTTTCCATATGCAGGGGATCAAAACGTTCACCCACAATGATCTCGGTACTACCACCGCCGATGTCCACCACCATGCGCTGACCATTATTACTGGCAATGCTATGCGCCACGCCCAGATAAATCAGTCGCGCTTCTTCGATGCCGGAAATTATTTCGATCTCGTGACCAAGCAGTAACTGCGCCTGCTTAATAAATTTTTTACTCTTACGCGCAGCACGCAGGGTATTGGTGCCGACAATACGGATGGCAGCAGGATTAATATGACCAATGCGCTGGCCAAAGCGTGTCAGGCACGCTAATGCTCGCTCCAGTGTTTCATTGTCAATGCTTCGATCTGCCTGTAAGCCCGAAGCCAGACGCACCATTTCCTTATCCTGATCGATAACCTGTATTCCCCTGTCCATGGGACGCGCTACCAGCAGATGAAAACTGTTAGATCCCAGATCAATGGCGGCAATGCTATCAGACAAAATAGTACTCCTGCTTTTCGCATTCAAACATGACGACAATTTAATAAATCTCCCCGCCGCACGCAGACGGGGTAACCATTATTGTAGGTACGACTTCAGTCGTACTGGTATCGGTACGACTGAAGTCGTACCTACAATCAGACACACCGCAAGCGACGTGAAATTAAAATCACAGAGATTAAACTATATGTCATTACATAAAAACAAACAAACACCCTGCATAAACTTCCGTTCTTCTGAACTATACTTGCTTCAACATCCGACAACCTGTAACTAAATGAAAAAAGAAAAAAAACGTAAAACCAGTATTATTATGTCAGGCGGTGGCGCACGCGCTGCCTATCAGGTTGGCGTACTCAAGGCCGTCGCAGAGATGTTACCTGATGATGCGCCTAATCCCTTCGACATTATTTGCGGCACGTCCGCCGGAGCCATTAATGCTGCCGCTATGGCGACCCATGCCTATAACTTCAAAAAATCAGTACAACGCATTCACTCTATCTGGGCCAACTTCCATGCCTATCATGTTTTTAAAACCGACAAATGGAGTCTGTTAAAAACCAGTGCCAACTGGTTTCTGGCTATGTTTTCAGCTGGGATGAGTAAACGTCGTGGTTCACTTTACCTGCTAAATCGAAGCCCGTTAAAAAAACTATTGGAACAGTACATCCACACTGAAGACATCGAGTATTCAATTGAGCAGGGCTATGTACACGCCCTGTCCATCACTGCCTCGGGCTATACCAGCCAACAGTCCGTGTCTTTTTTCCACAGCAAGGCCGACCTGCCACTCTGGAATCGTTCACGACGCATTGGCATACGCGCAAAAATTACCGTCACCCATCTGATGGCCTCCTCGGCCATTCCCTTTATTTTTGCCCCCGTACGTATCAACCGTGAATACTTTGGCGATGGTTCAATCCGCCAAATTGCGCCCATCAGCCCGGCGCTGCATCTAGGCGCTGAAAAAATATTGATCATCGGCAACCGTCAGGAAGAACTCCCCCTCACCTCTCGCCATCGTGTACTAAATGAACCCAGCATCGCCCAAATTGCCAGCCATGCGTTAGACAGCATTTTTCTCGACAGCCTGGCAACAGACATCGAACGCATTCTGCGCATCAACAAAACGATTGAAATTATTCCTGAGAAAAAACGTATTCAACATGGAATTGAACTGCGTAAGGTAGATGTGCTGGTGATTTCGCCCAGCCAAAATTTAGGCGAGCTTGCCTTGCAATATTTACACGAGTTACCGACCAGTCTGCGCCTTTTGCTGAAAAGTCTGGGAGCCTACAGCCGCAACAGTTCCAGTCTGGCCAGTTACTTATTATTCGAGAAAGGTTATTGTCGCGCGCTGATCAAACTCGGCTACAAAGACGCGATGGACAAGGCAGAAGAAATTAAAAAACTTCTGTCCCCGGAGAGCTAATAATGGGAACAGAAGCGCATTAGCTGATGAGAATCTGGTTCTGCTCAGGCAGAAATAATATCCGGATGAATACCTTCACTTTCCAGCTTTTCCACGATGGCAATGGGCACATTACAGTTGGCATCAAACTCGACCAGGATGTCATGCGGCATTTTATTATTGAATTCAACATTATGCACATGTGGGATGGTCATCATCATTTTTTTTACGTCCTGTAAACGGCTGGCGTTCAGGGATTCTTCAATATAGACTTGCACCGTATTCATATATTCCTCCAGATAAACAAGGTTGCCAAATGACAATCTCTATACTGGATATAGAGGAGGAAAACGGCTACGTCAAGACCCGGTTTGATAACCGCGATACAATAGAAAAAC
>VAPK010011813.1_pt1 | contig 16679 bp, 13 predicted proteins | sample 3395031 | NCBI WGS metagenome assembly VAPK01 (sample SAMN08290443, study PRJNA428436) | hydrothermal vent metagenome | isolation source: Deep-sea hydrothermal vent chimney 1 | place: Pacific Ocean: Juan De Fuca Ridge
ACCGGCAAAGCCGCCTCTGTAACCTGGGAAGGTTTGAGACGCACCTGACCTTCAGCCGAAATCAGCAGGGAAGAGTCAGGGAAATCGATGCGGGTCAACTCAGCTATCAGCCTGGCCGCCCGGTGTTCTGGATCCAGCACCGGGCCATAGGGCCGCACCTGCAGCGCCGAAGTTATCTGACCCTGTAAAAAACGGCCATCTGCATCCAGATCAACCGTGAGAATCGGCGCCAGACCCCTGGCTTCATCCACACTGATGCCCCAGAAAGTGCAGAAATTACCCAGGCTATAGGCAATCATGCGCCCTCGGTATACATGCAGCGCGCGCGGCACATGCGGCCCGTGTCCCACCACCAGATCAGCACCCGCATCGATCACGGCGCGCGCAAAGCTGTCCACATTTCCACGATCTTCTCCATGATAGAGTTCTTTGGCAAAAGTGAGGTGCATAGCTTCCAGACCTTCCGCGCCAGCGTGCACGGAAACTATCACGATATCATGCGTTTGTGACAGTTCCTGCACCAGCTCCTGAGCCCGATCCTGATCCAGCATGTCATGGGAACCGATAAACGGTGCAAAGGCAATCAGCGCCACCCGCAGGCCCCTGACTTCCCAGCTGGCGATATCGCCGTGCTGACCCGAGTGTCGGATACCCGCTGACGCCAATGTTGCCATGGAAGCGCTCAGGCCTGTTTCACCAAAATCGCGGGCATGGTTGTTAGCCAGGCTCATAACATCAAAACCAGCTTCACTCAGGTAATTGACATAATGACTGGGCGTACGAAACAGGTAGCAATTCTCCGGTAGATTACAGGATTTAACAGGTTCGCCTTCATCCAGCAGCACCCCCTCCAGGTTACCGAAGGTAATGTCCGCCCCACGCAAAAAAGGCGCAACGGTCTGCAACAGACTTACTCCATCATCATCGGCAAGGGTATCATCGGGAAAATTCGTACCCAGCATCATGTCCCCGACCAGTGCGATATTGATGCGGGAGGACTGTGGCGGGAGGTTTACCGTTGACGGGGAATGGACGACCTGTCCGTCTGGCAGCGGCTCGCGGGAAAACGCGTTTAAAGCAGAAAGGATCAGCGCAAAAAAAAGAATAATGCGTAACATCGGCCGCTCCTTGCGCGCCGTTTAGGTCATGTAAGAGAGCGTTGACCTGTGGATTTAGCGGGAGGCCTGAATGTATTTCTTGGGATTAACGGCGCGGCCATTGTAGAGCACTTCAAAGTGCACATGGGGTCCGGTTGAACGCCCGGTTGTCCCCATTTTTGAAAGCAACTGGCCTTTTTTCACGGTTTCGCCCGCTTTCACCAGGATCTTGCTGTTATGACCATAACGGGTGACATAACCCTTGCCGTGATTGACTTCAACCAGGTTGCCGTAACCTGAACGCCGCGCTGCAAATGTCACCACACCGGCCGCCACGCTGACCACGTCTGATCCCATTTTGCCTGCGAAGTCCACACCCGAGTGATGCACCCGGCGGCCATTGAAGGGATCCGTGCGTGTACCAAAATAGGAAGATAACCAGCCCTTGGTAATTGGTCGCCCGGCCGGCACCACTTCAGACTGCAGGTTGCGAGTCATGAGCATGTCTTCCAGCACTTCCAGCTGCTGGCTGCGATCGTTCAACTGAGCAGACAGATCTCCCAGCGACTTCATGAAGTCCGGAACATCCATCGATTTGGCAAAATCGGAATTGGCTAATGGCCCACCCTGAGCCGGCGGATGGGAAAAATCAAACTCGCCCTTGTCCAGTTTGGCCATGGTCGTCAGGCGCTGCCCGAGCGCATCAAGCCGGATAACATGGGCCTGTAATTTACCCAGGCGCAGGGCCAGGGCATCCATATTGTCTTCCGCCGTGCGGGTGGCTTCACTCAGGGCAAGCCGCTGGGTATCCATCTCCGCCTGCAACGCAAGGCTGAGATCATCCGGGTTGGCCTTCATGTGAGAGACACCCATCTGGTACCCGAGGGTAATAAAACTGGCGGGCAATGCAATAAAAACACTCAATGTAATTATGGTAATCCAGCGCCGGTTCAACGTTAAAAGACCCGAACACCCTTTTTTTCGTGTCATTACTACAATATTCATAGTGACAGCATACCCTTTATTAACTTACTGTACCCAATATATCGGCTTTGCGACGCAAATTATTAATTTAGTGCTCTATCCATGTGATAATTATAGATTCAAAGCATTCCTGGCTAAGACTTAAGTATGAATTCACCTCGTCAATTGTACAAGTTTCTGTCACAAAAAAAAGGTGATGTTGCGGATCTGGTCACACAGGCCAAAATTAACCAGAAGCTGAGTAGAAGCCTCAACAATTTACTCGACCCAGCTCTGGTTGGTCACGTCAGTCTCGCCAATATTCGCACGCAAGCCCTTGTTCTCGTGACAGATTCTGCAGCCTGGGCCTCTCGTGCGCGCTATTTCAGCCCACAATTACTGCAAAAACTGCACAATAATTCGCATATCTTTGGTGATATCAGGAAAATCGAGATCCAGGTGCGACCTGCTACTCAGGAGAGGACCGCCAGGACGCCATTGCCCCGGTATATTTCGGACTCAGCAGCAGAATGTCTCAGTACGACGGCAGATACCATCGAAAATGCGGATCTGAAAGCCGCATTGAACAGACTGGCAGGGAGGAGAAATCGATAAATTTGTTGATGGGTTTCGCTTCGCCTCCCCATCGGTGATTAATATAAACCGTCAAGACGCCAGGGACGCCGAGCTTTAGTAAAATAATTCCTGACGTCCTGGCGGTTCAGAGCGAAACGAAACCCATCAAGCTTAAATTAACTCGCCTGAACCGGCTGAATAAAGGAAATCGGTGCCTTTTCCGGATCTTCGAAGGTGACTTCTTCCCAGGCGTCTTTCTGAGCGAGCAATTCCCGTAAAAGTCGGTTATTTAGCGCATGACCGGATTTGTGACCATTGAAAGCGCCAATCAGGCTGTGCCCCAGAAGGTACAGATCGCCGATAGAATCCAGAATCTTGTGTTTCACAAATTCGTCAACGTAACGCAGGCCATCTTCATTGAGAATTCGGTAGTCATCAACTACCACCGCATTATCGAGGCTGCCGCCGAGGGCCAGATTGTTCGCCCGTAGCGCTTCGATCTGGCTCATGAAACCAAATGTGCGCGCACGGCTGACTTCTTTCACAAAAGAGGTAGTCGAGAAATCCACCTCAGCGGTCTGGTTGCGATCCTTGAATGCCGGGTGATCAAAATCAATGGTAAAGGCCACCTTGAAACCATCAAACGGTTCGAAGCTCACATGCTTGTCGCCGTCTTCGACCTTTATTTTGCGTTTAATGCGAATAAAACGTTTGGGCGCAGACTGCTCATGGATGCCTGCTGACTGTAACAGGAACACGAACGGGCCGGCGCTGCCATCCATAATGGGCACTTCTGGTGCATTCAGATCAATATAGGCATTATCAATGCCCAGACCCGCCAGCGCAGAGAGCAGATGTTCAACGGTTGATACGCGCACATCGCCTTTCACCAGGGATGTCGAGAGCGTGGTGTCGCCAACATTTTCCGGCCTGGCCGGAATATCCACCGGTTCATCGAGATCCACGCGTCTAAAAACAATGCCGGTATCCGGTGCTGCAGGTCGCAAGGTAAGATATACCTTTTCGCCTGTGTGTAATCCTACGCCGGTTGCCCGGATGACATTTTTTAGAGTACGCTGCTTAATCACCAGTTGAAATCCTTAATTTTATTACAATAACATGTTTAATATATGCAAAATACAGGCCACTACCTATAAACCTGCTTAATTTATACAACTATAAGCATAGCAGCGTAATGAATCCGTAATAATAGAACAGTTTCACACATTTCAGCAACTTATCGTAACTAGCGTCTCTTTGACACAAAACTTGACACTAAGTCACAGTTTATTTCACATATATAATTAATGGACTTCTCAGATAAACCTGGTTAATCAGCCTGACGACGCAAAAATGCCGGGATATCCAGAAATTCCATGCTGGACTCAGCCGTCTCTGCATATTTTTCCCTGGCGACCTTGTTCCGGATTACCGTCGGACGATCGAGCTGTCCATAATCAACTTCACCATCACTGGTCTTGTCGATCACAAGTTTGACGGAGTTTTCTTCCGGAAGTTCCACCTCACTCTGCTGACCCAGGCCGGTCGCCACAACCGTCACACGCATATCGCCATTCAGTTCGGCATCCAGCACCGTGCCGACAATCACGGTTGCATTTTCAGAAGCAAATTCCCGCACCGTGTTGCCGACTTCATCAAATTCACCAATGGTCATGTCCATGCCGGCAGTCACATTCACCAGAATGCCGCGCGCACCGGAAATGTCGATGTCTTCCAGCAGGGGACTGGCAATCGCCATTTCCGCCGCCGCCCGCGCCCGATCCTCACCGTTAGCCTGGCCGGTGCCCATCATCGCCATGCCCATTTCCGACATCACGGTTTTTACATCGGCAAAGTCAACATTCATGATACCCGGCTGGGTGATCAGCTCGGCAATGCCCTGCACCGCGCCCAGCAGGATATCGTTGGCCGCCTTGAAAGCATCCAGCAGGCTGATATTTTTACCCAGAACGCTGAGCAGTTTTTCATTGGGAATAGTGATCAGCGAATCCACGTTCTGCTTCAGCTCCTCAATCCCCTGGGTCGCGGCATCCATGCGTTTCCTGCCTTCAAAGGGAAAAGGCTTGGTCACCACCGCCACCGTAAGAATGCCCATCTCCTTGGCAATCTGGGCGACTACGGGTGCGCCGCCGGTTCCGGTGCCACCGCCCATGCCGGCGGTAATGAAGACCATGTCCGCACCTTCCAGCGCTTCCTGAATCCGTTCACGATCCTCCATCGCCGCCTGACGACCAATTTCAGGATTGGCGCCAGCTCCCAGCCCCTTGGTGATATTGCCACCAAGTTGCAGTACGGTTCGCGCCGTGGTGTTGCGAATTGCCTGGGCATCGGTGTTGGCGCAAATGAACTCCACGCCCTCGATACTCTGCTGCACCATGTGATCGACAGCATTGCCGCCGCCGCCACCCACACCGATAACCTTGATTACAGCACTCTGACTGTAGGTATCCATTAACTCAAACATGATCCACCCTCCTCTCTGATAAAAATCAATTTGTACTCGTAAAAAATTTAAAAATTGCCCTGGAACCAGCTTTTCATACGCAGCAGTACGCTGCGCAATCCACCGCCCATGCGCGCCTCTGATTCACGCATTGCCCGGTTTTGATGGCCGAACAGCAACAGCCCCACGCCGGTAGCATGAATCGGATTACGCACGACATCGATCAGGCCGATGACAAACTGTGGCATCGCCTTGCGCACCGGCATGTGGAAAATCTCTTCCGCCAGTTCCACCGCCCCTTCCATCTTCGAACTGCCCCCGGTCAGGACGATGCCCGCAGCGCAGAGATCCTCAAAACCACTGCGCCGCAGTTCCGCCTGAATCAGGGTGAACAGCTCCTCGTAACGGGGTTCCACCACTTCGGCCAGGGTCTGGCGCGCCAGCCGCCGGGGTGGGCGTTCACCGACACTGGGCACTTCGATGGTTTCATCGACACTGGCCAGCTGGGTCAGGGCGCAGGCGTATTTGATCTTGATTTCCTCGGCGTACTGGGTCGGCGTGCGCAGGGCCACCGCAATGTCATTGGTCACCTGATCACCGGCAATCGGTATTACAGCCGTATGCCGAATCGCACCCTCGGAAAACACCGCAATATCCGTGGTGCCACCACCGATATCCACCAGGCACACGCCCAGTTCCTTTTCGTCTTCGGTCAGCACCGACTGGCTGGAAGCCAGCTGTTCCAGAATGATGTCATCGACTTCCAGACCACAGCGGCGTACGCACTTGATGATGTTCTGCGCCGCAGATACCGCACCGGTCACCATGTGCACCTTGGCTTCCAGGCGCACACCGGACATGCCGACCGGTTCACGAATGCTCTCCTGATCATCGATCAGGAATTCCTGCGGCATGATGTGCAGGATTTTCTGATCGGCGGGAATAGCCACCGCACGTGCAGCATCGATAACCCGATCCACGTCGGCCGGCGTCACTTCCTTGTCGCGAATGGCGACAATGCCGTGGGAATTCAGACTGCGAATATGGCTGCCGGCGATCCCGGCATAGACCGAATGGATCTGGCAGCCGGCCATCAGTTCGGCTTCCTCGACCGCGCGCTGAATTGACTGCACGGTGGATTCAATGTTTACTACCACGCCTTTCTTCAGCCCCCTGGAGGGATGCGAACCCAGGCCTATTACTTCGATTTCATTTTCTTCGGTCACTTCGCCGACAATGGCCACGACTTTCGAAGTACCGATATCCAGTCCGACGATCAGATTTTTTTCTGTCTTTTTCGACACGGAACCTTACTCCCCAGCCTGATGAATATTCTGTTTTGCCGTTGTCTTCCACTGCACCGACATGCCGTTGCTATAGCGCAGATCCACCCGCACAATTTCGGCTGTGCGCGTTGCCAGTAATTTCCTGTACACCGTAATAAAACGCTGCAGACGCGCCTGTGTCTGCTTGCGCCCCAGCACCAGTTCGATGCCATTATTCAGTTGCAGCGTCAGTGCGCGCCGCGAATTCATCGCCAGCTCGGTAACACCCAACCCGGCCGTCACCAGCAGGGCGCTGTTGCGCCGGTACTGTCCACCCATCGCAGCAAGCATATTTTGGGGCCCGCTAAACAGCGGCAGATTCGATGGATAACTCTCCGCTACCGGTCTGAAATTCTGTCCCACCTCATTCACCAGTCCACCATTCACCCAACGCGCCAGGGCTTTCTGCTCCACGACCTCGATCCCCAGCGTATCCGGCCAGATCCGACGCACCGAGGCCTGTGCCACCCAGGGCAGTTGTTCGACTCGCCGCTTCACCGCACCGATATCGACGCTGAAGAAACCCTGGTTTTCCATTTCCACTACCGCCCTGTGCAGCATGCTTTCATCCAGATGCACAAAGGCGCCCTGCACCCGGATCTTGCTGATGGGCAGGGTGGCCGGATCCTTTAACATGGAAAGGCACCAACCCAGCAGCAGCACGACACCCACCAGCAACAGCAATGTGCCCAGCATGGGCAGGCCCAAACCTGTTTTAATGCGCCACTCAGAGGTGCGCGATACAGAGATCACCGCCTGAGAGTTAGCGGCCATTAGTCACCTCCCCAGCTGTTATCTGCTCCCGCGCGAGATCCAGAGTCTGTGCCAGAATGCGGCAGACCAGTTCATCGAAGTCCATCCCTGCCGCCTTCGCTGCCATCGGCACCAGGCTGTGGCCGGTCATGCCCGGCACGGTGTTGATCTCGATCACCCACGGCGCGCCATCCTCGGTGCACATCACATCCACCCGTCCCCAGCCCGTTGCCCCCACCGCATTGAAGGTGGACAGCGCCAGACGCTGCAGACGGGCTTCGTCTGTCTGAGACAGGCCACAGGGACAGTGATAACGGGTTTCGTCCGACTGATACTTGGCTTCATAATCATAAAAAGCATTGCTGGTCTCAAGACGAATTACCGGTAACGCCTGCTGTCCCAGGATCGCCACCGTGTATTCCTCACCCTCGATCCAGCGTTCGGCAATCACCTCGCCCTGATACTGCGCCGCCAGCCGCCAGGCCGGTAACAGTTCTTCACCGTGCTCGACCTTGCTCATGCCCAGGCTGGATCCCTCCAGCACCGGCTTGATCATCAGCGGCAGTCCCAGACTGGCCTGCACAAATTCCATGTCGGTGCTTTCATCCAGCACCATGTAACCCGGCGTTGGAATCCCCGCACCCTCGAAAAACTGTTTGCAGCGCAGCTTGTCCATCGCCAGGGCCGAGGCCAGCACGCCACTGCCGGTATAAGGAATATTCAGGATATCCAGCGCCCCCTGAATCACGCCGTCTTCACCGCCAGGACCATGCAGGATAATAAAGGCGCAATCGAAACTGCCCCGGCGCAGGGTATCCAGCACCGTGGCCTTCTGCACATCGACACCCCAGGCATTCACGCCACAACGCTTCAAGCCGTCCAGCACCGCCTGCCCGCTTTGCAGGGATACGGTGCGTTCCGCCGACCAGCCACCCATGAGTACGGCGACCTTGCCAAAGGCGTTTACATTAATCTCTTCAAATGACATTCCTGTCTCCGATAATTTTCACTTCACGCACCAGTCCGATGTCATATTCAACTTTCACCCGCTGTTTGATTTTTTCAATCAACGCCTCAATGTCCGCCGCGCTGGCGGCGCCGGTGTTGATAATAAAGTTCGCATGTTTCTCCGAGACACAGGCGCCGCCAACACAGCTGCTCTTCAGCCCTGCCGCCTCGATCAGGCGTGCGGCATAATCCCCCGGCGGGTTACGAAACACCGAGCCGGCATTGGGCCACTGGGTCGGCTGGGTGGCGCTGCGCCGGGCCAGATGGGTCTTGATCTGTTGCAGACTTTCCACGCTGTCGCCGGGCGCAAGTTGCAGGGTCGCCGCCACGAACCACTCATCCGCCGGGCCGATCACGCGGCGATAGGCCACCTCGTATTCACTTGCGCTGCGCTGATACAGTCGGCCCTGCCGATCCACAGTTTCCACCGACTCAACCAGATCCCAGATCTCGCCACCCAGAGCGCCGGCATTCATGGCCAGTCCGCCGCCCACGGTGCCAGGAATCCCGCAGAGAAATTCTGTCCCACGCAAACCCTGACGGGCGCATTTGCGCGCCAGTTGCGGCATCGCCAGCCCGGCTTCCACCCGCACTCGGTCATGCTCCAGGAACTGCAATTCCTTCATCACCCCGCTAGTGCAAATCACTGTGCCCGGCAGGCCGCCATCTCGCACCAGTAAATTGCTGCCAAGACCCACCCAGTACAGGGCTTCATTCGCCTTTAACGCGCCGATGAACTGCGCCAGATCGGCAATGTCCGCCGGCCGATAAAACTGCGCCGCCGCACCACCCACACGCCATGAGGTGTGCGCCGACATAGGCTCCTGCAGACGTAGTTCGCCACGTATGCTGTATCCCTGGTCTGTATTCATCATCTGCATCCTCAGGCTCCCGTTTCCAGTTGCTGTTTCAGTTTCGCCGCCGCCGCACCGATGTTGCCCGCGCCCAGGGTCAGCAGGATGTCGCCATCCTGCAACACTCCTTTCAGGGTTTCCGCCAGATCTTCAATCTGCTCCACGAACACCGGCTCCACCTGGCCACGCAGACGAATCGCGCGCGACAGGGCGCGGCTATCGGCGCCGGTAATCGGAGTCTCACCCGCAGCGTAGACTTCCAGCAGGACCAGCACATCCACCTCGGACAGCACCATGGTGAAGTCCTCAAATAAATCACGCGTACGGGTGTAGCGATGCGGCTGGAAAGCCAGCACCAGCCGCCGTTGCGGCCAGCCATCACGAATGGCCTTAAGAGTAGCTGCCACTTCACGCGGATGATGACCATAATCATCTACATGCAGCACTCGTCTATCGCCCAGATCATAGTCACCATTGATCTGGAAACGCCGGCCGATACCGGCAAAATTCTTCAACGCCCGCACCACCGCGTCATCGTCAATGCCAATCTCATGCGCCACGGCGATGGCCGCGAGGGCATTGAGTACGTTGTGCTCTCCCGGCATATTGAGATCGATTTCCAGCCAGTCCTTTTTATCTTTACGCGAAACCCGAAAGTGGGTGCATGCGCCAACCTGCTGCAAATCAGTGGCATAGATGTCGGCGCTGTCATCCAGCCCGTAACTGAGCACCGGCCGGGTCACTTCTGGCAGCAGCGCCCGGACTTCCGGATCGTCCACGCACAGCACCGCCAGTCCGTAGAAAGGCAGATGATGCAGAAATTCGAGGAAAGTCTGGCGCAATACGTCGAAGTCGCCGCCATAAGTTTCCATATGATCGGCGTCGATGTTGGTCACCACCGCCATCATCGGCTGCAGGTGCATAAAAGAAGCATCACTCTCGTCCGCCTCAGCCACCAGATAACGGCCGGCGCCCAGGCGCGCATTGGCGCCGGCGCTGTTGAGCCGCCCGCCAATCACGAAGGTGGGATCCACACCACCCTCGGCCAGGACGCTGGCAATCAGGCTGGTGCTGGTGGTCTTGCCATGCGTGCCGGCTACGGCGATGCCGAAGCGAAAACGCATGAGTTCAGCCAGCATTTCAGCACGCGGCACCACCGGGATGCGCTGCGCATGCGCCGCCACTACTTCCGGGTTATCCTCCTGCACGGCACTGGATACCACGACCACATCACTGCCCGCCACATTCTTTGCTGCATGACCAAAAGTGATCTCGGCGCCCTGTGCGACCAGATGCCGGGTCACCGCATTTTCCTGCAAATCCGAACCACTGACGCTATAGCCCAGATTGCGCAGCACTTCAGCGATCCCGCCCATGCCGACCCCACCGATGCCGACGAAATGAATCCGCTGGATGCGGCCCATGCCGGGTTCGCCCCGCGTACTACCCACATCGGTCGCCCGGCGACCATAATTGCGTTGCGCCCTATCCGTCATGGAATTCGTCACCCGCTCAACCATTGGCGGCCTCCAGACAACGTTCAGCCACCAGCCGGGTCGCCTCGGGCATGGCTGCGCCGCGCGCCGCCAGCGCCATTTTCAACAGGCCGCGGCGGCCCTTTTTCATCACTTCAGAAAGCATCTCATACAGGCTGTCTGCGTTCATCTGCGCCTGCGGCAGCAACTTTGCCGCCCCGGCGCGCACCAGAAAATCCGCATTGGCCGTCTGGTGATCATCCACGGCATGGGGATAAGGCACCAGGATCGATCCCAGCCCGGCAATGGCCAGTTCAGAAATAGTCAGTGCCCCGGCGCGGCAAATCACCAGATCCGCCCAGGCGTAGGCGGCATCCATGTCCTCAATAAACTCCACAACGTTTGCCTTAAGTCCCCGCTGTTCATAATCCGCCTCGGTCGCCGCCAGCTTGCCTGCACCGGTCTGGTGCCAGACATGCGGCTGGTGGGCGGCATCAAAATTCAGCAATGCCGCCGGCAGCGTTTTATTCAACGCCAGCGCACCCAGGCTGCCACCGATGACCAATAAATTAAGCCGGCCTTTGCGCTCAGCAAAGCGTTCGGCCGGTGCTAACAGCTGGCCGATGGACTCGCGCACCGGGTTGCCGACAACCTCGGCCAGGCCGGCCTTGCGAAAAGCGCCAGGAAACGCCGCCATTACCCTGTCGGCGATGCGGCTCAGGAGCCGGTTGGTCAGCCCGGCAACCGCGTTCTGTTCGTGGATCAGCAGTGGGCGACTCAGGATAAAGGCCGCCAGCCCCCCCGGGCCGGTGACAAAACCGCCCATGCCCAGTACCGCATGCGGACGTAGTCTGAGCAGGATCATCAGCGCCTGCACCAGCGCCATGTTCAGGCGCAGGGGCGCCAGCAGCCAGCCCGTGATGCCCTTGCCGCGCAGGCCGCTGACTGAAATCGTGTGCAGTGGGAAATCAGCCCTGGCCACTACCCGCGCTTCCAGTCCCCTGCGCGTACCCAGCCAGCTCACGCTCACGTCCCGTTTACGCAGATAATCCGCCACCGCCAGCGCCGGGTAAACGTGTCCACCGGTGCCGCCAGCCATGATCAGGATACGGCGGTTCATTGCAGAGACTGTTTTCTCAGCCATGCGCCACCCTCCTTCGATCTGTGGTTCCTGGGGCCGAGTTGCTTCTATTCAGGCCGCTGCGGGTTTCACTCTCAATTCGCAATAGCAGCGCCATGGCAATACACATCACCATCATGCTGCTACCGCCATAACTCATCAGCGGCAGGGTCAGGCCCTTGGTCGGCAGCACCCCCATATTGACGCCGATGTTGATGAACGCCTGCAGACCGATCCAGATCCCCAGCCCGTAAGCGACGTAGGCCATGAACAGCCTGCCCTGTTTTTCGGCGCGCTGGCCAATGAGCAGGGCACGCAAGACGATGATCAAAAACAGGACAATGACCAGCACCACCACCAGCAGGCCGAGTTCCTCTGCCATCACAGCAAACAGGAAGTCAGTGTGCGCCTCGGGAAGATAAAACAGTTTCTGTACGCTGGAGCCCAGTCCCACACCCAGCCATTCACCGCGGCCAAACGCGATCAGTGCCTGGGTCAGCTGGAAACCGCTATCGAAAGGATCAGCCCAGGGATTGAGGAACGTAGTCAGCCGCGCCATACGATAGGGCGCCGCTACCGCCAGCAGGGCCAGCATCCCCAGCATCCCCAGACCCAGCAGCAGGAACTGCAGCAGGCGCGCGCCACCCAGCCACATCATGCCCATTGCTGTCGCCATCATCACCGCCACCGCACCGAAGTCCGGCTCCAGTAACAGCAGCATGGATAACAGAACCATCAACGCCAGTGGCCGCAGAAAGCCGCTGGCCTGACTGCGCACCGCATCATTATGACGTACCAGATAACCGGCCAGATAAATCACCACAAACAGTTTCACCAGTTCCGAGACCTGCAGATTAACCGGCCCCAGCGCCAGCCAGCGCAGGCTGCCGTTCACTTCCCGACCCAGCCCCGGAACAAACAACAACAGCAACAACAGCACGCTGCCCATAATTAAATACGGCCCGGCCGGCTGCCACAGACGCATGGGCAGCCGCCAGACCGGCCAGGCCAGCGCCAGTCCCAACCCCACATAGGCGCTCTGGCGAATAAGATAGTAAAAAGGCTGGCCAGTCTTCTGTTCGGCGATGGAAATGGAAGCCGATCCCACCATCACCAGCCCCAGCATCAACAGGGTCAGAGCCGGCAGCAGCAGCCAGGGATCCAGCGACAGTTGCAGACTGCCCTGACCGGCCTGAACTGAAACTCTGCTCTGTCTGATAGCCTGCATGCTCATGTAAGCTGGCTCTCCACCTGTTGCATAAAGGCCTCGCCCCGTTGTTCGAAACCGCGGAACATATCAAAACTGGCGCAGGCGGGTGACAGCAGCACGGCGTCACCGACCTGCGCGACCTGCGCCGCCAGTTTCACCGCCTCAGCCATGCTCTGCGCATGGTGTACGCTCAGTGATTCCGGCAGTATCTTCTCAATCAGTTCGGCATCCTCGCCCAGCAGCACCACCGCCCGCACTCGCTGCCGCAGTGGCTCAACCAGCGGCGTGAAATCCTGACCCTTGCCCTGGCCGCCGGCGATAAGCACGATCTTCTCGGCTTCCACGCCCCTGATGGCGGCAATTGCCGCGCCCACATTGGTGGCCTTGGAATCGTTGTACCAGTTCACGCCCCGGTATTCTCCCAGCCACTGGCAGCGGTGGGCCAGACCGCCAAAATTCTGCAGCGCCTCGAGCATGGCCGCCATCGGCAACCCTCCCGCCTGTCCCAACGCCAGCGCCGCCAACGCATTGGCCAGGTTGTGCCTGCCGCGAATGCGTAGTTTTGCGACCGGCAACAAGGCCTCGGCGCCCAGACATAGCCAGTCCTCACCCTTGTTCTGACAAATACCAAAATCGCCCTCCGCCGGAGGCTGCAGACCAAAGTGAATCAGCCGGCGTCCGCCAGCGAGCATTTCCAGCGTTGCCGTCACCCGCGCATCATCACGATTGACGATTAAGGCACCGCTGCCGTGGAAAATCCGCACCTTGGCGGCAGTGTAATCAGCCAGGCTGCTATAGCGATCCATATGATCTTCGCTGATATTGAGAATGGTCGCCGCCACCGCCTCCAGACTGTGGGTAGTTTCAAGCTGGAAACTGGACAGCTCCAGCACATACAGATCATGTGCGTCATCGAGTAAATCCAGTACCGGGGTGCCGATGTTGCCGCCCACCGCCACCTTACGTCCGGCTGCCTGCGCCATCGCCCCCACCAGCGTGGTCACCGTACTCTTGCCGTTGGATCCGGTAATCGCAATCACCGGTACGCTCAGCAGACGGGCGAACAGCTCGACATCCCCCAGCACCTCAGCACCACGTGCCCGCGCTTCGGCCACCAGCGGCTCGCACAATGAGACACCGGGGCTCAACAGCAGCACATCCGCCCGTTCAAAGGCGCTGACCTCGAAACCACCGACGAACACCGCCGTATCCGGCAACTCCTTTTGCAGCACATCCAGTCCGGGCGGATTGACGCGACTGTCGGTGATCGCCACCTCCACACCCTGCGCAGCCAGGAACCGGGCGCAGGACAACCCCGTCGCACCCAGGCCCACAATCAGCACCCGCTGTCTGCGCAGGCTATCCAGAATGTTGTTTTCATCTGCCATATTTTTCTTCATCGCCAGCATCATCAGCGAACCTTCAATGTCGCCAGGCCGACCAGCACCAGGATCACGGTAATGATCCAGAAGCGCACGATCACGCGCGGCTCCGGCCAGCCCTTGAGTTCAAAATGGTGATGCAGGGGCGCCATGCGGAAAATCCGTCGGCCCGTGAGCTTGTAGGAACCGACCTGCAAAATCACCGAGACGGTTTCCATCACGAACACGCCGCCCATGATGAATAGCACCAGTTCCTGACGCACAATCACCGCGACGATGCCCAGCGCCGCCCCTAATGCCAGTGCGCCCACGTCCCCCATGAACACCTGGGCCGGATAGGTGTTAAACCAGAGAAAGCCCAGCCCTGCGCCGACAATTGCACCACAGAAAACCACCAGCTCACCCACGCCGTGTATATAGGGAATCGAAAGATAGGAGGAAAACACAGCATGCCCGGTGAGATAGGCGAACACCGCCAACGCGCCTGCCACCATCACCGTAGGCATGATGGCCAACCCATCGAGGCCGTCGGTGAGGTTGACCGAATTGCTGCTGCCGACGATCACAAAGTAACTCAGCAGCACATAGCTGACGAGTCCCAGTGGAATCGCTACATCCTTGAACACCGGCACGATCAGTTCTGTCTCGGCCGGACTGACGGCGCTGCTGTAGAGATAAATCGCGGCGCCGAAACCGGCCACCGACTGCCAGAAATATTTGTAGCGGGCGATCAGGCCGCGGGGATCTTTCTGCACCAGTTTCTTGTAGTCGTCAACCCAGCCAATAAGCCCGAATATAGCGGTAGTGATTACCGCCACCCAGACGTAACGGTTACCCAGATCCGACCACAGCAGGGTGCTGATAAAGATCGCCACCAGAATCAGAGCCCCACCCATGGTCGGCGTACCGGCCTTGCTGAAATGGCTTTCCGGGCCATCATCACGCACCATCTGACCAATGTTGTACTTGCTTAGTTTCCTGATCATCACCGGGCCGATAACAAAGGAAATCAGCAACGCGGTGAGTACGCCGAGGATGGCGCGCAGGGTTAAATAATTAAAGACATTGAAACCGCTATAGAATTCCTGCAGGTACTGGGCGAGATGATAAAGCACTAACAACCCTCCCCATCAACGCTCAGCGCATGAACGATTTTTTCCATCTGCATGCGCCGCGAGCCTTTCACCAGCAGGGTCACATCAGCAGCAAGATCCTCACGCAGGCGATCGATCATGCTGCTGTGTGTATCAAAGGATTGCGCCTCATCACCAAAGGCAATGGCAGCGGCGCGCGACAGTGAACCCAGGGTATAAAGGCGCTGCACACCACTGGCCTGTGCCTGTTCACCGGTCTGCGCATGCAGGGCTTGTTCATCTTCACCCAGTTCGCCCATGTCCCCCAGCGCCAGATAATGACGGCCGGAAAAGTCCTGCAGGACGTCCAGCGCAGCTTTTATAGAAGCCGGGTTGGCATTGTAGGTGTCATCGATAATACGGCTGCCACCGACACCGGCCTTTAGTTGCAATCTGCCGGGCACGGCCTGTATGGCTTCCAGTCCAGCGGCAATCGCAGCGATATCTATGCCTGCACCCATCGCCGCCGCGGTAGCCGCCAGCGCATTCATAAGATTGTGCCGACCCGGCAGCGGCAGTTTGAGTTCAAACTCGCCTTCCGGCGTGTTGATTTTTACCTGGGCATCGGTCGATGACCAGCTTGCGCGCACGTCTGCTTTAGCCGTGATACCAAAATCCAGACAGCGCAGGTTTTTCTTTTCATTCGCAATAATATTACGCCACAGCGGCGCAAAGGCATCATCGGCATTAATCACCGCACAACCACTATCCGCCAGTCCAGAATAAATTTCGCCCTTGGCCTGCGCCACCCCTTCGAGGCTGCCAAAACCGGCCAGATGCGCCGCCGCGGCATTAGTGATCAGGGCCACATTCGGTTCGGCCAGTTTGCTTAAGTATGCAATTTCACCGGCATGATTGGCGCCCATTTCAATTACCGCGTAGTCGTGTGTTTGATTCAGGCGCAGCAGGGTCAGGGGCATGCCAATGTCGTTGTTCAGGTTACCGTGAGTCGCCAGCACCCTGCCTTTCTGAGCAAAAATGCTGGCCAGCATTCCCTTGACCGTGGTCTTGCCATTACTGCCGGTCACTGCCACCAGCGGCAGGCTGAAGCGCCGACGCCAGGCCTGCGCCAGCAGCCCCAGCGCCCGCCGGGCGTCGTCCACGATCAGGGCGGGGGCCACTTCCATATCCCGCTCCAGCAGACAGGCGACTGCACCTGACTGCAGGGCTTTTTCGGCAAAAGCATTGCCGTCGAAATTCGGTCCGCTGAGGGCGATGAACAGTTCACCTGTTTGAATGCTGCGGCTGTCGGTGCTCACCCCATCAAGCAGGACATTGTCACCCTTCACAAGCACACTCATACCCGCTTCGCGCAGGGC
>VAPK010494087.1_pt1 | contig 16678 bp, 18 predicted proteins | sample 3395031 | NCBI WGS metagenome assembly VAPK01 (sample SAMN08290443, study PRJNA428436) | hydrothermal vent metagenome | isolation source: Deep-sea hydrothermal vent chimney 1 | place: Pacific Ocean: Juan De Fuca Ridge
AAAATTATGAGAACTTTAAATAACAATCATCTAAAAGCACAAAACTTAAACACTACCAAAGCTCTTGTTTGGAATTCAAGAAGACGGTACAGATAATTTTAACCAATAATCAAAACTAATCTATTATGAAAACGCTAAATCACGTACAACAAAGATTAACTAGTTTTACACAAAAGCAAATCAAATATATGGGGCATACAATAAATGCTTACAGCAATAAAGATGTTATGTTCAATGGAATTAAGCGCTTTCCAATATAGATTAGTGTAAAAATAGCAAAGGCTGAATTTTAAAATTCAGCCTTTTTTTATGCAAAACAGTATCATAAAAATTTATTTCTTTTTTGGCATAGGACCTCTTAAGTGGATAATCAATCCGTTTAAAAAATTTCGTAAAATCTGATCGCCACATTCCATATATTTTGGATGGTCTTCTTTTCTAAAGAGCGCTCCAAGTTCACTTTTTGAAACTTTAAAATCAACTAATCCACAAATTTTTACAATATCATCATCACGTAACTTATGTGCAACCCGTAGTTTTTTTAATACATCATTGTTTGTTAATGCCATAATTTAAATTGTTGTTTCATTAAATTCTATCCCTAAAGCTTTTTGAATTTCATGAATTCGTTGTAATTCACTTGGAAGAATCAAAGCAATAGAAACTCCCGTTTTTCCTGCTCTTGCTGTTCTACCACTTCTATGTGTGTAGTATTCTAATTTTTCTGGTAATTGATGATGAATAACAAAAGCTAAATTATTGACATCAATTCCACGTGCCGAAACATCCGTTGATATTAATACCTGTAAGGTTCCTTTTTTAAAAGCTCTCATTACTTTATCTCTTTCTCTCTGTTGCATATCACCTTCAAGAGCAGCTACAGAAAAGCCTTCTTCTTTTAAAACAGCAGTTAAATTTTGGGTGCCTGCCTTAGTTCTACAAAAAATGATACCTCTATCTTCTCCTCTATTATCTAAAAAACGGGTTAAAAGACCTACTTTCTCTTTTATAGAAGTTTTAATATACTGATGTGAAATATTTGCATTAACCAACGCATTTTTATTTACTTCAACTCTAATAGCTGTCGGTGACATATAGGTTTTGACAATTCGTTGAATTTCTTCAGGAAAGGTTGCAGAAAATAACCATGTGTTTCTTTTTCCACCGGTATATCGCAAAATTCTATTTAAATCTTGTTTGAAACCCATACTCAACATCTCATCAGCCTCATCTAATACAAGTGTATTGATATTTTTTAAATCTACCTCTCCTCTTTCAATCAAATCAATCAATCTACCAGGTGTAGCAACAATAATATGAGTAGTTCTTTGTATTGATTTTATTTGTTTTTCAATTTTTTCACCTCCATAAACGGCTTCCACGAAAATATTGGTATCAATATATTTTGTGAATTTAAACAGTTGTTTCTTAATCTGTTGTGCTAATTCTCTTGTCGGAGATAATATCAATGCTTGAACTACTTGAGAAGTAGCATCAATATTATGCAATATGGGTAATCCGTAAGCAGCGGTTTTACCCGTTCCTGTTTGAGCTAATCCGATAAAATCTGTAGTTGATTCTAATAAAACAGGAATGGTAGCTTCTTGAATTTCAGTCGGATGTTTAATTCCTAATTCCTTCAATCCTTTAATAAAATCCTTACGAATTCCTAATTCAAAAAAAGTTGACATACTTCTAATTTCTTTATTTAAAAATGCAAAAGTACGCTTATTTATGAGGTTTTTATATATTAAAACTACTTTCTATTAAGACAAACGTATAAAAATATTTATCATTCAGAACGTAGCTTTGGCGAAGTGAACCTGCCTGACGGCAAGGCAGGGAATCTCAATAGCAAAGAGATTTATATTTTCTTTACGCGCACAGCATTCATGCCTTTTTGACCGCGTTCAAGTTCAAAACTTACCTTATCATTTTCTACAACTTCTTCTGTCAATCCACTCACGTGTACAAAATATTTTTCTTGAGTATCTTGTTCTTGAATAAAACCAAAACCTTTTGTAGAATCAAAAAATGCAACCTTCCCTTTTCTAATTGGGTCTACAGCATCTTCTCTATCTTCCATTTTAGGAATACCCAATTCTATACTAGAAGCATCTACCTTTATTTTCTTTGAAGGATCTGGTGGTGTATCTGTAAGTTGACCAAATTCGTCTACATAAACGAACATATTATCAAACCCTGTTCCCTTTGAATTAGAAGCCTTACGCTCTTCTTTTCTTTTCAGTTTATCTTCACGTTTCTTTAAACGTTTCTTTTCTCTTTCTTTTTTACCAAAGGTCTCTTGCTTCTTAGCCATTAATTTTATGATGTTTTTATTAGTAGACTGATCTTAAATTGTTTCAAAATAAGTAATAGCATACATTTAATATTACTATATAGTTACAGAAACTTCGGCAAATATAGGATTTCTATTTTAAATTTAAAAAAATGGCAGCATTATTCAAAATCTCAAGCCTGTATAAAATCTAATGTTTAACAAAAAACATACAAATTCACACCACAATAATTCATGAAATTAGGTCCTTAACTTGAACTCAGGTTTATAAAACTATTGTACCCATTTAAAAAACTTAAAATTAAAGTCCAATTACTTTAAATTTTTATATTTGCACACCAAAATATCTCAACCCATGAAAAGAGTTACGCTACTATTTCTACTTATTATTTTTTCTTTTAATGCTACTGCTCAATTCTCTGTTGCAAGAGATTGGAATGAAACAATATTAGAGGCAATACGACATGACTTAGCAAGACCAACTGTTCATGCACGAAATTTATTTCATAGTTCAATAGTTATGTATGACGCTTGGGCTGTTTTCGATAATTCGTCTGAGACAGTATTTCTAGGAAAAACATTTGGTAATTATACATGTCTATTTGATGGGATAACTACACCAACCAGTATTGAAGATGCCAGACATGAAGTTATCAGTTATGCGATGTTTAGATTATTGAATTATAGATTTGCTAATTCACCCGGAGCTATTGCAACGCTACAATCTATTAGTAACCTTTTTACATCTTATGGATATGATGAAAACTTAACTTCTATTGACTACAGTTCCGGATCTTATGCCGCATTAGGAAATTATCTAGCTTCTGAAATTATCATTTTTGGATTACAAGACAGATCTAATGAAACTAATGATTATGAAAGTGAGTACTACATTCCTGTAAATGAACCGATGCTTCTTGCTCTTTATGAGGATACAAATGATATCAATCCTGATAGATGGCAGCCATTGGCTTTTGATGTGTTTATAGATCAAAGTGGTAATACTTTTCCTACTAGTACTCCTTCTTTTTTAGGACCTGAATGGGGACAAGTAACACCATTCTCATTGAAATCAAGTGATTTAGAAATTAAAAACAATGGCTTTGATAGTTATGTATATAATGACCCCGGTGCACCAGATTATATCCAAAATTCTAGTCAAGATGGTATAAATGATCCTTATAAATGGGGGTTTTCTTTGGTCATCTCTTGGTCATCTCATTTAGATCCTGCTGATCCAACAATGATTGATATTTCCCCAGGTGCAATAGGAAATGTGGCTTTTGAAAATTTTCCTGAAACTTTTGAAGAATATAAGGCATTTTATGATTTTACAAATGGAGGAGATATTGGTACAGGTCACGATCTTAATCCTACAACCAATGCACCCTATACTCCACAACTAGTAAAGCGGGCAGATTATGCTAGAGTATTAGCTGAATTCTGGGCTGATGGTCCAGATTCGGAAACGCCACCGGGACACTGGTTTACATTACTAAATTATGTTAGCGATCATCCATTGACAGAAAAGAAATTTGGCGGTCAAGGCTCAGTAGTAAGTGATTTAGAATGGGATATAAAATCATATTTAGTATTAGGTGGTGCTATGCATGATTGTGCTGTTGATACATGGGGAATTAAAGGATATTACGATTATGTAAGGCCTATTTCTGCAATTCGCTATATGGCATGGAAAGGGCAAAGTACCAATCCTTCTTTAGCAAGTTATGATCCGCATGGTTTACCTCTTATTCCCGGGCATATAGAAATTATAAGAGCTAGTGATCCACTTGGAATAAGTGATTTTTCAAATATTGGAAAAATTAAAATTCGTGCTTGGAAAGGACCAGATTATATCGCTAATCCTGATACTGATATAGCAGGTGTAGATTGGCAATTAGGTACACGCTGGTGGCCATACCAAAGAGGTACATTTGTAACACCAAATTTTGCAGGTTATCTTTCAGGGCATTCTACATTCTCAAGAGCTGCATCTGAGGTATTGACTTTAATAACAGGCGATGCATTCTTTCCAGGTGGTATGGGGACTTTTGATATAACTAAAAACGAATTTTTAGTATTTGAAGAAGGGCCTAGTGAAAGCTTTACATTACAATGGGCAACCTATAGAGATGCATCTGATCAAACCAGTTTATCTCGTATTTGGGGTGGAATTCATCCACCTATTGATGATATTCGTGGACGTATTATTGGAGAAAAAATTGGAAAAGATGCTTTTAATCTTGCACAACAGTATTATAGTGGTACTTTAAGTATTACAGATTATAAATTAAATGATATCAAACTATACCCGGTTCCATTTAGTGATAAACTAATAATTGAAACAAATTATGAAGGTGATTTTGATTTTAAATTATATAGTTTAGAAGGGAAACAAGTTTTTCAAAAAAGAATAGCCAATAGATCAAATTCAATAGCTATAAATATGCCTTCATTAGCTTCTGGTGTATATTATGCAAAAGTGATGAATACAAACAATGAGATCATTTTTATTAAAAAAGTTGTTAAAAGTTAACTCTTTATTAAAAAAGTTGATATAAAAATAGCGGAGTCTTTTACTCCGCTATTTTTATTTCAGCTATTTCTTTTTCTTGCCTTTTTTACCTTTAACCTTTTTAGCGCCTTTCTTTTCTTTTTTAACGTTGTTTTTATGTTTCCCTTTTGATGTTGATTTCCTTTTGACACTAACAGTTTTTTTCTTACCATCAGGTTTTTTAACAGCAAAAGCTCTCTTCTTGGTACCATCGGCTTTATTAACACCTACTACCCTTTTTGTTATCCCATCCTGTTTTTTAACACCAGCAGTTCTAAATTTATCTCCATCTGCTTGGTTAACCCCGGCAATTCTCTTTTTAGTGCCATCTGCCTTATTCACACCAGCGACTCTTTTTTTAGTACCATCCTGTCTATTTACTCCAGCAACTCTAAATGTATCACCATCAGATTGTTTAACTTGTAATACTCTTTTTTTTGTACCATTTGTTTTATTAACTCCGGCTACATTGGTAGTATATGATTTATTAGAATGTTGTTTTGCAAAATCATTACGCCTTGTTTTCTTATGAATATGTACAGCAGTTGTACTTCTACGTACATGGGCATGTGTATATGAATGCTTTAAATTTATATGTACATGTACATTTTTTCTATACGTATGCACATGATGTGGATGCCAAAAGTGAAAATGTTTTGGATAGTATCCCCAATAAAAAGCTGACCTGTAAGGGCGGTAAAATGGTCTCCAAAAAAGTGAGAATAGGACAGGTCTATGCACATAAACAGGTTCAATGATATAATTTGGACCATACATATATACATCACCAACTACTTGAACACTCGTTTTTCCGGTAATATCTTTTTCTACTTCTAAAGTAGCTACATCTTGAAATAGATCTTCACCTAACACTGCCTGAATGGCTATTACATGGGTGTCATTTTCAGCTGTTTCAACAACTCTAAGATAATCTACATTATTATCCTCATTTAAATCTAGATTTGATATTTGCGTTTTAGGATCATTTAATCGCTTCTCAAAATCTTCCAAATCTTTTACATCACCAAAAATTGATGCAACAGCTTCTAAATCCAGATGATCACTAATCTCATTACTCAATGCATTAATAGTTGTAATGTCTTGTGCAAAAAGTCCGTTTATAGCAAAAAACAATATCAATACTAAACTTTCAATTTTTCCCTTATTCATAATTCTTATTTTTTTAATTGACAACAATAAGACCTATTGGAATGCAAAAGGTTTAATTAAAAATGGAAAATTTAATCTAATATTTAAATAAGTAAGTTACTTTAGTATATGTGCGTGGTATTATAAAAGGGACTGTCTAAAAAGTAATACCTTGTATCAGTTTGAGCCTTTCGTCTATCGCTCAAGACAGGCTAAAGTCGAAAACTATAAATTATTGAAAATAAGAACCTTTCGATAAACTTCGTTTATAATCTTCAAAGTAAAATACATTTTACTTTTTGATAATGCTCAAGGAGACAATTCGTTTGAATTTAGTCTTTTTAGACAGCCTATTTTATAAATAACTTAGTTTGATACAATTAAATTCTTAACTTCTATTTATTTTTTTTAATTGTTTTTTAATTTTATTAATGGCCGATTCAATTGATTTTTCAGGTTCAATTACATTATATGCACCCCAAAATTCAGGATCTGAAAATCCGGAAGCTTCATCTGCAATAATTATTGATGGTCGTAGACGGTCTTTGAATTTAACTCTTTCTTTTTCAGTATTTAGTTTCCAATCTGTAATAGCCATTTCACTAATTAATGAATATACAGAATTAAATAATTTCCCTTTACGTTTAATTTTAAACGTTAATTGTACATTGCTATAGCCATAATACCATTTTCCGTTTTTCTCTCTATAATCAACTCTATAAGCGGCTACTGTAGGGTATACAAAAACATCTTTGGGTTTTTTCTTTACAAATAATTTACTGGTTAATTCTCTATTTTCAACATTAAGACGATATACTGCACTTGTTAATGCCAATGATTCAGAATCAATAAATAACTTACCATAGTATAATGGCTCTATAACTTCGTCACGTTGTTTAAATTTAACTACATATACAGTTTTTTCATTAATTGTAGTCGAAGGTGCAAAACTAAAAGTGTAAAGATCAATCACATCCTTGGTAAACATATATTCAGGATATTTCATCAGATCAATATATAATGCATTATATGGGCCGCCCTGTAATTTTAAAGCAAGTGTATCCAATTTTGTATAATCAGTACTCTTTCTGGCCTTATATAACTTTATATTGTCTTTTTTTAATGATGTATAGGGCTGTTTATATACATTAACAATTGCTTCAGCTAACGATACATTTTTTTTACGTTTTTTAATAGTCTCACGATAAAACGCAGTCATAATAGAATGTTTATTTAGATTGTTATCGCCTTTCTTTGAAAGTGTTTGACGCACTAATGCTTTTGCATCTGTAGGTAGAGAAATGTTAATTCCTGATAATTTTGTTACTGAAACTGTTAGTTTTATTTGTGTTTTCTTTTTATTAAATGCCGATAAGGGTAGTATCTTTTTATGATAACCTAAAAATGATATCGTAATTTCTGCATTCGTTAAATTATTCGGGATTTTTAACAAAAACTCTCCATCTGTATTAGAAATAGTACTGATATTAGTACCACTAACTGAAAGTGATGCAAATATTAAAGGCTTTTCAGTTTGACTATCTACAACTGTGCCTCTATACTGCTTATAATTATCTTGTGCTAGTAATGAAGTTGAAAATCCTATAATAAAGAGTATCGAAAATACTATTATTGTTGATTTTTGTTGCGAAAAAAAGTTGTGTGTTTTCATGATTGCTAAATTTAAGATCATCAAACATTAATGATAAACATATAAATTTAGTGAAAATACTTTATACAAAACGCATGCTTACAAGTTTTTAACATAATTAAAACATTAAAAAGAAGTCTATTGAATGAAAAAGACCCAATATAAAAATATTGAGTCTTTAGATATGTTCAATTGAATTAAAAATTTATTATCCCAATATTTTCAGGAACTTATAGCTTTACAACTTCTTCAGTAGCTAATAAAGCGAAAAATTTATTCAAATCTGGCATTATGATAATGTTTGTACGTCTATTACGTGCTCTTTCTTTACTAGTACTATTTCCAGTTAAAGGCACATAACTGCTTCTACCTGAAGGAATTAATCTAGAAGGAGCAACTTTATACTTGTTTTGTAATAATCTTACAATAGCAGTAGATCTTTTTACACTCAAGTCCCAGTTATCTTGAATACCAGCTGTGCTAATTGTTCTTGCATCTGTATGACCTTCAACCATAACATTTATACTTGGTTCTGCGTTTAATACATCAGCTAATTTTTGAAGCATTGGATATGCTTTACGACTTACACGGTAACTAGCTGTTCTAAATAGTAAACTATCAGCAACAGAAATCATCACAACAGTATTATCTATATTCACATCAATATCAGCATCACTATTCAATTCACTATCTTTTATTGAACTTTTCAATTTATATGAAATAGCTAAATTCATTGAATCTTTTAATGTCTTAGCTTTTGCTAATTCTTCTGAAGATACTTTTGAAAGTGTTTGATTTAATTTGGCACGCATATTATTAGAAATTACAGTACCTTCTTTAAACTCGATTTTTCTATCATTTTCTTCCTTTAAAACGCCTGTTTCTTGTTGTAAAGAACTAATTTTAGAATTATACTCATCAACACGCTTTGTAATTTTTGCAAATTTTGTTTCAAGGTCTTCCTTTTCTAGTGTTGTTTTTTGTAACTGACCTTTAGTGTCAGTTAAATTTTGTTCCAATTCAAGATATTTCTTTTTTGAAACACATGATACTAATAGTGTCGCTAATACAACTACTGTAATAACTTTCTTTAACATAATTTAATGTTTTAGGTTTATAAATTTATCACATGACAAATCTTAAGTCATGGCTTTTAATGGTACAAGATTATAAACGAAATCTAAAGGAATTCTTAAGATTTTAAAAAAAAGTAACTTTTGTCAATAAATGTTGATAAACTATTTAGTGAATCTATCCTAGAATTGTAGCTTTTTGACAATTTGTTGTATTTCTGGAATTACTTCTTGCTCAAACCACCTATTCTTAGCTTTCCAAATATTATTTCTGGGAGATGGATGTGGTAATACTAAATAGTTAGGTAAATAATCTTTGAAATTTTTGACAGTCTCCGTTAATGTTCTTTTAGCCGTTTTACCTAAATAATAATCTTGGGCATATTTTCCAATAAGTACAATTAATTCAGCAGCTTCAATCAAATTAAGCACTTTAGTATGCCATAAGGGAGCACATTCCTTACGTGGAGGTAAATCACCTGACTTTCCTCTGCCGGGATAACAAAAACCCATAGGTAGTAAAGCTATTTTTTTAGGATTGTAAAAATCAGTCTTAGATAATTGTAGCCATTCTCGCAACGTATCTCCACTTTTATCATCCCAAGGAATATTACTTTTATGAACAACGAGTCCGGGTGCTTGACCAATAATGATTACCTTACTTTTGGGATGCGCAGTAAGTATTGGATTAATACCTAGTGGTAAATGAGCAGCACACTCATTACACCTTAAAATACGCTTCAGTAAAGCTTCCATAAAACACTAACACTTTAAAATCTAATTATCTTTTAATGTTATTTTTTTATCCAAAAAACTTTCTAATGGAAGTGTCCCTAAATTAATTTGTCTTCCTAATTGTATAGCTGTATCAATATCAAATCCTTTGTATTTAACTAAATAAGCAGTCCATAGATGGCTGGCTCTCCAAGCAACTGTACAGTGCAACAATACTTTTCCTTTTGAATTTTCAACAGCATCATTAAATTTTACCAAAGCTTCCGGTGTGTAAGGATTTTCTTTTCCGCCAAGTGGAATATGGACATATTTCATTCCTATACTATCAATATATACTGCTTCATCATAAGGTACTATATCTCTATTATTCATTTCTCCATCTGTCCTTAAATTGACAACAGTGGTAACTCCTAATGACTTTAATTTGTCCAATCCTTTCTTCTCCGGTTGACCGGAGATATAAAAATCGCCTACTTGAACAATAATTACTTTAAATCCATCATTATCTAATTTTGCGATAGAATCTGTTTTTTTCTGAGCAAAAATTCCAACATAAGATAATAAGGTCAGTAAGAAGATGTATTTGTTATAATTTTTCATAATACTTACTATTTATTTACTCTCATCTTTCGGAGGTGTTATCATAATATGTGCATTTGCTTTACCTGGAAACATCAACCATGGATGCCCGGGAGCATTAGGCTTTAATGACAATCCTGTACTGGCCTGAGTAGCAAAAGGAATATACACTACATAACGATAGTTAGCATTTCTAACTTTGCTACTATCAATATCAAACCAACCATTTTTTCCATGTAAAATATGTAAGGTAGCTGATTTTTTAGGCATTTTTAAAGAACCATCCTTGGCTTCTTTTTCTCTGGTATCTCTGCGTTCAGTAAACGATTTGCCTTCAGCTTTTAAGGCTCTACCTCTTGCCATAAAAGGATCTAGATCTGCATGGTAACTTACTACTTCAAAACCATCTTTAGTAGGGTTGTCTGCAATACATATCATATCATTAGTACCTTCTCTTAATGTTATAAAATTACCTTTATCATCATAACCAAACACCTTAGCACCTTCTCTGACTTCTTGAGGTGCAGCTAATAATGCAGCAGCAATTTGTTGTTCACTAGTAAGTTTTTGATTTGGAATTTTTTCTTCTACTTCAACTGATTTTACCTCTTCTTTAGGCTTATCAACTTCAATATCTTTCTTAACTTCTTTGCAACTTACAATAAGCAGCATACAGCATGTTAGAAATAATATATTTTTGTAAATTTTTGAAATGTGCATAATAGTATAGTCTTATATTAAAATTATTTTGCCTCTAAATTACTATAAATATTTTTAGTTAGCTTTTATTATTTTCTTCAATAGAATTCAATGCATGATTAGGATCTATAAAATTCAGAATACGAACCAATATTTTTCCAAAACCTGAAAGTGTATGTAAACGCTCATTTTACCTAAAACACTTGAAATAGTTTCATCTTCATATCCAAACTTATATCCTTTTTTGGTTATAAAAATATCATTGAACAAATCTTGCATAGCTACATTACCCATTTGGTCAATTGCCAATGCAAACTTGTAAAAATATTCGTTACTGAGCTTAAATAATAATACAAACTTATTCTTAAAAATAAATTTAAACACTGTATATACCATGCCTATCGGTACGGTCAACATAGTCAATAATATTGAAATGATAAATAACAAAAAACCCATGATTATTTTTTTACACTAAGGTACTAAAAAAGGTTTATTATATTTACTCCGCAAAACAAGTATACTTGTGAAGTAAGTTAACCTTAAAAACAAACAGATGAAAATAATTACCCTAATCTTAATAATCATCTTATTTTCTTCTTGCTATAACGAAAAAAAAATGAAAGAAGAAGAACTTATCCATACAGCCAAAATAATACATAAACATGTAATTATACTGGATACACATGATGACATCAATATCCAAAATTTTACTGATTCTGTAAATTATACGCAACGTTTAGAGAGCCAGGTAAACTTACCTAAAATGAAAGAAGGTGGTTTAGATGTTGCTTGGTTTATAGTTTATACCGGGCAAGATTCTCTCAATACAGATGGTTATAAAAATGCATATGATAATGCCATGAGTAAATTTGATGCCATTCACAGGCTGGTAGATAAATATGCACCTGATCAAATTGAGCTTGCCGTAACTTCTGATGAAGTTCGTATAATCAATGCTTCAGGTAAAAAAGTAGCAATGATAGGTGTAGAGAATGGATACCCTATTGGAACTGATATTTCTAATGTTAAAAAATTCTATGATCTGGGAGCCAGATATATGTCATTGGCACACAACAGACATAGTCAGTTGAGTGATTCTCATACTGGCGAGAAAGATAATATATGGTTACATAATGGTCTTAGTGATTTAGGAAAACAAGTAATTGCTGAAATGAATAAATATGGTATGATGGTAGACATTTCACATCCTTCTAAAGAAGCTATCAAACAAATGATATTAGTATCAAAAGCACCTGTTATTGCTTCACATTCTTCAGCAAGAGCATTGTGTGATCACAGTAGAAATTTAGATGATGAATTACTACAATTAGTTAAAGAAAACAATGGTGTAGTTCAAACCGTAGCATTTAGTGGTTATTTAAATACTAAAAAAGATACAATGTATAGAAATGCTATTAAGCCTATATATAAGTCTATTGCGAAAGAGATGGGTGTAGAGTTAATTGACCCTGAGGATTTTGGAAAGAAAAAAGATAAAGAAATTGAAGCTTTTCTTGAAAATTTAAAAGAGATAAAAAAACGAGCTGAAAAAGACCCAACTATGTCACAAATTATGAATACAACACCTCCGGTTGATGTTACAGATTTGGTAGATCATATTGATTATATAGTTAATCTTATCGGAATAGATCATGTTGGCATCAGCTCAGATTTTGATGGCGGTGGTGGTATCAAAGGTTGGCAAGATGCTGCTGAAACATTTAATGTAACACTTGAATTAGTTAGACGTGGATATACTGAAGAACAGATACATAAGTTATGGGCTGATAATTTATTACGTGTATTGGATGATGTACAAAAAGTAGCAATTGATATTCAGAGTAAAAGTTAATTTTATTTAGTAAACAGTTCCAAAATAGCTGTACTAACTCGTTTTGGTTTTAAAGTTGCCGCATCTAATAAACAAAATGTAGTTTTAGATTTTGTCAATAATTTATCTTCACAGTAAATATGTACAATTCTGGTAGATTTTACACCATGAGTTTCATCTATCCATGTGTAAACAGTAATGGTATCATTTACATATGCCTGACTTAAATAATCTATTTCATGACGTAAGGTCATCCAAACACACTCATCTTTAAGTGCTGCAGATGCCAAAACATCCCAATGCATATAAGACACTTCTTGTACCCATTGCAAATACACCACATTATTTACATGGTTTAACGCATCAATATCTTGTAATTTTACTTTGAATGAATGCTGAAATGATACTCTATCTTCTGGAATTATATTATCCATATTATTAATAACTAAAACAATGTTTTTGATTCTTTTGCTAAAGTAGGTATTACCAAATTAGTATCCAATTCGGTATTTAATTTTTCAATAAAGTGTGCCGAAAGCAATGGTGATGCTACTTCTAAATTCTGATGTACAAAAAAATGAATTTTTTGTAAGCCAAATGCAATCCATTCTTTTAATCTGATTATCCAATCATCTAATCTTGAATAATCACTCTCATGATTAGCACCAACATAGCGAATAAAAGTTTCATTATTTGTTAATCGCATATGCATCAAATCTCTTCTACCCGCAGTATCAACCAATACATTGGCAATATTATTCTCCTCTAATATACGATACAACTCTTCTGCGATTGTAGCATTATTATACCAATCTGTATGTCTGAATTCTATTGCTAACGGAATTTCTTTTGGCCAAGCTTCCGCGAAAGAAATCACTCTATCAATATCTTTTGGAGCAAAATTACTATGCATTTGTAAAAATATAGTCCCCAACTTTTCTTTTAAATTTGAAGCTGCATATAAGTAATTGTCAACTGACTGCTTCACATCACTTAAACGTTTCCAATGACTTATTTCTTGGTTAAGTTTCGGGAAAAATTTAAAATTAGCTGGCGTTTTATCATACCATTTTTCAAATTGTTCCGGAGGGAAAAATCGATAAAAAGTAGCATTCAATTCAATACTGTTAAACTGTGATGCATAATACACCAGCTCATCTTTTGTTCCTCTTGGGTAAAAGCCTTTTAAATCTTGTCGATTCCATTTAGCACAACCAACATAAATTTCAGGATTTAAAGTGGTCTTAAATTTTGATAATACGTTTTTAGTGTCAGTATGATCTTGAGGTAATGTAAAATCAATAATTTCAGGATGTTCTACGCGTCCGAATTTCATATTGTTTGTTCTATAATACCAATTTAATTATAAAAGTTTTTATAAATAAATCGAATTATTTTTTGCTGAAATTAGGCAAAAAATCAAGTATAACCATTGTTATGGTTTCTTTTTTTAACGAAATTTTAGTGAAAAAGAAACAATTTATATGACAAGTTTTATAATTAAATTGGTATAATATATAGTATCAGAAGCCCAACAGCAATACAGATAGCAAAACTCATCAATGTACCAATAAGGACATATTCTGTTTGTTTTCTACCACCTTTTGAATCGCTAAATCGCAATATTGATTTAGCAGCAATTAAAAAACCAATAGCTGAAAAATTACTTGATAAAACAAAAGTTAACACTAGAATACGTTCAAAAATACCAATATAACGTCCTGCTTTTTTTAAACTGCTCTGCTCCTCTTCTATAGCAATTTCTTTTTGCCAGCGTTCGGTAGCCTTTCCAATGATAAATCCTACAGGAAAAATAACTATCAAATAACCTATCATTACTGCTAATTTTTCTGTAGAAGTAAAGAATGTTCTTATTTCTGGAAACACATTGCTAAAGCCTTGTATCAAATATAACCATGCTATGATCAAAATAATAATATGTAAAAATTGATCTATCAAAAAATACTTTAGATTGTCTTCTTTTTGGTGTAACTTCCATAAATCAATAAAGAAGTGAGTAATTATAATCCCAATTGGCACTAGAAAACTTGACCATTGCTGCAAAATAATATAAGTTAGAACACCTGCCAATATACTATGTACATACAAATACCATGATTTGGATTTGTGTGTACGTTTGTGTTCAACCATTTTTTTGGTTTGAAACACAAAATCGGTCAACACATGTGCCAACAATAATTGTAATATGATGATCGTATTATATTCCATCTTTATTATATTTAGATACAGCAGATCTATACCGGTCTAACAATAGTGATATTGAATCCCAATTGGCTACTTTTTTACGATGATTTACAGCAGATTGATTGATGCCCAAAGTTTCAGCAATTTTCACTTCCTTATACCCTTTATGTAAATAATATATTACCTCGGCAGATGACATACTCCATTTACTAGTTACACTATCTAATAAACTAAAGTGTACATTAAATTCATCGTTTAAATCATCGTCAGCAGTTTTTAATAATAATCTAGGATAATCTCCTTTCATAGTATCTAATGCTCTTCCTGAAAATTGAAAAGCTTCACCATTAGATTCTAAAATAGATTCTCGTTTTAAATTAATGGTTCCGATACCAATAGCTATCCGAAAGTCAGGTAACCCTGTAATATTCTTATTTTTTATCGGAATTTTATTTACTGCCGTTTTTATAGCTATTACTAAGTCTAGTGCAATTGTTGGATCAAGTACTATTCCTTGAAAGCTATCGCCTCTAAATAGTTTAAAATCAGTATCATATGCTGATCGAAAATATTCGAATTCCTGATTTACAATATCAAGAATGGTATCCAATTCTTGAGAAGTGTATTTTGTAGAGTCTATTAAATCTCCTGTTATAACTGCTTGCATATGACAAATATACTAAAAATATTAGTCTGTAGGCTAATAAATGGCAAATATTAGTCTGTAGGCTAATAAATAATAAATATTAGTCTGTAGACTAATATTTAATTAAGTAAGGAAACACCATTCAAATCTGTAGTTAATACCTCGCTCATATAATCAAAATAAGGTCGAATAGCTTTAAAAGCGACGCTTACATCATTTAAAAAATCAGGAGAAGTTACCTCTTTATCAGAGAATTTTTTAGTAAAAATAAATTGTTTTTTCCGAATCAAATCGATATCAGTATGTTCTTTACTAAAGCCTTTAGGCGCTGTTTTTACTTCATTACCAACTAGATCACCCCAAACACTTTTAAATTTCTTTGCTGTAATTATTTTTCTGAATTCAGTAGCATCAATTTCAAGTTCTTTCCGAATACGAAATAGATCTTCTTTGTTAGGCTCCCAAAATCCCGTTGCAATAAAAGAATCACCGGGTGCAATATGTAAATAGTATCCGCCACGTAAGCGTGGTTTGGTTCTGCCAAAAGAACCTCCAAAATGTGTTTTATAGGGTGTTTTGTCCTTTGAAAATCGGACATCTCTATAAATACGGAACATTTTCATTTTATCAACATCATCTTGTTTTTGTAAGTTTTCAAGTAAAGCATTATAAAAGCTTTTAACTTCTACTTCTATACTTTTAAATTCCGATTTATGTTCTGTAAACCATTCTCTATTGTTATTTTTTTTAAGGTTTTTGAAAAATGAAAATGCTTTTTTAGGAATCGTTATTGCCATAATTATTATTATTTTATTCAAAGATATAAAAGTTTTTAAACTCTATTATTTGGAAGTTATAGATTATATTTTATACATTGTACTCATAAATAGCTATTAACCAAGCTACTATATTAACTAAAACCCTAATTATTATGACAAATGAATCAACAACTAATAAACCACCAGTGTGGTTTTGGATTGTAAGTGTATTAGCGCTACTTTGGAATGGCGCAGGAGTCTATCAATACCTTCAACAAGCCTATAATACAGAGAGTTTTCAGGCAATGTATACTGCTGAACAATTAGAAATGGTAAATAACACGCCTTCATGGGCAATTGCTGCATTTGCAATTGCAGTTTTTGGCGGGCTACTAGGTTGTATTGCATTATTATTAAGAAAGAAATGGGCGAAATCAATCTTACTACTATCACTTATAGGTATCATTGCACAATTAATTTATAATCTTTTTATTAGTAA
>VAPK010203054.1_pt1 | contig 16659 bp, 15 predicted proteins | sample 3395031 | NCBI WGS metagenome assembly VAPK01 (sample SAMN08290443, study PRJNA428436) | hydrothermal vent metagenome | isolation source: Deep-sea hydrothermal vent chimney 1 | place: Pacific Ocean: Juan De Fuca Ridge
CCGCTTTTACTATCCTCGAATCTGCAGCGTCTTTTCGGCTATAAGAACTGGCAAAATCAGTGGGAATTTTTTATCCTGGCCAGGAAGTGGCCGGAGGTGGTGGGCCGTGATATTGCCGCTCAGACCTCTCCGGCATATACCAGAAAAAATGTGTTATGGGTTTATGTTCGCAGTTCCGTATGGATGCAACATATACAGACTCTCAAGCCCGGGCTTCTTGAGCAGGTCAGGTACGTTCTGCCCCGGGCGGGAATCACTGATATTCGCTGGCTCATGGAACCGGTGGAGCGCCGGCCTGAAGAGGAGAAGAGCGGTCGCCCTCCGGACCGCCGTCTTGATCCGGTACAACAAAAGGCCTTTGAAGAGAGTGTGTCCACCGTTAAGGACAAGCAATGCCGGGCAGCGCTGTGTCGGCTCTGGCAGGTTTTTCAGCAGAAATCAGGATAAAAGATGTCCGGCTTACTTTTTTTGAATTTTCCTGAAGCTGCATTGATCCGCTTCATTCTTGTCCCGGCCGCGGAAATAATGTCACGTGGACGGCAAACGGGAATTGTTCTGCACGGGCCGGAAACTTGAGGTGGAATGTCCTGGAATGTTTACGAAAGTGATTATATCGGCTGCGCTTCCCGGCGCAAGGGTAGAAAAATCATGAACACTGCTTTTCTCGACTTGATCGGCAATACCCCGATGGTCCCCATATCCAGGATTAATCCGGTGGCCGGGGTCGTCATTATGGCGAAGCTGGAGTCTTTCAATCCCGGAGGTTCGGTCAAGGACCGGATTGCCCTGTCCATGATCGAAGCGGGTGAGAAAAGCGGGGAACTAAATCAGGATAAAATTGTTCTGGAGGCAACCAGCGGCAATACCGGCATTGGTCTGGCAATGGTCTGCGCTGCCAGGGGATATCGCTGTCAACTCGTCATGCCGGAATCGGCAAGTGTAGAGCGCCGGCAGATCATGCAGGCCTATGGCGCGGAAATTACCCTGACCCCGGCAAAACGCAGCACCGACGGCGCTATCGAAAAAGCCTATGCCATGGATCGTGAGCATCCTGAGCTGTACTTTATGACCGATCAGTTCAACAGCGAGGCCAACTGGCAGGCCCATTATCGAACAACAGGGCCGGAGATCTGGCAGCAGACGGCAGGGAAGGTTACTGACGTGATCGCCACCATGGGGACATCCGGCACGGCCATGGGACTCTGTAAGTGGTTTGCAAAATATCATCCGGACGTTCGCGTTACGGCGGTTGAACCTTATTACGACCATAAGATCCAGGGACTCAAGAACATGAAGGAGTCCTATAAACCAGGCATTTTTGATAAGTCTCTGCCCTGCGAAATCGTCAATGTCGGCGACGAAGACGCCTTCAGCACCGCCCGTCTGCTGGCGAAAAAGGAAGGAATTTTTGCCGGCATGAGTTCCGGCGCGGCCATGTTCGCCGCCCTCCGCCTGGCCCGCGAAATCGGGAAAGGATTCATTGTCACCATCCTGCCGGACGGCGGTGAACGCTACCTGAGCACCTCGCTTTTTGTCCCCCAGGCAAAACCGGAGCCGGCCGCGCCGCAGCTTCGCTTTTATAATACCATGAGCAGAAAGAAGGAGGCATTCCAACCTATCCATAAGAAGCGGGCCACTTTTTACGCCTGTGGGCCGACGGTCTATGAGCCCCCGAATATGGCGCATTGCCGAAGATTTGTGGTTGCCGACCTGCTGGCCCGCGCCCTGGAGTACAATGGTTTTGCGGTCGAATCCTATATGAATTTTACCGATCTTGACGACAACACCATTGCCGGGGCCGGCAAGGCCGGTCTGCCGCTCCGGGAGTTTACCGGAAAATATGTCAACGAGTTCATGAGGGCGGCCCGGGAACTCGGGGTCAAAAAGGCCACGGGGTATCCGCTGGCCTCGGAGCATGTCGGGGATATGATCGACATTGCCCGCGAATTGCTTGACAAGGGTTATGCCTATGTCAAACATGGATCCATCTATTTCGATATTTCCAAGTTCAAGCGGTACGGCCGGCTTTCCGGCGTCGATTTAAGCAAGATTCGCACGGGCAAGACAGTTGATCTTGATGACTATGAAAAAGACAATCCCAGGGATTTTACCCTGCTGAAACGCACGACCCTTGACGAGCTGAAAAAGGGTATTTTTTATGAAACCGAATGGGGCAATGTCCGGCCCGGCTGGCATATCGAATGCTCTGCCATGTCCATCCACTATCTCGGGGAGACCTTTGATATTCACATTGCCAGCCAGAACCTGATGTTTCCTCATCATGAAAATGAGATCGCCATTGCCGAGGCCTTGACCGGCAAGACCCTGGCCAATTATTGGCTGCATTCCGGACTGCTGTTAAAGGACGGCAGAAAAATGTCTGCCGACAACGGCAACGTGGTGACCATGCAGGATGTGCTGGACCGGGGCTATATCGGCCGCGAACTCCGCTTTATGCTCCTGGTCGTCCATTACCGGAAGCCCTTGCATTTCTCTTTCAAACGGCTGGATTCAGCACGCCGGACCTTGATGCGTATTGATGAATTCAGCAGAAAACTGCTGTGCCTGCCCCCGGATCTCCCGCATCCCGATGTGGCGCTCCTGGTTTCCACCCTTGAAAAGGAGTTTTTCGCTGCCCTGGGGGATGATTTCAACATGTCCGGCGCTGTCGGAGCGTTGTTTGATTTTATTAAAAAGACCAACCCGATTCTACAGGCGGGCAGTCTTGACCGGCGGCAAAAAAATAATGTTCTGGAGGTGCTGCGAAAAATCAATTCGGTACTGGGGATCATTCGGCTGGAGAGATGTCCGCTGGCCCCGGAAATTGACCGCCTGATCAGGCAGCGGGAGCGGGCTCGCCAACTCAAGGATTGGACGGCGGCCGACAGCGTCAGGGCGGAGCTGTTAAGGAAGGGGATTGCCGTGTGTGATACAGCTTCCGGGCCGATCTGGGAAAGGAGTATCGAGCCGGGGGGGAAGGGGAATGAACGTTGATTTTCGCGGCAATTTCCGTTACAGTACGCTTCCTCTAATTCGTGTCCATTCCGAATCCCGTTTCAGGATGGGCATAAATGCAGCTCATGCGCCAGTAGCTCAGTCGGACAGAGCAGGAGCCTTCTAAGCTCAAGGTCGGGGGTTCAAATCCCTCCTGGCGCACCAGTCAATATCAGGCACCCGGCCAGTCACGGACCAGGTGCTTTTTTTATCGGCTAAATTTTGTGGCCGGTATTAATGCTTATGGAATCCCGCCTGCGCGGGAATGACTGGTTCTGCGCTCTGTTGGTCATTTCTGCGGGAATCCAGTATGCGGGGGAGCGGCTGGCCGGGAGGATCGTTGTCGCTATTCCTGCGCAGGCGGGATTCCGGTAATTTTACCAGCATTTATTGAGATGTTACCAAACAACACCTGAGCCCGCACGCCTGCAAAAATTTTTTCTTGTCACCGCACGGCCCGCAAGGTAGATTAAGAGGTATTCCATAATAACATATTTTACAATCTGTTTATCATCAAAAGAATGTCAGGAAAAAATTACAACATCCAGCAGAGATAGATTCATAAGGAGAAACTGACGATGGCAAGCGACAAGCTCATACATGTGTCTGACGGTGAGTTCAACAATAAGGTGCTCCAGAACGACCTGCCCTGCCTGGTGGATTTCTGGGCACCCTGGTGCGGCCCCTGCAAGGCCATCGGCCCGATGATTGACGATCTGGCCAACGAATATGACGGCAAGTTGCAGATTGCCAAGATGAATGTTGATGACAATCCGGCCACCCCTGGGAAATATGGCATCCGCGCCATTCCTACCCTGATCCTGTTCAAAAACGGTGAGGTTGTTGAGCAGATCACCGGCGCTGTCGGCAAGACCCAGCTCACAGGCATGATCGAAAAAGCTGTCTGAGCGGAACAGATCCTCTCGTGCCATGTCCCGGCGGTTTCACCGAAAAGTACGGCTATCGCGACCATGAACGAGGCTGATTATCAGCTTATCATTGTCGGCGGCGGACCGGCTGGCTTGACCGCCGGCCTGTACGGGGCGCGGGGCAGACTCAAGGCCGTTCTCATTGAGAAGGGGGCGGCAGGCGGTCAGGTCCTGCTCACAGACTGGGTGGACAACTATCCGGGTTTTGTTGACGGTGTGTCCGGTTTTGACCTGGTTGATAAAATGGCGGCCCACGCCGACCGTTTCCAGCTGGAAAAGCGGTTTGCCAGTGTAACCGCTCTGGATCTCCGGGGAGAGAACAAAACCGTGTACCTTGAAAACGGTGAACACCTCACCTCCCGGGCCATTATTATCTGTACCGGCGGCAGCCCCGGCAGACTCGAGGTGCCTGGCGAAAATGAATTGACCGGCAAGGGGGTCTCCTACTGCGCCACCTGTGACGGGCCGTTTTACCGGAACCAGGAAATTGCGGTGGTTGGCGGCGGCGACACCGCCATCCAGGAAGCACTCTTTCTCACCAAATTCGCCCGCTGGGTCACCGTTATCCATCGACGAGACAAACTGCGGGCAACCAGGATCATACAGGACAAAGCCTTTGCCAGCGACAAAATCAAGTTTATATTCAACGCCAGGGTCACGGCCATCGAAGGAGACGACAACGGTGTCTCCCGGTTACGGTTAACTCACGGTGACGGCGGCAACTCCACCCTTGCAGTCAGCGGCATTTTTATTTTCATCGGTATCGTCCCGAACAGTGGCTTTTTGCCGCCGGACACCCTCAAAACAGACGCGTACGGCTTTATCGTCACCGATACGGAGATGCGGACAAATTTACCCGGGGTTTATGCGGCAGGTGATATACGCAGTAAAAAATCCCGGCAGATCGTTAATGCGGCAGGTGAAGGCGCAACAGCCGGGTTGTCGGCAGAACATTACCTGGCAGGCCTGACCTGACCGCGAACACCATCTCCGCCCGGGATCAGGAACTGGCAAGGTCCGGTGAGCAAATTCATAGATCCCCGGATCACGCTTTGCTTGACAATGTCCAGTGAAGTTTTTATTTATACCCCTTCTCAGTCATCTGATGCAGGAGCAACCTCATGTTACACGTATTCAATCAAGACACCAAAGGTTACCGCCCGGTCCTTTTCTCCCTCATGTTGGTCCTGATTCTTTCTCTTGCCGGGTGCGCATCAATGAAGAATCTGTTTGGCTTCGGCGACACAACCATCCAGAAATCCGCTGAAAGCCTGACCATTGAGGCCATGGGCAAATTCAACGAGGGAAACTACTATACAGCCCTCAAGAGCTTTCAAGAGATTCTGGACAGCTACCCCTTCAGCCCGCAGGCCATGCTGGCGGAACTAAAGGCGGCTGACTGCCATTACTATCAGGATGAATTTCTCAAGGCCAAGACGCTATATCAGGAGTTTGAGAACCGTCACCCTACCAACGAGGCGATCCCCTATGTCATGTTCCAGATTGGAATGTGCGATTTTAACCGGATCGGCCGGATCGACCGCGACACCAGCGGGGCCGGGGACGCTATTCAATCATTTTCCCGGCTGTTGCGGGCTTACCCCGACTCGCCATACACCGATGAGGCCAAGGCCAGAATCGAGGCCGCCCGGGCATTCATGGCCAACCACGAATACTTTGTGGCCATCTTCTATGTCAGAACGAATCATGACAAGGAGGCAGCCCACCGGCTCAATTACCTGCTGACCACCTACCCTCACTCCGCCATTGCCTCTAAGGCCCGGGCACTGCTTGCCCGCATTGAAGCAGGCAATCCCCCTAAAATGGGATTATCCAGATGGCTGCCCGATCTGTCCCTGCCTGACTGGCACCTCTTCGGCCCGGACAAGGACAAGGACAAAAATACCAAGGCGAAACCTGCAAAGAAATAATCAGATTTTCTCGACCATAAAGACCGTGCCGTCTGCACCGTCCTCCCGGGCCAACACCTTGCCTTCGGCGTAGATTACGACCCGTTCGACCCGGTCGGCCTGGCCATGGTCGCAAATGAAACGCAGCCGCTTGCCGGCCGGGCTATCGCCGAGACGTAACCTTACGTCCATAAAAGCCTTTCAACAGTCGCCGCGATAATCAAACTCTTCCATGATATCCCCCTTAGGGCCTGTAAGAAAATAACAAGAACATCTTGCATCTCATATTCAGGCCATATTTGGCTACGGTGCAATCGCAAAATCCTCGACGTAGCCCTCTGCTACGCCTGCGGTTTTACTCAATTACCGTAACCAAATCTGACCCAAATATGAGCGCAATCTTGCCCATGTTATTTTCTTACAGGCCCTTACCCTGACCGCCTTTCCGGCTTACCCAGGCAGTGAGGAAAAGGTGCCGAAAAGTAGCATATGCACATATAATAAATATAATTCCCCGGCTTGTCAAGAAAGGCGGGCGGCGCATTATAAAACCGGCACCGTCCAGCGGATGGCGGCCACCGCCACCGGCCGCCGGTCCGCCCGGGCGAGCATCCTCGAAAACTGTCCCACCAGCGGCAGTTCCGCGTCCCGGTTCAGGTCGGCGGCAAAGGCCGGAGAAATGGAATCATACAACAATTCGGCGGTAACGGTGAACGGTCCCGGCCGGTTGCCGAGATCGACCACGTAGGTCACCTGGTCGGAGCCGCCGCGAAAATTATCGTCCCGCCGGGCGCGGCCCTGAACGCCGATATCCTCCGGGGCCGTCTTCTTGTCGAAACCGGCGGGCAGGAGACGGTTGTCCTTCACAAACCTGGCGGCCCGCAGCAGGGTGTAGGTCACCCGGCCGTCGGTATTGGCCATGATCGTCTCGTAGATCTGCACCTGGTCGGCGCGGGTGATACGGTCGTAATGCGGCTCAAAGGTGGTGGGATCGACATCGTTGTCGTTGCCGGCAATGGCGCCGTCCGCCAACGGCCGGCCTGATTCGAAAACCACGCCGCCGGCGGCGGCGGTGACCCGGAAGTGCAGCCACAGACGGCGGGACGGAAAACCGGTCGGAAATTTATGGCCGGCGAGATTCTCCACCTTGACGGTGGCCGACAAGGTGTTGCCGCGGCGGCGACTGGCGACCAGGGAGAGCCTGGCACTCTCGGTCTGCAGCTGGTGGATGGTCCGTATCCGGGTGTCCTCCAGCTTGGAATCGGGGGTGGTCAGGCCGAGCAGGACGTTGTTGTCCTCCAGCACCTCCAGCATCAGGACATTGCCGCCGACGAAAAGGTGGCGGGAAAAATGGTCTTTGGCCTTGATCTCCGGCGGCGCCCACCTGGAGATAACCACCCCGCCCTCCCGGGAATGGGGCATGTGACATTCCTGGCAGAGTACGCCGTGCTGATCCGCTTCGCCGATTTCATGCCGCTTGGCCGAATCCCGGCCGAAGGTACTGTGCCGCCACTCCAGGTAGGGGGTCTGTTCCGGAAAGGTGCCGGCCACCTGCCCCTTGTCGTCCAGGTACGGCGTGTAAAGGGTATGACAGGTGGCGCAGAGGGCGGAATCGTTGGTCTGCTGCCCATAGGCAGGAGTGAATCCCTCGGCGGCGCGCATGGTCCTGGTCACCGGGTCGCGATAGGGGCCGAAGATCGCCCGCCCCGGAGAGACGGCCGCCGTATCCACCGTGTATTTGCCGCTGAAGCTGGCCTTGGTTCCCAGGCCCTGGTCCTGGATCTGATGACAGAAACTACAGGTCACACCGTCCATGGCCGCATCGTGCAGGGGATTTTTTCCGTTCAGAAAGCCGGGGCCGAAAAGGGCGACCTTGTCGCCGTCGGCATGGGCCTGGGTCCAGGCGGCAGGCATGTGGCAGATGACGCATTTTCCCTCGATAATTTTGCGGATGGCCGGATTCCTGGCCACTTCCGAGCTGACTTTTGCCTGCCAGAAGGGATCCCTGGCGGCATTGGCCATCATCGTCGAGCGCCAATGGTTGCTGATGGACATGTCATTGCCGTCCCGGTCGATGAGCAGGGCATGGCAGTTGGCGCAACGACCGGAGCCGACGAAATTGCGGGTGACGAAACTGCTGAGCGACAGCCCGCCACGCCAGAGTACCGGCACCGGCCGGACATAAAGCTGCCGCGGATCAAGGGTTTCAACACCGGCCGCCGCCGGCCTTCTTCCCGGGGCCGCCAGTGCGGCCGACAAGGTCAGGCCGCCGGTAAGGCCGGCCATGAATCCACCAGCGAGCAATAAAGAACTGCCAGCAATAACAACGGTCTTCCAATGCCTCCCTTGGTGTCGCATGGAGCCCTCCTTGCCCGGAATTCAGTAGGCGTTGATGACAAAAAACCGCTGGCGCGGCCGGGGACGAAGGCGGTCCAGGGTCAGAAAAAGTCGATGATCAGACCGGCGCCTAAATGCTGGCGCAGGGCGTCGCGGATCAGGGCCCGTTCCTCGGCGGAGACCGCCTTCTTGATCCTGAAGACGGCGGGAATAATGTCCTGGTCGGCCAGGGCCACATCCTTGTCATTGGCCATTGCGGCCAGCTTCCGCCGGAAATTGGAGAGCGGCCAGGGAATCTCCGCCACCAGCAACGCCCCCTTGATGGCTGGCTGCGGCCCGCAGCCGCAGCCGCTGGTCTGAAAGACAATATTCCGGCCCGCGAAAGACAGCCGGCCGGAGGTAACGATGATCATGTTCTGATAGTTGTAATCGAGCGGCACCACCTCGTTGAAACCAGGCTCTTTTAAAAACTCGAACTGGTGCAGATAGAGCCGATGCTGAATATAATAAACGGTTGGAGGCATGGGAAATCGTTGCTGTCTTTTCTCGGGATCTGCTCAAAAAACTTCACATTGTCGTATCCGGGCGCCAATTTCTCCGAACTTATTTTCGCACGGACCATTAACACTGATAACGGCAAACCGAAATATTCCAGTATTCAGATGTAGCCAGTCCGGTAAAAAAAGTCTATAGTTATTGACTGCTAACAGATGAAAAACGGAACGGTTCTCCGTCACCGCTTATTCGCCGCAACCCGGCAAACCGACCCAAGGAGGGGCCATGAACGAAGAAATCGCTTCCTTTGAAGAGGCGCTCAAGACCTGTATGACCGCAAAAAACGGCAGCGAAACCCAAATGGCCGCCATACTCTACTGCCTGGAAAATGCACCGCCGGGACTGCAGGATATGTTCCGGCAGCGCGCCCGCGAACTCCAGGGCGCAGCAACAGCCGCAGACCACGAGTGCGCTTGCGGCCATCATCACTGAATCCCCGCTGTCGCGCTCGTGCCGTCCGGTCAAAGCTTTTTCTCCTGCATCTGAGCTGCGGAACAAAAAAAGAGGAGAGGGGGTCGGATGATGGGAGAGTATTCGGTTCTACTTTTTAAAAAAATAAAGGATGACAGACAGGATGATGCTGATCAAAATGCAGGTGGTAAGAGGGAAATAAAATGAAAACCTTTCCCTATGGATAGAGATATCGCCTGGGAGGTGGCCCAGCCAGAGAATTTTGCCGCCGAAAACAAACAAAACGCCCACGACGACAAAAATAATCCCCAAAAAAATAAGGCTCTTACCGAGATCGGCCATGGAGCGCCCCCCTTGCCATGACTGTCCTATCGAAAAACAAAAAACCGTTCACCATCCCGGGAGATGACCGGAACGCTTTTCGGTTCATTTTCCATTGACAGTCATCTTGTTGACCACCTTGTCATAGTATGGTGAATCGACGTCCACCTGGAGATTGTTCCCCATGCGGCACTCGAGCTTAAACCGCAAGTAATTTAATCTTTTCAACTGCTTATACTTCTCTTTTTCGTCCGCACACCGGGCAAGTAAATCTTCCGTGCGCACGATTTCCTTCTACAGGGCCACTTCTTCCGGAATATACCCGGCATTTTTCAATATCCGGTAGGCCATCCGCAGATCCGCAGGCACGTGTCCCATGTCATCCTCCGGCAGCGGCTTGTTTTTCCAGTAACTGAGGTCGACCATTGTGCCTTCTTCAATCGCCTGCCGTATTTTTCGTTCGGCAATAAGATTCAGCGCTGTCAGGAGATGCAAAAACTCGTCTCAGTGAACATAATGATCAATTATACCAAATAATGCCCGGTCTTGAGAGAAAAAAATCGTAACAGATCACCAGGCGACAACCTCCGGGGATACTCAGCCCGTACGAGTATACAAAAATTCAGCCGACCGACCGGGCCAGGTCGCGTACCCGGACCATAGTTTCGTCCAGGTCAATGGTCAGCAGTTGCCGGTTGTGCATGACCAGTTTTCCATTAATGATGACCGAGCGTACATCAGCACCGCCGGCGGCGTAAACCAGCAGATCTGGTCCGTAAAAGGGCTGCAGATGAGGCCGGTCAAGATCAACAAGAATCAGGTCGGCCAGGCTGCCTTCCCTGAGCGCTCCCAGCCGATCTTCAAAGCCAAGTACGGCCGCGCCGCCACCGGTGGCCAGCCGTAAAACATCTCCGGCCCGGACCGCCACCGGGTCCATCGTCTTGATTTTCTGCACCTTGGCACAGATATCCATCTCCCGGAACAGATCCAGCCCGTTATTGCTCGCCGCCCCGTCAGTGCCCAAGCCGACGGTGATGGAACGCTCCAGCATGGCGGCCAGCGGGGCCATACCCGAGGCCAGTTTCAGGTGCGACTGAGGGCAGATCGAGACCCTGGCGTTGCGCCGGGCCAGGATATCCAGATCCTCTTCATCCACCCAGACGCAGTGGACACAGACGGTCTGTTCATCAAGAAGCCCCAGGGCCTCAAGATGCCTGACCGGCGAGTCGCCCCGGGCTCCGGCAATGCGCCCCTGCTCCTGCCCGGTTTCCGCAACATGGACAAAAAACGGGACATTGCGGGAACGGGCCAGTGCCTTAGCCTTTTGCAGTGTTTCCGGGGAGCAGGTATAGGGAGAATGGGCAAAGACGGCCGGGGAGAGGAGAGGATGGAGGTCCTGCCGCTCATCAATGAAGCGGGCCGCCGCCCGGATATTTTCGGCCGGCTCCGGCACACCCGGCGCCGGGAAATCGATCACGCCCTGGGCCGCGACCGCGCGCAGCCCAGTTTCGCTGAAGGCCCGGGCCGCCTGGTCGGCGAAAAAATAACCGTCCGCCACCAGCGTGGTGCCGGAAAGAATCATCTCGGCGGCCGCCAGCTTCGAACACCAGTACACCATCTCCGGGTTGACATGGGCGGCTTCGGCGGGAAAGATATGGTCGTTGAGCCAGGCGGCCAATTCCAGGTCGTCGGCCAGACCGCGAAACAGGGCCATGGCCGCGTGGCAATGGGTATTGACCAGGCCCGGCATCAGCAGGGCGCCCCCGGCATCGATGGTCATTGCCGCCGACCGGTCGCCCTGCCCGGCCATAGGGCCAATCCTGTCGATCCGGCCGTCATGCACCGCGACAAAGCCGCGCTCGACCCCTTCGCCGGCCCCTGATTCACGGAGCAAAAGGGCATTGGTAATCAGGATATCTGGAGTCATGAGTTGCAGAGAACTGCCTGTATAATGGTTTTACCGATGACCAACTGGTGATGGACTCGTAAAAACCCTGAATCTTCATCATACCGTCATTCTCGTGCAGGCGGGAATCCATTAATATCAAGGAATTATGGATCCACGCCTCCGCGAGAATGACGAATAAAATAACTTTTTACGAGACCATCACTGGTGAAACATAAGGAATATATCCTACCCTGTTTCCGGATCAGGGTAAATGATTAACGGCTCCATGGGGCGAGTGCGAACCGGCGGTCAAGTCTGCTGTTCGATACTTTCGACCTGCTCCTGGGCCTCTTCCCAGAGGGCATAATGCCGCTCGAGTCGACGCCCGACCCCGTTATACTCCCGGCTGACCTCGGACCATTTTGCCTGGTCGGCGTACAGTTCCTGATCAGCCATCAATTTCTCCATTTCCTGTTTGCGCGCTTCCAGTTGTTCGATCTCCGCTTCGGCCTGCCTAACCTTGTTTTTCCAGGGCTTGAGCTGTTTGCTGAGCTTCTGCCGCAGCAGAGCGCGCTCCCGGCGCTGAACTTTTTTGTCCGCGCCCAGGGCAGCCGGAGTCCCGGCCCCGGTATTCTTTAGCGGCCCGACAGTTACCTCCTCTTCCCGGCGTCGGCGGTCAAGGTAATCATCCACGTTGCCCTCAAACAGTGTGATCCGTCCATCCCTGATCTCCAGCACCTTGTTGACAAAGGAATTGACGAAAAAACGGTTATGAGAGACCACGATAATGGCCCCCTCATACTGGGCCAGGGCCTCCTGCAACACTTCCTGGGAACTTATGTCCAGGTGGTTGGTCGGCTCGTCCAGGAGCATGAGATTGGCCGGCTGCACCAGCATCCGGGCCAGGGCCACCCGGCTTTTTTCTCCACCCGAAAGCACCTGCACCTTTTTATCCACTTCGTCCCCGCTGAAGAGAAAGGCGCCCAGCAGGGAACGAACCCTGGTCATCGTCAACTCTGCGGCCGCGTTATAGACCGTGTCCAGCACAGTCAGATCAGCGGCCAGCTCCTGGGCCTGATGCTGGCCGAAATAGGAGAACATGACGTTATACCCCAACTGCACAGTACCCTCGGCAGGCTCGATGCCGGCCATAATCTTGAGCAGAGTTGTCTTGCCGGCCCCGTTGACCCCGACCACCGCCAGCTTATCGCCGCGCTGCAGGGAGAAATCCAGGCCGTCAAAAACAACCCAGCCGCCAAATGCCTTGTGCAGCCCCTGCACCTCGAGCACATCACGCCCCGAGGGAACGGCTGGCGGAAAGGAGAAATGAATAGAGCGTTCGCTTGCCGAAAGCTCCAGGCGATCCATCTTCTGCAACAGCTTGACCCGGCTCTGGACCTGCCTGGACTTGGTGGATTTGGCGCGAAACCGTTCGATAAACCGTTCTGTCTGCTTGATCCGTGACTGCTGGTTGGTATATGCCGCCCGCTCGATGGTCAGACGTTCTTCCTTGTCGACCAGGTACTTGGAATAATTGCCGCGATAAACGGTGAGGCGGCCAAGGCTCAACTCCCAGGTGGTGCTGGTGACCCGGTCGAGAAAGGAACGGTCATGAGAAATGATAACCATGGCTCCCTGGTACTGGCCGAGAAACTCCTCCAGCCAAGTCAAAGAGTCAAGATCAAGATGGTTGGTCGGTTCATCAAGGAGCAGTAGGGCCGGCTCCCGCAGCAGCAGCTTGGCCAGCAGCAGCCGCATGATCCAGCCGCCGGAAAAACTCTCGACCTCCTTATCCAGGTCGGCGGCCGAAAAACCGAGACCCAGGAGAATCCGTTCAATGGCCGGCCGGATACGAAACACATCATGGCCTTCCAGCAGGTGCTGCAACTCGCCCTGACGCCTGAGTAACGGTTGCACCCGGGAGTCATCCTCAGACAGGCCCGCCATCTCGCGGCCGATTTCCTCCATTTCCCGCTGCTGGACCAGGACCTCGGCAAAGGCGGACTCGGCCTCGGCGAAAATGGTTTGCCGGCCAAAGCTAAGCGTTACTTCCTGGGGCAGATAGGCGACGGTGAACCAGGAGGCCCGGCTCACCGTGCCGGGATCGGTCTCCTGTTGGCCACACATAATTTTAAACAGCGTTGACTTGCCCGAGCCGTTGACCCCTGCCAGACCGATGCGGTCGCAGGTATGCACCTGCACCGAAACATCCCGGAACAGATGCTTGCCGCCGTGCTGAAGGTTGAGATTATTGATACTGAGCATACGATTTCATGGTCCAGGGGTCAATTTTACGGTCTGGCGCGGTTGCGACGGGTCCAGGCACAGGTTAAACTTCTTCAGCAAGCCCAATTGGTTCAGCCTGCCGATATTGGCCGACTTCAGCCCGCGAAACACGGACTGGTCCCGGTCGGCGATAGTCAGGGTCACTCGGCGTCCCGCCTCCACGCCGGCCAGCAAACGTCTGGTCCGTTGCAGCATGAGCCGGCTGCTCACCAATTCGCCAAAGGCCGGATGATACGGCCCGGCAAGCAGGGCGTTTTCCAATTCCGGCCCGGGTTGCAGGCCCAGGCGGACCACCGGGATGCCGTAACCGGCAAAATATTTTTTCATCCATGCCGCCCGGATAACGGCCGCCCCCAGGGAAAGCGGCTGATACTCGCCCTGTTCATAGAGCCGGGCCAGACCGCTCCCCTGCAGGACCAGCACCGGGTAAATCCGGACAAAATCCGGCTGCAACCCGGCCATTTCCTTGACCGTTTTCATCAACGAGCGGATCGTTTCGACCGGCAGGCCGGTCATGAGCTGGGCACCGACCTGCAGCCCGCCCCGGCGCAAAAGCCGGATGGCGTCCCGGCTCTGCTGCGCGCTGTGTCCCCGGTTGCCGGCGGCCAGGACCTGATCATCAAGAGACTGCACGCCAAGCTCCACAACAGAGACGCCGAAATTCCGGAGAAAGGCCGCGGTCCCGGAATCAATATAATCGGGACGGGTGGAAAGACGCAGGGAGTGGACCTCACCCCGCTCCAGGAATGGAGCTGCGGCCGCGAGCAGTTCCTGCTGCCGTGGCCGGGGCAGACCGGTAAAACTGCCGCCGTAAAAGGCAACCTGGACCTTTCTGCCGCCACTCTTGCGGCTGCGGGCCAGCCAAAGGCGAATGACGGCCCGGACCTCACGGGGAGTAATCGGCTCACGACGGTCCCGGCCGCTGATCCGTCGCTGATCACAAAAAATACAGCGATGCGGACAACCCTGGTGAGGGATGAAAACCGGGATAACAAGAGGCGTGTTCACTTTCTTTGCAGGTCGGCTGGAAAATCAGGAAGGGGTTGCGGTTATTGCGGCGGTTTGCTTAAATTATGCAGCGCCGCAGTGGCCGCAATCTGCTCCGCCTCCTTTTTGCTGGAAGCCCGGCCGCAGCCGAGTGCCCGGCCGTGAAACAGCACGGACACGGTAAAAATACGGGCATGGGCCGGGCCATCCTCTTTGTCCAGTATATACTCGGGGCCTTCATTGAATTTTTCCTGCAGCTGCTCCTGCAGGGCACTCTTGGCATCGGCGGCCAGCAGGATCTCCCGCCGTTTATCAATGAGCGGTTCAAACCATTGCCGGACAAAGGACAGAGCCTGATCATAGCCACCGTCCATAAAAAGAGCGCCGACCAAGGCCTCATACGCGCAGGACAGAATAGAGGACTTTTCCCTGCCCCCGGAAGCGTCTTCGCCGCGGCCCAGCAGGAGATAATCCCCCAGGCCTATGGAGCGGGCCATGCCGGCCAGCCCGCTTTCATTTACCAGGCCGGCCCGGATCCGGGTCAATTTGCCCTCTCGCATATCAGGAAAACGGGTAAAGAGAATATACCCCACGGTGAGGTCCAGGACGGCATCGCCCAGAAACTCCAGGGTTTCATTGTGCCGGCCTTTTTTCATCCGTTCAAAGGCAAAGGAGCTGTGGACCATGGCCTGCTGCAACAGTCTGACATTGTTGAATGAATATCCTATTCCGGCCTGCAATCCGGCCAGCCGTTCATTGTTATCCTGAACCAGGGTGTCAAGAGTCATCGCCATTGCAAATTACCGCATTAATTATGTAAGATAGACTCGTAAAAAGTCATTTTATTTGTCATTCCCGCGGAGGCGGGAATCCATAATCCATTAATATTACTGGATTCCCGCCTCCGCGGGAATGACGTTGTGGTGAAGATTCAGGCTTTTTACGAGTTTGTCATGTAACATTATGATATAAAAATATATTTCAGACAAAATCTGCTGCCCTGCCGGCAGGAAAATCCATTACTGACAGGTTTACCCTTGTCAAATCAGGGAACTATGGTATAAATTGCCGTCACAAAGATTAATGGCGACGTAGCCAAGTGGTAAGGCAGTGGTCTGCAAAACCATTATTCACCGGTTCAAATCCGGTCGTCGCCTCCACGTCTTCCCAGGCGGTTATAGTATTTTATAATACTGTAACCGCCTTTTTTCATTTTTGTCGCGGTAACTCAAGAGAAGGGGCATCCGCACACCGACCACTATTATGCCCTGTAGATACTGAATAATCCCCCCGAGGTCAAGTGCATCACGCGGCCCTTGCCATCATCGGCTGAGCAATAATTGCCGGCTCTCAGCCAGCCGGGCCGGTTGAACCGAGGCAGCTTTTTGTTTCGTTTTCCGGTCTGATAATCATATCGTGCTAATATTTTGTTCATTGCATAAAAAATTAAATATGATAAAAAAGAGATGGTGGGTGCCGAAAATATGAAAAATCAACCTGTTGAAAAAAAAGTTGGGCGATATACACGTGGCGGCTTTACCCTTTCGAGGTCATGATTGTGATTGCCATAATCGGTATCCTGTCAGCCATTGCCTTGCCTAATTTTATTGCCTACCGGGACAAGGCCTATTGCGCAGGCGCCGAAACCGACGCCAATTCGATTATCAACACCTTGTCGGACTACTATGCCGTGCCCGTTCATCATGGCGGCTTTAACGGGGCGATCAGTGCGGGCGGGACACTCACCCCTTCCCAGGGGATCAGTTTCAGACCTCTCTCGCACGGCAACAATCACCACTGTCGGAAAAGGCTTACGGATAAGCGTGACTGAAACCAACGGTCGTTGTCCGAAAGCTTATCGTATATCACAGGAGAATGCCGGTTGGTCCACAACGGCCTGTGTTTTCAGCAAATCAGTGCAATAAAACAGCTAAAGCGGAGATGCCCGCAACCCATTGTAGGTTGGCGTTGAGCGTTTTTTCTCTCCATTGTTGATGGACTCGTAAAAACCCTGAATCTTCATCACACCGTCATTCCCGCG
>VAPK010022740.1_pt1 | contig 16654 bp, 16 predicted proteins | sample 3395031 | NCBI WGS metagenome assembly VAPK01 (sample SAMN08290443, study PRJNA428436) | hydrothermal vent metagenome | isolation source: Deep-sea hydrothermal vent chimney 1 | place: Pacific Ocean: Juan De Fuca Ridge
CTTATTGGGAATGCCTAATTCAGGTAAGTCCACCCTATTCAATCGCATGAGCGGTGCCAGCTCAAAAATTGCTAATTGGCCAGGTGTCACCGTTGATTTGATGAGCGCCAAACTATTGCTTGCTGGCGAGATGGTTGAATTAATCGATTTGCCGGGTATCTATGACTTACATGGCTTTTCAGATGATGAACAAGTTGTTCGCCACTTTTTATCTAATAATACACTCGATCTTATTTTAATCGTCGCGAATGCAGCGCAAATAGATCGACAACTGGCGCTAGCACTACAACTGCGTGCATTAGGTTTACCTGCCGTATTGTTGCTTAATATGTCAGATGAAGCACAAAAGCTCGGTATTATTATTGATACAGATAAACTAAGCCAAGATATTGGCTATCCAACCGCCTTACTCAGTGCCAAATATGGCCAAGGCTATGGCGATGCATATCAGCTAATAGAAAAGGCACTCCAGCATAGTGAAGCAGTGCCCGTTTCCAAAATACAACTTGATTTTGCAGATAATGAGCAGATTGAATCTGATCTGCATAAAATACTACAACATAGTGTCGATCAACCCGCACAACTTTCCTACCCACTCACTGAAAAACTAGATCGTGTGTTCTTGCATCGATGGTTTGGCCTGCCTTTATTCTTTGGCATTATGTTTTTATTGTTTCAGGCCATTTACCTAATCGGTACGCCGTTGCAAGAACTCGTCGCATGGCTGCTCACTGGTTTTCGAGATAATGCACTGGTCCCTCTCTTTTCCAGCTTTCCGCCCTTACTGAATGATTTTTTATTAGATGGCGTCTTTGATGGTATCGCCACGGTCGCCTCTTTTGTACCTATCATCATTTTATTCTTCTTATTTATGGCGATTGTGGAAGACAGTGGTTATCTATCACGCGCCGCTTTCTTAATGGATGCGTTAATGACCAAGCTCGGCCTAGATGGCCGTGGGTTTGTAATGTTATTAATGGGGTTTGGCTGTAATGTGCCCGCCCTGATGGGCACACGAACTATGCGTAGCCGAGGTTTACGTTTACTCAGTATGCTGGTTATTCCTTTCTCACTTTGCTCTGCAAGGTTACAAGTATTCGTCTTCTTCACCACGGCATTATTCTCGCCACGCCATGCACCGGTTGTTTTATTTAGTCTGTATTTGATGACATTTGCCGCCGTTATTTTGACCGCTTTATTATTTAAAAGTAGATTTAATAATGACGAGAATTTTGTGCTTGAATTACCACCTTACCGCCGGCCCACTTTCCGCCAAATGCTACTCCGTGGTTGGCATGAAATTAAACACTTTTTACATCGCGCGACTAAATTCATTACTTTAGGCGTAATCGCTGTGTGGTTATTAACCCATTTACCATGGGGAGTCGAACCTGCGAGCAGCGCAAGTTGGGCAGGTTGGATTGGCGAAGTCATGTCTCCGATTTTATCGCCTGCAGGTATTAACCCAGAACTGACGATTGCACTCATTTTTGGTTTTGTCGCCAAAGAAATTGTCATTGGTGCTTTAGCCGTTATTTATGGCCTAGAAGGCACAGCGTTAATGCAAGGTATCGCCGATCAAATTGATTGGGTTCAAGCCTATAGCTTTATGTTGTTTACTCTGCTCTATACACCTTGCCTGTCCACTATTGCCACCCTGCGCGCTGAAGCAAAATCAGATTGGTTTACTCTGTTTGCATTAGCATGGCCATTGGGTTTGGCCTGGTTAGTAAGCACGATATTTTATCAATCAGCGCGTGCGTTAGGCTTCTAAATTTAGGATTTCAACTCAAATCGTTGTGTTTGCTGAGTAACTGGACACTCAAACGCCAAATAATACGCGTATAACTGCAAATCAACCGATGATTCACCCGCATTTCCGTGCAAACGATCCCCCACGATTGGATGACCAATGCTCGCAAGGTGTCGGCGTATTTGATGTTTACGCCCCGTTTCAATCGATACTTCTAAGCGACTTTGGTCTCGTTTCGGATCATAGTGTAAGACACGAAACAGACTGATGGCGCGCCGCCCATCAATTTCTATCTCAACACGACGGGTGACTTCCCCCACATCAGTGGCTAACTTGCCTTCTACCACTGCCCGATATCGCTTATCAATCTTGCGATCATGGAATAAAGCAGATAAAGCGATCGCTGCCTTTTTCTCATGTGCTACGATAATCAGACCATGGGTTGCCCGATCAAGCCGGTGCACGGCAAAACTAGTGCGTTCAGGTATAAGCGATTGTTCCGCCCACCTTGTGATCGTGCAATGATCTCCCCATTTTGATCCTTGAGATAACATACCATTAGGCTTGTTCCATACCGTATAAGCACCCAAATCAGCAACTAATTCTGCTGGTGGTGGAACCTGTTCTAGTACGGCCTTGTCATAATAGAGGTGAATAACCTGACCAATAGATAGGCTTTTCTTTGCTCGCCGCAAGCGCCGTATTTGCTGTCCATTGGTTAACCATACCGCACCTTGTTGCATGACTTTCTTGATTTTTTGTTTTGATAATCTCGTTTTATTAGCCAATATGTCTACCGCTAATAAATCAGTTTGTTTAACCTCAATATGGATTTCAAATTGAGATGGATCGTCAATCATGTCATCTTCACTAATTTTCGCGTAAAATGAACAGGATATCAGTATTTTAAAGGGGAATAAAATCTATGTTATATAATCTACTTCGAATTTTTAGCCAATCTATTTTTATTTTGTTACTAATTGCTCAACCGGCTAATGCTGAAGTCCATAAATGGACAGATGCTAATGGAAATGTGCATTACTCGCAAATCAAACCAAATGATACGAACACTGAAACAGTGGCGCCACCACCCAAGCCAGCAGTTGATCCCGACATAGCAGCAGAAAAACTTAATGAGCGCGTGGAAACAAATCGAAAAGCCGAACAAGAAAAATACATTACTGATCAAAAGGAAGAACATTTAAAGCAACAAGAAGCAGTGCAAAAACAGAATTGTCGTGCTGCCACTCAAAATCTTAAATTATATCGCTCTTATGGCCGTGTTCGTGTAAAAGAAACAGATGGTTCTTATACCCGATTATCGGAAGAAGAACGGCAACAGCGTATTAGTGATATGAAAGAAAAAGTAAAAGAGTATTGTGATACGCCTCCTGTTACCGCAGAATCAACTAGCGTTACGCCAACGGCAACCACCGATACAACAACAGAATAAATTATATCTAACGAGACAAATTCAGACCCGGGAAATACGATGCCTTACATGTATATCGAAACAAATCAATCTTGCAATGATGCTGAAAGCTTTATTAAGACGGCAAGCCAAGCCGTAGCACGCGTCAGTGGAAAACCTGAGCGTTATGTCATGGTGTCATTGAATACCGATAAAATAATGAGCATGGATGGCAGCACCGATCCTGTCGCTTTTATTGACTATCGCAGTCTTGGCCTACCAGACACAACGGCACTCTCAGATGCCTTATGTCAGCTGATAAATACACAATTCAATATTCCTGGTGACCGAATTTATATCAGTATGACTGATTCCCCACGCCAAAACTGGGGCTGGAACCATAGCACTTTCTAAACACACGTAAACACACGTAAACACAACCACATAGGACGTTACACTTCGCATGCGCGCATCAAACATACTCATTTCTACCCTAAAAGAAACCCCTGCTGACGCTGAAGTCATGAGCCATCAGCTCATGCTCCGAGCGGGATTAATTCGCCGCCTCGCCTCTGGCTTATATACATGGTTACCGATGGGCTTACGCGTATTACGTAAAGTCGAAAATATTGTGCGCGATGAAATGAATAATGCGGGCGCACAAGAGCTGTTAATGCCAACAATTCAACCGGCTGAACTATGGCATGAAAGTGCGCGCTGGGAAAAGTATGGCCCCGAATTGCTCAGGCTCACCGATCGTCATGGCCGTGAATTTTGTTATGGCCCCACCCATGAAGAGGTGATCACTGATTTAGCCCGTAGTGAATTGCGTAGTTATAAACAACTGCCGATTACCTTCTATCAAATTCAGACCAAATTCCGTGATGAAATTCGTCCGCGTTTTGGTGTGATGCGTGCGCGTGAATTTTTGATGAAGGATGCGTATTCTTTCCATATTGATCAGGCCTCATTACAGGCGACTTATGATGCCATGTTTGCAGCTTATAACCGTATTTTCACCCGTGTGGGCCTAAATTTTAGACCCGTACAAGCGGATACAGGCAGCATTGGTGGTGAAGCCTCGCATGAGTTCCATGTCTTGGCTAGCACAGGTGAAGATGCGATTGCATTTAGTGATGGCAGTGATTATGCCGCCAATGTGGAATTAGCAGAAGCGTTAGCGCCAGCAGGTGACCGCCCTGCTGCTACCGCTGAAAAAACCACCGTAGACACGCCTAAAAAATATACCATTGAAGATGTGTGTGACTTTCTAAAGATTCCTTCGAGTCAATGCCTTAAAACATTGCTGGTTGAAGGCAGCGAAGAAAATAGTGTGATTGCATTAGTCGTGCGCGGCGATCATGAGCTCAATGAAATTAAGGCGGAAAAATTACCTGCGGTGGCGACGCCATTAACGTTTGTCACACCTGAAAAAGCATTTGAAGTGTCTGGCGCCCACGTTGGATCTATTGGCCCAATTGGCTTAACAATCCCTGTGATTGCGGATCGCAGCGCCATTCTGATGGCAGACTTTGTCTGTGGCGCCAATCAAGATAACCAGCACATTAGTGGTGTTAACTGGGGGCGTGATTTGGCTGAGCCAGATGTGGCTGATTTGCGTAATGTGATCTCGGGCGATCCTAGCCCAGACGGCAACGGCACACTGGATATCGCACGCGGTATCGAAGTCGGCCATATCTTCCAATTGGGCGATAATTATAGTGAGAAACTGAATGCCAATGTGCTCGGTGAATCAGGTAAAGCACAAATCCTCACCATGGGTTGTTATGGTATTGGTGTATCACGTGTTGTCGCGGCAGCCATTGAGCAACACTATGATGACCGCGGCATTGTATGGCCTCTAAGCATTGCACCATTCGAAGTTGTTTTAGTCCCCATCAATGCCCATAAATCGGTGCGATTACGTGACGCAGCAGATGTGCTTTATGAAGAACTGAAATCTGCTGGCTTTGATGTGCTTTATGATGATCGTGGCTTGCGCCCTGGTGTCGCCTTTGCCGATATGGAATTAATGGGCATCCCGCATCGTTTGGTGCTGGGTGAACGTAGTCTTGATAAGGGCCAAATTGAATATAAATCTCGAATTGAATCTGATAGCGAAGATTGGTCTTTAACCAATGTAGTTAACCAACTACGCGCTCAGTTAAGCTAATAGCCATGTCAACACGGATAAAATCTACAGATTTTATTGATAGCATTGCAGACGCCCTGCAATTTATTGCTGTTTATCATCCACGCGATTTTATTCAGGCAATGAGCGCAGCATACGATAAAGAACAGTCCACCGCCGCCAAAGATGCGATTGCTCAAATTCTGGTTAATTCTCGGATGTGTGCTGAAGATAAGCGCCCTATTTGCCAAGATACCGGTATTGTTAATGTGTTTCTTAAAGTAGGCATGCATGTGCAATGGGATACGACACAATCACTGGATGAGATGGTGAACGAAGGCGTACGGCGTGCTTATCTACAGCCTGATAATATATTGCGTGCTTCTATCGTTTCAGATCCACTCGGCACAAGAACCAACACAGGCGACAACACGCCCGCTGTTATTCATACTCAGCTAGTGGCTGGCGATGAAATAGAAATTACGGTTGCCGCGAAAGGGGGCGGCTCTGAAAATAAAGCGCAATTCACCGTGTTAAATCCCAATGATAGCCTCGTTGACTGGGTACTGGATACCGTACCCAAAATGGGCGCAGGGTGGTGCCCGCCGGGCATACTTGGCATTGGCGTTGGCGGCACCGCTGAAAAAGCAATGTTGATGGCAAAACAATCCTTGATGGAATCCATAGATATACAAAGTTTGATTGAGCGTGGAGCACAAACGACTGCTGAGACATTACGGATTGAACTCTATGAAAAGGTCAATCAACTAGGTATTGGTGCCCAGGGTTTGGGTGGCCTCACTACCGTGCTTGACGTTAAAATTAATGATTACCCAACTCATGCCGCCTCCCTGCCTATTGCCATGATTCCAAATTGTGCCGCAACACGCCATATCCATTTTACGCTGGATGGCACAGGACCCGCTCAGTTTGAGCCACCCCAATTATCTGACTGGCCTGAACTCACTTGGCAAGCCGCCGAAGGTAGACGTCATATTGATCTTGATACCGTGACCGCCGATGATATTCAACAATGGCAACCTGGTGATACATTACTGCTCTCTGGAAAATTACTCACAGGTCGCGATGCCGCCCATAAAAAAATAGCAGATTTATTAAGCAATAACGAATCATTGCCTACTGGTCTCGATTTTAATGGCCGTTTTATCTATTATGTTGGCCCAGTGGATCCCGTCAATAATGAAATAGTAGGCCCCGCTGGCCCAACCACTGCAACCCGTATGGATAAATTTACTGATCTGATGCTCAGCCAAACCAGTCTATTGGGTATGATTGGTAAAGCAGAGCGTGGGGAGAAAACCTGTCAGTCTATTCAGCAACACGGAGCCGTTTCTTTAATTGCAGTCGGTGGGGCAGCTTATCTCGTTTCAAAAGCGATTAAAGCATCACGCATTATCGCGTTTGAAGAATTAGGAATGGAAGCCATTCGTGAATTTACAGTTGAAAATATGCCTGTCACCGTTGCCGTGGATAGTCGAGGTAAATCGGTTCATCTTGCGGCCCCGATTGAATGGCGCCAACGTATCGCCGATGAAAACTTAATATAATGCCTTATATCCTGTTATTAATTTCCTTGCTCTTGCCCCTGCCTACTTTGGCAGATGGCATTCAACGGGTGGAACGTGATGATGGTGTCATTGAATATACTAATATTCCAGAAGGCCAAAAAAACACGTATCACGTTGAAGGAAAAAGCGATAGTACCTCCTATATCTACAAATATGCCAAGCCTGATGATGTGATGGTGTATACAAATCAAAAACCAGAAGACCGAGATGACGTTGAAGTATTAACCTTTAAAGTCAGCTGCTTTGCTTGTGATCCTGAATCAACTATTGATTGGAATAATGTCAAACTTCGCCACACTGACTATGTCGACTTTATAAAACAAGCTAGCCAAGAACATCAAGTGGATGAGGCTTTGATTCGTGCAGTTATTCACGCTGAGTCTGCGTTTAATCCGAAAGCGAGATCGCCTGTTGGTGCGCAGGGTTTAATGCAACTCATGCCCGCGACAGCAAAGGATTTAGGGGTACAAAACTCGCTTGATCCTGAGCAAAACATTAATGGAGGTGCTAAATATCTCGCACAAATGCTCGCCAAATTTAATAATGACACCTCACTTGCAACAGCCGCATATAATGCTGGCCCAAATGCCGTCAAAAAGTATAATGGTATTCCGCCTTATGCAGAAACTCAGGTCTATGTGAAACGAGTGAAATTATTACAACAACGCTATCAAAATGAATCTGCTTCGTGATACCTATTAATGTGGCATGCTTTGTCTGTCATTTTTTGATAAAATGGGGCGTTAAAGTACACTTGTCCTGAGAAACCCTATGCTGTTGATGATCGATAACTATGATTCTTTTACCTATAATCTTGTCCAATATTTTGGTGAGTTAGGTGCCGATGTGCAGGTCTATCGAAATGATAAAATCAGCATTGCACAAATAGAAGCACTGAATCCTGAACGTATCGTGGTTTCCCCTGGGCCTTGCACCCCAAATGAAGCCGGTATTTCGCTAGAAGTTATCAAGCATTTTGCGGGTAAGATGCCTATTTTAGGCGTCTGCTTGGGTCACCAATCTATTGGTCAGGCATTTGGTGGCAATATTATTCACGCCAATAAAATTATGCATGGCAAAACCTCCCCTATTTACCATAATAATACGGGTGTATTTCATGGGTTAGAAAATCCACTGACCGCCACCCGTTACCATTCATTGGTAATTGATAGGGCAACCCTACCCGATTGTTTTGCAATCACGGCATGGACACAAACAGAATCTGGCGAGCTAGATGAGATTATGGGAATTGAGCATAACAGCCTGCCTATCGAAGGGGTTCAATTTCATCCTGAATCGATTCTGACCGAACAAGGTCATGCCTTGTTAAATAATTTTCTCACTCGCCCCCTTTAAACAATAATAAGAAAAATTCTATGGATCTTCAATCAGCTATTCGTAGCGTACTACAACATCAAGATTTAACGGATGTAGAGATGACATCGGTGATGCAGACCATCATGACTGGCGAGGCCACGCCCGCTCAAATCGGTGGCTTCTTGATTGGTTTACAAATGAAAGGCGAAACTGCGATAGAAATTGCAGCAGCTGCAAAAGTCATGCGTAAATTAGCCACACCTGTTGAAATCACAGGTGACCATGTCGTCGACACTTGTGGTACTGGTGGCGATGGCGCTAGCACATTTAATGTATCAACAGCGAGTGCCTTTGTGGTGGCTGCTGCAGGTGCAAAAGTTGCCAAACATGGTAACCGCTCAATCTCTAGCAGCTCGGGCAGTGCTGATGTCTTAGAAGCCGCAGGTGTGAATCTTGAACTCTCGGCAGATCAAGTCAAACGCTGTATTGATGAAGTGGGGATCGGATTTTTATTTGCGCAGAAACATCATGGCGCAATGAAACATGCCATTGGTCCCCGCCGAGAAATGGGTGTGCGCACTCTGTTCAACTTACTCGGCCCATTAACTAATCCAGCACAAGCTAAACGCCAAGTTTTAGGGGTTTTTGATCCACAGTGGGTCCGACCGATGGCAGAAGTATTACAATCTCTGGGCAGTGAACACGTCTTAGTCGTACATGCCGAAGATGGTTTGGATGAAATCAGTATTGGTGCAGGCACGCATGTGGCAGAACTACGCAATGGGCAAATAAAAACCTATGATATTAGCCCAGAAGAATTTGGCTTTGCCCGTACCTCCGTCAGTCAGCTATCCGTTAGCAGTGCCGTTGAAAGCTTAGCGGTAATTACCAATGTTTTTGCCAATCAGGCTGGCCCAGCACGTGATATTGTCGCCTTTAATGCGGGCGCAGCTATTTATGCCGCGGATCTTGTCTCTAACCTACAGGATGGTATTCAACAAGCGCATGCCTTGATTGCCAATGGCGCCGCCAAACAAAAGCTAAACGAATTAGTGCGTCTTAGCCAACAACTTAGTTAACAGAGCGTATTCATCTATGTCAGACCAACCCGATATTTTAAAAAAAATTCTACTCCGTAAAACAGAAGAAATTAGCGAACGTTTAATTAAAGCCCCGCTTAATCTTGTTCGTGAAATGGCAGAATCTGCCGATCCCGTTCGTGGATTTGTAGCGGCAATTGAATCTAAAATTAATCAAGGTCAAGCCGCGGTGATTGCGGAAATTAAAAAAGCCTCCCCCAGCAAAGGCTTGTTGCGTGAGGATTTTATCCCCGCTGAGATCGCGGTAAGTTATGAGAAACATGGCGCAGCGTGTTTATCCGTGCTTACTGACAAAGACTATTTTCAGGGAAGCGAAGCTTATCTAAAAGAGGCTAGAAATGCCTGTCAACTGCCTGTTATTCGGAAAGATTTTATTATCGATGCCTACCAAGTCTACGAAGCTCGTGCTATTGCAGCAGACTGTATTCTACTGATTGTGTCAGCCCTTGATGATAACCAATTAACCGATCTCAGCGATCTGGCATTACAGCTAGAAATGGATGTATTGGTCGAAGTGCATGATCTCGCTGAGTTAGAGCGCGCTTTATTACTCAATTTGCCACTTATCGGCATTAATAACCGTAATCTCAGTACCTTTGCTACCAGCCTCAATACAACACTAGATTTATTAGCGCGCATCCCAGAAAATCACACCGTTATTACTGAAAGCGGCATCCATTCCCCTGCAGATGTTGCACTAATGCGCGAACATAATGTTAATGGATTTTTAGTCGGGGAAGCTTTTATGCGTGCTGCTGATCCTGGTGAACAATTACATACATTATTCTCATAAAAAAGCCCGCTTCCTATCCAGGTTACGGGCTTAGTGAAGTTTAAAAATTGTTGTTATATATCGTGATCTAAACCGCGATGCGCATCATCATAAATAATGATCGTTTTGCCGCGTGCCCAAATGATTTTATCGCTTTTAAGTTGTTGAATAATACGTCCCGCCATTTCGCGAGAACAACTCACCATTTTGCCAAGTTCCTGACGCGTTGTTTTCAGTTGAATCCCTTTTGCATGTAGTTTAGCATCCGGTAAACCTGCCAACTCATCTAATGCAATTCGAATCCGTGCTGCCACATCCAGAAAAGCAAGATCGCCCGCTTTACGACTAATCGTTAATAAGCGACGAGATAATTGCGTTGCAATAATCTCAATTAATTCACCATAGCAAGATTGGAATTTTGTTTTTTTGTATTGCTCAAAATCTGCATAGCTAATCTCAGCCATCACACAATCTGTTCGTGCAGTAACCGTAACACCACGCGTACCCACTTCAGTGAATAAGCCTGCTTCACCAATAAAATCACCTGTTTGCAAGTAAGCAAGATTGAAGATCTCACCATCTTCATCTTCTTTACTAATCACAACCGTACCTTCACGGATATAATAAAGTGTGTCTGCCGCGGTGTCGGGATGTATGACAATTGATTTCTCTGCATACATTTTACTTTCACAACAACTGAAAAATGCCGTAAAATCTTTCATTAAGTCTTCCCTTTTTTGATTAATCATTGTACTTTCTCCTTTAATCTTTAGATTTCTGTAGGAATATTAACATAATTTAAACTTTTAGCATCTATTTTTTGCCTCAAAAATGAATAGATGTGCGTCATACTTTATTAGGAAACAACATGAAAGCACGTATTAAATGGATAGAGGATCTCAGCTTTTTAGGTGAGTCTGGTACCGGTCACAGCATTGTTATGGATGGCCCGGAAGAACTAGGCGGCCATGGTACAGGCATGCGGCCAATGGAATTATTATTACTCGGCATGGGGGGCTGCACCTCTTTTGATATGATTCAAATGCTGAAAAAATCACGCCAAGATATCGTCGACTGTGTCGTTGAAATCTCCGCTGAACGAAGTGAAGAAATCCCAAAAATATTTACCGATATTCATGTGCAATACACCATTACGGGTCGCAATGTAAAAGAGGCGCACGTAAAACGTGCCGTCGAACTTTCTACAGAAAAATATTGCTCCGCATCCATTATGCTAGGGGCATCCGCCAATATCACCCATACTTTTGATATTATTGAGTTAGGCTAAATATGACGCATAAACTCACCACCTCTGGTCTGCGACATGTCGCTTTATTTGTACAAGATTTAGATGCCTGTTTGCATTTCTATACTGACTTGCTCGGCATGACAATAGAATGGCAACCCGATCCTGATAATATCTACCTCACCTCAGGCAATGATAACCTTGCCTTACATCGCGCCCCTAATGACTTTGACACCAGCGGTTCACAGCGGCTTGATCATATTGGTTTTATTATCAACACACCTGATGAAGTTGATCAATGGTTTGATTATCTGCAAAGTGAACAAATTACTGTCCGCCAACCACCCCGTACACATCGGGATGGCGCGCGTAGTTTCTATTGTTATGATCCCGCGGGCACCGTGGTGCAAATGATCTATCATCCCCCTATTTCTTAAGAGGACTGTATGAATGAATAGCTATATCTATAAAAGCAGTAAAAAGGATGAGTTTTATCTCTATCTCGCGACCAAAGATGATTTTTCAATGGTGCCTCAAGCCTTGTTTGATTCAATGGGGAAAGAGCCTGTTTTTGTGATGGAGCTCATGCTCGATGCTAAGCGCACTCTAGCCCGTGAAGATGTGAACACCGTAATAAAGAACTTGGAAGATAAAGGCTTTCATATGCAAATGCCACCGCCTGTACATAATCTGACCTGTTTTAAAGAGCCCGCTAAATACGTTAACTAACGTTTCTGATAGCACATGCGTGCCATCCGCATGCATCACACGCTTAAATATTTGTTCCGCGGGATCACTATATTGTGCATATGCTACCGAATTCAAGCTGACACCAAGCATCAAAATAAGACTATTTACCCTCTATTCATTTTTTAATAATGCGATAAGTTGATATAACGCTTCTGATGCCTGTTTCGGGCTTAGCTCATTAGGATCCAGCATATGAAGTGCTGCTATCACGGCTGACTTTTCGACCTCTTTTTGTATTACTTCAGTTTTTTGCTGTTCGCCCATTGTCACATTTTGTCTGCTTGATTCCAGTTCAGCTAATTTAAGCTTTGCATTGGCCACCACTTCTACTGGTACACCGGCTAACTGCGCTACTTGTAAGCCATAACTGCGGTCAGCAGAGCCTGATTTCACCTGATGCAAAAAGACAATTTTCTCATCATGTTCAATCGCATCTAAATGCACATTGTGTGCTAAATCATATTGTGCGGGTAATTGAGTGAGTTCAAAGTAATGTGTGGCAAATAAGGTGTATGCCTGAATATCATCCACCAATTTTTCAGCACACGCCCAGGCTAAAGCCAAACCATCAAAGGTGCTGGTGCCACGACCAATTTCATCCATCAGTACTAAACTATGTGCCGTGGCATTATTCAAAATGTTCGCGGCTTCACTCATCTCAACCATAAAGGTAGAGCGCCCTGCCGCAAGTTCATCAGACGCACCAATACGGGTAAAGATCTGATCAACTGGGCCCATTTCTGCACGCGCCGCAGGTACAAAACTGCCAATATGTGCCAGTAATACAATCAGCGCCGTTTGGCGCATATAAGTCGATTTTCCGCCCATATTAGGGCCAGTAATAATCAACATGCGGTGTGTTTCATCAAAAGTCAGATCATTGGGCGTAAATACATGATCTTGGTTACTTTCCACCACAGGATGCCGTCCACCCTCGATCTCCATCCCTACCGTCGTCCGAAAAGTTGGCGAAACGTAATCCAACATTTCTGCTCGCTCAGCTAAATTATTGAGGACATCTAATTCAGCTAGGGCACGCGCACTGGCTTCTAATGCTGCTAAATTAGGTGCTAACTTATCAAACAATCCATTATAGAGCCTCTTTTCAATCGCTAATGCTTGCTGTTTGGCTGATAACACTTGCTCTTCTAATTCTTTCAGTTCAGGTGTGATAAATCGTTCCGCATTTTTTAAGGTTTGGCGACGAATATAATCCGTGGGCAGATCAATATGATGCGCCCGACTAAATTCAATATAATAGCCATGCACCCGGTTATACCCTACTTTTAGATTAGCAATACCTGTACGCGCCCGCTCACGCTCAGTTAGCGCCTGTAAAAAATCATCTGCATTGTTTTGTAAATCACGCAAGCGATCCAGCTCAGCATCATAGCCACTTGCAATCACCCCACCATCTCGTATCAATACGGGCGGCGCATCAATAATCGCTTTTGTTAGTAAGCTCTCTATCTCCGCATAATTACCTACAAGCTCTAGTAATTCAAGCAATCTAGGTGTCTTAATATCCGCTAATAAACTATGTAATTCTGGCAATACAGATAATGCTGTACGCAACTGTGTGAAATCCCGAGGCCGTGCGGTCCGTAATGCAATACGCGTTAAAATTCTTTCAACATCACCCATTTTCTTTAAACAGCTTGTTAGGCCAGTGATATGCTGAGACACTATCAAAGTCGCAATACTTTGCTGCCGCGCTTGCAAGACGCTGTGGTCTCGTAAAGGTCGCAATAACCAACGGCGTAATAATCGCGCGCCCATTGGGGTATTGGTGTTGTCCATAACAGATAATAAGGTGTGTTCTGTGCCGCCGCTCAGGTTCACTTCTAGCTCTAAATTACGCCGTGAAGTGGCATCTATTTGAATGCTATCTGTCGTGCGTTCAACCGTTATCTCACGTAAATGTGGCACATTACCCTGCTGTGTTTCCTGCACATAATTCAGCAAGCAGCCCGCTGCAATAATAGCTAATGGTAAATCATCACAACCAAAGCCTTTTAAATCTTGTGTTTGAAAATGTTCACACAAACGGCGTCTCGCCATCACTTCATCAAAATGCCACGGTGGCAAACGTTGAATTTGTGCGCTCACAATTGACGATAAATTCTCGGCCAACTCATCTTCTAATAATAATTCAGCGGCTTGTAAACGTGCCAATTCTGCATGCATATCGGCCGTTGAATCAAGCTCACTTAGAATAAACCGTCCAGTGCTCAATTCAATTGAAGCAAAACCATAACGTTCTTTCAGGCGAAAAACAGCCAGTAATAAATTTTCTTGGCGCGTTTCTAATAAAGCTTCTTCGGTTAAGGTGCCTGGCGTGATAATACGCACGACTTTGCGCTCAACAGGCCCTTTACTGGTTGCAGGATCGCCCACTTGCTCACAAATTACCACCGATTCACCCAATTTAACCAACCGTGCTAAATAGCCATCAACGGCATGATAAGGCACCCCAGCCATTGGAATCGGGTCTCCGCCTGATTTGCCACGCGCTGTTAGCGTAATATCGAGCAATTTTGCGGCACGCAAGGCGTCATCAAAAAACAATTCATAAAAGTCACCCATGCGATAAAACAACAAATGGTCAGGGTTCTCTGCCTTGATTCGTAAAAATTGTTGCATCATGGGGGTATGGTTTTGTGTCTCACTCATCTATATAGTGTATCCCATGAACGCGTATTCTCAACAAGCTTTAACAGAATTAGCAGGGGAAATCGGCGAAAGCCTCTCTGCCCGTGCATTGCAGCTAGCAGTGGCAGAATCTTGTACAGGCGGTTGGTTAGCACAATGCTGCACTGATATTGCGGGGGCATCTCATTGGTTTGATCGCGGCTGGGTTACCTATAGCAATCAAGCCAAACAAGATTGTTTGGGCGTTTCCGAGAACACACTTGAGAAACAAGGCGCGGTCAGCAAGGCCACTGCGATTGAAATGGCGGAAGGCGCATTAGCGCAAAGTGATGCAGACATCAGTGTCGCTATTACGGGGATTGCCGGCCCCGATGGCGGAAGCGAAGACAAACCCATTGGCACTATCTGGTTTGCTTGGGCAATGCCGCAGCGCACCACCTTAGTACAGCATCAATTCCTCTCTGGTGATCGACAATCAATCCGCGCACAGGCGGTCGAAATCGCTTTGCGAGGCATACAATCTTCCCTGCGTCAAAATGCTGACTAAAAGCCCTTAATTTTAGGGAGACATAAAACAATAAGATGTGGGATAATTAGCGATCTACATTATTATCTTTATATATAGGTGAGCGGCAAATGGACGACAATAAGAAAAAAGCACTCGGTGCAGCGCTTAGTCAAATAGAAAAACAATTTGGTACTGGTGCTGTGATGCGCTTGGGTGATGCTGCCGCTTCGCGCGATATTGAAGCTGTTTCAACGGGTTCAATTGGACTGGATGTTGCCTTGGGCATCGGTGGTCTACCACGTGGTCGTGTCGTTGAGATTTATGGCCCAGAATCATCAGGTAAAACAACACTCACCCTCCACGTGATCGCAGAAATGCAAAAACTGGGTGGCACCGCTGCGTTTGTTGATGCAGAACATGCCTTAGATCCTGTTTATGCCGCAAAACTAGGCGTTAATATTGATGACTTACTGATATCTCAACCGGATACTGGCGAACAAGCACTCGAAATCACCGATATGTTGGTGCGTTCTGGTGCCGTTGATATTTTGGTGATTGATTCTGTTGCTGCCCTCACCCCCAAAGCCGAAATTGAAGGCGATATGGGTGATAGTCATATGGGGCTGCAGGCGAGATTGATGTCGCAAGCTTTGCGTAAACTCACTGCCAACATCAAAAAATCAAATACCTTAGTTATCTTTATCAACCAACTTCGTATGAAGATTGGCGTGATGTTCGGCAATCCTGAAACCACAACCGGTGGTAACGCGCTTAAATTCTATGCCTCTGTTCGACTTGATATTCGCCGTATTGGCGCGATCAAGAAAGGCGATGAAATATTAGGTAATGAAACCCGCGTTAAAGTCGTTAAAAATAAAGTCGCGCCCCCTTTCAAGCAAGTGATATTTGATATTTTATATGGTGAAGGCATTTCGCGTGAAGGTGAATTGATCTCTTTAGGCGTTGATGCCGATATCGTTGAGAAATCAGGCGCATGGTATAGCTATAACGGCACCCGTATTGGGCAAGGTAAAGATAATGTACGTAATTATCTGAAAGAGAATCCTGATATTGCCGCTGATATTGAAGCTAAAATCCGGGCACATTTAATTCCGCAAGAAATGCCAGAAAAAGAAGCCAAAGCAGCCGCAAAGGATGATCCAGCTGACGCATGATAGGAAAAATGTCGCTAGAAGCACGGGCGGTTTATTTATTAGCGCAGCGTGAACATAGCGTATTCGAGTTACGAAAGAAACTCACTAAGGCAGAATTTGAAGAAGCTGAAATTGAAAATGTACTTCAACAGCTCATTGAAAAAAACTTACAAAGTGACCGTCGTTATACCGAAGCCTATATCAATAGCCGCTCAAACCGCGGATTTGGTTTGCAACGGATACGACAAGAATTAACACAACGTGGTGTAGA
>VAPK010054788.1_pt1 | contig 16643 bp, 14 predicted proteins | sample 3395031 | NCBI WGS metagenome assembly VAPK01 (sample SAMN08290443, study PRJNA428436) | hydrothermal vent metagenome | isolation source: Deep-sea hydrothermal vent chimney 1 | place: Pacific Ocean: Juan De Fuca Ridge
CAAAAGGATTTTCATTGTATATCGTTTTGTCATAATACTTGAGTAATCAGGTTGGGAATTTAAGCGAGTGTGACATGTTTTGCAAGTTCTTCTGTATCCAGAAAGTCTTCAACGGCGCGCAGTATACCAGAAGTGGATAATCCTGCATCATCCAGAATCTCTTTCCGGCTAGCATGTTCCATGAAAATATCGGGTAAACCGAGGTTTAGTATGCGGTTTTGGCATTGTTGCTTGAGTAGGAACTCATTTACTGCGCTGCCAGCGCCCCCCATAACCGCGTTATCTTCAAGGGTAACCAGAACATCATATTCACTTGCGAGTTGCAGTAATAATTTTTCATCGAGTGGTTTGATAAAACGCATATTTACAACGGTTGCATCTAACTTTTCAGCGACCTCTAATCCTTCTGCTAAAACACTGCCGAATGAGAGAATTACGGTGTTTTTACCTTTGCGACAAACCTCAGCTTTACCAATCGGTAAAGTTTCAAGGTTGGTACTTATTTTACTATTTGGTCCGGTGCCGCGTGGGTAACGTACCGCCGAAGGGCTATTAAGCTTGAACCCGGTGCTAAGCATTTGCCGACACTCATTTTCATTGCTTGGTGCCATAATGGTCATATTAGGAATACAGCGCAAATAACTTAAATCAAAGCTGCCTGCATGAGTTGCGCCGTCCGGGCCAACGATACCGGCACGATCAATTGCAAATAAAACCGGCAAATTTTGTAATGCAACATCATGGATTAACTGATCATAGGCACGTTGTAAAAAAGTGGAATAGATCGCAACAACCGGTTTTAAACCATCACAGGCCATTCCAGCAGCGACGGTAACGGCATGTTGTTCTGCAATACCAACATCAAAGTAGCGACTTGGAAATTGCTCTGAAAATTCAACTAAACCAGAACCTTCACGCATTGCAGGGGTAATAGCGACGAGTTTATTGTCGGATTTGGCCATATCACACAGCCATTGACCAAATACTTGGGTGTAAGTTAGTGATTTTGCTGAAGATTTTTCAAGCTTGCCTGATTCAGCGCAGAATTTGCCAACACCGTGATAAGCAATGGGGTTTTCTTCTGCGGGGGTATAGCCTTTGCCTTTTCTGGTCACAATATGGAGAAATTGTGGTCCCGGAAGTTTGCGAAGATTACTGAGAGTTTTTACCAGGGTATCCATATCGTGGCCATCTATCGGGCCGATATAGTTAAATCCCAGTTCTTCAAATAAAGTGCCAGGTACAACCATGCCTTTCATATGTTCTTCTGCGCGACGAGCCAGTTCCCAAACCGAGGGCATTTTGCCAAGGACTTTTTTACTGCCTTCGCGCATGCTGGAATACAATTTACCCGAGAGTAATTTTGCGAGATAGTTCGACATGCCACCAACATTTTGGGAAATCGACATATCGTTATCATTCAAAATAACCAGTAAGTTTGCATCTAAATCACCGGCATGATTGAGAGCTTCAAATGCCATGCCTGCTGTTAAAGCTCCATCCCCAATTATGGCGGCGACACGTCGACCACTGTTTTGTTGTTTTGCCGCTATCGCCATGCCCAGAGCGGCACTAATAGAGGTACTTGAATGACCAACACCAAAAGTGTCGTAAGGGCTTTCTTCGCGCCGAGGAAAACCGCTAAGTCCATTTTTAGTGCGTATGCTCGCCATTTGATCTCGACGTCCAGTGAGAATTTTATGTGGGTAACTTTGATGACCCACATCCCAAACAAGTCTGTCGTCAGGAGTGTTAAAAACATGATGCAAGGCAACCGTGAGCTCAACAGTACCTAATCCAGAAGAAAGATGACCACCTGATTTACTTACAGACTGGATAATAAACTCGCGTAATTCATCAGCAAGTGTTGTCAACTCGGCAACAGATAACTCCTTCATTTGAGAAGGGTTATCAATTTGCTGGAGTAAGGAATGTGTCTTTTGTTCAGTCATAATTAGTAATGGATCATGAGCTTAGCAGCCTAAACATGCAAGCAGATTTAGGTGAAATGGCGATAAGATCAAGAGAATAAGATCAAAATATCTCACCGATGCCAGAATGTGCGGAGCAGGTTAAGGTAATACTGACGAAACGCGCAGCGGTTCATTAAGTGCAGAGGCGCAGAGGACGCAAAGATAAGGTAGGTTTTAAAACCTAAAAATTTTCCTCTGCGTTCTTTGCGTCTTTGCGGTAATCATTTTTTTCTTAATAATTCCGCTTAACGATATAGTCTGCTAACCAGCGTAACGGCTCGGCTGTTTCAGTAAAAATATCGAGGCTCTCATGGGCTTCTTTGAGCAGCTCAGAAGCCATTTCACGGGCACCATCCAGGCCTAAAAGTAAAGGGTAAGTAGGTTTATTCAAGGCAATATCGGCGCCTTGTGTTTTACCTAGTGTTTCAGTGTCACTGATAACATCTAAAATATCATCCTGAATCTGGAAGGCAAGACCAATACATTTGGCAAAATGATCCAGTTTTTTAAGTTGTTTGCTATCAATTTTTGCTTGGCATAATGCACCCATTTTTACGCTGGCTCTTATTAATGCGCCTGTTTTATGTACATGCATGTCTTCCAGTTCAGCAATATTGAGTGATTTACCTACGGCTGCCAGATCAATTGCCTGTCCACCAGCCATGCCTCGCGAGCCACTGGCTACGGCCAAGGCATCAAGAATATCGAGCTTTTGTTCTGCGGGAATATTATGAGGTAAACCGTGAGCAATGGTATGAAAAGCCAGTGACTGCAAAGCATCACCCGCAAGAATAGCCTGGGCCTCAGTAAAGGCTTTGTGGCAGGTGGGTTTGCCGCGGCGTAAATCATCATCATCCATTGCAGGTAAATCATCATGCACCAGAGAATAGGCGTGGATAAGTTCCACTGCACAGGCAGGTGCATCTAAAGCGGTTTCATCGGCCGAAACGGCATAACCTGCGGCATAGACCAGTATTGGCCTTATTCGTTTACCGCCATTTAATACCGAATAACGCATAGCTTCATGTAGCTGTACCGGGTTAATTTGTTCAGAGGGCAGCCATTTATCGAGATTTTGATCAGAACGCTGGCGCCATTGTTCTATTTGCTGCTCTGTATTTTCTTTATTTTTTTCACTCATGCTTTAAGTATTCTTCTGCTTATTTACTCTTTTAACTCATTCTTCAACTTAACTTGATTTCTTTTTAACTCATTCTTCGTCAAAGTCTACCAGCTCGTCCTGACCATTTTTTTCGATGAGTTGCTGAATTTTTTGTTCGGTTTCTTGTAGAGATTTTTGGCAACGACGAGTGAGTGCGATACCACGTTCAAAATCTTTTAAGGAGTCTTCCAGCGATTGTTCGCCTTCTTCCATACGTTCTACCAATGATTCAAGTTCATTCATGGAAGCTTCAAAGTCGAGAGATTCGGTCTTTTTTGTTGATTTTTTACTGGTTTTTTTCTTGCTCAAAGTGAAATTCCTGCCATTATTATAATGATAAAAGCGCGGCTAAGTTAGCTTACTCGATGCCCTCCGTCAATTGCCAATATTATGCTGAAAGTACACTTTTGTATTGACAGTTTGAGCATGTTCCGTTATTTTTATCTTAACTTTAGAATCAGTCTAAATGTGTGAATTTAATATCCATCACTTTAACAGCTAGGAGAGAAATATCATGGCTTTAAAAGGAAGTAAAACAGAGCAAAGCCTCAAAGATGCATTTGCAGGTGAGTCTCAAGCAAACCGTCGTTACCTTTATTTCGCAGCAAAAGCGGACGTAGAAGGCTATAACGATGTATCAACTGTATTCCGTTCAACTGCAGAAGGCGAAACTGGCCATGCGCACGGTCATTTGGAATATTTGGAAGAAAGTGGCGATCCAGCAACAGGTTTACCAATTGGTGGAACTGCAGATAACTTAAAATCTGCGATTGCTGGTGAAACACATGAGTACACAGATATGTACCCAGGTATGGCTAAGACTGCTCGTGAAGAAGGTTTTGACGAAATTGCAGACTGGTTTGAAACATTAGCAAAAGCGGAACGTTCGCATGCGAACAGATTCCAGAAAGCATTAGATACCCTGGACGCTTAATCACGAATGCTGCGAAGCCAAATGGCGGTGTTTACCCTCCATTAATATTTAATGAGGGGTACGACGAAAAACTAACTCAAAATGCTCATGTACTTATCGTACACTCCGCTTTTTCGTTAATTTTTGCCTTGCTCTTTGACTTCTCGCTATCCGTGAAAGTTTAGCGTTATAAATACGGGGTCATTTATGACCCCGTATTTATTTATAAAGTTAAATATCATAGGAAAAGACTATGGCATCACGCGAAGGTTCTCTCGAAGCTCCCACTCGTCATCCGTTAGATTGGAAGAATGAAAGTTTTTACGATAAAGAAAATTTGTTCCAGGAAATGGAACGTATTTTTGATCTTTGTCATGGTTGTCGTCGTTGTGTCAGTTTATGTAATTCTTTTCCGACCTTATTTGATTTAGTCGATGAATCTGACACCATGGAAGTGGATGGTGTTAAAAAAGAAGATTACTGGAAGGTCGTTGATCATTGTTATCTCTGCGATCTTTGTTATATGACGAAATGTCCATATATCCCCCCGCATGAGTGGAACCTGGATTTTCCGCATGTCATGTTACGTGCCAAGGCGGTTCATTTTAAAGAACAAGGTACGAGTTTGCGTGATAAAATGTTATCCGCAACAGATACCGTTGGTGCAATTGTGGGGCAACCCGTTATTGCTCAAACAGTTAATTTTGTTAACAAGATTAAACCTGCACGAAAAATCATGGAAGCAACATTAGGTATTTCTGCAAAAGCAAAATTGCCAAAGTATGAAAGTAAACCTTTTCGTAAACGCTTTAAGACTAGCGGAATTGCATCAGAAGCCGGTGAACTCACTACAGGTAAAGTTGCTTTGTTCGCCACCTGTTATGGTAATCGTAATGAACCCGGTATGAATGAAGATTTGGTTGCGGTACTTGAACACAATGGCGTGCCAATTGTTTTAGCTGAAAAAGAACAATGTTGTGGTATGCCAAAATTAGAACTGGGTGATCTGGAAGCTGTCGCGAAGGCTAAAGAAGCCAATATTCCTGTTTTAGCGAAGCTGGTTGATGAAGGTTATGACTTAATGGCCGCAGTTCCTTCTTGTGTGTTGATGTTTAAACAGGAATTACCCTTAATGTTTCCTGATGATGAAGATGTTAAGAAAGTTCAAGCGGCATTTTATGACCCCTTTGAATATTTAATGTTGCGTCATAAAGAAAACAAATTAAAAACAGAATTCCCAAATGCATTAGGTAAAATTTCTTACCATGTTGCGTGCCATTTGCGAGTACAAAATATTGGAATGAAAACACGTGATGTTTTGAATTTAATACCTGATACAGAAGTATTACCCATTGAACGTTGTTCTGGTCATGATGGTACTTATGCAGTAAAAAAAGAGTTCAATGCAATTTCGAACAAGATTTGTCGCCCGGTTGTGAATAAAGTTAAACAGGCGGAGCCTGACCATTACACCAGTGATTGTATGATGGCAGGGCAGCATATTGAAAATAACCTGGATGATGGTTCTCATGCAAGTCATCCAATGACGTTATTACGCAAAGCATATAACATCTAATAGAATTATAGAGAATATTTAAGCAGGTTAAATAAAATGACAATATTAAAACGAGAAGACTTAATGTCTTTGGAAGAATATGCAGAAAAACGTGCAGACTTTAGAGCAAAAGTTTTAGAGCATAAAAAATCACGTAACGTGGCTTTAGGTGAGCATGCAACTTTATATTTTGAAGATGCTTTGACGATGCAGTATCAAATTCAGGAAATGTTGCGTATTGAAAAGATTTTTGAAGCTGATGCGATTAATGAAGAATTAGACGCCTACAATCCATTAGTACCAAATGGCAGTAACTGGAAGGCAACGTTTATGATCGAATATGGTGATGCTGAGGAACGTGCAAAAGTATTATCAACCCTGGGTGGTATTGAAGATAAGGTATGGGTTCAGGTAAGTGGTTTTGACAAAGTCTTTGCCATTGCCGATGAAGATATGGATCGTAACCGAGGCGAAAAAACATCAGCCGTTCATTTTATGCGTTTTGAATTATCTGCTGACATGTCAAAAGCAGTAAAAGAGAATAAAGACATCGCAATGGGTATTGATTATGATGGTTTTGAGCAATTAGTGAACCCTATCGCTGAAACATATCGAGCCTCATTAATGAATGATATTCAATAAACTGATTTCTTGACTAAAAAGGCGAGCTTAATGCTCGCCTTTTTTATTTGTGTGATGATTTGTATACATAGTGAATTTAGTTATCTATTTGAAAACTATGACTATTGTAATGTGTGAATGATGCCCGTAATATCATTAGCCTTACAATATAGGCGATTTATGAAACTAAGCACATTTTGGCAAAGAGTTACCCGCAAACGGAAAAATAGAAAGACGGATCGCGGCGTTTCAACGTCAACTCCAAACATCATCAAGCGAAATGAACATGCTCTTTCACGAAAAGAAATGAGTGAGCATGCTTTAAAAGTATTATATCGCTTGAAAAAAGCAAAATATGAAAGCTTTTTAGTGGGCGGTGGTGTGCGTGATTTATTATTAGGATTACACCCGAAAGATTTTGATGTTGCAACAAATGCAACTCCCGAACAGGTACGTAAGTTATTTGGTAATTGTCGCTTAATCGGACGTCGTTTTCGTTTAGCTCATGTTCATTTCGGACGTGACATTATTGAAGTCGCCACTTTTCGCGCATCGCATGACCAAGCCGGTGGCGAAGGCGTTACAAGAGACGGCATGATCGTACGCGATAACGTTTATGGCACACTGGAAGATGATGCCTGGCGCCGTGATTTTACTGTGAATGCACTATATTACAATATTTATGATTTTTCGATTGTTGATTATACCGGTGGCCTGCAAGATATAGAGAATAAAGTTATTCGTATTATTGGAGATGCGACTGAACGGTTGCAAGAAGATCCCGTTCGAATGTTGCGTGCCATTCGTTTTGCCGCAAAATTAAATTTTAAAATTGAAGCTTCATTATCAGAAAGCATTAAGAAAAATATTCACTTACTTGATGGTGTTCCAGTCGCAAGATTATTTGAAGAAGTTTTAAAATTATTTTTACATGGTCATGCACTTGCTTCATATGAATTATTAAAAGAATATGATCTGTTAAAACACTTATTCGCACAAACAGCAGAACATTTAAGTGAAGCAGGAGACCGGTTTATTAGCCAGGCTTTAATTAATACAGATTTACGAATTAAACAGAAAAAACCGATTGCACCCGCATTTCTTTATGCCGCGTTATTATGGCCTGCTGTTAAACATCATGCCGACAAACTTAAATATGATGATTTATCTCTATTGCAGGTTTATCAAATAGCCGGTCAGGAAGTTTTAGAAAAACAATTAAAACAAATTCTCATTCCGAAACGCTTTGGTATCCCGATGCGTGAAATCTGGACTATGCAGGCACGCCTGGCTTCTCGTAAGGGTAAACGTCCACTTAAATTATTGCCTCACCCACGTTTCAGGGCTTCATATGATTTTCTTTTGTTACGAGAACAGTCAGGAGAAACACAGCTTAAAGAGCTTTGTGAGTGGTGGACTGATATTCAAAAAGTTGCAGAAGAAGAGCAATTAACGATGTGTAAAAAGCTTTCTTCCATGAGTAGGAACAAGAGTAAACAAAGAAAGCCATCTAAAAAAAAGAATAATGGCTAATAGAATATGAATAATGTATTTATTGGTCTGGGTAGTAATTTAGATAACCCTGTGTCTCAGATAAAAAAAGCGATTGATCATATAAAGAAAATTAAGACGCTGAAGCTGATAAATATTTCAGGCTTTTACAGTAGTCCACCAATGGGGCCACAGGATCAACCTGATTTTATTAATGCTGTAGCTGAAGTGGCTACTGATTTAAGCGCAGAACAATTACTGGATGAATTGCAGCAGATTGAAAACATGCAGGGACGTGTACGTTTGCAACACTGGGGAGCACGGACTCTGGATTTGGACATATTATTATTTGGCAGCGATGTGATTAATACGGAACGTTTAACTGTACCTCATAGTGGAATAAGGGAACGAAGTTTTGTATTATTTCCATTAAATGATTTAGTTGATTCTGATTTTATGATACCAACGTTAGGAAAAATAACGGAATTATTGACGGCATGTCCTGTGACTGGAATAAAACGGTTAAGTGAAGTATGAGTGAAGTTGATAATAAACCTGGATTTATTGTTGTTGAAGGCCCCGTTGGTGTTGGTAAAACAACTTTGGCTAAACGACTTGCTGAATCGTTTAATACAGATTTATTGCTCGAAGGTGCAGATGAAAACCCCTTTCTTAATCGGTTTTATGAAAACAAGAAAAATGTTGCATTCCAGACACAACTTTTTTTCCTGTTTCAACGTGCACAACAAATGCAGGATTTACGACAAGCTGATATGTTTCGTCCTGTACATGTTGCTGATTTTATTATGGAAAAGGACAGGTTGTTTGCCGAGTTAACTCTGGATGAAGAGGAGTTTAAACTTTATTTGCAGGTTTATCAGCACCTTACCATTGATGCCCCTGTTCCTGATTTAGTGATTTATTTGCAGGCACCGGTTGATGTTTTACGAAAGCGCATTTCACATCGAGGTCGCGATTATGAGCGCTCGATGAACCGTGACTATTTAAATCAACTTAATGAAAGTTACGCGCGTTTTTTTCATAACTATAATCAATCACCTTTATTGATTGTGAATGCGGAAGAAATAGATCTTGTTAATAATGAAAGTGACTATACTTTGTTATTAGAACAAATCAGACGGGTTAAAAGTGGCAGGCATTATTTTAATCCCGCCACCGTTTCACTATAAGTTGGTTTAAATATGAGCAGAATCACAATAAATTATTTGCGTGAACTCAAAAAGCGCAAGGAAAAAATAACTGTATTAACGGCCTATGATGCAAGCTTCACAAAACATTTGGAACAAGCCGGTATTGAAGTAATTCTGGTGGGTGATTCTCTTGGTATGGTGATGCAAGGACATGATTCAACCATTCCCGTTACTGTTGACGATATGGTTTATCATACAAAAATGGTTTCACGTGCACGTGAGCATGCACTATTAATTGCAGATTTACCTTATCATTCGTATCTGAATAAAGAACAAGCTTTGGGAAATGCACAACGCTTAATGGATGAAGCGGGTGCAGATATGGTTAAATTTGAGGGCGGTGGAGAGTTTGTTGCAATTGCGGCTCATCTTATAAAAAGTGGTATTCCTGTTTGTGGACATCTGGGCCTGTTACCACAGTCGGTTAAAGAATTGGGTGGTTATAAAGTTCAGGGACGCGAACAAGCTGCTGCAGATAAAATTATTGAAGATGCTCAGGCATTAGTGGATGCCGGAGTGGAAATAATTGTGTTGGAATGTATTCCACAACAATTATCAAAACGCATTGGCGAGGAAGTTGATGTTATTACGATTGGCATTGGTGCCGGAGTAGATTGCAGTGGTCAGGTTTTGGTTTTGTATGACCTGTTAGGTATTACGCCTGGTAAACGGCCCAGGTTTAGTAAAGATTTTCTTGCTGAACTGGATGGGAATAAATCAATTACCACTGCAATTGAAGCATATGTAAAAGCGGTAAAAAATTCAGAATTTCCAGCTGAAGAACATTCTTTTAATTAAGGATTATAAAAATCTTTACCTGTGATTCGTTTGTCTTTTATCTCGGGTTGCCTGCGGAAACGTTTATAACTCCATTGATACTGTTCAGGAATATCATAAATACATTTTTCCATTTCTGCATTTAGATAGGCCACGGAATCTTCCAGTGAACCGTCATTAATTTTATCGAGTGATTTAAATACGATTTCATAACCTTTACCATAATCCAGTCGTTTGCCGTAAATAGAGAGAACTGCAGCACCGGTTTTTTTCGCAAAACGAGATATTAAAACCATACTGTAGGTCTGAATACCAAAAAATGGGGCAAATACACCATTACCTTCACTTGGTTCCTGATCGGGTAATATACAAACCAGTTCATTATTTTTCAGGGATTTAAGCATGGAACGAATCCCCTGGTTATCGGTTGGAACGAGCTTTACTCCAAAGCGTTGACGACCGTTTCTTATTATTGAATCGAGTTGGCTTATTTTTGGCTTCTGGTACATGCAGGTTGTTGGGTATTTATCCGCTAAATAATGACCTAACAGTTCCCAGTTTCCGAGATGCGGTGCGGCAAGAATCACACCTTTATTTTCCTTAAGTGCTTGTTGTAATAGTTCTTCTCCCTGAACACTTTTAACTGATTGAAGTAATTTTTTTTTGTTCCACTGCCACATTGGACTGATTTCTGTGACGGTTTTTCCTGTTTCAATCAGACTTTTTTTGATCAGTTGCTGTTGTTGTGCTGAACTCATTTCAGGAAAACATAGTTGAACATTTATTGTCGTTACAAAATGGTGCCGATTGGAAGTAACAGAAATTAGCCAACCTAAAAATCCACCAATTCGATGGCAATTTTTAAGAGAAAGTAAAGCAAATCCACGAAGGAATAGCTTTGTAAATAAAACAATTATTGCGTGTTTTATATTTTTTGATTGAGTCATATTTTATGCATTGAAATATTATAGTATCTGAATTTTGTCAGTTTTTACTTAAAAGAACAAAAGTTAGTTTACATGAACTTCACATAATATAATTTGTGTTTACAATACGTGTATATAAATACAGTTATAAGGTTATTAACAATGCAGGTTTTTTCTGATATTTCACAAACACAGAACTTGTGCCAAAAGTGGCGAGATAAAGGGGAGAGCATTTCTTTTGTGCCGACAATGGGGTGTTTGCATGCCGGGCATTTGAGTTTGATAGAAAAGGCTAAATCTTTGGCCGATCATGTCGTTGTGAGTATTTTTGTTAATCCGCTGCAATTTGATAATGCCAATGATTTACTGAAATATCCAGACACATTAGACGAAGATATAAGCAAGTTAGCCGAAGTTAATGTGGGGCTTGTTTTTGTTCCTGATGTCAGTTCATTTTATCCCGAAGGTGAGAGCAATGTGAAACAAATTGAGTTGGGTGAGATATCAACTCTTCTGGAAGGTGCCCAACGTCCAGGACACTTTGCAGGCGTGGCTACAGTTGTGAAACGTTTATTTGATTTAATACAGCCAAATGTCGCCGTTTTTGGAGAAAAGGATTTTCAGCAATTAATGGTAATTAAACAATTGGTAGAAAAATTTTCATTTGATATTGAAATAGTTGGTATGCCAACTTTGCGTGAGTTAGATGGTTTGGCTATGAGTTCGCGTAATATCCGTTTAAGTGAAAATGAGCGTAAAAAAGCCCCTGAAATATATCGACAACTAACGTCTGTAAAAGCTGCAATAAATGCGGGATCAACTGACTTTATAGAACTCGAACGAACAACCTGTAGAAACTTGTCGTCAGTTGGATTTATCCCTGATTATGTTGCTATTCGGGAAATGGGCACATTGCTGCCAGCTCAAAACCATAATAAATCAATGGTTATTCTTATCGCGGCAAGACTAGGGCAAATACGTTTAATCGATAATATTCGTATATGAAAATGTCCGTTTATCTCTTTTGATAAGCCTTTTGATCATTTTTGAACATGAAAATGCGTGTTATAATGGTTACTGTTTTACATCATTAAATGAAAGAGTCTGATTTATTGTTATGAATACCATTATGCTTAAAGGAAAATTACACCGAGTCACGGTGACGCACTCTGAACTTGAATATGAAGGTTCATGCGCAATTGATAGACATTTGCTGGAAACAGCAGGTATCCGTGAATATGAGCAAATTGAGATTTATAATGTGACAAATGGTGAGCGTTTTACCACGTATGCTATTCTTGCCGAAGACAACTCCGGTGTTATTTCTGTTAATGGTGCAGCTGCACATAAAGCCAACCCGGGTGATATTATTATTATTTGTGCCTATGTAGGTTTAAATCAGCAAGAACTTGTCAGCTTTAAACCCAAGTTGGTTTATGTCGATGACAAGAATCAGATCACACACACTCGTCATACCATCCCTGTTCAGGTCGCTTAATCACTACTTTTCTCCCATAATTGTATGCAAATAGTAAGCTTTGTTTTATAGTTCATCGTAAGATTTGCAGCTTATTTTCTCTCCCCCCATAAGAAAATATTAAGTAAATTCAGTTTTTTCGCTAAATGTCTGAAAAAATCTGATAATTTGTTGAAATAATAGGGTATATCTTATTATATACAGTCTAAAATAGAGTGTAGTCTTGGAGTTTCGGAAAAGTTTTATCGCGGGAGATATTATGGCTCAAGGCCAGGAACAGTCACTTAAAAGCCAATCAGGTAAAGAACGCCGTGCTTATCCGCGTTATCCTGTTTCATTAAAAACTCAGCTTATCCATTCAGGTCAGGGCACGCGTGCAGGAATCATTAAGGATTACTGTATTGGTGGAATGTATATTGAGCTAATTGATGCAAGCCTTTTGGGTGAACAGGCCACCACATATACTCCAAAAATAAGCGATGTACTTAATATCGTTACTAATGTGCAGAGTGACGGGGTGGATAAACAACTCAGTTTTAATACAAAAATAACGCGAGTCGAGCACGACTATATTGGTATTTCTTTTTTGAATCCTGATCTCTCAGCTGTACAAACATTGCATAAATTTGCAGCTAGAAGTCAGAATCAGAGTGCTGAAGAAGACTTTGGCACCACACAAACTGTTTTTAATGGTAAATCTTCAGCGCAGGTGTTAGAGGAAGCTAATCAGATTGTTGTTAAAAAATTGATGCCATTAATGACGCAATTTCATAATAGCATTTCGGAGCATTTTTTTGATGCCGCTAAAGAAACTTATGATCTGGCAAAACAAAATGCTTTATTTGAGTCATTAAGTGTATTAGAAAAAGAAAAAAATAAAATTACTAAATCATTTATAAAATCTTATGAAGACAAAATTAAAGGATATTCACCTGACAGTATTTTGCATGAGGAAGAGGCTGAAGAAGAAAAAGAGATTTCTTTAGAATCTTTATCTTTGGTTGAAGAAGATGATTTGGACAACTGGTTATCTATTTCCAGCATTATTACCAATGTTGATGCCGATCATCGTGATGAATTAGGTAAGATTGAGCGCAGAGCCAGTGTGTTGTATCAGGCAAAAATTAATAAGAAAAATAATCCTTTCGGACCGGCTTTATTTGCCCAGGCTTTTCAGGAATCATTAGACGATATAGAAATCAAGCACGCGGTTAAATTGGTGTGTTATACCGCTTTTCGTGATGTTTATTTATCAATAGCAGAAAAACTTTATAAAAGTATTAATAAATTTTTTATTGAAAATGATGTTTTACCGAAACTAAAATTTAAGGTTAATCGTTCAGAGGGATCATCATCTTCTGCCGCGGATCCTGAACAGGAACAGGAATTTGAAAATGATGTGCCTGAAGATAATTATAGCGATACTCCAGGTAGCTCAAGTGCAATGATGCCAGCTAGAGCAAGTGGACATGCTACTTCGGCTCAAAGCATCATGCCGGCAAACCGTGGAATAGCACCTAATATTACCGGTAGCTCACCCAGTCAAGGACGAGAGTTTGTAAGTTCTATGCACCAACAACAACCTTCACATTCTGGCAGTACTGAAGGGGCACAGGGAATATTAGATGTATTTAGTGATTTGCGTGGATTACAACAAAATCTTGATCAAGTTCAAGCCGGGGTACCGAGTGATCAACTTTCAGCAGCACCAGCAACAACGACTCTACCTGGCGGTGGAGTAGCTCAACATTTTAGCCCGACTGATTTATTGGATGCTTTATCGAGTCAGCAGCTGGCTGGTTATGATTATGCGGCGCAAGCTGATTCAAGCCAGATTGATTTTAAAGAAAAAATACAAAATATCCTGTCAACCCAGGACGGTGCTGAGAATAAAGTCATTAGTGCGCGTGAAAGCCAGGTTATTGATGTTGCCAGTAATGTCTTTAGTTCCTTAATGAGTGATTTTCAGGTGGCAGAAAGTATTCGTCCCTGGATTAAACAACTTGAAGTGCCAGTGCTTAAAATGGCGATACTGGATACTAATGTTTTTACAGATAAATCACATGTTGTTCGTAAAGTTATAAATAAAATATCTGAATTAGAAGTGTTGGCTGATACAGATGATGCAGATGAACAAGAAGCAGTCAAACGTGCATTTGACTGGCTGGTTAAAGTTATTAATGAAGATTTTGATGGCACTCCAAAAGTTTTCGAACGCATTTCACAACAGCTTGATATTCTGATTAAGATACAAAATCAAGCCTTTGATAAAAACTTAAAAGTTGTTGTAGATGAATTTTTGAAAGATGATGACATTACTGAAGGTGAAATTATCGAGCCTGAAGATGTTGTCGTTGATGTCGAAGATGAATGGGCTCGTCGTGTTAGTCGATTAGAAGAAGGTGAGTGGGTTTTATTTGATGCTTTTGCAGAAACACCTCTACGACTAAAAGTGGGTTGGGTTGCCAGGCGTAAAGGTAAGTTTGTTTTTGTAAATATATTAGGTAAAAAAGAAAAAGTATTAAAAGCAGAAGAGCTCATTGAGTTATTTAAAGAAGGGGAAACCCTTGCTCTGGATGGTGCGGAAGAACCTGCAATGGATCGGGCACAGTATTCAATGTTACAAAAACTGCACAAACAGTTGTTGTTTCAATCTTCACATGATCAGCTTACTGGCCTCATTAACCGTCGTGAATTTGAAGTTTGTCTTGATAAAGCAATTGATAATGCGAAAATTTCTAATTCTAAACATGCTCTTTGTTATATTGATTTAGATAAATTTAATGTCATTAATAATAGTTGTGGTTATGAAGGCGGTGACGCTTTAATTAAGGAAGTTTCTGAAATCCTGAAAAAATATTTAACCGAGAATGGCACTTTATCCCGCTTTAGTGCTGATGAATTTTGTATGCTTTTATGTGATCACGGAACAGATGATGCTTTAGATATTGTCGAAAAAATACTGGAAGAATTTAATACTTATCGTTTTGTCTGGGAAGATAAACGTCTGTCTGTTGCCATGAGTATCGGTTTGGTTTTAATTAAAGGCCATGGGCAAAATGTTTCTCAGTTACTGCAGGATGCAGAAGCAAGTTGTGGTGTTGCAAAAGAAATTGGTGGGCATAGAGTTCAGGTTTATTATGAAGGACACGCACGTTTAGGTAAACGAGATGCTGAAATGAAGTGGGCAGCAAAAATAGATAAAGCCCTGGATGACAATTCTTTGCATTTGCGTTGCCAACGTATTATGCCATTAGCGACTGATGATAGTTATCATGATCATTATGAAATTTTGTTGGGTATGACTGATGATTTAGGTGAACAAAGCTCCCTGCAACAGTTTATTCGTGCCGCTGAAAATTATAAACGAATGGCGGATATTGATCGCTGGGTAATAAAAACATCATTTAAGTGGATAGCCGATCACAGGACAGAACTTGATCATGTAAGTAGTTTCTCTATTAATTTGTCAGGCCATTCCTTGAATGATCTTGGTCTAATGGAATTTGTTATGAAACAAATGCGTATCACGAATGTACCAATTGGCAAGATTTGTTTTGAAATTACAGAGACCTTAGGTATCGCTAATCTTTCTGATGCAGCAGATTTTATTAAACGATTTAAAACGACTGGTTGTATGTTCTCATTGGATGATTTTGGTAGTGGAATGTCTTCTTACGGTTATCTGAAAAGTTTACCTGTTGATTATCTTAAAATTGATGGCGTCTTTGTAAAAGAAATGGCGACCAATCCAAATGATTATGCAGTGGTTAAATCAATCAGTGAAATTGGTCATTTCATGGGTAAAAAGATTGTTGCTGAATATGTTCAGGATGATGAGACCATCCAGTTATTACAGGATCTTGGTGTGGATTATGCGCAGGGCTATGGAATTGAGAAACCCCGTAAACTTGATGATATCCTCCTTTAAAAACAATCTAAGGCATAATTACGGCGTTCACCTTCTTTATCCTGATTATTGAGGGGTACTACGGCAACCAAAAAAGAGAAAACACACTTATTTGATATAAGCTACGTTTTCTCTTTTTTAGTTGCGCCTTGTTCTTGAATCTCAGATTATATTTTATAGCTCGATATACTATTAAAAGTTAGCTGATTTCGACATAAAGCGGATGTATTATCATATTCTCAATATTCCAATACATACAATTAATGTTTAACTGAATAAACATCTAATTAACTGAGAAGAAATACATAATGGGAAATGTCGTTTGTTGCTGGGAGTTAGGTGGTTTTCTTGGGCACATAAGTCGCTTTATACCTTTAGCTAATGCACTTGAAAAAAAAGGACATCATGTTGATTTTATTTTACGCGACCTTTCTCGAGCACATTTATTAATCAAAAATAAACACGTCAATATATATCAGGCACCGGTCAAATGTTTGCCAGTCGTTTAAGCCAACCGGTGTTACGTATGGTCGGTTTATGGCAAGAGTTTCAACAAGCCAACATTGCGGTGAAACGTTTGGGCGACATCATGGATGCGCCAACTGAACCCTATGCGGTATCTCCATC
>VAPK010248913.1_pt1 | contig 16635 bp, 17 predicted proteins | sample 3395031 | NCBI WGS metagenome assembly VAPK01 (sample SAMN08290443, study PRJNA428436) | hydrothermal vent metagenome | isolation source: Deep-sea hydrothermal vent chimney 1 | place: Pacific Ocean: Juan De Fuca Ridge
AACTTCTCTTTATGCTCATCTACCCATGCTAAAAGTTGCTCTATGGGCTTATTTTTTACTACAACATGTGACAAACCAAAAGCACGCCTCTCTTCTTGTGAAGAAGTATCACTCTGCAACAGTTGGTAAAGATTTAGATAGGATTTCAAATTCATATTCTAATCTTACTCCTCAGGACATCCATAAATAAAACATCAGACTACTCAAAATACTCATCAACAATTTGAGGAAACAACTTCATAGTCTTTCTAGCCTTATCTATTTTAGGTTGGAAAACTTCTGTTGAGTGAGGGAAGTTTATCATTAGTTCTGTGTAAATGTTTATCTTCTCTTCTATGTGGTTTTCAAGAGCATCAAGAACTGCTTGCATATTTTCTTTGCTTGTTGCAAACTTCATAAGGAGTTCAAACATACGTTTTCTAGGGTGTATAGCCATAGAGTCACCTGCTGCTAAGGCAATATTTTTAATGTCCCAACGTGATATGTAGATACCACTTACATGTGGTGCAATGAGTTTAGCATAAAGCACTTCTGTGTATGAAGGGTAATCTTTGAGATCTGTCTCTTCATCTGAGTCACATTGACCATCTGCACAAAATGCGGGATTTCCATTAAAGTTTTGTTGGCTTATATTTTCAAAATCTTTTCTTAAATCATCCATATCATTCATTATTTGTCTCCTATAAGTAGTGGTATATCATCCACATCTATTTTGGCATTATACCAACGATTAGCTATAAGTATCATCTTTGCTACAAAAAGTATCTGGTCGTCTAAAAATTCTCTATTTTGAAAAAGTGCTTTTGCTTCATCGTCTAAACAAAATCCTTTTACTTTTCCATCTTTAACTTCTATAAAATCAACTCTACCCTCTTGCTGGCTTACTTCATCTAAACTATCACAGTATGAGACAACTTTATCTTGAAACTCTTTTTCTATCATCATTTTATCTACTTTTGACTGCCCAACATTAGACATAGTAAAGTCAAAATGTTCATCTGTGATATTTAGGGCAATAGCCGTTGCATTGATGCCATTATGTTTCATAATTTTGTTAAAATACTTACGGATGTATCCTGTTTGGGCATTGTAACCCAAGATAGTACATAAACCAGTATCTGGTTTTATTTCATGTGGCTGCACTATTCCTCCCCTTTCATTCTCTTTGCATTATTATGTAAGAACATCGCTTCTTCCTCTTCAACTAAACAACGTGGACAAGCTTGTTCCCCACCTGCATAAGTAAAGTTATTACCACATTCGTTACAACGTTTTATGTTAAAAGTTGCCAGTGTTCTTTGTGTTGGTTTAAAGAACTCTTTTATCTCAAATCCATTTTGGAGATGTATAGATTCTGGTTCACATGCATCATGACATAGATGACACTTTACACAAAGCATAGCATCAAAGTTGATAAGTGAGAATTTACCATTTGAACTCAAAGCTCCTGTTGGGCAGATACGGTAACATATCTGACAGTTCGTACAGCTATCATCTACAAATTTTTGAGAGACAAAACTTACTTCAACTTGCGGTAATACTTCAAAAATATCAGGTACTTCTGCACGTTTGAGAGTGGTAAAAAGTATCTTTCTTTTATCTGGTAAATGTTTATCTTTTATCTTTGCAATAACAGAAGAATCTATCTGAAAATGTTGTAACTCTTCAGCATCAACTGCATCATCAAAAGCTTTTTTATGCTTAACTGCACCCTTTATGGAGGCTGAGCTCAAAAAAGAACGTCTGCTACTTACAGACTCTTCTTTGATTTCATTTTTTATATTCTCTACATAATTAGTCAAAAGTTCTTTATCTGAAAAAGAAGAGAGAACAAAATTTACCTCTTCTATACGAGACTCTATAAGCTCAAAAAGATGTGTATCCTCCCCATAACCATTTAAGTCAATAGTGATAGGCTCTTCACTAGTAAGTGCTAATGAGATCAAATGCTCTACACTTAACACAGAGATACAAGGCACATTTATATTTGCAGAGATAAGCCTTACTTTTGACTCAAGAAAAGCAAAAAAGAACTCTGTTACAGAAAAATCAGACAGAGAAAATGCTTCAGTTGGACATGCTCCTATGCAGGCTGCAGCTTCCACACCTGTCGAGAGTGCAAATGTGGGCAAATGTTCTACTATTTGCACACTCTGGGGACAAGCATCTACACATTTAGTACATTGTGAAAATTTACTTGTTGCCCTAACACAAGAGGCAACATTAAAATGCAGCTTCATCTACTGCTCGTTACTCTCTAAAATACAATGCTCTTCAAGCTTTTCGTTAACATACTCAAAATCACTCAGTAAAAACTCTAAAGCAAGCTCAGCTCCATCATGGTAAAGTGGTGTACGAGACTCTCGTTTTGCATTTATAAGGAATAGCGGTGTCCATTCAAGAAGATGCTCTTTTAAGAAAGCTCTTTGCACTTCAAGAAGTTCACAAATACCATCTTTATCATCTGCTTCTAACGCTTTTTTAAGTGCTACACAGAGCATATACATAAATTCTAACTCTACCCCAATATGATCAGCACTTACTACTCTAGCACTATCAAGTTCTACACGAAAATCAAGGCTGTTGTAGAGTTCAACTATAGGGTTGTCCCCGCCACTCTCTATCATCTGATCATCTCTGGTGTAGAAACTCTCATAAGGCACTAAGTGCATTAAAAAAAGATTGGTAAAGTCAACATTATAAAACTGCTCTATCAGTTCACTCTTTGAAAGCTCTTTACGTTTAGCCCAATCTCTATAATTAGGAAAAAATGAAAGCAGTGTCTCATCTTTTTCAATATTCTCTAAAAATTCAATATTCACTTCTACAAGCATCAATCTTGAAATGAGTGCATAAATCGCTATACGGTTTTCTATCTCTTGTTTCATCTGTTCCATATTATTCTTTCTTCTAAATTATTGGTGTAATATACCACTTTCGAGATAAATAAACACTATAAAGTTAGTTATCTGGGAAATTGTATAGTTGATATGTAGGGGCGGATTCCATATCCGCCCTTATGTTTAAATCTTATCCTGTAATATTTACAGAATATGCCTTATCGGACAATGGTACAGCTGGACGCTTAATATGTTGAGGACGTCTAAGAGTATCGTTAGCATCAAGTGGACGAGTTAATTTATCTCTCCATGCTTTATATACTTTCATATTGTTCTCATAATCCACCCAAATATCACCTATCTGATCAGAAGGAGCAGCTTTTTCAATGCTTACTTTTTGATGCCAAGCATGATGTCCTGCAATAGGGTCTGGATGTGAAGGTGCTACAGCATTTTGCCATGAGCCACTTAGCCCATCCCACCAAATATTGTCAAGGTCTTTGTTGTACTCTTTGAACTGCCAAGACTCTTTGTTTTCATTTATACTATCTATGATGCCTTTTGTTGGTTTAAGCGTACCTACTTTACCATCCATTGTCATCTCATACAATGGTGCACCAACACCCATAATACCGAGCTTATGCTCAAATCCTGGTATGTCAACAGCATTTTTAAGTTTCCATCTTCCTGCATGGTGAGAACAAGCTAAAACACCTGGCATTGTACCTTCAGTTGGTACAGCCATTGCGATGAAATAACCTGAATCTAGCCCAGAAACAGTATCTGTGATAGTCACTTTTATAGCATCTCCTCTTTTAATACCAAGACGTTTCGCATCTTCAGTATATATCCATACTGGATTATGGTTTTGAGAAATCTCCATAAGGTGCTTAGAGTTCACTGAACGTGTATGAATATTATATGGCAATCTAAATACCGTATTGAGTGCAAACTCATTATCTTTTTGCATAAAATCATGGTGTACTTGTGATACAACGTGTGTCATCTTCACTCTATCTTCTTTTGTTGTTGGGTAGATAGGTATAGCATATTCAGGCCATTTCCACTCTTTGAACCACTCACAGTAAAAGTCAAGTTTTTTAGTTAAAGTGTGAAAACCTTGCATGATCTCACCATCTATTTCAACACCGATAGCTTTTTCTTTACCATGACTATCTGTAGCAAGTAAAACACCAAAGTCATCTTTTCTTACTTCACTCTCATCATATTCATGACCATGAGCGATGTATTTAGTTCCCTCTTTTCTAAGTGGTCTCTCTTGTGGTTTAAAGATATTATCTTCCTCTAGCCATGTACCTCTGTCTCTCATCATTTCATAGTTAGGATACTTAGAGTTAGGATATGCTGCTTTTGCTGCTTTTTTAAGGTTAGGAAGCTTGTCAAATGCTGCTTGATACCACTCAGGGATCGTTACTGCTCTTGTTGGATCTTCTTTAGAAGCCCAATACTTTCTAACACCTAAACTTCCATCAGGATCTACATAGTGAGTCATGATATTTGCCCAAAACTCTACCTCTTCCCATACTTCACCAAGACCTGCTTTAATATGTGCCTCAAGTGTAGCTCTTGTTGGGTCTTTTGGTTTCCAACCCATTTTTTCTAACGCAACCCTTAATGCTGGGTTACGGAAACTCAACCATCTTGATGGCTGTGTTGCTTCAGAGTGTTGATCATGTCTCTCACCTGCAAGTCCTACTGGTAAAATAAAGTCACAATACCAGTTAGTCTCAGACCACGTTGGGGAGAGGTTAAATGACATTTCAATTTTATCTTCACGCTTAAGTGCTTCTATCCATCTAAATCCATCTGGGTTGATCCACACTGGGTTATACATACGAGGGATCCATACAGCCAACTTCTCAGGTACTTTAAGCCCTTTTGAATTCCACTTATTTCTCCACTCATCATCAAGTAGAAGATGGGGCATAATATGACTCATCTCATATGTACTTAATGGGTATTCAGGTGGCCAAGCTATTTCATTCCATACATCAACCTTAGGAGGTCTCTCCCCTGCTTGAGCTGCCTTGTCACCTTTACCATTGACAGAGATAACATGCCAGTGGTGCAAGCCTACTCCACCTTTATCTCCAGCCATTGCACCACGAAGAACAAATGGTAAGAATCCAGCTCTTGCTATCATCCATCCACCTTTGTGTCCTATCGATCCTGCTCTCCAGATATATGTTGCAACTCTGGCACCTGCATCGATGAACATATCATAAAGCTTCTCTACGATACGTTTCTCTATACGACACTCCTCAGCCACAAAATCAAGTGTATAAGGAGAGTACATTTCAGAGATCATAGTTATGAAATCTTCATAACTATCACCCTGTGGTACTGACTTAATATACTTCCTTTCAACAAGGTATGCAAGATACTTTTTGTCTGCCATAAGTCTGTCCCAATTCACCCAGTTTTTTACAAACTCGTGGTTTACTAGATCTTCGCCATTCACACCTTTTTCATTTAGGATTCTGTTTGCAAGGTAGAGATAAAGTGCTGTCTCTGTTCCTGGCCATGTTGGTACCCATAAGTCTGCCATTCCAGCAGAGTTAGAGAGTCTAGGATCCATAACAACAAGTTTTGCACCTTTTTTACGTGCATCAGCAATACGACCTGCTGCCTGCTGGAAATAGTGACCTGCATCTGCTGCATGAGAAGATTGAAGAAAGATCAACTTCGCATTAGACCAATCTGGAGAGTTTCTGTCATCATTTGACCACTGGATAGTACCTTCTCTTGCACCTGCACTACAGATGTTTGTATGAGAGTCATATCCATCGCAACCCATAGAGTGTGGTACTCTGTGACCAAAACCATTTTCATTTGGACGACCAACATGATACATAATAGACTTTCTTGAAATCTCATCACCACTTTTAAGCGTATCGTGCATCTTTTTACCGATCTTCGCCATCGCTTCATCCCAAGTGGTTCTTACCCACTTACCTTCTCCTCTTTTAGAACCTGGAGCCCTCATAAGTGGGAAAGGGATTCTGTCTGGATCATACATTTGTGACTGAGTTGCATAACCCTTCGCACAGTTTCTACCACGAGAGCCTGCATGAAGAGGGTTACCCATGTATTTACGTACAGCTAACTGTCCACCTTTTTTGTAGGTAGAGAGATCAACCCATGCAGTCAAACCACAAGATGCTTCACAATTTGAGCATGATGTAGGAACAAGCATATATTCAGTAGCTTTGATACCATCAGGATTATCTTCACTCTGTACACCATTTCTACCTGTTCCGCCTCTTTTCCAGTTATTACCATCTAACTCTGTAAAACTATCCCACTCTTCAAGCGGCGGATAGAATGAAAGTGTTTTAGGTGTAGGAGTAAACTTACCATCTGCTACAGCAGGTGTATCTGCTACAGTTTTAAATACACCTGCAGCAAGTGTTGCACCTGCTACAGAGTAAGCTGTACCTTTAAGAAAAGTTCTTCTGCTCTCTACAAAAGCAGGTTGTTCATTATTCATTGATTTTGTCATATCTATACTCCTTAACTCAACGGTAACATTTGTGGAATTTTAAGCCATACATCTTTTGCAAGATATAGCCCTACCAATGCTGAAATAGCTGCAAATTTTAGCAGCGTTTTGTTTTCATCTTTCATGTTGCTTACAGCTAGAAAGAATGGGATGATAAATCCAAAAGCCATACCAAACCAGAACTCTACATTATATTCACCACCTGCATGTACATATGCTAGTGTTGCTTCTGCTTCTGCTGATTTGAATGAGAAGAAATACTCACCCATATACATCATAAAACCAAAGAATGTAGAGATGGCCAAAACAAGTGCCAAGTCTTTTCTAGTCTCTTTACTCCAGTTTCCTGATACAAAGATCAATGCCGCTGAACCAGCCAAAAGTGCTGCCCACATCATCTGCATCACTTCTGTTGGTGCTTGCCACAACTCTCTAGCACTTGACTCAGCCATAATAATAGCTGTATAAAGTGTTACAGGAATCGCAAGGAATACAACAAAAGGGAATATCTTCTCATAAAATGGAGAGATCCCTCTTACAGTTTTTGCAAGTCCACAATGTTTTCTAAAGTTAGGGAAGGCATCAAATCCACCTATAAGCATCATTACTGTTACAAGTCCGGTAAATAGTGAAGCCATCCATGCACCTACAGTTATCGCTGAAGACCAGTTAGGGTGCAAGAAGATATTAATCATTCTATACGGTTGGTGAAGATCCACCAAGGTAAAAAGAAGAAATACATTCAATGCAATAAACGAAATAAGAGGCATGATCCATCTAAGGTTCGGCATCTCCTCTTTTTTATGTCTGTAAAGTAAAAATGCACCTACCAAGATCACTCCTGTACCGATACTTTTTGCCCACATATTGAGTGTGATCATCCAACCCCAGATAATACCAGGAAGTGCCACATCCAATGTTACAACAGCTTGTGTTGCGTGTATTGTACTTTCTACCATTTTAGTGTCCTCCTTCTTGTTTATGCGAGTCAGCATCTGTTGCAGACTCAATCAAACTTTTATTATCTAACTCTTTATGCCCTGTAAATGGGGCTAAAAATCTATCTAAAACACCATGGTTTTTATCGCCTATTGCTTCAAGTTTGGTAATATTATTAAAGAGACTATAACCTTCTATTCTCTGATGTGCTAGAGGGTCAAGTGTTTGAGTACCACCACCTACATAATAGTGTTTAGGATTGGTATGTTTTTCAGGTTTTCTTACCTGAACACCACCTTGATGCTCCATAATATATTGTGCAATATGACTTGTATCATCTTCAACATCACCAAAAATATTTGCTTCAACAGGACAGGCAACAACACATGCCGGCATCATACCACTCTCGATACGGTGTGCACAATACGTACACTTATCAGCTGTATTTGTCTCCGGATCCATATAGATAGCTCCATAAGGACACGCCATCATACAACCAGCACAACCAATACATCTTTCATTGTCAATATTTACAATCCCATTTTCAAGATAATGTAACGCAGATACTGGACAGATACGTTCACATGGTGCAGATTCACAGTGATTACAACGTAGAGGCGTAAAAGATCTCGATGTATTTGGGAATGTCCCTATATCAATATATTTTACACGTAAACGCCAAGAACTAAGTGGAACTTCATTTTCTACTTTACAAGCAATCTCACAACCTTTACAACCCATACACAGGTTAAGGTCAACTAAGAAACCTAGTTTCATACTTCCTCCTTGATATTAATTATCAGTATATACTTATTATAATAAATAAGTTTTTTGAATACGTCTTAATTGTATTATATTAACTGTTAACTTAACGGATTTTTGTATTAAATTGTTAATTTCTTTTAAATTATGTGTAAAAATGAGTGATTTTATTTAGATTTAAAACAATGCTTCAATCTTTATCATAGCAATGATAAAAGAAATGAATGTATTATAAGAATTTTATTTACTCAGACGTAAGATCAGTTAATATTTTTTATTAAATTTATATATGTAGAGATAATGGGTAGGAAAATCAATGAGAAGTTGATCTATACGGCGTAGTTAAATTTTAAACAAAAAAGTAGATCCCTCATCTACTTTACTCTCTATCTCCAGTTTACTCTTATGCAACGAGAGGATGGTTTTGACAATGGAGAGTCCGAGTCCCATGGAGTTGTCCCAGTTGTGGGTGCCAGAACGGTAGAATTTTTTTGTTACTTTATCTATGTCTTTGTTGCTGATACCTACACCTTTATCACTAACAGAGATACTATTTTCTTTTATCTCAACAAGCACTTCATCTTTGGAATATTTTAGTGCATTTTCTATGAGATTTTTGAGTACCAACTCTATGAGTGTTCGATCTGCTTCTATTGTTTGAGACTCTCCTTTTATAAGTATCTCTCTACTCTTATATTGCTCTTCTAGTGAGAGTTTTACCTCTTTGGCTAAAGTATAAATATCAAAAGAACTTTTATGCAGTGTAGCTTCACCACTCTCAAACTTATTCCATAAAATCAAACGTGATAAAAGAGCTTCTATCTTGTTGCCATTATTGTAAATTTTACCTAAAAACTTCTCTTGCAGATGCTTAGGTATCTCTGAATCATCTTGCAAAGTTTGAGAGTAGCCCATAATGGATGCAATGGGGTTACGAAACTCATGAGCTATGGCCGACAGCATATCGACACGTTGTCTATTTTTCAGTTTTAACTTTGCATTATATCGCTGTTTTATATCTTCTCTTTTTTTAGATTTTTTAAGTGCTTTTATAAGGTTTTGATTTATATCTTCAAACTCTTGCGTAAAAAAACGTGCCCTATAGTCTATTTTGTCTATCTCTTCAAGATTTGCCAAATATCTGTTAACTGTAGTTAACTCTTTTTGCATATGAGATGCACCACGGTAAATAATAAAAATAAAAATGCTAAATGCCAAAGCAACGAGGAAAATAGGGGTTATACCATCTTGCCCATCAGGAGTGGCAAGCACAAGAAATATAGAAAAAAGTACAAATATAATCACCGCTACAGTAACCAATCTAGCCATCACATACTCTTTAAAGTGAGGACGAATAAACACTAATGCTCCTTAGAGAGTTTTTCTACTTTTTTTAAAGGGACTTTTTTCTCCACATCATCAATATAGCTTAAAAAATCTCCTACATCAAAATAACCCACAACACTCTCTAACACCTTTTTTTCAGCAGTCATAAAAAAGATGCTTGGTACACCATGTATGATGGGTAAATCTTTTACAGAATTTTCATCTTCACGCATCACCTTTACTGTAATATACGGTTCAAGTCTTTTTGTTACATTTTCATCTGCTAAAGTTCTATTTTTCATCTTCACACACCATCTACAATGCTTGCCTTCGACCATAACCATAACAATTTTATTCTCTTTTTTAGCTAGTTCAAAAGCTGTAGTTATGTTTTTTTGCCATACAATATCTGTAGAAAAAAGAGTGGTAACAAATAATAAAAAGGTAAGCAATAATCTTTTCAAAATACCATCCTAACTATTAAAATTTTTTATCAATTGGGTAAAAATATTATGGAGCTTCTCTACCTCTTCTATGGAGGTTCTCTCATTTGGTGCATGTATGGTATCGTTTATGACACCAAACTCTACAACATCTATGTCAAAAGCTCCCATAAATCTTGCGTCACTTGTGCCTCCAGCCGTAGAGAGGCTTGTTCGCTTACCCATAACACTCTCTATGGTTGAGCAAAGTTTTTTTACTATCTTAGATTCTTTTTTTGTTACAAAAGGGTACGAACCCTGTGTCAACTCCAAGTTATAATCTAAACCTGCAAATACTTTACTAATATGTATTTTAACCTCTTCTTGTGTTGTTTTTGTAGAATTTCGAACATTAAACATGATACGCAGAGAGCTTGGTGTTACATTGGTAACCTCCATGCCTCCACGCATGTCAGTGATCACCATTTGGCTTGGAGCAAAGTCATCATCACCACTATCAAGGTTTACACCTGCTATCTTTTCCAACAGAGGTGCTATCTGATGTACTGGATTTATGGCTTTTTCAGGATAGGCTGCGTGTCCTTGTCTTCCATTCACAGTTAGATAGCCATTGATAGACCCTCTTCGCCCTATCTTTATGGCATCCCCAAACGTAGTCTCACAAGTAGGCTCTGCAACTACACAATAATCTGGCAAAAGATTTATAGATTTTAAATGTTCAAGCATAATAGCAGTACCATATTTTGCATCACCCTCTTCATCAGAAGTAAGAAGTATAGATAGTCGCCCCTCAAAGTTATCTACTTCTCTACACGCTTGTACAAAAGCAGCTACACCAGACTTCATATCTTGCGTGCCACGTGCATATATGTTACCCTCTTTTATAACAGGTACAAAAGGATTGGTTTCCCAGCCATCTCCAGCAGGTACAACATCTACATGTCCTGCAAAACAGAGGTGTTCACCTTCACCAAACTTTTTAGTAAGAAAAAGGTTTTTTACACCCTCTTTGTTTACATAACTTGCTTCAAACCCATCAAGGTACTCTTCTATAAACGCTAAAGAGCCTGCATCATCTGGCGTTATGGATTCAAAACTTAACAACTTCAATAACAAATCAATTACATTCATTTTATCTCTCTATCTCACCATTATAAGAGACTATACCACCTGCGTGATTAATGACTCTTTCATGCCCATTACTTCTAAAAACATTCTGCACTTGCCCACTTCTTGCACCTGTACGGCAAGTAAAAATAATAGTTTTATCTTTAGCTTCTTCAAAAAGCTGCTGACCCCATGATTGAAAATCTGAAGTTGGCTTAAGCATATCTACGTCTTTAAGATGTCCTGCCTCATACTCCATATCTTCTCGTACATCTACTAAAAGAAACTCCACTTCACCATTTTCTCTTGCTTTTAAAAGTGTTTCTAAATTTTCTGAATTAATATTATCTGTTGCTAACAATTTATACACTACTGTCCTTAAATATTAAAATAATTTTAAATTATAGTCAATAATAATTATAATTTACTTTTAAGCTTCTTCTTTTGCCACTTTTTTTAATTCTTCTTTTGCTAATGCTTTAGCTTCTTTTTCTTTGATCTGCTCTTCTCTGTGTTCTGGTGTACAAAAAATTTGACAATGGCAAATACCTGTTTGTGGTATCTCTTTTTCTATAGCTGGCTTACAAGGACAAATTCTGTCATCTGTACTTTTAAATTTACCTGGCTTAGACTCGTCTGGTTCGACCATAAAACATGGACAAAATCTTTTACCAAAAAGTAATCTATGACGTGCAAGTCCAAGAGTTACACCTTCATTTACATCCTCGTTGATACTATATACCCAGCCTTGACTCTCACATACTTTATCTGTGAACTTTTCTGTTTTTACCATCTCTGCTTTGAACTCTGCTGAGCTCATATCTAACTGTTGCATCATTACAGTATCCTTAATTTTTTATTGTAGTTATATCTTAAACCAAATTAATATATAATGATACAATTATATTTTTAAAGGGAAACTTTGCAAATAGACAACACTGTTTTAGAAAAACTTGAAAAACTTTCACATCTTCGCATAGATGACTCAAAAAAAGAAGAGATCATGAGCCAACTCACTGATATACTTGGCTACATAGACAACCTCAATGAACTTGACACAGATAAACTAGATGCCTCTTTCTCAACACTTGAAGGTGGTACTCCACTTCGAGAAGATATACCAAGAGAAACAAATGATATCGCAAAAGAGATACTTTCTCATGCTCCACAAAGTAAAGATGATTTCTTCATTGTACCTGCAATTATTGAGTAAAATACAAATGTTAAAAATCTATAATATTAAAATTGGATACAATAAACCTCAATATTTAGAAAAACTACCTAAAAACAAAGGATAATTATGGCTTTCGATATTAAAAAACTACTTCAGAGTGTTGTTACTCATGGTGCCTCTGACTTGCACCTTGTGAGTCGTACAGAACCACAAATAAGACTTGATGGGGTATTAAAGCCTGTGAACCTTCCTAAACTTACAGGAGAAGATATCGAAGAGATGTGTTATTCCCTCATTACAGAGAAACAAAAACAACACTTTGAAGAGCATGATGAACTTGACTTTGCACTTTTGCTTCCTGGAATTGGTCGTTTTAGAGCAAACTATTATCGTACCTTAGGTGATACTGCTGCTGCATTTAGAACCATTCCTATTGATGTGCCTTCACTTGATGATCTTGGTGCACCTGAAGTATATAAAAAGCTTATCAAAAGAGAAAAAGGTCTTATTTTGGTAACAGGGCCAACAGGTTCTGGTAAATCAACCACTCTTGCAGCCATGCTAAACGAGATCAACCTTTATGAACAAAAGCATGTTGTTACAGTTGAAGATCCTGTGGAATTTATTCACCAAAATAAAAAATCTGTCTTCTCTCACAGAGGTGTCGGGGAAGATACTAAAAGTTTTGCTACAGCACTTAAATACGCAATGCGTCAGGATCCAGACATTATACTCATCGGGGAAATGAGAGACAAGGAGACTATAGAAGCTGCACTCACAGCGGCTGAAACTGGTCACCTTGTATTTGGTACTCTTCACACCTCTTCTGCACCAGGAACTATTAACCGTATCATTGATGTATTTTCAGGTGATGAGCAACCACAAATTAGAGCTATGATATCTTCATCACTTGTTGCTGTTATTGCTCAAGCACTTCTACCTAAGCTTGGGGGTGGGCGTGTAGCTGCTTCAGAGATATTACTTACAAATCATGCGATTTCAAACCTTATCCGTGAAGATAAAGTACACCAGATCTATTCGCAAATGCAATTAGGTCAAGGTGATTCTGGTATGCAGACACAAACACAGGCACTTATGAAGTTTGTTAATGATGGAAAGATTTCTCGTGATACTGCCTTGCAATATGCAAACAAACCAGATGAAGTATCTAAAGCATTAGCAAGATAATAAAGCATATAAAATAATTTTTATAGATATAATACGAAAAAATAGAGAAATAAAGAGGAACTAGATGGAAAATTTTTCAATGATTGACTTTAATTACTTTGATATCACTATCGGTGCTATCGTACTTATCTTAGGTATTAAAGGTTTTATGAATGGTTTTATCAAAGAAGTATTTGGTCTTGTAGGTCTTGTCGGTGGTGTCTATTTTGCATCACGTCTTGCAGGAACTGCTGCTGATTTCATTGATGCCAATTTCCTTCACTTAGAAAACACTGCTCTGCTTAAACTTCTTGGTTTTCTTGCTATACTTATCATTATTTGGTTAAGTGCAACTATACTTGGTTCTATTTTTTCCAAACTTACATCTGCTAGTGGTTTAGGTTTTCTCAATCGTCTTTTTGGTTTTATCGCAGGAGGAGGAAAATATTTTCTTATTTTCGCATTGATAGTTACTGCTCTTTCAAATGTAAAATTAGTAAAAGACAATTTAGAAAAACATGTTCAAGACTCTGTACTTTATCCCTACCTGAAGGCAGCTGGTTCAAGCATTATAAATATTGACCCTGCAACACTAGGCTTAGAAAAATCAAGTGCAACAGAAGTACTCAAAGAAGTGGCAAATCTAAACGATACAAATAATTCAGAAGTAACACAGGCAGACAATAATCTAAGTTCTAAAAATACACTTGAACATAATAAAAGTACATCAAATTAACTAAAGGTAAACTATGATCACATATCCTCTCCTTTTAGAAAAATTTAAAACACTACTTAAAGAAAATACGCTTAAGTTCACAAAGCAACGTGAACTGATCTTAAAATTTCTTTATGAAAATAATGATCACTTTACACCAGAAGATATCTATATGTTACTCAAAAAAGAATACCCAGATATCAACATAGGTATAGCCACTGTATATCGTACTCTAACTTTACTAGAAGAGTCTGGAATTGCTAGTTCCATCTCCTTTGGAGCACAAGGTAAAAAATATGAGCTAGGTCTTAAAAAGCACCATGATCATCTTATCTGTACTGCATGTGGGAACATCATAGAGTTTTTTGACGAAACTATTGAAGAGCAACAAGAAAAAATTGCTAAAAAGTTTAATTTTCAAATGACCGATCATACAATGAAGATCATCGGTCTTTGTGAAGATTGCCAGTAACAACATACTTAGATAGAAACAAAATTTACATTTTACAACAGGAGAAACCTTGATATTTGCAAATCAATATATTCAAGAACGCATTAAAAAAACAGAGGCACTAAGAGCAGAAGGTATTAACCCTTACCCTAACCAAGTAGTGAAAGGAACACCATCAACACAATTTTTAGATGAGTGTGCATACATTAAAGAGCAAGATGCTGATGAGAAAAAAGATGAGACTAAAACGTATTCACTTACAGGTAGGCTCAAATTTATCCGTATTATGGGAAAAGCTGCTTTTGCTAAAATAGAAGATGCCGATGGTTTAGTTCAAATTTACTACAACAGAGATGAACTACCTGAAGGTTTTTACAACAACGTAGCAAAGAAGCTCTTTGAAGTTGGTGACATCATTGAAGCAACGGGCTACCCTTTTGTAACACAAACTGGTGAACTAACACTACATTGTAAAGATATGAGAATTGTTTCTAAGTCTATCTCTCCACTTCCAGAGAAGTTTCACGGACTACAAGACCATGAGCTACGCTATAGACAACGTTACTTAGATATGATTATGAATCCAGAGATAAAGCAAAACTTTATCATGAGATCTAAAATTGTGTCAATGGTAAGAAGATTTTTTGAAGACAAATCATTTCTAGAAGTTGAGACACCTATGCTACACCCTATCCCTGGTGGGGCAAATGCACGTCCATTCATTACTCATCATAATGCTCTAGGTGTTGACAGATATCTACGTATAGCACCTGAGCTTTACCTCAAACGTCTCATCGTGGGTGGTATGGAAGCAGTGTTTGAGATAAACAGAAACTTTAGAAATGAAGGGATGGATCATACCCATAACCCTGAGTTTACGATGATAGAGTTTTACTGGGCATACAAAACATATATAGAACTTATGGAAATAACCGAAGAACTATTTGACTACCTATTTGATAATCTAGGTTTAGAAAGAAAATTACCTTATGGCGAACTAGCAATAAATTTTACTACACCTTTTGCAAAGATTCCATATATTGAGTCACTAACTTCTATCGGTGGTGTCCCTTCTGATGTAGCCAATGATAAAGAAAAAGCTTTGGCTTATTTAAAAGAAAATAACGTAAAAGTTGACCCTAAACTTACACTTGGTTATCTACAGGCTGAACTCTTTGATGAATTTGTTGAAGGTAAGCTCATCAACCCTACTTTTATTACCGATTTCCCTGTAGATATCTCACCACTTGCAAGAAGAAGCGATGAAAATCCAGACATTGCAGAGCGTTTTGAGCTTTTTATGGCAGGAAAAGAGATAGCTAACGGTTTCTCTGAACTAAATGACCCTATCGATCAACTTAACAGATTTAAAGGTCAAGTAGATGCTAAAGAGGCAACAGGTGACGATGAAGCGATGCACATGGACACAGACTATGTAAAAGCACTTAGCTACGGTATGACCCCAACTGCTGGTGAAGGTATAGGTATCGACAGACTTGTCATGATGCTTACAAACCAACATAGCATACGTGATGTTCTATTGTTCCCAGCTATGAAACCAGAAGCACCAAAACCTGAAGTTGTTGTAGTTTCAGATGAGAACAAATGTAAAAAATGTGGTAACGAAAATATGGATGAACTCAAACCTGCAAAAAAAGGTAAAGGTATGTTCTGTATGGATGTTGTTGCTTGTAAAGCAAGAGTGCAAAGTAAACAAAAGTAAAGTTTGGATATAAATCCAATATTAAACCCAATAAAGGAAACCTATGCCATATGCAATAGAGAGTTTTGACCCAGAAATATTTGCTGCTATTGAAAATGAAAGAGAGAGACAGACAGATCACTTAGAGATGATAGCCTCTGAGAACTTTACACTTCCAGCAGTAATGGAAGCTATGGGATCTGTGTTTACTAACAAGTATGCAGAAGGTTACCCATATAAGCGTTATTATGGTGGGTGTGAGTATGCAGATGTTGTAGAGCAACTTGCTATCGACAGAGCTTGTGAACTTTTTGACTGTAAATTTGCAAACGTACAACCTCACTCAGGTTCACAGGCAAATGGTGCTGTATATGCTGCACTTCTTAAAGCTGGAGAGAAGATACTTGGTATGGACTTAAGCCATGGTGGTCACTTAACACATGGAAGTAAGCCAAGTTTTTCTGGTAAAAACTACTCATCATTTAC
>VAPK010033977.1_pt1 | contig 16623 bp, 12 predicted proteins | sample 3395031 | NCBI WGS metagenome assembly VAPK01 (sample SAMN08290443, study PRJNA428436) | hydrothermal vent metagenome | isolation source: Deep-sea hydrothermal vent chimney 1 | place: Pacific Ocean: Juan De Fuca Ridge
CGGGCAGAAGGTGTTTATAAAGGGTTTCAGGCACTTAAACCCGAAGATATTGCAGACATCATCCATTTTGTGGTGACCCGACCTTATCATGTGAACATTGCCGATTTAGTGGTAATGCCCACAGCGCAGGCATCATCTACTATTGTTAAAAAAGAATGATTTTTGTTTTTTATCAGTAGTCGGTAAGAAGGATTGTATTGGCTGTTGTTAAATAATTGTTGATTATTGGTGCGGTTCTGAAGAATCGAAGACAGCTTCTCGTGTTGGCAAAGAAGGTATGGCACCAAAATTTGTGGTGGTGAGCGCTCCAGCTTTGTTCGCATTTTTTACCATTTTCATTAACTGTTCATAATCGTTCAATATATCATGAGGGTCTGCTAAAATTGAAATTTGTTGTAGTAAACAGCCAACAAAAGCATCACCGGCCCCAGTGGAGTCAACTTGGTCTACCTCTATACTGTCAATGATTTCTTTTTTGTTGAAAGCACTTACCAAAGTGCCTTTGCTTCCTAGGGTAACTATAACTATTTGGGCACCGATCTCGTGTATTACATCACAAGCTTTTTTCAAATCTTTTTCCCCCGATAGTATCTTAGCCTCTTCCATACTAAACTTACATAGATGGGCCTTTTCAATAAAAGGTGCGCATTTTTTAACAAATACATCTTCTTCTCCTTTCCAAAGGTCTCCCCTGAAATTTGGATCAAAACTTATAAATGTATTGAGGGTTAGTGCGTCAAAAAAATACCTGCCATAGGCTTTTTCCAAGTCACCGCCAAGTAAGGCCGTGGCCGCGCCTAAATGAAGAATGTTTCCTTTAAATTCTTTTTTGATCTCTGGATCGTACTTCAGTTTTTTATCGGCACCCCTGCTGAACACAAAATCGCGTTCTCCACCTTCTGCCAACGAAACGAACGCCAGGGTGGTAAATGTTTTTGAACGTTGTGCCAACGAAACATTGACTTTGTTATCTATAAGTACATCGAGCAGAAAAGAACCAAAAGGATCGTTACCTACACAACCTACAAATCTGCTATTACCTCCAAGTTTAGCTATGGCACAGGCAACATTGGCGGGTGCCCCGCCGGGTTTTTTAGTGAATTCCCTTGCTTTTGAAAGATTGTCACCTTGTTTTTCGGCTATAAAGTCGATTAAAAGTTCACCAATACAATATACATTCCTCATAGTATCCTTCTACTTGAAGCAACAAGGTAATGACAAAAAAGGAGTTACTCTATAATCTTATAGGAAGTTATGGTGAAATAGGTTTTAGAAGCCTCTCTACAAAGTGATTCTCTAGCCTTGGCCTCTATAATCGCATCGGTATCCAAATCTTTCGGAGCCAATAGAAAATTGACCAATAGCTGATCCCCCTTGTTGGGCATAAAAGTTATGCTTGATCCTTTTTCTATGATTTCTAGTACGTTTGTCAAGAGCACATTTTGTTTTGAAGCACCACATATATCTTTGTTCGAGTTATAGACTTCCATCACTTTGACTTTAATCGTAATCTCGCCTGGGTTCATACTTCCTTGTTCAGGCAAAGATGGGTCTGTGTTGTTTTTTGGTTTCACTTCTTCTATAGCCTGTTGGTTTTCTTCGGATTGTACCTTGTCGAGTGTATCGCACCCAAGACTGACAACCAATAATAAGGTGATTAATAGATATTTCATAAGAATGGGTTTTATAGTTATTGAAACGTAAAATTAAAATTAAAAATGATACGGGCTCTTTTTTTAACATCTAAGCGAGTGAAAATTAACAGTTTAGCCTGAATAGGGAAGCATTGTACAGTTGACGAAAAGATTACTTCGTTGCTGTACTACTCATAAAGTGGGTGGTGGGGAGTATTGCTCAACTGCTGCAAATGAAAAAAGGGCCCGGAAATTCCGGGCCCTTTTAAAAAATAGTAAAGGTTTCACTTATTTTTTAACAATACTGAAGCTTTTATTGGTACTGGGACCGGTAATTTTTACCAAGTACAAACCTGCAGGATTGCTTGACGCATTCCATGAAAAAGTTTGTGCGGCGTCAATATTGGTTTTCTCATGAACCAATTGGCCTAGAATATTATAGACCCTAGCAGATACACGGGTATCTTGACCACCTTTTATCGAAAAGAAAAATTCAGATGAAGATGGGTTGGGCCAAACCGTAGTAATAACTTTGCCATCCAACTCAGCTAGACTTTGGCTTCCCAATTCGTCATCAGGAAGACCCGACAGGTCGGTTTCCTCCTCATTGCCTACCTCTTCGACCAGTCCGAAAATCTGAAAAACCTGATCTTCAGGTGCAGACCCAAAAGCAGTAGATGCTGGTGTCCAATCCACAGCCCCTGTTCCAAAAAGATCCGCAGGATCTTTGTATGCGGCTTCATTGCCGATAACATTGGCTTGAGTAAACCAGAACCATTGTTGCGCATTGTCACCAAAGTTTAAATTGGCATATACAGAGACCCAATACGACCCGCTTTCTAGTTCTACCTCTTCAGGAAGTTCTAAATCAAGTGAGTAGTCATCAGGGTCAGATGTAGGCACAATTGATCCACTATTATAAACTTCCTGCCCAGGAGCCCCGTTATTATCTAAGTATATCACTACAGTGGCCGCATCTATGGCAGGAGCATTGTTCGCTGCCCCATTAGCCAAGACACTTTTGATTTTCCATTTGGCCCCTTCAGGGACAATAAAGTCATCTGCAGTTTGTGCAATGCCCCCAAAATCTAAAAAGTTTTGAGACGGACTACTACTTACCGCAGGACCAGTTTGCTCGTAAATGGCGGGTTCTACCACACGGACTGTAAAGCCTTCTGAAACTTTCTCTTTTCCAGAGGTGGCGATCAGACCGATTGCTGCGCTTCCTTCAGTATCAGCCGCAATAATCGAGACCTTAATGGTATTCCCATCCAACACGGCACTCACTAAATTCGGATTGCTATTGGTAAGTTCGATGTTTATGTTACGTTTTTTAGAACTCACGAATAAATCGGTTATATCGACTTCAAAGGGGTCACTATTGGTGGCAACCGTCTTATCTGCCAATAAATAGGCAACACTTAAAGTGGGTTCAGGTCGTTTTCGCACATAAAAATTAGCACTGAAAACCCCGTTGCCGTGTACAGCAGCAGCTACAAAGCCATCTGCTCTTGTCTTAACTTGTGGTACAACAGCATTGCCAATTTGAAAAGGCTCTCTCCACCAACGCGTTTTATTCCCTCTTAGAAAATAAGTGAAATAGACCCCGGTACTGGTGCCTACAAAATAACCTTCTCTTTTTCCATTTATCGCAAAGGATCGTAGTGATGGTCCGTTGCCAGTACCATCTGCATTTTCCTCTAGGTTACCACTGATGTTTGTCCATGTTTTACCTGCATTTTTGCTCATAAACAGACTTGGAATATTGTAGTTTGAAAAAACCACAAATACCCGATCCGAATTTGAGGGGTCCACATAAACACTATTTACATTTCCTGGGGGCATTCCTTTACCAGTTGAAACATCAACCACTTCTTGGTCGTCTAAATTGGCATTTTCAACTCTGTATATCCCTCCAGAAGATGTGCCATAATATAAGGTGTTCGCCACTGGAAACTTAGAAACATCCAAAGCTGTAATATTTGATTCATCAGGAGTAGCGGTTTGTTTTTGCTCTACCCAGTTGACCGTAGTGGAAGCATTGGAAAACAATGGAATTTCATCCAAATTGTTGTTCCTCCATATACGATCCCCCGCGGGCATATACATGATATTATCATTGATGGGGTCAAGAATAAAAGGTGCTATAAAACCAAATCCACTAGCTCCTGCAGGTTGAACCCTTGTAAAAGTGTCAAACTCACCGGCCTCATTGAAATTGAGTCGATATAGAACACCTCTTTGGGCAGAAACGTATCGGGTTCGACCTCCGTCTGCAATTGCATTATAGGAACCATCTCCTCCAAAATCCTCTACCCATGGTTCTTTTACGTTTTTAGAATCGGTAAACCAAGTTCCGTTATCTTGAAAACCAGCCAGCAAATCATCGCTATTGCCCTCAGGGTCAAAAGAAACTACATAAGGCTGGGTAGTGATATAACCGTTGTTTAAAGAAGTCCACTCAACGGTATCGGCAGTAATATCATTAGATGTTTGCACCCCTCCGTCATTGCCAGAAATTACTTTATTCGGATCTGATTTCAAAAACACTAAGTTATGTTGATCTGGATGTTGGTTAGGATATACTGAAATATCATTGGTGCTATTATAACCTCCGATCCAGCCTTCAGCACCCGTTGGGGTTGTAAAACCTGTCGTAGAGCGGTATAAGTTGGTACCTCCTATAAATACCATATCAGGGTTGGCAGGGTGCACTTTAACAAGCATATTGTACGCACCTTGAAGATTTAGGTTTCCTACAGGCCCACCAATAGAAGTTGGTAGGTTGGCACTTAAATCTACCCATTGTTCTTCTGGAGTTTCAGCATCTCCTTGATGTCTCCATAGGAATGCTTCGGAAAAATCGGCTAGATTATACGAAAAAAAGTAAATTCTGTTTTCATCTGATGGATCAAAGGTCATTACGGTTCTTCCATAAGCTGGAACCATATTTGGAGGTGTGATATTCGTCCACGTATCACCGTCATCCGATACGAAAAACCCAGCATCATCACCACTAAAAATACTTACCGTTGCATAGATTTTTCCTTCTGGGGTTATCATCACTTCGGTCTGGCTATCACGTGCGCCATGCAAAACTTCCTCAAATGGGCCTCTTCCTTTTTTTGAACGGAATACACCTTCGAAGGTAGCCACATACAAATCTCCGTTTTTGGGATCTATAGCAATGCTATTAATAAGGTCTAAAGAGGTAATTGCTGTAAGGTCATCGTCATTACTGTTGCGTACTTTACGCCAGCTATACCCATTATTGGTCGATTTGTATATACCTGTACCCGTATAAAATGCACCACCTGCACTGGCAGAGTTCCCGAATCGTTCTCCAGAGGCGTAGTACCAGATACGGCTTTTACCTCTTCGTGGGTCTTGAACAATTGATGTAATACTTGGTGATTGGCGTTTTCGGGTTACCTTTCTCCAACTTTTACCTTTGTTGTAAGATCTCCATAATCCACCCGAGACCCCTCCGGCGAAAATGACATTTTCATTTCTTCTGTCAATGGCGAGTGCCCTAGTACGACCACCTACATTTCCTGGACCTCTGTTTCGCCACCAAGAAAATCGACTTCTTGCTGAAGTTTCGCTTGATTTATTTGAAGCTTCCGATTCAAAATTGCGTTTCTCGATTTTGTTTGCGAATCTCGCCTCCATTAATTTGATATTTGACGGAATTTCCTTTGTATAAGGATTCCGTAGTAAGCCTTGCTCATAATTCCAACGATCCATTGCACGGTCTCCAACAGCCTTTGGTTTTACCCCTGTCGGTCCTGTTTCACTATCATAGATTTTAGATTGTTTGTAAAGTGCGTGCCCTTTTTGAGGAGCCTCGTCATGTGTGGTTTTTAAGTCTTGCGCATTGCTTTGGAACGCTACTAGAAAAAGCAGCCCAAAAAGCAAAAAAGAGTTAAAAATTTTCTTGAGTAATTTTGTTTTCATATGATTGTTCTTTAATGTTAATTAGTCTTGCATAAAGTATGGATAAAATGTTAAATAACTAAACCGTTTTCCTCAAAATCGATGAAATGCATACCATACACATCATTAAAATGGCAAATTTTCCTTTTTGGAGTCTTTTAAAGAAAGCCTTACCTTTTCAAAAACTATAAAACAAATTTAAAATGAGCTTATTCGATGAAATAAAAAAGAAACTCAGTCATGAGTTTATAGATATTGTAGAGTGGTTAGATAGTAGTAATGACACTATTGTACATCGCTTTGAGCGATATTAAAATGAGATTAAAAACAATGCAAAATTGATTGTTCGTGAAGGCCAAGCAGCGGTTTTTGTCAACGAAGGTCAATTGGCCGATGTGTTCAAACCGGGATATATTTTAAACATACGAACCTCACCCACATTTGGAAGACCCACAATCCTTGCAAGTAAGGCATCCCTCTTGGTATATTAAATAGGTGGAATTACAATTTCCGCACTTTTGCCCTTTGGCTTCGGTCCCATCGGCAACATATCTTTTTAAGGCACGGACGACACCGTTTTTCCATGTGTTGATCGATTCGCTGTCCAACTGTAGACTGTTGATCAAGTCTACCACTTTTTCAATTGGCATACCATGCCGCAATGTACCCGAAATCAATTTGGCATAGTTCCAATATTCAGGATCGAATTTATGGGAAAGCCCTTCAATTGTGGTTTTATAGCCCCTTTTGTTCTTGTACTGAAAATCGTAACGAGAGCTTCCGTCTTCGTTCCTATCCTTTACGATCAACCCATCATTGGCCCAACGGGGAATTAAAATACCGTCTTCATCATCGGCCAGACCTGTAAAGATCTCATAGGGATGGCCATTGATCAGCCCGATAAAAGCGATCCATTTTTCTTTGTTGTTCTGAAAACGGACTACGTCGGCCTCCAAAATTTGGGGGCGTTTGGTGGGAAAAGCTGTTAAGGTTTCCGCTGCCCCCTTTTTAGTATCATTGGAGACCAGCACCCCAGATCTTGACCCGTCACGGTACACGGTTACTCCTTTGCAGCCTACTTTCCAGGCCTCCATGTACAACTTGCCCACCAATTCTTCGGATGCCTCATTGGGAAGGTTTACGGTGACACTAATGGAGTGGTCCACCCATTTTTGGACAGCTCCCTGCAAACGGACTTTGCTCAGCCAATCCACATCATTGGAAGTGGCTTTGTAATAGGGCGATCGTGCCACGATTTTATCAAGTTCTTCCTGACCGTATTTTTTTTCGGTATCAAAGCCATTTACTTGCATCCACTGCTTAAATCGATGGTGGAACACCGTATACTCTTCCCATGAATCGCCCAGATCGTCCACAAAATCTACCCGCGCATCCTTGTCGTTGGGATTGACCTTTCTTCGACGTTTATATACCGGAAGGAAAACGGGCTCAATGCCAGATGTGGTCTGGGTCATTAAACTGGTAGTACCTGTAGGTGCGATGGTCAATAATGCGATGTTTCTGCGGCCATATTCCAGCATTTCATAATACAATTTTTCATCGGCCTCCTTTAAACGAAGGATGAACGGGTTATCTTTTTCCCTTTCGGGATCATAAATTTCAAATGCGCCCCGATCCTTGGCCAAATGTACCGATGCCCTGTAGGTTTCCAAAGCTATGGTCTTGTGTATTTGGATGGAAAATTCGTTGGCTTCTTCACTTCCATAGCGTAGGCCCAATGCGGCCAGCATATCACCTTCGGCAGTGATCCCGATACCGGTGCGACGGCCTTGGGCCGCTTTTTCGCTGATTTTGCCCCACAACCTGAACTCCACCGCCTTTGTTTCCTCCACTTCGGGATCCGCTTTTATCTTTGCAAGAATGCCATCTACCTTTTCCAGCTCCAGATCGATTATATCGTCCATGATGCGCTGGGCAGCGGCAATATGCTTTTTAAAGAGGTCGAAATTAAAAGAGGCCCTATCCGTAAACGGCTCTTCCACATAAGAAAATAGGTTAATGGCCAACAATCTGCAAGAATCATAGGGGCATAGGGGAATTTCCCCACAAGGGTTTGTGGAGACTGTTCTGTAGCCCAGATCTGCATAACAATCGGGAACGGACTCCTTGATGATGGTGTCCCAAAATAAAATTCCCGGCTCTGCAGATCGCCAGGCATTGTGCACTATTTTGCCCCATAGCTTTTGGGCTTCGATTTGTTTTGAAATTTTTGGCTCGTTGCTGTGGACGGGAAACTTTTGGGTATAGAGCAAGGTGTTTTCAACAGATTTCATAAAATCATCATCGATCCTGACAGAAACGTTGGCCCCCGTCACCTTGCCCTGCTCCATTTTGGCATCGATAAAATCCTCGGCATCCGGATGGTTTATGGAAACAGACAGCATTAATGCCCCCCTGCGCCCATCTTGTGCCACTTCACGGGTAGAATTGGAATAACGCTCCATAAAAGGAACAAGTCCGGTCGAGGTCAAAGCCGAATTCTTGACCGGGGAACCTTTGGGACGTACATGTGAAAGGTCATGGCCCACACCGCCACGACGTTTCATCAATTGTACCTGCTCTTGATCGATCTTTAGGATACCACCGTAAGAATCTGACGTACCTTCGTTGCCGATTACAAAGCAATTTGAAAGGGATGCTATTTGAAACGGATTGCCAATGCCCGCCATGGGGCTTCCCTGCGGTACGATGTATTTGAAGTTCTTGATCAGGTCGAAAACTTGATCTTCGTTCATGGGGTCTGGATACCTTTGTTCTGTCCGTGCAATTTCTTTGGCGATCCTGCGGTGCATATCATCTGGGGTAAGTTCGTAGATGTTTCCCTTGGAATCCTTTAGGGCATATTTGTTCACCCAAACACGGGCGGCAAGATCATCGCCCTTAAAATAGGCCAAGCTTGCCCGAAAGGCTTCTTCCTGAGTGTAGACCTTTTGAACGGGCTGGATCGTTTTTGTAGGCATGTGCAATTTTTTCTGGTTAGTAAGGTCTTCGAATCAAAGAAGTAAAAGTATAAAAAGGAAAAGAACTACTATATGACATTTGTCATAATAGTGAACAAGAAAAATAATCTTATGCATTGATTTTCAGCATATTAAAAATTTATCAACAATAAAAAGTCAACAAATAAATGCAATTTGATATATTGTGATTTAACTTTTTGATTACAAAAACGATGAAATATCAAGTTGGGAATTCAAAAGAAATGGCCTCATTAAAGGAGGAACATTATCAATCTTCCCAGATAGCAAAGCTGATTGCCTAAGATTCACAGGGATATTGGAGGTGATACACGGTGCATTGCCCAAACTATCCGCTGAAACCTTTAAACATATTTTGCTCCCCTTTTACATCAATGGGCAGACGGGTGTTTTGAGCGGCACACGACCTTATTCCTTCTGGAAAATATTCTTTTTAGTGCTTTTTATTCTTGTAATCATTGCGATAATTGCGATTTTTGCACAATGAGCTCAAGAAGAACATTGGTGATCGGTGATGTACATTCAGGTTTAAAAGCCCTAGAACAAGTGCTGTCAAGAGGAAGGATAACATCAGAGGACAAATTAATATTTTTAGGGGATTATGTGGATGGATGGAGCCCTGCCGTCGAAACTGTCGATTTTTTATTGCAGTTACAACGAACCCATGATTGTATTTTTATAAGGGGAAACCACGATGAACTTTGCCTTGAATGGTTAAAAGCGGGAAATGACAATCCTCTTTGGATCCAACATGGGGGTGCGGCTACAATGGCGTCTTATCAAAAGGCGGATAAAGAAACCATAAAGAGGCATATACGCTTCTATGAAAAGTTAGACAACTACTTTCTAGATTCGGAAAAAAGGCTTTTTTTGCATGCAGGGTTTACCAACCTCAAAGGAATAGCGTATGAATACGATACAAAGACATTTTATTGGGACCGCACCCTTTGGGAATTGGCACGATCATTAAATCCTGATTTATCAGAGAATGATGCAAGGTATCCCAGCCGTTTGAGCCATTACAAAGAGATTTATATTGGGCACACCCCAATTTCAAGAACAGCTTCGGTCGTACCCAAAAAAGCGGCCAATGTTTGGAATATTGATACAGGAGCCGCATTCAAAGGACCTCTTTCAATGATGGATGTCAATACGAAACAAGTATGGCAAAGTGATGCGGTATGTGATTTGTATCCTGATGAAAGAGGGAGAAATTAAAATAGACATCCCTTTGGGATGAATTAGATAATTAATTCACGAACTTTGTAAAAATTTTCAAAATGGTTGAGAAAAATATTAGACTAGAGGTAATGCAGGCCATTGAGCATAAGGTAGATGGGTTTATAGATTCTTTTTTGATTCCTATTGAAGAAATATGGCAACCATCTGATTTTTTGCCCGATTCTGAAAGTGATGGTTTTATTGAAGCCGTAAGAGATTTAAGAGGAGAATCAAAAGAACTGGGATATGATTTTTGGGTGACTATGGTCGCCGATACAATTACTGAAGAAGCATTGCCAACATACGAGTCTTGGTTGATGGATGTTGAAGGTATCAACCAACATGACGGCAAGGCAAATGGTTGGTCAAAATGGGTAAGAGCATGGACGGGCGAAGAGAATCGCCATGGTGATGTGTTGAACAAATACCTATACCTATCAGGAAGGGTGAATATGCGCGAAGTAGAGATTACAACGCAGCATCTGATTTCTGACGGTTTCGATATAGGCACCGACAGGGATCCCTATAAAAACTTTGTGTACACTTCATTTCAAGAATTGGCCACCTTTATTTCGCACAAAAGAGTGGGTAAAATGGCCAAGAAAAAAGGTAATGCTCAATTAGCAAAAATGTGTACAACTATCGCAGGTGATGAAATGCGTCATCATCTGGCATACCGAGAGTTTGTAAAGACCATTTTTGGCGAAGACCCTTCAGGTATGATGTTGGCCTTTACCGATATGATGAAAAGAAAAATTGTCATGCCCGCACATTTTTTACGCGAAACAGGAGGCAGTATAGGTTCTGCTTTCGAGAACTTTTCAAACTGTGCCCAACGTCTAGGGGTTTATACGGCTAATGATTATATTGATATTCTAAAAAAGCTGAACACTTTTTGGAAAATTGATTCAATAAGGGGTTTGTCTGATGAGGCTGAAAAAGCCAGGGATTATTTAATGAAACTACCTGATAGGTTGTACCGTATTTCAGAGCGCATGAAATTCTCTGAAGAGCAATACCGTTTTAAATGGGTAGAGGCGAACGGGGTCATTTAAACAGGTATGTTTATAGAAAAGAAAAAGATCCGCCAATGGCGGATCTTTTTTATTTGAAAGGAAAATACAATCGATTACAGTTTTCCGTGATCGTGTTCTTCTTGCCACTTGAAGAGTTCGCTCCACTTGTTCTCATAGCACATTTTTGATTGCATAGGCCAAGAAGCAGGATCGTGAACCTTATAGCGCTCACCACCACCATCAAGAATTTCTTGACATCTTGCAACGGCTGTTTCAGAAAGCTCTTTCCAAGTCTTAATTCCTCCAGCATGAAACATTCCCTCTATTTTAGGGCCAATACCCTCAACTACTTTAAGATCATCATGTTTGATAACCTTGCCAAATGCGGCCTTGGCGGCATCGGCATCAAAAGGAATGGCAGCTACGACAGGTGCAGCTGCTTTAGCTGACAATTTATTGGTACAGGCATCAAGGTCGGCCTGTAATTTAGAGTTTTTGTCTTTCCACAATTTAAGGTCGGCTGAATTGTCTATGGTCGTACTCGATCCTTTTCCGATCAGGTAACCTAAAATCCCTGAGATGACACCGATTAGTAGGGGAATCAACCAGCACCATATATTCATATTTGAAAAATCCATATTTATTTATTTTTATTGTTAATTATTTGTTTAATGTGACAACTGTTCTTCTGTTCTTAGATCTGCCAGCTTCAGTAGCGTTACTTTCTGCCGGAACATCTGGGCCTTTTGAACTAGCGGTTATTTTAGAGGCCGCAATACCGTTCTTTACCAAATAAGCTTTACCGAAATCGGCTCTTCCTTGTCCTAATCTTATGTTGGGACCACGGCGACCGACATTATCGGTATGACCAATAACATTACAAGAGGCACCTTCTACCTTATCTAGATACCTAGAGATATCGGCAACCTTTTGGCGTTGCTCTGCTGATAGGTTTATAGAGGCCTGATTGGTTTCAAAATACAGAACCAAGGGGTTGGCCGTGATTTTGTCGTACAATGCCTTTAGTTCATCTTTGGCATCTGCAGCTTCACCTGCAAGACCGTATTCTACGGGACCTAGGTAAATATTGTCTTTAGAGATCATTTCATCCATTAATTTACCCAAGGTGTTTATTTGGGTAGATGAAATGCCATTTTCGACCAAATGGTTCTTTACCGCATTGGCCCTAGCGAGACCCAAGTTGGGAAAAGCCGAATCGTTGTTCTCATCACTCTTATAATACCCCGTAATGTTTATGACCTTGCCCGCATTTTCAGCCAAAAAGGCTTTTAAGCTTGCAATACCATCGGTCACTTTTTGTGTTAAAGGCATTAGAATTGATGAAGACGACACATTAAAGTTGTAATTGTCGTTTTCGTTGTACGCATACTCACCATCGCTAAACGCAAATGGGTATGACGTTGCTTCCTTAGTTGCTACGGGAACAACCGCTTCTTTTACGGGATCATCCTTTACGGTAGTGCCGCATGAACTACAGCACGTAATGTAAAAGTAAGTCCCCGCCAGAATGGTAATAATAATCCCGAGCAGGTTTGTTGTTTTTTTTGTCATTGTTAATATTCATTTAGTGTTTGAGCCACAATGTATTAAAAAAAACTTAATAATGTTAAAGTTTTTGTATTTAATCCAGGAAATGACGAGACCGCCAGCCGTACTTGGCACAGTGAATCTCTCGAGAGAAATGTTTGTAAAGTTTTTTTCCTTGTATATGTTTACCTTTTTGTTTTATTAACACTAAAGAGTAAACAACCTTAAAGATCAGCAGTAATGAATTTTTAAGGTCATGACCATTGAAAACAAAGTGCTATTTATTGAATCTTGTACCGATCATACACAAATAGCACCCAATCATACATAAAGCGATTATTTACGTCAAGATAGTGGCTACATTTAAATTCTATTGCAATTTAGAACAACAACAATATGAAAACAGAAATCTTCAAAATAGCGACCTTTGTTTGTATGGTCTTGGTTTTAGGAACACAGGCTTTGTTACACGGCAGTTGGCGTGTTCAAGAACCTGAGAAAGTCAAAATAGATTAAGTGAGGCAAATAATCATAGGGTAAGCTTCCTACTTTATAAAGAATAGTGTTTGAGTTAGTTTGGTTAATCCCGCTGTTATTTCAAGACTACCGATCGGGGGAACTGGTAGGTTTGAACAACAGCGGGATTTCTTGTTCCCCTCTTTTAAATCCCCTCCCCAAAGGGAGGAGGACTTTTAAATTTATAGATCAAACTTGATTCCCTGTGCCAACGGTAATTCCGTAGTATAATTAATGGTGTTGGTCTGTCTTCGCATATACACTTTCCATGCATCGGATCCGCTTTCGCGACCACCACCTGTTTCTTTTTCACCGCCAAAAGCACCACCGATCTCAGCACCCGAGGTCCCAATGTTTACATTGGCAATACCGCAATCGCTTCCGGCACAAGAGAGAAAACGTTCTGCTTCGCGAAGGTTGTTGGTCATGATGGCCGATGAGAGGCCTTGCACTACGCCATTCTGTATGGCAATTGCATTTTCAACATCCCCAGAATATTTTAAAAGATATAGAACGGGAGCAAAAGTTTCATGCTGTACGATTTCAAAACTATTGGTAGCCTCGGCAATGGCAGGTTTTACATAACAACCACTTTCGTAACCGTTACCTTCTAGAACGCCGCCTTCAACAATTAGTTTGCCACCTTCGGCAACTACTTTTTCGAGGGCTGTTTTATACATGGCAACCGCATCGGTATCTATTAAAGGGCCCACATGATTGTTCTCGTCCAACGGATTACCTATTCTAAGTTGTCCGTAAGCTTTGACCACTGCATCTTTTACGGTATCGTAAATAGAATCGTGAACAATTAATCTTCGGGTTGAGGTACAGCGTTGCCCTGCAGTGCCTACGGCACCGAAAACAGCACCTATGACCGTCATTTTTATATCTGCATCAGGGGTAACGATAATGGCATTGTTACCACCCAGTTCCAGCAATGATTTTCCTAACCTGGCTGCTACTGCCTGAGCGACTATTTTTCCCATTCGTATCGATCCCGTGGCAGAAACCAAAGGAATGCGATTGTCGTTGGTCATCATTTCGCCCACTTTGTAATCTCCATTGATTAAACAAGAAATACCCTCGGGCAGGTTATTGGCTTTAAAGACCGCTGCCGCAATATTTTGGCAGGCTACTCCGCACAGGGGTGCTTTTTCAGAAGGTTTCCAAACGCAGACATCACCACATATCCAAGCCAAGGCCGTATTCCATGCCCATACGGCAACGGGAAAGTTGAAGGCAGATATGATACCCACCACCCCTAACGGATGATATTGTTCGTACATACGATGGCCAGGTCGTTCAGAATGCATGGTCAAGCCGTGGAGCTGTCTTGACAGCCCGACCGCGAAATCACATATATCAATCATTTCTTGTACCTCGCCCAAGCCTTCTTGGTAGCTTTTTCCCATTTCATAAGAGACCAATTTTCCTAGCGGCTCTTTTAATTCACGTAATTTATCACCGAATTGGCGAACGATTTCCCCTCGTTGTGGGGCCGGTTTTTGTCGCCATGTTTTAAATGCTTCCGTTGCGGTATCCATCACTTTATCAAAGTCTGCTTTAGAGGTGGTTTTGACTTTTCCTATTAAAGCACCATCTACTGGTGAGAAAGACTCGATCAATTCCCCAGAAGAGAAATTGTTTGAACCTGTTGAGGTTCCGTCATTAATAGCTGATATTCCCAATGCTTTTAACGCATCGTCAATACCGAATTCGGTTACGATTTTTGACATTCTATAACTTTTTGAAGATGTATTGTTAGATTTTTAGCGAAGTTACAAATTCTTAATGGTGAACTCAAAATGAATTGGGTAAAGTTAAAACTCATGAAGCACAAAATGCCCTGATCGTTATATCAGGGCATTAGATGAAATATAAATTTTATTGAGTTTTAAAAAAAGTGGCTTTGGCTTTGGGTCAAGTTTACCTAAAGAAAATCTGAGTAAAGTAAAGGTTGCCATCAGCATTTATTTTCACGCTGACCGCAGTATGTGAAAATTCACCTTCTATAGTTTTTTTATGGCTAGTGCTGTTCATCCAACCTTGAAAAGCCTCTGTGGCATCGCCATAATCTTTGGCCACGTTTTCTGCAACAAATTCGGCGTCTGTTTTTGAAGAGATCTTAGAGGCTCTTGAACTAAAATTATCATGGCTGATGCTCGCCTTAGAAATCATATATTCGTTATGTTCGTTGGCATACGTATAAGCTATTTCACTATATTGCAAAGCGTTGAGACCTAACGAGACCCTATGTTCGTTGACTGCGCCGAATAATTCCTGTTCTACTTCCAATGCGTTTTTTGCCGCTATGACAGATGTATTTTCAAGTGCCTCTTTATCACAAGAAGCCAAGGTACATACAAATAATAGGAGGCCAACAAAGTGCAATCTCATTTTCATACAAAAGATATTTGCAAGTAGGCATTCTTAAAAAAGTAGGTAGGAAAAAATGGGGCAATCCTGTGTTCTATTGTTATCTGGGGAGATACTAATGAGTGTAATGATAAAGAATTTATATAAATGATCTATAAAAAAAAGGATTTTTTCGATGAACAACACTAATCGCACCAAACATTGTACGTAAAATCTTTCATAAACATCAAGTGTTTGGATCAAACTGTAAAGTAATAAAAACCCAAGGGTTTTCGTTCTAACTGAAAACGGTAGTTTTTGAGACTTCATAATTACGGTTTATAGGGATGGTTTTATAAAGGCCTTATAGTACTTTTACTCAAACTTAATTTTTATGAAAATTAAATTCTTTCTTCGTATCTCTTTAATTTTATTAATTCTTGTCGGATGTACTTCAAAAAATGACAAGCTCGTAGATCAATTCGATAACTTAAACCTATACCAAGAATACATTACCGAGGTGTCACACGGTATCATTTCTGCCCAAAGTGATGTTCGAGTAGTCTTGAACACACCCATTGATTCATGGGAAAAAGGAGATGAGCTTGAAACCGATTTACTTTATGTTATACCCAATACAAAAGGTAAAGTGGTGGCTTTAGATAATAGAACCATTGCATTTGTACCTGAAAACGGTTTCAAACAAGATACCGAATATCAATTTACCTTGACGTTGGATGATATTATAAAAGATATTCCCAAAGAACTCAACAGTATGACATTTGGGGTAAAAACCCTTAAGCAGCAGTTTAATGTATATACTGATGCGTTACAATCATATTCTAAGAACAGACAATATTTAAATGGGCAACTCCGTACTTCAGATGTTCTCTCACTTGAAAATGCAAAACAGTTGATTACTGCAAATCACAAGGGCAAAGCTATACCCATAAAGTTTGATGATGTCGTAAACGAGGGCACGCAATTTCAGTTTAAGATCGATAGTATAGTGCGATATGAAAATGATACTGAACTCGAAATCTCTTGGAACGGTTCAAAATTAGATATAGAAAGTTCGGGCAAGAACAACATTGAAATACCTGGAAAGAACAACTTCACCGTACTTGAGGCCACCGTAAAGACAGGAGAGAGCCCAATGGTCTTGATCAGCTTTTCAGATCCTATAAAAAAAGGGCAGAACTTTAAAGGGTTGGTTCTTTTGGGCGATGATGACAAGCCTAAATACTTGGTAGACGGCAATACGTTGAAAGTCTATCCCTCTAAAGAGATCGAGGGCATCGTACAACTTGAGGTCTTTCAGGGTATAGAAAGCACTGATGGCCATAAGTTGAAAACCAAATTTGAAGAACGTATTGCTTTTGAACAGATGAAACCACA
>VAPK010284603.1_pt1 | contig 16607 bp, 14 predicted proteins | sample 3395031 | NCBI WGS metagenome assembly VAPK01 (sample SAMN08290443, study PRJNA428436) | hydrothermal vent metagenome | isolation source: Deep-sea hydrothermal vent chimney 1 | place: Pacific Ocean: Juan De Fuca Ridge
CTTATAAATGTTTTTGATGTCATCGTTCTCAGTGTCTTTTAAAGTGGCATATAACTCGTTATACATCTAATAACCCCATCCCTTATCCTCTTCACGAAAAGGCAAAATTCTATATCCAAATTTCTCCGGAAAACGGCAACAGGAATCGGGTTTGTGGGTAATTGGGTCAATTTCTTATTGGTTTAACAGCACTAAGTTAGAAATATTTTGGAAAAGTGTTCTCTTTCAGGGAAAAATGGCAACTTCTTTCTGAGGGGATTTCTCCTCACTGCGTTCGTCGAAAAGACAACCGGGTTCGGGGAGATTCCTCAGTCGTGCCTCCTTCGGAATGACGATGGCTTGCCTGGGGGATTCCAGCCTTCGGCTGGCAGGTCTCCTCTCCCGCTCCCACATTCTACGACTTGTGAGCAGACATAAAAAAGTTTTCAGGGGTGGGTAAGAGAAACCGGCACGTTTTGATGAACCCCGTGCCGATTTTTGGTGTTTTAATAATCCACAATCATAAGTGCTTTCAGGAAACCATTGCAGAAATTAGCATCGCGGTTTTTGAAGAGCTTCATCAATTTGTCGAGTTGATTGTTCGGCAGGCTCATGGCCTCCTCCATCAGGGCGTCGATACTTGTGGTGGGCACGCTCTTAATCTGATACTAGCGGGGCTGTTCAGCTCCAGAAAACGGTCATAGTCGGCCTGCAAACATTGGATGATGCATTCTTTAATAGAAGATTCTGGTTGATTAAAAAAACATCTCATTTTCTTTAGCTTTGCAAATAATTCTTTCAATAGAGCCGAAACCATGAAAGTAAGCGGGTTTACCTTTATCAAAAATGCAGTCCTGTTTGATTATCCCATTGTGGAAGCCATCCGCTCCATCCTGCCGCTGTGCAACGAAGTCGTGGTGGCCGTGGGGAAATCGGAAGACAAAACCCTGGAACTGATCCAGAGCATCGGTGACCCGAAAATCAAAATTATCGAAACCGTGTGGGATGAAAGCCTGCGCGCAGGCGGGCGCGTGCTGGCTGTGGAAACCGACAAAGCTTTTGCCGCCATTGCCAGCGACAGCGACTGGGCGTTCTATATCCAGGGCGATGAAGTGATCCACGAAAAGTACCACCAGCCCATCCGCGAAGTCATGGCAACATACCTGGACCAAAAAGATGTGGACGGACTGCTGTTCAACTACCTCCACTTCTACGGTTCGTATGATTATGTCGGGAGTTCATCCAACTGGTACCCCCTCGAAATACGGATCATCAGAAACAATCCTTCTATTTATTCCTATCGCGATGCGCAGGGGTTCCGCATGGGCAACGACCAAAAGCTGAAAGTTAAGCCCGTTGATGCTTATGTGTATCATTATGGCTGGGTAAAGCCGCCCGAAGCCATGCAGCGCAAGCAGGAGAGCTTCCAGAAGCTCTGGCACAACGACCAATGGGTCGAAGACAATGTGACCAAAGTAAAGTCCTTTGAATATGAAAAGCATGTGCGCAGCCTGCAACCGTTCCAGGGCACTCATCCCCTGGTGATGCAGCAACGTATTGAAGCCACCAACTGGAAATTCGATTTCGATATTTCATTCAGCCGCACCACGGCCAAAGACCGTTTGAAACGAATCCTGAAAAAGTTTTTTGGACTGGATTTTAGTTATAAGAATTACAGGGTTATTTAGATGCTCCAAAAGTACTATGTTGTCATTTCGAAGGATGTACAACTGAGACCTGCCAGCCTACCGGCTGGAATCACTAAAGAGCAAAAACTGTCATTTCGACCAAAGGAAGAAATCCCCCAGGAAAGAATTCTGTTCCCAGTGGATTCCTCTTCGCTACGCTCATCGAAATGACAATCTTTTTCCTTTGAATTTTAGCCTTTTGCCTTTAAACTTGCAAGCGGCCGGGATGGAAGCGGTAGCCCGGAGGGGCAAAGCTGCTGCTGCGCCCGGGGAGGCAGGGCGACAACGGAGCCCCTGAAAACCCGTTGGCACTGCCAGCTTTTGCACCGAGGACTATAGTGTACAGCCCGATGAGCCGCCCTGAAAGAATTCATCAAAACTATTTCATTTTACTGACATCACAGGATGAACTTATTGCTGAGCCAGCCTTCGAGCTTTACTTTGCTCCAGTCGTTAAGGGTTTCTAAAAGTTCTATATCGGAGCCATCGAAAAGGATCGCCTTTTGAACGCCGTTGGGGACTTCGCGCAAATAGAGCCTTGTGGTATCCACTTTTCGACGGGTGCCGGTGCCTTCAGCCGGCAGCCCGGCCAACTGATCGCGGTAATGGATGGTAACGCTGTTTCCCGCAAGGAGCTCGGAAGCGATTTTGGGGTATATACGTTCGTACGCCATTCCACTGTCGGATATAAAACCGTCTTTGGTTTGATTGTTATTGGCTCCGTCGCCCACCAACAGGCAACCGGCGGTGTCTTCGCCGGTGTTTCCTTTGTGGATAAGGATATCGGTAAAGCCTTTTACTTGCACCACCTGCAGCATGCCATGGTGGAAATCGCTGCCATACTTTTTAAGATATTGTTGGTGATGTTTGCCGTAGGTTCTGAGTTTTATATCGTAGGTACCGGCAGGAATGCGGGTTTTCCCGGGGATCTTAGTTTCGTGGTACCCGTCTTCGAGCGTATAGCACTCGAACCCGCCATCAATGAGCAGCAAGCCGAGGGTGCTTTCGCTGGAAGTGCTGTACCGTATTACTTCGATCTTCATGGTCAGCCCTCTATAATTTGATCGTTTTGGGCGAGTTTGCCGGCTTTTCGTCTGGCGATCATTTGGTTAACCAGCGGAGCTACGTTGCGTACGGCCCGCTCACCAAAGAGAAATCCGAGGACGAGGAAGTTGATGATCCAGAAGGCAGATTCGAGTTGTGTGCCGCTTTTGATGGCCCATTTTCCGGAGAAGACCATGAAATCCATGAATCCGACAAAGTAACCCCATAACGGGCGTTGAGCACCGCGCAGGAACAGGACGACGCGGCCGATCCAGCCGGCCTGATTAAGGTCTTTGGCAGTTCCTTCCAGGTCTTTGATACGTTGATCGAACTCCTTTTGTGCTTCAATAGAGAGTTGTTGAATGTCCACCTCCTGTTTGTGGACCAGTTCGGCCATTTGCTGTTTCATTTCTTCTTTTTCTTGTTTTGTTGTAACGAAACGGTCAATAAGATCGCCGGCGTCTTTTAGAAATCCGCCACTGAGTACGGAACTGATTTTTTGAAATAAACCCATGATGATTGATTTTTTTGATTAATGATTTTTAAATAATTGTTTTTGATTGTATTGATGATGTACCGAACGATGTGTATCGGCGAGGATTATTCCATTATGATGAAATGAATGGACGCGCAACAGGGACTGCGGGTGGTGGTCTGTTATTGGTTTTCATGTTTGATTGAGTGTAAATTGAATTATATAGGTCAAATATACGGGATTTTTTTGTTTAGCAAAAAGGGGGTACTCCCCGACCCACTGAAAGGGGGAACCCTTGTGTAGATTTTTCAGTTTGATGAAGCGGGGCTTGACCCAACGGCTGGGTTTCTATCTTCCGTCTTAGGCCCCTTCTTTTTCAACATCGGCTATCAACAGAGAAATACTCTGATTTTGACATAAAAAGCATCAAAATACAGCCTGAAAATATGTCTTCCAAGACTTAACACTACCAAGGAACGGCGGGGGAAACGATACCTTTTTTCTTGTTTTTAGTTTTCGTAAATCGTTGATAAGATTGTTATTAACAGCCCGATAAGTTATGGACAGGGTTAACAATTAGGTAACTTAAACTTAATATTAAGTTAACCTGAAACTGGAAAGGATAGTGTTCTTTTGCGACTGAAAATAAGAGACACTTACATCCGGATCCATGTAACGTTGACTCTTTCGTTCTTGCAAATTAAAAAAACAAAACACAAGATGAAAAAAGTTACACTTAGTATAATGTTACTGTTCCTGGCATCCAGCATGTTTGCTCAAAGTGCCACATCCAGCAATACTTTCAAGCCATCCGGAGCACCTACTGTGAAAATTTACACCGATTATCACAGCATTTTCACCAATGGATCTTCAGCCGCAGCGTTTGAAGTGACCCGTGCTTATTTCGGTTATGGGTATAAACTTTCGCCCTATTGGTCAGCCGCGGTAAAGCTTGACGTTGGAAATCCCGGAGTAGGCGGTCTCCAAATGACAGCTTATTTAAAGACTGCTCAGGTACAATATAAAAGAGACGGTTTTAAAGTACAATTCGGTTTGATCGGAACCACCGCTTTTAACCTGATGGAACACGAATGGGGCAACCGCTACCTGTACAAATCCTTTCAGGATCAGAACGGTTTCAACCCAAGCGCCGATTTAGGTGTTTTGATAGCATACCAGTTTGCGCCTTTCATTAGCGCAGATTTTTCTATCTATAACGGTGAAGGCTACAAAAAACTTCAGGCCGATAGCACTTTTAAATACGCTTTCGGAATCACCATCAAATCCGTTAAAGGTCTTTCTTTAAGGGTTTATTATGACGACATGAGCAAAGCTGTCGCACAGCAGACCCTTTCCTTCTTCGCAGATTATAAAGCATCAGGACTTAATCTGGGTGCAGAATATACCAAACAGGTAAATCATGGAATGGTTTCCGGCAAAGATTACTCCGGTTACTCCGTTTTTGCCAACTATCAAATTAAGAAAGTTAAAATCTCCGCCCGTTACGACAATATTTCTTCAGCCACGCTTACCAGTCAGGTTAATCCCTGGAATTATAAAAAAGATGGCCAGACAATAATCGCCGGTTTGGAAGTTTCTCCTGTAAAAGGTGTAAAAGTATCTCCTAACATCCAGGTATGGACGCCAAAGGATTCTTCTTTGCATTCCGTAACAGGAGCCTATTTAAGTATGGAATTTAAATTTTAAGATATAAAACTAACATCAAATCTATTAAACATGAAAAAGTTATTATTCGTCGTGGCCATTGCAGTAGGACTTATGTCTTGCAATAATGCCACCAAATCAAGCTCAAAGACTGCTGGCAAAACTAAGGCTGCTGCATCATCTAACATCACACTTTCAGCCGCCGGTTCTACCTTTGCAGGACCTTTCTACAAAACAGCTTTCAGCAAGTATCTGAAATTAACTGGTGTTCCCACATCTTACGGATTAACAGGTTCAGGTGCTGGTATCCGCAGTCTGAAAGACAGAGTAGTTGATTTTTGTGGTAGCGATGCTTATTTAAGCGATGCCGAAGAAGCTAAAATGCCAGGCGCTGTTGTTCACATCCCAACTTGTAGTGGAGCCGTGGACATCGCATTCAACCTCCCAGGAGTTTCATCTATAAAGCTGACTCCCGAACTGCTTTCCAAAATTTTCATGGGAAAAATCACCAACTGGGACAACACAGAACTGAAAAAGCTAAACCCCGGTGTTAAATTTCCTAAGCTGGCTATCTCTGTTGTTCACCGTTCAGACGGAAGTGGAACCACTTTCATCTTCAGCGATTACATGACCCGGATCAGCAAAGCCTGGAAAGATCAGGTTGGAACCGGAAAATCTTTGAACTGGCCTACCGGAATGGGTGCCAAAGGAAATCCTGGTGTTGCAGGAACCATCAGCTCAACAGTTGGTGCTATCGGATACATTGGTTCTGACTATGCTTTTGCACAGAAAATTTCTTTCGCTCTGTTGAAAAACAAAGCCGGAAACTTCATCGCTCCTACTATTGCAGCAGTTAGTGCTGCCGGAAAAGGAGAAATGCCAGCTGACACCCGGGTAATGGAAACCAACTCATCCGCACCAGATGCTTATCCTATCAGTGGTTTCACCTGGATCATTCTTTACAAAGATCAGGCATACAACGGTCGCTCATTGGCCCAGGCTCAGGCTACCCTGAAACTGTTGGACTGGATGTTAGACCCGACAGCACAGAAGATCGGTCAGGAGCTGAAATATGCTCCGTTGCCGGAAAAGGTTGTTACAATTGCAAAAGGAATTTTGCATACGGTTACTTATAATGGGACACCTATTTTGAAATAAGACGATTTAGTTATATGAAGGATTAGATGAACAGCGAAAAAGTAACTAAGAATCTTTTATTTGTTGCATCCATCATCTTGATCCTGCTCGCAACCGGAATGGTACTCACGCTAGTTAGTGGGTCCATTCCGGTTTTCGAGAAATTTGGATTACAGTTTATTTGGTCTTCCAAATGGAATCCAACTGCGGGCAGAGAACAGTATGGAGCACTACCGTTTATAGTGGGAACGATCGTAACTTCGGTTCTCGCTTTAATCATTTGTCTCCCTTTGGCCTTTTCGGCATCTCTGTTTATCGGAGAGTTTTACAAAGGAACTTTTATTGCCAAGGTCATCGGGACTATGGTGGATTTGCTGGCCGGCATTCCTTCCATAGTTTACGGCCTTTGGGGATTTTACTATCTCCGCCCCATGATCGTGAAACTGGGATTGAATGCGCAGGGATTCGGTATATTTACTTCCAGTATCATCCTGGCAATTATGATCATCCCTTATGCCACATCCATCAGCACGGAGATCATTTCATTGGTACCGAACCATCTTAAGGAAGCAGCCTATTCTTTGGGAGCCACTCGGATGGAAGTAATCTTTAATGTCACGGTTCCCGCTGCAAGGTCTGGTATTGTCGCCAGCTATATTCTGGCGCTGGGCCGCGCACTTGGAGAAACCATGGCAGTAACCATGCTGATCGGGAATTCCAACATGATACCCAAAGGGATCTTCGATATCGGGAATACCATGGCCAGCGTGATCGCCAACCAGTTTGGCGAAGCAGAAGGATTGAAATTGAGCGCTCTGATCGCCATTGGCCTGTTGTTATTCATCATAACGGGGTTGATCAATGCTGTTGGTAAATTAATCATAAAGAAATTTGCATAGAGCCATGGCACGTAAACATAAGCTGGATATATTATCCTCTAAAACAAAGGATAACAGAAGGGCAGCCACCAACAGGCTCTTTCACGGACTGGTGATCCTTTTTACACTGATCACCATCACTCCTATCATACTTATTGTTTTTAACCTTGTCGAAAAAGGCTACAAACAGATAAACCTGAATTTCTTTACTAAAGTAGCACCCGATTCGTGGGATGCCATGACAGCTATCAGCCACGGGAAACTTATCCCGGGCGGGATTCTGAACGGAATCTCAGGAACTTTTATTATGGTCTCTGTGGCAAGTGTCATCGCCGTCCCTTTGGGGATTATGATCGGTATTTACTTGTACGAAAATGCTGATAAACGCTATGCAAACATTGTCCGTGATATTTCGGATATTCTTCAGGGAGCGCCTTCCATTGTCCTCGGTATCATTGCCTATATTTGGGTTGTAAAAAATATTACACATGGATTCTCCGCACTGGCCGGTAGCGCTTCACTATCCATTATGATGCTCCCGCTGATCATCCGTTCTACCGAAGAAACTTTCAAAATGATCCCTGTTTCTATTAAAGAGGCGGGACTTGCACTGGGAGTTCCTTATCATAAGATCATTTTGAAAGTGATGATGCCCACGGGTCTCAGTGGCCTTACCACAGGAATTCTGCTAGCACTTTCAAGGGTGATCGGCGAAACGGCTCCTCTGATGCTGACAGCGTTGGGAAGCCCATATGTAAGTTTTAACATTACCAAACCTGCCAATGCAGTACCTTTACTCATCTGGCAGTTTTATAACGACCCGAACATGGTTAACCTGATCTGGAGTTCATCATTATTCTTGGTGGCTTTGGTTCTGGCCTTGAATTTAATATCAAAACGAATTGCTTCAAATAGGAAATAATTGAATATGGTCAATCCAGTTATAGAAATCAAAAACCCCGTCTTAAGGATTCAAAATCTATATGTATCCTACGACAAGAACAACAAGGATAAATTTGCTGTTGCTGATGTTAATGCCGACGTTAAAAAGAATCAGATTACAGCGATCATGGGGCCATCCGGTTGTGGCAAGAGCAGTCTGCTGCGGGCACTGAACCGGATGCACGAACTCTATCCCAACATTGAAACTCAGGGAAAAATATTTCTCAATGATATAGACATTTCCAAACTTTCCAATATTGAGTTGAGAAGAAAGATCGGAATGGTTTTTCAAAGTCCCAATCCTTTCCCCAGCATGAGTATTTATGAAAATGTCATCGCAGGATACAAACTGAACGGAATAAAGCAAAAGAAAAGCCAGAAGGATGAAATTGTTGAAAAATCACTACAGGATGTAGCGCTGTGGGATGAAGTGAAAGATGCCCTTCACAAAAGAGGAAATTTTCTGTCGGGCGGACAGCAGCAAAGGCTTTGCATTGCCAGGGCACTGGCTTTTCAGCCTGATGTTGTTCTTCTGGACGAGCCTACTTCGGCGCTTGACCCGGTAGCAACTTCAAAGATCGAAGACCTGCTTATTAAACTAAAAAAGGACTATACCATCGTGCTGGTAACTCACAACATGGCTCAGGCAGCCCGCATCTCGGATTATTCCATATTTATGTATCTGGGAGAACTGGTAGAATATGGGAAAACAAAGGACATGTTTACCAATCCTTCCGATAAGAGAACTGAAGAATACCTAATGGGTAAATTTGGTTAATTTATATCTTTATAAAAAAATTGAATATGAGTTTTGCAAAAGACAGAGCAATCCAGAAAATAATGAGTGATTTTGAAAAAGCGTCAAACCTCACTTTGAAACAGTTAGACCTTCTGAAAAAAGTTATTGCCACAAAAACTGAAGGGATTCCTCCTGAAACGATTCAGCAATTAAAAAAGAATGAAAAAAAACTGGATAATCTTGAGTTAAAAATAAACGAAAGGATTATCAATGTCATAGTTCTGTTTAACCCTGTGGCATCCGAGCTTAGAGGCATTATGGCCTGCTACAGGATGATTACCAACCTGGAGCGCATTGGCGACTTGATCATCAAGACGATGACTACCTTGAGAAAAATGAAGGATACCCGTCTGCTCAAACTAAACATGGAGGATATCAATAAAATGCTTGATCTGGCCACTGATATGGTTTCCAAAGCCACTTTTTCCTTTATCGACGGGAAAAAAGAAGATGCTGTCTGGACCATTAACAACGATGTAGTTGTCGATGATCTGAACCATCATATTTCCCGTAATTCAATTCTTGCCGAAGATGTCCTGCAAGAAGTTCAAAAGATCATTGTGGATTATTCCAGCATCAAAAGTATCATTTCAAACATCGAACGTATTGCCGACCACGCTGCCCACATCGGTGAAGCATCCATTTTTGCCCTTGAAGGAAAAGATATCCGCCACCAAGGCTGAAAAACTACCGTTATAAAAACGAAAAAATAAGGGACCTTGAGAAAGTTCATCCCGGTCATTCTTGCAATCCTGACGTTTGCGCAATGTAATACACAACCAATGCCCCCGTTATCGGCAAAGTGGGCGCTATTTTGATACTTCCAAACGGAAAACTCGAAGACGGCGCCGATCGCCGGGGTGATGATAAAGCAATTGGTTATTAATGGTTTCATAATTTATAAGCCAGGAAATCCAGAAAGAATGACCCATTTTTCGATTTACGATTACTCAGATTCTTTTATATGTCTCTTGGTGGATATTTCAGGTTCAGTTTGAGCTAAAGCCCTCTTTTTTACTTTTTTACGGGTTCCCGGCATGAATGCTGCGTTAATGTCTGAAAAGGGTTGACCACTTTCAACAACCAAAATCTGGAATTTCAACAAGGGTATCCGGCTGTGGGTTTGGTGATTCTCTAATACCTTTATTCTTAAGCCATAAAAGATATCCCCTGATGCCATCTTTAAGATAATAAACAACCATACCTTTTTCAGCGAGAAAATCAGCCAGTTGCCGGCTTTCCCTTCCTTCATTGGATATGATAACAATTGTTTTATTAGAATGGAGTGTATCAGGATTTGAATAAATAGCACTCGCGGGGATATGAATATATTTTGTTTTGAAATGCGTTTTTATTATTGCATCATTATCTGGTATCTCTGTAACATTTACGAGTATTAGATTTAGGTCGATTTCTGCTAAGTAAATTAATTTTTCCGTATTAATATTCAGAACATACCCACATGCTTCTGTGAAATTTCTTGTAGCGTTTTCAACCGGGGCTGATTTATTTCTGGGCTGGCAGGAAATTAGAGACAAGACCAAAATAGAAGTACCAAAGGATTTCTTATTCATTTTTTCAAGTTTTAGGGAATGGGATTTACATATTCTAAGTCTCACGCCAGAATTAAGCAGGAACCCAAACTATTTTGCTTAACTCTGGCGTGAGCTTATCGTAAGGAAACGAAAATTAAACTTTTACAATTCTAACCTTTGTATTCAAATATGATGCACTCCCTCCAATGGGATCCGTTAGGCACATATTTTTCAACTTAGGGTCAATAGCCATTACTGGATTAGGGCAAGCCGTATCTTTTCGACGAACATCCCCTTTTATCAATTGGTTGTTGACTGTCACATCATTTCCACCGTAGGCCCAGTGTCCGTAATGCCACGAGATGGTTACAACATTTGGTTTTAAACCTTCAATGGGTCGCAAACGTGCCTTCACTTCCAAAATTTTACCATTATATAAGTTATATTTTCCTGTAGGATCGCTGTCAGAAACCATAGTAACCCAATCGTCTTCATTAAGTCCCAACCTGTTAGCGTCAACCCTGTTCATAAATAAAACATTTACAGGTTTCAGCGCAATTTGAGACCAATAATTTCCAATTGTCCTGGACTGCCCCCCAAAAACCTCTTTATATGTGCTCAAATAAAACTCATCTCCATTTAATTTTTCAAAATTGGTTCTTTTTCCCGCCATGTCAGCAATCATTATGTATTTTCCGAGACCATGGTAGTTGATTCCGGTTAAAGAATTTTTACCGAGTGCCACATTTTCTACGAAAAACTTCATCTGGCCATTTAACCGACCTTTATTAAATGGTTTTTCCGTATACGCCGATTTAAAGTCTCCAAAGCGCCCTCCCCTGTTCAACACATAAACTAATTCTTTCCAAATCTGTTCATTGTTACCGATTGACTTTTTCCATCTTTCTACACTAAAAAGTTCCGGTGGGAAATGGCGCCTTGATTTTGAAAAAATCTCCATTTCGCCCTCATCGACTACCGGAACTTCCTCATTTTTATGATCTCCTTTGGAGATATTTGCAGCAAATTTCAGATACCAGTCCTCAGGTCGGGTAAATTCCATACCCGGGCCAAAGCCATTTTTCCCAAACCCAGGCAGGTTAAGTTTCTCTGCAATTGCGAGATAGACTGCTTCAAGAGAACTGGACATTCTTTCATCATAAACGGTTACTAAATCTGGTATTGGTGGAATCATGGGTTGACGTACCTTACTGGCTTTTTGAGCTACATCAGGCGTAGTGTGGGGAGTTCCCCAGCGTTCAAGATAAGTAACATCCGGAAAAATATAATCGGCGTACATACTCGTCTCCCCAATGACTATGTCATCAGCAATAAATAAAGGTAATCTTTTCGGATCGCTTAAATATTTTGCTGCCTTCACACCACCCGGGGCCGAAAGTAGCGGGGTTCCCTGGTGAAGGAACAAGATATCGATTCCATAAGGGTACTTATCTTCAGCCGATGGAATAATCTCCTGATAAATATTGCCAGTGTAAGGATACCAGTTTCTTTTGGCAGGATAGCCCACTTCCTGATACAGCGAAGTGTCTTCATATTTTGATTTTTCCCTGGTGATGGGGGGGCCAAAAACGCTGAGTTTATTAGGATGCAATGTTTTAAAATTAAAATAGCCGTTATGACTGCCATCCTCGTGCCAATGTCCCCCTCCTGACTGGAGACCGCCGAGCCAGTCCATATTTCCAATAAGCATATTCAAATAAATGATGGCTACTGCATTATAATAACCATTGGTATGCTGAACAGCGCCTCGATAAAGGTCACATGCTGCTTTCTTTCCATGAGAGGTAAATTCGGTAGCAATTTCTTCAATCATCCGGGGCTCCACCTCGCAGATAGCCGCCCACTCACCAAGAGTCTTACTAAAGGCCTCTTCCCTCACAAGTTGCAAGGACGATTTCACTTTGAATCCCTTAACTTTCGTATCTACAAACATGTTTCCTTTCATCGGATGGTTTTTATCATTCACATCCACACTGGTCGCTTTGCCATTGACCATACACACAAATTCGGTACTCTTCCCGATGCCAAGGTCGGAAGCCCTTAAGAACCTGGATGGCCGGCCATCTTCAATCACTACCAATAGCGGTGCGTCGGAAAAGGATTTTTCGCCTGCGGAGCGGGCGGCAGCAAGGTTGACATTGCGCAGGAAGGATTCATCATATCTCTTGTTTTCCATTATTGACCGGATCAGCGCCCAGGCAAAAGCTGCATCAGCACCCGGTTTTACCGGAACCCACCATTTAGCCTTTGCGGCCGTTTTCGACATTCGCGGATCCACAACAGCCATTTTAAAATTTCTGTTAACTATCCCATCGGTTACTTTTTGAGCCATGGAAGTTTTGCCAAAATTTGCCTCGAAAGCTCCCGTACCGAAAAAAATTACAAACTCACTATGCAAAAGATCGGGCTTTAATTGTTCTTTTCCGCCCTTCCACTTACCTTTTCCATCAGCAACCACCCATTTATTGGTTACTTCGATATGACCAATATGATGCGATTGTTCACATATAGTAGTATGCTCAAAAAAGTTATTTGAGCCCATAGCATCTAATGTAAACCGCTTCCCTAATTCTTTCCGGCCATGTTCGATACGACCGCACATCATAACGAACCTGTTGTTTTTTGGGCCTAAGTCAGGATGATCAGGGTCAATCAAAACGTCCAAATGACCGGCATACTTCTTTTTAAATCTAGCCAGGGTCAATTTTCCTTTACCAAAAGCTTTTGCATCAGAGGCCATCTTTTTTGAAAGCTTAGGGTCTGTCAATGCCCTAACTTCCCTGAAGCCTTTCACATGTCCCTCACCAAACAAATTGCCACCAGTAACAATTTCTGTAATCGCCTTATCAAAGTCAACAGTTACCCATTTGTTTTCTCCCCGTTTTCCGGCCCTTTTTAAAACCTTTTTAATACGGTACGGATCATAAACAGTTTGAATACCTGCCTGGCCTTTTGGGCAGACTTTTCCATCCACAGAAGCCGATTCCGGTAAAGAAGATTTATAATCAATATTGGGAAGCATATTTTGAGGGCCATAAGGATTGCCATCAATTTTGGCAAGTAACCCGTTATAAATTTTCCCCTTAATACTACAGGAATTATGGCATTGTAAACAAGCTCCGTAAATTTGATTTTCAGGCAATTGCAAAGTATAAACCAACTGGCTTTTCTGCTCTTTGGTCATTGATGCTAAAGCGCCAAAACTTAATAATGAACTTCCAATCGTTGCCCCCCCGAGAAAAGCTGAAGACTTAATAAAATTGCGTCTGGAAACAGGATTTTTTATATTTGATATTTTCTTATTCATCGTTGTTTTGATTTGAATAGTGAATTAATTATGTGGATTGGTCAGTTTCAGATATTTATCCCCGAGATAAAACAATGCAATTCCCAAGGTAACAATAAAGAGACCAACCATCCATTCCTGATAGCTGGGTGTGTAGCTGTATAGAAGGCGTTTGCTAAAAAATGCAGATGCCATACCGGCAATTTTCGGGGTAACCAGACCTGGAATAACAATGTTTAACCGGACTCCCAGAAAGGTGAATACCACTAAAAGACTGGCCAAGCCTACCCAATATGGCTTTTTTGATTTTACCAGGAAAATAACCACGGGTACAATCACACCGAGAAGAATGTGGATGATCCAAAATACGTACCAATAATGTCCGTATAACATATCCTTAAAACCTGCAATATGAGTAGATGATCCCAGCCACATTGCAATTGAAAGCTCTGACCACTCAAGAAGCAGGTCAAACAATACGGATACTAACACTATTCTTCCGAGTAAAAAAGATATCTGCCGGTAATCTTCTGATGTTTTGTCCTTCCATAAAAAGACAAAGATCATCGTTAATAAAGCACAACCGGACAGAACAGCACCCACCAAAAAATAAATTGGAGCCAAAGCACTATGCCATATTGGATTAGATGCCACAACTCCGAAAAGGGCACCAACACCTCCATGAAACGCAATGGCCAATGGAATTCCAAGGGAAGCCAAAATTTGCAATGCCCGTTGTTTTTTAGCTAATTTAGCCCCTGCCAGTTTACCACTGTCAATTCTAAATGCTAGTGCGGTCTCACCCAATAGTAAAAGGAAATAGGCTGTGTACAGCCAAATCATCCACGCCATCATGGAAGAAGGGAGGTTGGGCGTAGTAAACACCTCGTAAAAACGCCATTGGTGCCCCAGATCGAACCAGATAGACAACAAAGCACAAATCAAAGTAATTAAGGCCGTTATGAGGGAAAGTTTACCCAGTTTCTCAAATATTTTCATTTTAAATACATAAACAAGGGATGAGAGTAGAAAAGCACCTGCCGACAGCCCAATAAAATAAATATACATGGCAACCCATAAACCCCATACGACACGGCTCCCAAGATTGACAAACTCATCGCCATGGGTCAACTTTTGATATACAGCAAATGCCCCAAACAAAAAGGCAATTGCCCATAATACATAAAATACTTTTTTCATTATTTTTTTCCTCCTGTGTTTTTTATCGTAAGTAAAATACTTTTGGGTTGGTGCCTTCTTCCTCTTTCAATACAGTGACGTTATCTCTGTTGACCACTTTGTTAATCAGATGATCCGGTTCATTAAGGTCCCCAAAATAGTTAGCCCCGCCAATACAGGTTGTAACACATTGAGGAAGGAGCCCTTCTGCAAGCCGGTGTTCACAAAAAGTGCATTTCCTTGCGTTTCCTATGGGGGAATTCTCATCTTTCCGTGGCCATTTAACCCCATATTCAAAAGATGGACGAGACTCATAGGGCATTATTTCAGGCGTGTTTTCAGTATAATACTCGCCAAAATCGAATACCCTGGCCCCATAAGGGCATGCTGTAAGACAATACCGGCAACCAATGCAGTGATCATAGTTTATTTCTATAATTCCATCCTTACGCTTAAAAGTTGCCCCGACAGGACAAACCTTTGTACAGGGAGGATTTTCGCATTGCATACAAGGCCGTGGTAAGTTGATCAGCGAAACATTGGGATACGATCCGACTTCTTCTTTAATTACCGGACGGTAAACCACACCCGGAGGAAGCACATTCTCTGATATACAGGCTACAGTGCAGGCATTACAACCGATACATTTGCGTATGTCAATAGCCATGCCCCACTTTCTTTTTTCAATGGATTTTTTCATAGAACGTCGAACATCATCCTGCATCCTTAGTCTTATATTTTCATAGGGGCCACTTAACAAATCTTCAACTGAGGCAAATTCCAAAATATTATCGGGAGATGTTTTTGGTTTTGCAGCTAAGCTTTCGCTGATGAAGGACGAAAGGGCAAGCCCTCCCAAAGCCAATGTACCGGCCTTTGTTAAGAACCCCCTTCGATTCTTTTCATTATTATTACTATTTTCCATAATCTAAAAAAGGTTAATGATTAGAATTTATATTGAAAATTTAAATAGGCCAGCGATTGGGAGGTAACATTTGGGTCGGTGTAAGTCCACCCTTGGTAATTTAACGCCATCTTAACCCCTTTAACAGGAGAATACTGGCAACCAAAAATAATTGCATTCCCATCTTTACCATAGTTCCACGGGTTTGCGGCATTGGCTAATATATTTGAAATCATATTATCATATCTTCCAAATAATTCAATCTTTTTATTTACGGTGTAAATACCATAAAATGAAAGGCCGTTTAAGTTATGACCTGATGCTTCTTGTGAATACTTTTCACCATTTAACATAACATCATATTCAGCGCCAATACGGAATTTGGATTTAATTCTATACCCAAGAAAAAAGGCATAGACAGATACTGATGAAGCATCAACAACCGCTCCATTGACGCTATGGGCAAAACCTTTGGTATCATAATAGAACTTAAATTCGAGATCTTTTACCGGCTTAATGATTACGTTTCCACCAACTTTGAATTTCCCATAATTATCTTGCAGGCTTTTGTAACCTTCACCATTCGCCACAAAAACATTAAAATTCAGTTTATTTTTTAAGAAAGTGAGGTGGGCATTTACACCAAGGTCGGCGCTGGAACCAAATCCATGCTCGTCCATGAATGATTTATAAACATATCGGTACCCCCAAAAACTTTCCTGATTGTTGAATTCCTGCATCCCAATAAGTCCGATGGATAACTTTAGGGAAGAAGCTAATTTCCAGTCGAGGGATGCTTTCTTTAAATAGTATGTATAAGCGCTTCCGCTACTGTTTTTCCCCACATCGAGGGTGATGCTTGTGGACAGATTTTTACTGAAGGCGTAGTTGTAGCCAAAATAGGCACGCTTAATTTCAAAAGCGCTGGCTTGGGTTGTACTGTTATTTAAACTTAAATGGTAATTAAAGTATATCTTTCCCTGAACTTTTCCTGTTGGATGGAAGACATCCTGAGCATTAACATTTAAGAGTAAAATAAACGCAAGGAAAGAAAATAAAAACTTTTTCATAATAA
>VAPK010590315.1_pt1 | contig 16602 bp, 13 predicted proteins | sample 3395031 | NCBI WGS metagenome assembly VAPK01 (sample SAMN08290443, study PRJNA428436) | hydrothermal vent metagenome | isolation source: Deep-sea hydrothermal vent chimney 1 | place: Pacific Ocean: Juan De Fuca Ridge
CCACCCGCGCCGGATTCAAGAGCAGCATAGACAATCTGACCGCCTATGGTCTCACGCCACTGGCTGAGACCCTCTATGAAGCCATGCTTTACTACCGGGGTGAACATGTTTATTTTGGCAAAAACGCCGTTCCCACCAATATCAGCAGCGTTCTTGATCCCAACGACACCAGCCGTTACAAAAGCCCGATTGAATTTCAGTGTCAGAAAAATTTCGTCGTCCTGCTGACCGATGGCGATCCGGTGGGGGATAGTGATGCCGATACGCTGATCAATCATGGCAATAAGGACAAACCATACGCTACTGATACTTTTCTCGGTGTTACGAACAGTTGTGTTTATTCTTCTACCGACGATTGTCTCGATGAACTGGCCGGATATATGTTCGACAATGACCAGTCAGCAACATTAAAGGAATCGAACATTGTAACCTACACCATCGGCTTTGCCACTGATCAAGTCCTTCTCAAAAACACAGCGCAAAAAGGCGGCAGCATTGGGGGGAATGTCGATCCCAAAATTGGCTATTATACCGCTAATTCTGCTGACGACCTGGCCAAGGCGTTTAGTTCAATCATAACCGACATCAGCAAGGTCAGTACCACCTTTGTTTCCCCTTCTGTGTCGGTCAATGCCTTTAATCGCCTGACCCACCGTAGCGAACTGTATTTCGCCCTGTTCCGCCCAACCATAAACTACCGCTGGCCGGGCAACCTGAAAAAATATCAACTAGTGCGCGCAAAAACGGGCGATCCCAGCTCGGATCTGATCGTTGCCGATGTAAACGGAGTAAACGCCGTTGATCCCAATACCGGTTTATTTACCGCCAATGCGCAAAGCTTCTGGAGCGGCTCGGTCGATGGCGCGGATGTTGAAAAAGGCGGCGCGGCCGAAATGCTGCCTGCTCCGGCAAGCCGCCGGGTTTACACCTACACCGGCGCCGACAGTGCCCTGCTGCCTCCTCAGGCCAGTTCTATCACTCTGGAAAATACAGACAACAAACTGCTCGACAGCAATACGGCACTGACCAAATCCCTGTTGGGACTTTCCACTACTGTCAGCAATGCCGACCGCACGGCCCTTATTCAGTGGGCGCGCGGAGTAGACGTACTGGATGAGAACGCGGACGGCTCAACCACAGACTCACGCAAGTCTATCGGCGATCCCCTGCACAGCGAACCACAAATGGTCACCTACAAGGGCACTACCGATGCCAATGCCGACATCACGCTTTATATGACCACCAATGAAGGCTATCTGCATGCCATTGACGCTAAAACCGGCATCGAAATATTTTCCTTTATCCCCAAGGATTTATTACCCAGGCTGCCTGCGCTAAAAGGCAACTCAATAGTAACAAACCATGTCTACGGTCTGGACGGCCCGATGACGGTCTGGCACCAGGATCTCAACAATGATCTGCTGGTGCTGAATACAGATGGCACCGTGCAAACTTCGGTGGTTAATGGTGCAAGCAAGCAGGAACACGTCTATATCTACTTCGGCATGCGCCGGGGCGGCAGGAATTACTATGCGCTGGACGTCACCAACCGTAACAGCCCCAAACTGAAGTGGGAAATCAAAGGCGGCAGCGGCGATTTTGCCGAGCTGGGACAAACCTGGTCAAAAATGACCCATGCTAAAATCAAGTTTAACGGCGCAGATAAAGATGTCCTGATCTTCGGTGGCGGTTATGACACCAATGTTGATGGTGTCACTCTACCCGCCGCTGATAATATGGGCCGGGCGTTGTATATAGTCGATGCAGAAACCGGTGAACGCCTGTGGTGGGCCGGCATCAGCAGTTCCAACGCTGATCTGAAACTGACCGACATGAAGAATGCCATTGCCGCCAATGTCTCGGCCTTTGACAGCGACGGCGACGGCTATGTCGATCGTATTTATGCCGCCGATCTGGCTGCTCGCATCTGGCGCTTTGATATTAACGACAGCAATAGCAGCGCGGCCAACCTTATGACCGGCGGCGTCATTGCCGATCTGAACGGCACGGCAACCAATGTTGCCAGTGGTGAAGAGGCGGCAAACAACCGTCATTTTTATTCAGCTCCGGATGTGGCCTATATCCGCCAGGGCAGCCAGGAATACCTGACTATCGCCATTGGTTCCGGCTTCCGCGCCCATCCGCTGGAGACCACGATCCAGGATCGCTTCTATGTGATTCGGGACACCAATGTCCGCGGCCCGGCCCTGGATACGAATGGTTTGCCCGTCTACACCGCGGTTACTGAAAATGACCTTTATGACGCCACCAAAAATCTGGTCGGTGAAGGAACTCAAACTCAGATCGATGCCGCGCGTCAGGCACTGAACACCAACCAGGGTTGGTATATTAAACTTAATGAAACCAGCGGAGCCTTTGTCGGCGAAAAAGTACTGGGTGAATCCGTCACCTTCAATAACATTCTCATTTTCGCGAGTTTCACTCCCATCACAAATACCCAGACCAACAGTTGCGCCCCCGGCAAGGGAACATCAAGCGCATGGGCTATCAACCTGCTCGATGCACAACCGGTGTTCAACTTCTGTAATAACGGCAGTCTAAAGCGATGCGACCGCAAGGGTGTTCTGAATCTGACCGGTCTGCCCCCCAATCCGCGCGTTCTTTTCCCGAAAGATGGAGGCGCAACAACCTTCTTCGGCACAGTGCAGATGAAAGGCGATATTCTTCCACCCAATTACTATTCAGTGGACTACTGGAATTTTAGATAACACAACCCCGAGCCGCTGCGGCTAATACCCGCAGCGACCGTTTTCTAAAATCTGCTGGAATGAATAAGAATGAAACCCTATAAAACCCCTATTTCAAAAACTCGCATTCAGGGTTTTACCCTGATTGAGGTAATGGTGGTGGTCGCCATTATCGCCTTCCTCGCCAGTATCTCCTGGCCTCTTTACCAGGCACAAAGACTCAAAAGCCAACGCACCGAGGCCGTGGCCATCGCCTCCATGCTGCGTCTGGAAATGGAACGTTGTGCCTCCGATAATAATGGTGTCTACGTTAATAGCTGTATTGCCCTGGTAACAACGGCCGTTGATCCTGCAATACAGGCAAAATACGATCCGAGCGGCACGCGGGGGAATATTTATAATCACGCGATCGCAATAACCGGCGGAGGGACGGGCTATACCATCACTATTAACAATATCCCCAACACTAGAGCAGGCGCTAACATATCCATCAACGACAACGATTGCGATATATTCACCATTAATAATTTGGGAGTCAAAGGCTCATTAGATGTCAATGGCGCCGCCGGCAATACCGTGCGCTGCTGGGGCAGTAATTAAGTGTTACCGCGTTGGGCTTCGTTTTACGCAGCCCAACTTTGTATCTCTCTCGATACTCTGATTAGCCAGGTAGGGTGGGCACGGTTTTTGTGCCCACGCGGAAAAATTCAAAGCGCTGTTTCATATTTTAACGCTCCCAAAAAAGTAACATGTGGGCACAAAAAACGTGCCCACCCTACCGCTATTTTTTAAAACTATCTTCCATGCTTTTTTAAATCCTGGGGCAGCGAAAATACAACCTTCTCTTCGCTTCCCATATCCTGCACCACATCGGTCACGTCCCATTCCTTCAGGCGCGCAATGACATCATTAACCAGAACCTCGGGGGCTGAGGCGCCGGCACTGAGTCCGATCGATTTTTTCCCGTCAAGCCAGTCTCGTTTGATTTCACTTTCATTATCGATAAGATAGGCAGGAACATTCAAACGTTCGGCCACTTCTCGCAAACGGTTTGAATTGGAGCTGTTCGGCGAACCCACTACCAGCACCACATCACACTGCACCGCCAGTTGCTTGACCGCATCCTGACGGTTCTGGGTGGCATAGCAGATATCGTTTTTCTTCGGTCCGCTGATATCGGGAAAACGTTTACGCAGGGCATCAATAATCTCAGCCGTGTCATCCAGCGACAGAGTAGTCTGACTAACATAGGCAAGCCTGCCCGGATCGCTTATTTCAAGCATTTGCACGTCATCGACATTTTCAACCAGATAGATCTGCTTGCCAAAGGAGACGTCGAACTGACCCATCGTGCCCTCGACTTCAGGATGTCCCGCATGACCGATCAAAACACATTCATATCCGGCCTTGCTGTAACGCACCACTTCCATATGAACTTTCGTTACCAGTGGACAGGTAGCGTCAAAAACCTTCAGTTCCCGTTGACGTGCTTCTGCATAGACGGATTTCGGCACACCGTGGGCACTAAAGATTACTGTTGCCCCGTCCGGGACTTCATTCAATTCATTGACAAAGATCGCGCCATTTTTATTCAGACACTCAACCACGTAGCGGTTATGCACCACTTCATGGCGCACATAGATGGGATGTTCAAACAGTTCCAGCGCCCGTTCGACGATTTCAATCGCCCGATCAACTCCGGCGCAAAAACCGCGCGGATTCGCCAGGGTCACTTTCACCGTATCAGTAACAGAACTCATTTTACCTTTACGCTCTGGAATCCACCCGTTTGACGTCAAGCACCTGCACATCGAAAATAATTTCACGCCCCGCCAATGGATGATTGAAATCAACCAGCACCGTATCACCCTTCACCTCTTTGATGGTACCGGGCACTTCATCACCGGCGGGAGAGCTAAAGCCAATAATTAATCCAGGCTGCAGTTCGATATCGTCAGCAAATTCAGCGCGCGACATTTCATGCAGATTAGTATCATCGGGAAAACCGAAGGCATCACGCGGATCAATCAACACACATTGATGATCGCCGGCCTTCATACCATACAGGGTCTGTTCCAGCCCATTAATCAGGCTGCCGTCGCCGATACGCAGACGCATGGGTTCATTTTCTTCCGTCGCATCCACCACCATGCCATCAGCCAGGCTCAGGGTGAAATTAAGCAGGACTTCACAGTCCTCGCCTATACACAGGGGTTCAATATTCGACATCGTGTTCAGCTCTAATCCTGAGATTTATTTTTTGCATTGGAAGGCGTTCGATTTAGCAGGGTATCCAGTATCAGCAGAATCACGCCGAGGGTAATAGCCGAGTCGGCAATATTAAACGCCGGCCAGTACCAACGTTCATAATAGATCTGGATAAAATCCACCACATGCCCCAGCAACAGGCGATCGATAACATTGCCCAATGCCCCGCCCAATACCAGGGACAGGGCTGCCGCCTGCAGATGCTGATCTGAACCAAGCCGACGGAGCCAGTTAACGATTACCCCACTGACGACAACCGCAACAAGCGAAAAGAACCAGCGTTGCCATCCCCCCGCCTCGCTCAGAAAACTGAACGCGGCGCCCGTATTATGCATCAGGGTCAGATTGAACATGGGCATCACGGCAAGCGGCTGAAACATTTCCAGCATCTGAGTGGCCATATATTTGCTGACTTGATCCAGCGCAATGACCAGGCCGGATAACCAGAGCCACTTCAGCATAATAGTAACGAGGGACGAGGGACGAGGGACGAGGATATTATCCCTGTGCTTTTTATCGTAAAAGCATCACCCTCGTACCGCGTACCTCGTACCTCGTACCTGTGTTCAAGCATACTTGCGCAACTCGCCATCACCTTCAATATTTTCTACGCAACGTCCGCACAATTCAGGATGTTTGTCATTGCTGCCCACATCGGCGCGATGATGCCAGCAACGCACGCACTTGGCCTGCGTCGAGGGCGTTACCAATATCCAGATTTCATCATTCGTGCTCAGGGTATAATGCGCGGCATTGGCCACCGGGTTTTCATACAGGGCGATATCCGCCGTTGACGTAATGAAAACAAAGCGCAGTTCATCTTCGAGCGCGGCAAGTACGTCATAAATTTCCCGTCCGCAATGCACCGTAACCTCGGCCGCCAGTCCGGAACCTATTTGCCCCGCGACCCGCAGTTTTTCCAGTTCCTTGTTGAGCGCATCCCGCACTTCGATAACCTGCTGCCAGTAATCCATAGTCGCGTCTTCTTCGGCTTGCGAGGCATACATGGGCGGCAATTCATACCAGTTGTTGAGGAGTACGGATTCATTACGATAACCCGGCATCACCTGCCAGATATCCTCCGCCGTAAAACTTAAGATAGGCGCCAACCAGCGCACCAACGCTTCAACAATATGGTACATCGCGGTTTGCGCCGAGCGCCGGGCTATGCTGTTGGCCTGGGTGGTGTACTGGCGATCCTTGGTAATATCAAGGTAGAAACTGCCCAGTTCAATCGCGCAGAAATTATGGATCAACTGATAAATGCTGTGAAACTCATACTCGTCATAGGCTGTCGTGATCTGCTGTTGCAGACGCTGCGTCTGCGCCACCGCCCATTTATCCAGCGACAGCATTTTATCGGCTGCCAGCATATCGTCGGCTGGATCAAAACCATTCAGATTAGACAGCAGATAACGCGCCGTATTACGAATACGCCGGTAAGCGTCGGAGGTGCGTTTAAGAATTTCATCGGAGACGGTCATCTCGCCGCGATAATCGGTCGATGCCACCCACAGACGAATAATGTCGGCACCCAGATTTTTAATCACTTTCTGCGGCGCAACCACGTTGCCTTTAGACTTGGACATTTTCTGTCCTTTGGAGTCTACGGTAAAGCCGTGAGTCAACACCGACTTATAGGGCGCGACACCTTCCATTGCTACCGAGGTCATCAATGAAGACTGGAACCAGCCGCGATGCTGATCCGATCCCTCAAGATACAAATCGGCGACAGGATAATCATCAATGCCTTCTCGCTGATTCAATACGGCAAAATGCGTCACCCCGGAGTCAAACCAGACATCCAGGGTATCGGTAACTTTTTCATACTCTTCAGCTTCATCACCGAGCAGATCTTTTGCTTGCAGCGAAAACCAGGCATCGATGCCTTTTTCCTCGATACGTTTAGCCACTAACTCTATCAGTTCGGCCGAACGCGGATGCAGCTTGCTGCTTTGTTTGTGAATAAACAGCGTAATGGGCACGCCCCAGGTGCGCTGGCGTGAAATACACCAGTCCGGACGCCCTTCCACCATTGAACGAATACGCGCCTGTCCCCAGTCGGGTATCCAGCTCACGGCGTCGATGGCCTTCAGCGCCGCATCGCGCAGGCCATTATGATCCATGCTGATAAACCACTGCGGCGTAGCGCGAAAAATGATCGGTGTTTTATGCCGCCAGCAATGCGGGTAACTGTGACGAATCGCCTCCTCATGCACCAGCATGTTCTTCGCCTTTAACACGTCAATCACCGATTCATTGGCCTTGAATACATGCTGCCCTTCGAACAATGGCGTTCCCTTGACAAAGGTCCCGGCGCTGCTGACCGGATTATCAACTTTCAGTTTATATTTTGTGCCGACAACATAATCGTCCTGACCATGCCCCGGTGCGGTATGCACCGCGCCGGTGCCGGCTTCCAGGGTCACATGATCACCCAGGATCATCGGCACCTGCCGATCATAAAATGGATGTCCGAGTTTTAATCCTTCCAGATCCTCACCTCGGCAATAGGCAATCACCCGATATTTATCCACGTCATAACGGCCCATGACATCCTTGAGCATGTCGCTGGCAATAATCAGGCGCTCGGGAATATGATCGCCCACTCCATCGCACTGCACGACGGAATACTCCAGCGTCGGATTCAACGCAACCGCCTGGTTGGCGGGCAGGGTCCAGGGAGTGGTAGTCCAGATAACAACGGATACCGGTCCAACGCCTTCATGGCCTTCCACATGATGACAACGCGTCATCAGGGCTTCTTCGTCCAGCAGCATAAAACGCACATCGATAGCGGGAGACGTCTTGGCTTCGTATTCAACTTCCGCCTCGGCCAGGGCCGAACCACAATCCACGCACCAGTGAACCGGTTTGGCGCCCTTGTGCAGGTGTCCTTTGTCGATAATCCGACCCAGCGCCCGCACGATGTTGGCTTCGAACTTAAAATCCATAGTCAGGTAAGGATGTTCCCAGTCACCGATAACACCCAGACGAATAAAATCCTGACGCTGGCCATCGACCTGTTTACATGCATAGCGGCGACAGGCTTCACGAAATTCAGCTGCGGATACCTTGCCCCCCGCCTTGCCAATTTTTTTCTCCACCTGCAATTCAATCGGCAAACCGTGACAGTCCCAACCGGGAATATAAGGCGCATCAAAACCGCTCAAACTACGCGACTTGATGATCATGTCTTTCAGGATCTTGTTGACCGCATGGCCGATATGAATGTCACCATTGGCATAGGGCGGACCGTCATGCAGTACGAACAAGGGCCGTTGCTGCTGTTTGCCCAGTTGACGCAACTTGCCATAGAGATCGATATCCTTCCAGTGTTTAAGAAAGGCCGGTTCACGCTTAGCCAAATTGCCGCGCATGGGAAATTCGGTCTGCGGGAGATTGAGAGTGTTTTTATAGTCGGTCACAATTTTTACTTTTTAAGATCCAAAATTAAATTTTAGAGGGCATAGTATTCGATCCAGTAGGGTGGGCACGTTTTTTGTGCCCACGCGGCACCTGTCACAGCATTCTGCGTGGGCACAAAAAAACGTGCCCACCCTACCTGGCTAACATCATGCCGGAAGACGATATTAATAAAACAGGCTCTTGTCCTGTCAGGCTATGCAAAAAAGGCCTTCGCCTGTTCAACGTCTTTTTTTATCTGTGTCGTCAACGCTTCCAGTGAATCAAAGCGCTCTTCATCACGCAACTTGTGGCGAAAGCTGACCTGGATATGCCGGCCATAGATATCCTCGTCAAAATCGAATAAATAGACTTCCAACAGGGTACGGGTACCATCGACAGTAGGCCGGGTGCCGAGACTGGCGACCCCGGTCAGGGGTTCTTGATCCAGGCCGTACACCTCCACCGCAAAAATCCCCTGCAGGGGCGATACTTTCCGGTGCAAATGAATATTCGCAGTGGGGAAACCCAGTTGCCGCCCCAGCTTTTTTCCATGCGCCACCCGCCCGCTCATGCGGTAATCCCGCCCCAGCAGTTCCTCTGCCAGGGCCATATCGCCTTCCGCCAGCGCCTGACGAATGCGCGTGCTGCTGACCCGCTCGCCAAGCACAGAAAAAGTATGCATGTTAACCACTTGAAAGCCGTATTTCCGCCCGGCTTTTCTAAGTATAGTAAAGGTTCCTTCGCGTCCACGGCCAAAGCGAAAATCATCGCCGACGACCAGATAACGCAAACCCAGCCCGTTAACCAGAATGTCTTCGATGAAGCGGGTATGCGGCATTTGCGCCAGCATATCATTAAACGCCAGACACAGAACCCGATCTACCGCGTAGCGATGCAGGGCCTGCATTTTTTCACGAAAGCGCATTAGCCTCGGCGGCGAGGCCTGCACAGCAAAATATTCCTGCGGCTGCGGCTCGAAGGTAATCAGCGTGGTCGGCAAATGCAACTCGCTCGCTTTCTCCGCAAGCTGACCGATAACAGCCTGATGCCCGAGATGCACCCCGTCAAAATTGCCAATGGTGGCAACACATCCCTGATGACGTTTGCGAAGATTATGCAGACCCCGAATCAGCTCCATCAACCCAACCTGCGCATATTTTCCAGCGCGAATAAAAAAGAGCGATTATATAGTAATGCCAAGATGAGCGGAAATAATAAGCACCGAGACCGAATACCCGCCTCAGATAAGTCCTGAATCCTGCTTTGAAAACAAGCCGTGCCAGGTAAAGAATCAGGAACAATATTGGTTGTTATAGTAAATGCTCCACTGGCTGAAAGCCGGATGGCCCCCTCTTCCAAGATCTTGGGAGAGGACTGCTGAGGGTTCAAGAATCCACCTCAAACCTATCCCCCCTCATCCCAGCCTTCTCCTCCCTCGGGGGAGAAGGCGCAAAAACCAGATCTCCGCCTGAAGGCGGGGGATTTACGCATCCCCTATCGGGGACTGTAAACGATGAGAACTCAGCCCAACTGACTTTTAGTCCCAACCTCGCTCGGCCTGCGCAGGATGGCAAAGCGCAGGCCCAGAAGCCACAGACAGGCAAAGTAAATGCCGATGCCAGCCGGGACGATCAGCGCCAGACGCAGAATGCGTTCGACCACCCCGGCCTGCATCCAGAATGCCGCATCGCCCGCCAGCCACAACAACATGACCAGCATCATGGCGCTAGCGATTCCCACCTGTAGAAACAGCCGCCACCAGCCGGATTCAGGCTGATACACCTGCTGACGCCGAAGTCCACGCAGCAACAGGCCGGCATTAAGAATCGACGACATCGTTGTCGCCAGCGCCAGCCCGGCATGGGGTCCGCTGAAATTCAGATAACCCATGCCAAGAACAAAAATCACATTGAACAGCATATTGCTCGCCATCGCGATCAGCGCAATACGCACCGGTGTGCGCGTATCCTGGCGGGCAAAATAGCCCGGCGCCAGCACTTTGACCAGGGAAAAACCCAGCAGTCCAACGGAATAGGCCATCAGGCTTAAACTGGACATTTCCACATCCCGGGCAGAAAATTCACCATGTAAAAACAGGGTGCTGAGCAGGGGCACCGCCAGTACCGCCAGCGCCACCGCCGCCGGTACGCCAATAATGACAACCCAGCGCAGCGCCCAGTCGAGCATATGAGAAAAAGCCCTGGGATCACCCTCGGCGTGTTTCTCCGACAGCTTGGGTAGAATGACCGTCGCCAGGGCAATGCCAAATACGCCCAACGGAAATTCAATCAGCCGATCAGAATAATACAGCCAGGAAATACTGCCCGCCGCCAGAAACGAGGCGATGAGAATATCGAACAGCAGGTTTATCTGCATAGCCGAGGATCCGACAATCCCCGGCAGCATCAGTTTCATAATTTTGCGCACGCCGGGATGGCGAACCCCCCAACGCGGCCAGCGCAGGAATCCCAGGCGCCAGAGGGCGGGGAACTGAAAACCCAACTGCACCGCACCGGCAATAAATACCCCCCAGGCCATCGCGGTAATGGGTTGAGCCATATGCGGCGCCAGCCAGAAAGCAGTGCTGATCAGGATAAGATTCAGAAATACCGGGGTAAAAGCCGGCACCGCAAACCGGCCATAGCTGTTAAGGATGCCGCCCGCCAGGGCAGTCATCGAAATAAACAAAATATAGGGGAAAGTGATACGCAGCATAGCCGCGGTTAAATCAAACTGCGCGGGTTCGTCCAGATAGCCCGGCGCAAACAGCATCACCAACAGCGGTGCAGCCAACACACAACAGGCCGTTATCAGAAACAGGAAGCCGGCCATAGTACCGGCCACGTTTTGCGCCAACGCCACCACCTCGTCCCTCTCCCGATTAACCTTGTATTCCGTCAATACCGGCACGAAAGCCTGCGAAAAAGCGCCCTCGGCAAACAGGCGGCGCAGGAAGTTGGGGATTTTGAAGGCGACAAAAAAAGCATCAGTAGTACCGCCCACAGGAAAAATGTACGCTACCACCATGTCCCGCAGCAAACCGGAAATCCGCGAAACCAGCGTCATGGCGCTAACTACCGCGGTTGATTTTATCAAACTCATTTCGGGAGGTTCCCTGCGATATGGTTAATTTTATATAAGCTACTGTTTTTATTTACTATTCAACGATAGCCGGCAAGCATAGCATGTCTGCCCGACAACAACGAAGCCGTTCTGAACGACGCTCAAAAAGAATTGACAAAAACCACAAAAGGCCGCAAAATACGCCGCTTTTACGAGTCTACAGACGTTCAGGAGAACAAATTGGCTAACTCAGCACAATCCAGAAAACGCGCACGCCAGGCCGAAAAACGCCGCCAGCTTAATGCAGGGCAGCGCGCGACCTTCCGTACCTTCATCAAAAAAGTGATTGCCGCTATTGAAACGGGAGACAAGGAACAGGCTCAGACTGCCTATAAGACTGCCGTATCGGTTATCGACAAAACGGTTACCAAGGGCCATGTTCACAAGAACAAGGCCGCCCGGCATAAAAACCGCCTCAATACCCGTATCCAGGCCATGTAGTGGCTGCCGGGGATGAGATAAAAAAAGCCGGTCCTTTTTGACCGGCTTTTTTTTGTCTCCGCATAGACGATAAGCAGGCCGCCTTCGCTGCCGTCATAGAAATAGATATAAAATCACTGCTGTCCCGTTAACATTATAATGATATCGGTTAAGTTTCTGATTCTGAGAATATTCCGTTAATCGAAGTCACTGAAGACATGAAATGACAGCCATCTAAAATCGAAGCCGTCCCTTCTCCCCTCGGGGAGAAGGTTAGGATGAGGGGGTATACCTGAATTAGGCCCCTCTCCCCAACCCTCTCCCCTAGGGGGAGAGGGTGTTAACGGGACAGCAGTGATATAAAATATTTACCGAGGCTTGACAGAAATATTACCCAGCTCCCTTACCCGCAATAAAACCGGTAATTATGCGCAGCACTCTAAATGCACAACAGAAATACATCACATGGTTGATTCTGTGCATCGTTATATTTCTGTTTTTCCGGCACCTGTTATTACCCGTCTGGGACATTGATATATGGTGGCACATGGCGTCCGGGCGCTGGATTGTCGAGAATAACCGGCTTCCTTACAACGACCCTTTTTCAGTTTTTTCAGCGCAGAATCAAACCCGAACCGATATCGTTCTTACCGGCCAGTGGCTGGGCCAGGTCATCCTCTACAAAATCCATGCTTATTTTGCTGATGAGGGTCTGGTTATATTCCGCGCACTGTTATTATGCGCGTTGTTATTTTTAACTTATATAAGAACAAAATTACTGAGCCTGTCCGGGCCGGTTTCCTTATTTCTAATTTGTCTGATCGGCTTTAATTTATTCAGTTTTACCGGATTACGACCCCAGCTTTTCGGCTTTGCTATAGCTCTGTTTGTATTTTTACTCATCGACGGCTTTGAAAAAACCGGCAAACCGGGCTACCTGTTGGCACTCCCGCTTATCGCCGTGTTATGGGCAAACATTCACGGCTCGTTTATCCTCGGTATTGTTTTGCTTCTTATGTATTCGACTTCAATTATTTTCGAACACCGACTGAGGCAAAATCACGTTCCCAAAAACCTGAAAATTCTGTTTATTATCGCTGTGGCCTTTGCTTTGTTTTCTGCTATAAACCCAAACGGCTTTGAAGCGATAAGATACATTTTCGAACTTCAAAGCAGCGATTTACAGGCCCGCACCTCAGAATATACCAGCGCCTTTAAAATGTATATTTACGGATATTTCCTTGCCCAATTCTGGATTTATTTATTTTATCTGCTGACTTTAATCGCCTTACCCAAACTTTTTCAGCTCTCACCCGGCAAAGCGATTATCACCCTGTTTCTTGGCGCTATTAGTATTGACTCTTTTCGCTATTATCTGTTTTTCCTGCTTATATCAGGTCCCTATGTTATCCAGGCCATGACGCGCTACAACAGGATTCAGCGATTCACGAACATTCTTTTATTAAACCGCCGCGCAAATTTTAGTTTTTATCTGGCCCTGTGCCTCGCTACATTCGCCCTGCTTCAGGCACATTACACGCAGCCTCCCGGCAAAAACAATATTAACCCGTCACGTTATCCCATCGTTTTAAGCCGCTATTCCAAAGAGCAGAATATCAAAGGCTATATGTTTAATTATTTTGGCTGGGGCGGGTATTTAATCTGGAATTTGTATCCGAATATCCGACCATATATCGATGGCAGAATGCTTGACGATACAAAGCTGGATAAATATATGAACATCTTGTGGGCGACAAAAAAGGGCATCCAGTATTTTAAAAATGAACATTTTGACTATGTAATGATTCCGTATTTCAAACCCGGAACAAAACAGGTTTATAGCCTGAATCTCTATTTACAAAGTCAAACCGACTGGATGGCCATATACCGAGGCAAGCACGGTCTGCTGTTCGAAAAAACAGGTGAACCAGAACCCTGAAAAAAACAGAACCGTGGATACGCTTGTCTTAGCCCGCCAGCACCAGATTATCGCGGTGAATCAGCTCGGCTTCATCAACATAACCCAGCAGGCTTTCGATCCTGTCGCTGGCCTTGCCCATAATTTTGCGCACATCGGCAACAGGATAGTTCACCAGACCGCGCGCCACTTCCCGGCCCTGGCTGTCGATACAGGCCACCATATCACCGCGGCTAAATTCACCGTCCACCGCAGTTACACCAACCGCCAGCAGACTGCTGCCTGATTCGCGTAAGACTCTGACTGCCCCCGCATCCAGCCGCAGCTGTCCACGTATCTGCAGGTGACCGGCCAGCCATTGTTTACGTGCGGTGACCGGGGCATCCGCCGCCTTGAGCAGGGTCCCCATATCATCTCCTCGATACAAGGCTTCGAGCACTCGGGGTTCGCGGCCAGAGGCAATCAGGGTAGACGCGCCGGAGCGCGCCGCCAGCCGTGCCGCTCGAATTTTGGTGGCCATGCCCCCACGCCCAAGACTGCCCGCGCCACCTTCCGCCATAGCCTCAAGTGAAGGCTCACTGACTAATGCCTCGCTAATCAGTTTCGCCTCAGCATGCTGACGCGGATCACGATCAAACAGGCCGTTCTGATCCGTCAGAATGACCAGGTTATCCGCTTCCACCAGGTTGGCGGCCAACGCTGCCAGGGTGTCATTGTCACCAAAGCGGATTTCCTCGATCACCACCGTATCGTTTTCATTCACCACCGGCACCACGCCCAGCGCCAGCAGGCTGCGAATGGTACCGCGGGCATTCAGATAACGTTCACGATTGGAAAGATCATCGTGGGTAAGAAGGATCTGCGCCGTCTGCCGACCGTGGCGGGCAAAGCAGGATTCCCAGGCCTGAATCAGGCCCATCTGGCCGACGGCTGCCGCCGCCTGCAACTCATGCAGAGCATGCGGACGCTGCTTCCAGCCCAGCCGACACATGCCCTCGGCCACGGCGCCTGAAGACACCAGCACCACTTCCATACCCTGATCCAGCAACACCGCAATCTGATCCACCCAGCCCTGGATCGCGGGCAGATCCAGACCTGCCCCATCCCGAGTCAGTAACGCGCTGCCGATCTTGATCACCCAGCGGCGGGCGTTTTTGAGTTGTTTGCGATTAGTCATGTTTTAAATACAGGAACCAGGGGTGAGGGGCCAGGCACGAGGAAAAACATCCGTACCTAGTTCCTAGTTCCTAGTTCCTGTTTCCCCTCAATATATTCCATAATCCGATAACACAGTTCCTGCGTACCCTGTTTGTTAAGGGCTGACAGGTGGAACACCGGGCCTTGCCAGTCGAGCTGCTGCACGATTTCTTCGCAACGCGCATTCCGTTCATCCTCAGGCAACAGATCCAGTTTGTTTAGTACCAGCCAGCGATCGTATTCCAGTAACTCGGCATCGAATTTTCCCATTTCTTTTTCCAGCGCCTGCACCTCGGCCACCGGATCAATCGATTCATCCACCGGTGCGGCATCAACCAGATGCAGTAATAAGCGGGTGCGCGACAAATGTTTGAGAAAACGCACGCCCAACCCTGCTCCATCGGCCGCGCCTTCGATCAGGCCGGGAATATCGGCAATCACAAAACTGCGATGGGCCTCAATGCTGACTACGCCAAGATTGGGGTGCAGGGTAGTAAAGGGATAATTGGCAACCTTGGGTTTGGCGGCGGAGACTGCTCGAATGAAAGTTGATTTACCCGCATTAGGCATCCCCAGCAGGCCGACATCAGCCAGCACTTTCAGTTCCAGGCGCAGGCTGCGAACATCTCCCGGGGTGCCTTTCGTACACTGGCGGGGGGCACGGTTGGTGCTGCTTTTGAAATGAACATTGCCGATGCCATGAACACCACCCTGGGCCACCAGCAATATCTGACCTTCGCCCAGCACGTCACCGATCAGTTCATCCGTATCCACGTCATAAACCTGGGTACCCAGCGGCACGCGGATATAGAGATCTTCGCCGCTTTTACCGGTGCAATTACGACTGCGTCCGGATTGACCATTTTCGGCCCGATAACGACGGGTAAAACGGAAATCCACCAGGGTATTGAGATTGACATCACCGATCAGGTAAATGCTGCCTGCATCCCCCCCGTCGCCACCGTCAGGGCCGCCAAACTCGATATACTTTTCCTTGCGGAAGCTGGCAATACCATTACCGCCTTTACCGGCTTCAACCTTGATGCTTGCTTCATCTACAAATTTCATACGCTAAATTTCGAGTAGTCAGGGACGAGTTGCGGGGAAAACTTCCTATCAATTATAAACAGAATGCCAAAAATTACAGTCACGGCATTGTCCTCTCCAGCCTGCATTCAATCTCCCGCGACTGGAAACAAAAAACCCCGTACATGACGGGGTTTTCGATGAGTTTATCAATAGCAGCTTATGCGGCAGGGATAATACTCACCTGTTTGCGTCTTTTCGGACCTTTGATTTCAAAAACCACGGTGCCGCTGACCCTGGCGAACAGGGTATCATCGCCACCCTGGCCCACGTTTACGCCGGGATGAACCTTGGTGCCACGCTGGCGAACCAGAATATTACCTGCCAGCACGTTCTCGCCGCCGTAGCGTTTCACGCCCAGACGTTTGGCGTTGGAATCGCGCCCATTACGTGTACTACCACCTGCTTTTTTATGTGCCATTGTTTTGCCTCTTTAATTCGATACTTTAACCGGCATTGATGCCGGTAATTTCC
>VAPK010864692.1_pt1 | contig 16593 bp, 13 predicted proteins | sample 3395031 | NCBI WGS metagenome assembly VAPK01 (sample SAMN08290443, study PRJNA428436) | hydrothermal vent metagenome | isolation source: Deep-sea hydrothermal vent chimney 1 | place: Pacific Ocean: Juan De Fuca Ridge
CAATTTTTTATATTAATTTCAATTTGTTATCTTATATTCAATAAAAAAGGTAGTAAGTTTGCTATCGCCTTTTAAAAATATGCATAAATGTTTAAACAACTAAGGCATCTTTAACTCTGGTGAATTTACCGCTTCAATGATCAAACGAGCAAATATCCTGTTTAGTCCAGAGAGTGAGTTCAAAGATCAATTGATGATAATTAAATTCATCAGAGTTTCCAATACATCCCATGAAATGTCAGGTCTGAGCGAACCCATCTGACCTAATTCGACAATGCTTACTGCCATAAAAGATAGGAGTCTGTTCAAAAAAGTGTATCAAAAGTTGAATTAAAGAATGATCAATGCCTTTGATAAATGGGAAAGAGAAATAGAAAAAACCTGTCTGCAAAAATCATGAGAAGTTGCTGGAAAATTATTGATTTCAAGCTGGCCAATCAAGGATTTCCGGCGTAAATCAAATAGAAGCCTGAAACATCAGTAAAAATCATTCCAATCGGTAGTTTGTCGTGAAAAATATTAAAAATTTGTTTAATTTTCACAGCTTAAAAAAGTCAAGAAATGAAAGATAGATTTTTACCCCTTTTTGCATTCCTGTTTTTCTTTTTTCAGAGTATGGGAATCTTTGCCCAATCAAGCGGTTATGTTCCTCATAAGGCATTTGACCCGATGTTTGACGCTCAGTCTGCAACCGTATATCGCAGTGCCGATGGCCAGCCGGGACCGGGTTATTGGTCAAATCGTACGAATTATCAGATTGATGCCACGCTGGATACAGTTCAAAAGTCTATTGCAGGCAACGAAACCATTACATACGTTAACAATAGTCCTGACAAACTTGCTTATTTGTGGATTCAGCTTGACCAGAACCGGTTTGGGAAAGACTCCAGAAGTGCTGCTGTTTCCGGGCAACTTTTCAATCCAAAGAGATTCGATGGCGGTTTCAATATTTTATCGGTTTCAATTGAGTCAGATGGGAAATCCATTCAGGCAAACTATATTATCACTGATACCCGAATGCAGATACGGCTTCCCAAACCGTTGGCAAGTTGCGGTGGTGTAATAAAAATTAAAATAAAATACAATTTCGTTATTGCCCCTGTCGGGAATGGAAGATCGGGATGGATGGCCACCAAAAACGGGCCTATTTTTGATGTGGCACAATGGTTTCCGCGCATGGCAGTTTATGATGATCTGATGGGATGGAACGTGCTTCCTTTCCTGGGTGCCGGTGAATTCTATCTTGATTACGGTAACTATGATGTCAGCATTAATGTACCCTGGGATCAAATCGTAGTTTCTTCAGGGAAACTGGAAAATCCAGGAAAAGTACTGACTTCATCTACTATTAGGAGGCTTAAAAGAGCCGAAAATAGTAATAAAACCATAGCTATCAGGACTGAAAAAGACATTAATAATCCCAAATCACGGCCAGTTCAAAAAGGAAGACTGGTCTGGCACTTTAAAATGAACAATAGCCGCGATTTCTCCTGGGCAAGTTCCAGGGCCTTCCTATGGGATGCCGCCAAAGTCGATCTTCCAAATCATAAAACATCTTTGGCCATGGCGGTTTATCCGGTAGAAAGTGCAGGAAAACAAGCATGGAACCGAGCAACCGAGTTTTTAAAACATAGTATTGAAATATTCTCTAAAAATTGGTTCCCTTACCCCTACCCGACAGCTACAACAGTTGGTGGACCCGTAGGAGGCATGGAATATCCGGGCATCGTATTTTGCCATTGGAAAGCCAAAGGAAAATCTTTATGGATGGTCACCAATCATGAAATCGGCCATAATTGGTTCCCAATGATCGTTGGATCTAATGAGCGGAAAAATACATGGATGGATGAAGGATTCAACACATTCATAGATATTTATGCAACCAATGATTTTAACCATGGGGAATTTGCGCCCAAAAGCGATCATGAATACAATCCTAAAGGCGGCAGTCCTGCCCGCGGCATTGTTCCCTTGATGCTCAATCCCAACGTTCCACCCATTATTTCTTTTGCAGATGCCATTCCGGGTCGTTACGTACACCCGCTGGAATATTATAAAACAGCGTTGGGGTTGGTATTGCTTCGCGAATACATTCTCGGCCACGACCGCTTTAATTATGCATTCAGGACTTACATCAAAAGCTGGGCATACAAACATCCTTCACCTATGGATTTTTTCCGTTGCATGAACAATGCGGCGGGCGAAAACCTGAATTGGTTTTGGAAAGGATGGTTCATAAAAACATGGACACTGGATCAGGCTGTCACCGGTGTAAAATATGTTAACAACGACCCGGCACAAGGTTCACTGATAACACTTGAAAATAAAAATCAGCTGGTAATGCCGGTAACCCTTGAAATCACAGAATCAAACGGTCATTCTGAAAAGGTGAAGCTTCCGGTTGAGATTTGGGAAACCAGTGGAACCTATACACTACAGTTTCATTCCACAAGCCCATTATTGAAAGTTGTGATTGATCCGGATAAGATGCTGCCAGACGTGAACGACACCAACAATGTTTGGACGGCCACAACTTCAAAGTAACAAGCTTTGATGCAGGTTTTAACTAGTTTTATATTCTTTCTTTTCTAAAAAGAAGGAGTTACAATTGTTTTCTTTACTTCGTTTCAAAAGTTTGAGTCTCAAAATTAAATCCGTACTTTTGCGACCAATAAATTATACTATAATCATGAGAAAAAACATCGTTGCCGGAAACTGGAAAATGAACAAGACCTTTTCCGAAGCTGAAGAATTAACCGACCAGATTGTGTTGGAAATGGAAGACAAAGATCTTAAATGCGAACTGGTTGTCTGCCCTCCTTCCCCATTTCTGGAAATGGCTTCTGATTATGCCGAAGAGAGTCGTTTGAAAGTGGGAGCACAAAATATCAGCGAACATGAATCTGGGGCATACACCGGAGAAATTTCGGCCCCGATGCTGGATTCCATCGACATAGAATATTGTATTATAGGTCATTCTGAAAGAAGAAAATATTTTAACGAAACAGATCAGCAACTGGCAACAAAAGTCGACTTATTGCTGGATTATGGAATAAAACCTATTTTTTGCGTCGGCGAAGTGCTGGAAGAAAGAGAAAGCAACACACACTTTGATGTTGTAAAAAAACAATTGGGAAATGGTCTTTTTCACCTGAACAGCGATGAATTTTCCAACGTTGTGATCGCATATGAACCAGTATGGGCCATTGGCACGGGGAAAACAGCAAGTCCGGAACAAGCCCAGGAAATGCATGCTTTTATCAGAAAACTGATCCTTGAAAAATACGGTAAAGAAACTGCTGATGAAGTCAGTATCTTATACGGAGGAAGCTGCAACCCGGGAAACGCCAAAGTTTTGTTTTCACAAGCTGATGTGGACGGCGGCCTTATTGGAGGAGCATCACTCAAGGCAAATGATTTTCTTGCCATTGCATCAAGCTTTGAATAAGCAAAGACCAGAATTTCAGACTAACTTTTCCTGACTAAGTTTCTCTCATGAACTATTATCAACTTAAATTACCCAGGCAGGAAGCGCAGGAACAAAACGACATACTGATGGCTCAACTGGCTGCTATTGGATATGAAAGTTTTGAAGAAACGGAAGATTCACTGCTGGCCTATATTCAGGAACCGGATTTTTCCAAAGATACTTTGGAAGATGTTCCTGTTTGTAAAGGATTACGCACCAGTAATAAACTGAAAATCGAATTAATTCAGGAACAAAACTGGAATGAAGGCTGGGAAAGCAATTATCCCGCGGTTCTCATTGCGGACCGATGTTACATTTACGCACCATTTCACGCTAAGAAACCTGAAGTTGAGTTCAACATTCTTGTTAACCCCAGAATGACCTTTGGTACAGCCCACCATGAAACTACAGCTCAAATCATTGAGTTGATTCTGGATGCCGATCTCAAAGGCAAAGAATTACTTGATATGGGTTGCGGCACAGGAGTTCTGGCACTTTTGGCTTCCATGAAAGGGGCGCGTCATATTGATGCCATTGATAATGACCCATGGGCTTTCAGAAATACAGAAGAAAATGCCAAACTGAATGAAATTGAAAATGTTTTCCCCCTTCTGGGGGATGCATCCCTTTTGACAGAAGCAACCAAATATGATTTCGTCTTTGCTAATATCAATAAGAATATCCTGCTGCGTGATATCCCAAATTATTCACATGTGCTGAAATCGGCCGGAACTATTTATTTCAGCGGTTTTTATGAAGCAGACCTTAACCAGATCAAAAACAAAGCATCAGAAAATGCGCTGCACTATGTAAGGCATATTGTCAGAAACAATTGGGTGGCAACCATCTTCCAAAAAGAATAATCTCAAATAGTTACCAATTCTAAAAGGAATTCTGAAGGCCTTCAATTAAATTTTTACATTTGAATTATGGAATGGATTATTTTATTGGGAGGCATGTTGCTGGCCTATTTATTAGGCTCCATACCCACTTCGGTCCTGGTTGGAAAAACATTTTATCACATTGATATTCGAAATGAAGGTTCGGGCAATGCCGGAGCTACCAATACAATCAGGGTTTTGGGGGTTAAAGCGGGTATTCCCGTTATTATTGTGGATGTGGTGAAAGGCTATGTGGCCGTTTTCTTAATTCATTTTTTTGCGCCTTCGGTATGGGCAGCTTCACAGCTGACTTATGCCCAGATTATCGCCGGTTTTGTTGCTGTTTTAGGACATGTTTATCCGGTTTTTGCAGGCTTTCGTGGAGGTAAAGGTTGCCACATTGCTTGGGATGGCTATCGCCGTCTACCCATCTGTAATCTGGATTCCTGTTGTCATTTTTATTGTTGTGTTATTGTCCTCAGGTTATGTTTCCCTTGGTTCCATACTGGCGGGTTTGTCGTTTCCGATTACTGACATATTTGTTTATCACGATCATCATCCCGGAAAGGTTGCTCTGGCTGTAGTTGCCGCTTTATTTCTTATTTATACCCATAGGGAAAACATCGGGCGTCTAAGAAAAGGAACCGAGAACCGTTTCCATTTCAGGAAAAAATCAGTAGGAACAAAATTTTAACCAACCGGACATTAGTTCAAGAAATATTAGTCTCATAAACAAAAGATGGACTCTCTTTCAGAGAGTCCATCTTCATATAAAAACCCAATAAAAAAACTAATTCCCTAATAATTCGAGCATTTTGTTTCCAATTTCTGCTGGAGAATCCACTACATGAACGCCACATTCGCGTAAAATAGCTTTTTTTGCTTCTGCCGTATCGGCTTTCCCACCAATGATGGCGCCTGCATGTCCCATGGTACGTCCTTTTGGAGCAGTTGCCCCGGCGATAAAACTTACCACAGGTTTAGTTCCAAATTTCTGGATATAATATGCAGCGTCGGCTTCCATACTTCCTCCAATTTCACCAATCATCACAATGCCTTCAGTCTCCGGATCATTCATGAACAACTCAACGGCTTGTTGTGTGGTTGTTCCGATGATCGGATCGCCGCCAATTCCAATGGCTGTGGTTTGTCCCAAACCTACTTTAGTTAACTGATCAACGGCTTCATAAGTCAAGGTTCCTGAGCGGGAAACAATACCAACTTTTCCTTTGGAGTGAATAAACCCAGGCATGATACCAACTTTTGCTTCTCCGGGAGTTATAACGCCAGGACAATTGGGGCCAATCAACCGGGAATTTTTATTTGAAAGATACTCTTTTACTTTCACCATGTCTTCTGTAGGAATACCTTCTGTAATACAAATAATGACTTTAATACCAGCTTCGGCAGCTTCCATAATGGCATCAGCAGCAAATGCAGGAGGCACAAATATAACTGAAACATCAGCTTTTACCTGATCTACTGCATCTTTTACAGTATTAAAAACAGGTTTCTCAAGATGAGTTTGTCCCCCTTTTCCCGGTGTTACTCCACCAACGACATTTGTACCATACTCAATCATCTGAGAGGCATGAAAAGTTCCTTCGCTTCCGGTAAATCCCTGAACGATAACTTTTGAATCTTTATTTACTAAAACACTCATTGAATAAAATTTTATTTGATCTATAGAAAGAAGTGCCAAAGGTAAAAGGTTTTTTGTAAAGAATTGATAATTCTTGAGTATTTTTGTTATTTATTAATCATTTTAAATTAACCTATGTCCCACTATCATTCAAGTACTTACAACACTGGCACCATCTGTGCACCCTCAACGCCACCAGGCATGGGCGCTATTGCAATTATCAGACTATCAGGCCCAAATAGCCTTTCGATATTATTAGGAATTTTTAAGGATTCAAGCCGAAAGCTTTCCTCAAAAAATGTCAAAAACAGATATCAATATTTTGGTCAGATCTACGACAATGACAACTTGTTAGATGAAGTGCTGGTTACTTATTTTAAAGCGCCGCATTCCTATACCGGTGAAGATGTAGTAGAGATTTCCTGCCACGGTTCTGAATTTATCCAGTCGGAAATGATACGGCTGCTGATTGAAAAAGGGGCCAGAATGGCCAAACCCGGTGAATTTACCCTGCGTGCATTTCTCAATGGAAGGATGGACCTTTCACAGGCAGAAGCAGTTGCAGACCTGATTGCTTCAGAATCTATCAGTGCTCACAAAATGGCGATTCAGCAAATGCGGGGAGGATTCTCTCGAAAGATAACAGATCTGAGGAAAAAAATGGTGGATTTTGCATCGCTCATTGAGTTGGAACTGGATTTCAGCGAAGAAGATGTCGAGTTCGCTGACAGAAGCCGGTTTTTGGAATTAGTTCATGAGATAAAAGATGAACTCCAACGGCTGAAAAGCTCTTTCAGGATGGGCAATGTGCTGAAAAAAGGAATCCCGGTAGCCATTGTAGGAAAACCAAATACAGGAAAATCTACTTTACTGAACGCTTTGCTGAATGAAGAAAAAGCTATTGTTTCCGAAATTCCCGGTACCACACGCGACGCCATCGAAGATACCATTGCCCTTGAAGGATACACGTTCCGTTTTATAGATACTGCAGGCCTTCGGCTTTCTGACGATAAAATCGAAAGTAAAGGGATTGAAATCACTTACGATAAAATTAATCGTGCATCGGTAATTTTATATGTTTGCGATATTAGTGAAGAAGACAAACAAGGCATTGAAGAAATTTTAGAAGAATTCAAGACTTATATCAGTGACGAAACGAGACATTTCATTTTGGTCGCCAATAAGATTGATAAGCTTGCTGAGATTCCGGCACACTTTAAGGAATTTCTGGAGCTTGAAACTGTGTTTGTTTCAGCCAAAAGGAAAGAAAATATTCATCTTTTGGCCGAAACCCTGGTGAACCATGTAAAAAATGACAGCCTCAGCGATGAAATATTGGTAAATAACTCACGTCATTTTGAAGCGGTTTCCAAAGCACTTGAAAGCATTGATAGTATCGAAGCCGGATTCCATAAAAACATTCCTACCGACCTTATCGCCATCGACATCCGGCAGGCACTTTATTATCTGGGCTCAATCACTGGTGAAGTGACTACGGATGAAATACTTGGGAACATTTTTGGCAAATTTTGTATTGGAAAGTAACCACCACAAAACAACGAAACCAAAATCCGAACCTTTGGCTATTAAAAATGAAGTTGGTAAAAAATGTAACGCTTTAAGAAATACTTTTTTTTCGCACCCCCAACAAAGTCAAAAGATGAAGAATTAAAAATAAAAAGAGTGAAATCTCTCACATCTATAGGAAATTTCACACTTAAACCCTCTAAAAAGCTCCTTAAGGAATTACAAATCTAAATCTCAATTAATTTAGTATTCCACCACTAACATATCCCAATACTTCAGGCTGGGCAGCGTAAATGAAATACTGCCTCCTGTTTGAGTGAAGTCTAGCGTCTGCGGTGTGCCATCCTCATAATCCGGAGAGGCAACCCACACTTTTTTCACAGCTTTTGATGTTTGAAGTGACAGTTTTACATTGGTGAACGTGTTGGGCGCTGCTTGAGTTCCATTGGTATCGCGCCATGCCAGGCTGTTGGCACTGGCGAAATTCAGCAGGTGGATCACCTGTGTGTTTCCCAGGTCACAGCCGGTAACGGCAACGCTGCCCATTTGCGGGGGCCATTGATTAATAGATATTTTCCCGTCCGTGCTTGTAAGGGATGGATCATTAAACGTTCCTCCGTCGCGCAGCAGGTTTTCGTAGGCTACCAGAAAATCATAATAGCGCACCATGGCATCACGCAGGTCGCCTTTCATTTTGAGGTTGTCATTCGGAAAGTATTCCTTGCCCAGCATGTGCTCTCCAAGTTCCAGATGATCACCGCCAAAGGCAAATATCACCGCATCGGTCATGATGACACCGGGCGTGTTGAAATATCCCGGATTATTGGCCAGGTTATAGTCCATGTAAGCTGTCAGCACAGTTTTTTTGGCATTGTTACTGTAGCTGTCATTATTCTCAATAATGGTGGCAAGGTCCTTATAACCGTCGTTGGGTCCCCACACTTCGGTGTATAGAAAATCCACAGGTGAAGCGGCAATATTCTGCTGTCCGAACTGATTGACAGCATTCATTACCAGGTCTTTGTCGGGGCTGTAGGTTTTCATGGCCTTGATAAAGCTTTCGAAACTGGAAGATAAATTTACCTGTTGTCCGGAATAATTATAAACCGTGCCCTGATCTCCCAATTGGTCAATGTGATAACCGTCAAAATCAAAGACTTTATACATGTCATTGGTCTTCCCGGCAATATATTGTTGCCAGACAGGATTGGAAGGATCCAGTACCCAGATGTAGCTTTTGAACATCCCAGGATCCAGCTTAAAGACTTTTTTGTTGACATGATTCTTGTCGGTATAGAGATACCACTGATCAGAAACGCCATCTGTCTGGGCATCACTTAAGGCACCGTAGGCCAGATTATAGGACATGGCTTTCATATTGCAGGCGTGAGCTGCAGCAATGTACCCTTTCACCGTCGTCAGATAAACATTCCGGTTGGCAATTTCCTGCCAGACACTGTCGGGATGATCAGTAGTTCCTGCAAGCGGTTGTTGATGTTCATATTCCCAATCGTAAAACTGAAGGCCGTTGATATGGTACCGGTTTAAGTTGTTGATAACGAAATCAATGGCATCTGTTGACATTTTAGGGTACGACGACAGAAATCCGTAACGCGGAAAACGGGACCAGTTCGAAGAGACATCTACCCCGATGCTGCCATAAATCACTTTCTTTCCATTCACCACATCATAAATATCTACCATGTAGCCTGTAAAATCAGTGGATGGCGCCTGCCATTGCCAGCTTGTGCCACTTATCGCATTCTCAGCAATGACTTCCGAAAGATGACGGTATCTGACTTTAGCTGTGGCGGGAAGTGCTTTGTCAATTTTAAAAGTCACAGTGCTTCCTGGCAGATAGCTGGCCTTATCCGTACTTATTTTTACGCTGGTAACCGTGGTGGGCAGGGGCGCAGGGGCATTGTTATTTCCTTTGCTACACGAGGAGGTCAGAAATAAAAATGTAAAGAGGAGCAATATAAACGCAAAACGTTTCATAGATATTTTTTTTAGTAAGAAAAGTAACTAAAGAGGATTGTCTCAAAGGTACGAGTTCAGACCTGCCTGTCATGCCTGTGGCAGATAAACCGGCAGGCGATTGTAAGACGGTTTTAAACATCTTCTGACTTCTGGCTCCTTGAGACAATCCTCTTTACACTCTTCTTACACGTTATTGTTTTTTGACACTTAATTTCAATGTTTCAATGTTGGCAGTAATAACATAATTTCCCGGATCAGTGATGGTCCACTTATTATCGTCTGGTGCACCACCCACATGACGGTACATGGTAGTGTCGTTTACCATCATGTACATATCCTGGCCCCAGTCGGTATCACGGTTTACAGGGAATTTGAATTGCCCTGCCACCATGGGACCGGTATAGGTGAAGATACAGCCATTGGTGGGATCTTCGGTCAATGCGATGGCCTTATCAATACTCCAGCCAATCGGGGTAGCATCACCAACGATATACAGTTCCGTCCGGTCGATTTTGATGGTATTATCCATCAAATTCAGTGTCAACGTGTAATATCCCTTTTTATCAATGGTCCATTTATTATCATCGGAGGCACCTCCGTGGTGCAAATACATGGTAGAGTCACTAGCCATCATGTACATATCCTGACCCCAATCGGTGTTGCGGTTTACAGGGAATTTGAAATTTCCGGCATTTAGTACACCCTGGTAAGTGAAAATAAACGGGTTCGCGCTATCCTGTACCAAAGGTGTTGCGTTGGCAATATCCCATCCGTTGGGTGACGCATCACCTACGATAAAGAGAGAATCGTAAGCAGGAAGGCCCACTTTATTAATTTTCGCGGAAAGATCCAGCAAACTCACCACGACACTGTAAACACCCGATGTTTTGATGGTAAACTGATTGTCAACCTGCGTACTGTCTGTGCGGTAAACAAGCTTTGTGGAATCTGCACCCTGAATATAAGCGGGAAGCATCTTTCCTGAAGTGGTAATAAATTCAAAGTTTCCCGGATTGAAAAAACCTCTGTAAGCAAAAGTTGTCGGGTCGGTTTTTGTGGGAAACATTGGGATAGCTTTAGTAGCATCCCAGCCGTTTGATGTAGCATCACCAATCAGGTACAAAGTTTTGCTTACCGGTTGAAAAGGCGTCGCATTAATGTTTACCGGATCAGAAACGTCATTTACTCTTGTGTCGGAATAAACGGTATCCACAACCCGGGCTTCAAGCTGAGCAACAGCTCCTGCCTGGATTTTCCAGTGGTTGAGTAATAAATCATTTAATTCAGAAACCGTAAAACTTTTCGAGTACACACCTTTTCCCATGTTATACTGCAGGGCAGAAGCATAATTATTTCCTTTCTTATCTATTTGCAGTACATAAGAAATGGAAGATCCGGTACCGTGATTGGTTCCGGTTGTCCAGTTCAATGTCAGTGTGGTTGCATTGGCATTGTCTGATTTCTGAACCAATACAACATTGTCCGAAGATGCGGAAATAGCCAACGGGCCTGCCGGAGTGGAAGGTACAAGCAGTTTATCCGGTTGGCATGATGCAATCATCGTCACAGCAATGAGCAATGAAATAATGCGAAAACCGGATACAAAATTCAAAGGCAAATGTTTGGAGCAATTGCGGATTATATTCTGTTTTTTCATTTTTTTAAATGTTTTAGATGATGATTTATCAATAACCAGGGTTTTGAGCCAGATTCGGATTTGCGTCGATGTCAACCTGAGGGATCGGCATCACCAGGTATTTGCTGCTCATGTTCAATCTTCCGATAGAATGCAGAAAATTAATACCGTATTGACCATTGTCCACCCTGATCAAATCAAACCAGCGCTGGCCTTCGAAAGCCAGTTCCATACGGCGTTCATGCAGGATCTTTTTCTTCATATCGCTTTGTGAAAGTCCGTGAACAGCTGGTAAACCTGCACGGGCGCGAACCTCGTTCAAGGGCTCTTCTGCATCAGTTGTCTGACTCATTTCATTAAGCGCTTCAGACTTCATTAAAAGAACATCTGCGTAACGCAAAACCGGGAAGTCTTCAGGGCTGTCGTCGTATGACGAAGCAACTGAGGGGGGTTGCAGAAATTTACGAACGCTGTATCCTGTAGTGGACCAGGTACTGTCATAATCCATCCCGTTGAATTGAGGACAACCGTTGTAGAGTATTGTAACAGCTTTACGTTTGTCGCCGGGTTCGTAAGAATCTACAAACTCCTTGGTAGGCTGGTTCCATCCCCAGCCACCGCCGGCAACCATATTGGAACCGCGCGGTCCCATGAAGATGCTTGTCCATGATGCCTGGTTTTGATTTGACCAGAAACTGTAGGCTGTACTTCCTGTGTACTGAATTTCAAAAAGGGACTCTTTGGAGTTTTTAGTAGCCGGATTGAAATTATCGGCATAATTTGCATCCAGTGCATAACCCAATGCTTTTACCGAGTCGCTGAGTGTTACCACGCGCTGCCAGTTTCCAAGTGTCAGCATCACTTTGGCAAGCATCCCTTCAGCAGCACCTTTTGATGCGCGCCCAACATCAGAACCTGTGTAGGACGATTTTGTCGGAAGCAACTTGATGGCCTGGGAGAAATCAGAAATAATCTGATCGTAAACTGCTGCTGCAGTAACACGCGATGGACGAAGGTCATCACCCGGGTTAACAGGTTTTAAAACCAACGGCACTCCACCGAAATAACGCACGAGGATGAAATAATATAAACCACGGAGAAAATGAGCTTCTCCTAAAATGCGGTTCTTGGTAGCTTGGTCGAAATCTATAGCAGGAACCTTTGCCAATACCAGATTACAACGCAGAATTCCCGGCCACGGGCCACGCCATAAGTCGAGAACACCGGCGTTATCAGGTGCAGTAATGAAATTGGCTTCTGCCTGTGTTTCAATTCCGTCAGTTCCACCACCTGCACCTACTACACTGTTGCCTGCAAAAATATCAGAAGTCCACATACGCATGTTGTAAAGTTTAGGCCATTGTAAAGGCTGGTAGGCACCGTTGATGGCATTAATTGCATCGGTTTTTGTTTTATAAAAATTGGCAGTATTAATAGAGTCTTCCGGTGCTTTGGTCAGGAAATCCTTTTGGCAGCCTGTTACTGCAACAGCCAAAATAAAGATGGATAAATAAAATATCTTTTTCATAGTAAATTCGTATTTAATAAATTAAAGACCAAGATTAATTCCCACACTTATGGTGCGGTAAACCGGGTAAACGCTGTTGTCTATCCCTGTTGCTCCCACTTCAGGATCAAAACCTGAATATTTTGTGAACGTGTATAGGTTTTCAGCCGAAACATAAACGCGGGCTGATGACAGCCATAAAGACTTTAAGACCTTTTGCGGGATAGTATAGCTAAATGTTACGTTCTTTATTCTCAGATAAGAACCGTTTTCGATATATCTGTTGGATGGACGTGAATTGTTGTTCGGATCATTGTAAACGGCACGGGGCATTGAATTGCTTGTTCCAAGACCTGTCCAGCGGCCTAAAACAGCCGTTGTCTGGTTAAAGGATGTGTACATACATTCGTCGTATAACCGATTTGCATTCAGGATTTTATTTCCTGCCACTCCCTGAAGGAAAACGCTTAAGCCAAATCCTTTATATGAAAAATTATTATTCAGTGAGAAAATGAAAGTTGGGTTCGGGCTTCCCAGATAGGTACGGTCCTTGTCATTGATGACCCCGTCGTTGTTAAGATCTTTGTACCGGATATCTCCCGGAGATGTACGGTTATAGGGGTCATTGCCCGGCGTTTGTAAGGCATGATTGTTGACATCAGCCTGGGTTTGAAAGAGACCGTCAGTTACGTATCCATAAAACTCATTAATGGGTATTCCTGCCTGGATCAATGCCAGATAGTAATTAAGGCCAATGCTTCCGGTTGGCATCGGAACCGTATCGTTGATGCTGACCACTTTGTTTTTGTTGTAGGAAATATTGAAAGAGGAAGTCCATTTGAATTTACCGGTCATGTTGTTAGTCGTGATCGACAGTTCCACTCCTTTATTTTGCATTTTCCCGGCATTGATGGATGGAACGGTCACATCTGAATAACCCGTTGTAATGGGCACGGCCATAGGAACCAGCATTTTGTCGGTGTTTTTAATATACCCGTCAATGGTCAGGTTGATCCTGCCATTAAAAAGGGAAGCATCAATACCGATATCTGCCTGCTTCTGTTCTTCCCACTGCACATTGGGATTCGGCATAACGTCAGGAACAACTGCCGATACCAGCGTATTATTGAAATTGTATGCATAAGTCTGCAGGGCTGTGGCAAATGAATAATTACCAATGTTCTGATTACCAGTAATACCGAAGCCTGCACGTAACTTAAGATCGTTGACAAAACTTACGTTCTTAAAGAAATCTTCCTTTGAGATACGCCATGCTGCCGATACTGAAGGGAACAAACCCCACTTATTTCCGCTACCAAAGCGGGAAGATCCGTCACGACGTAAAGTAGCTGTAACAAGGTACTTGTCCGCATAATTATAATTTATTCGTCCCATGTAAGATAACAATGACCAACTGCTTGCATCGCCTCCTACGGTCGGGTTACTGGTACCATTGGTCATTTGCTGTGTAAGATCACTTGGAAAACCCTGAACAGAACCACTTAGAAAATGATAGTTATTTTCTTGGGCACTTGTTCCAATCATCGCTGTAACGTGATGTTTTCCAAATTCTTTAGTATAGGTAAGAGTATTATCCCAGTTCCAGGTAATACTCCTGTTGTACTGTTCGGCAAGATAGGAATTGGGATTTGAGCTGGTGCCCCACTGATATTTGGGTGCCCAACTCCGTGTACTCCAAAAATTAGCCTGTAGGCCCACCGTGGACTTCAGTTTTAAACCGGAGATAATATCCAGCTCGCCATAAATCGACCCGATAATATTGTAACCGTCTGTAGAGTTGTCCACTGTCTTTGCCATACCGACCGGGTTCACAATATTGCCGTACCAGATCGATTGCCCGCCGGGACCCGAATAGGTTCCGTCATTTGCATAAATAGGCCGTGTAGGCAAAGCCAAAATGGCGTTTTGAATATTATAATCTCCGCTGGTATTACGATTGTAGCTCAAAGTAATCGCATTGCCGAATTTCAGATTCTTTCTAACCTGGGTATTCGAGTTTAACTGAAGGGTGAGCTTTTTGTAGCCGGTATTGATAACAATACCTTTCTGGTCGATGTAATTCACCGATACGTAATAATCTGACTTCTTGCTTCCGCCGGAATAGGAAAGGGATAAATTATGCTCGGGGGCAACTCTGAACATGGCGCCCAGCCAGTCGGTTCCTTTTCTAAAAGATGCCGGATTGGCGTAAGCCGGATTTTGTGCCATGCCGGCATTGGCCATCATTTCGTTGTCCAGTTTTGCAAACTGTTCCCCGTTAAGCATGGGAATCATTTTAGCAGCCGACTGCAATCCGAAATAGTAATTCACATCAATACTTGGCTTCCCGGCTTCCCCATGTTTTGTGGTTACGATGATAACGCCGTTGGCGCCTCTTGAACCGTAAATAGCGGTAGCGGAAGCGTCTTTAAGAATCTGGATGGACTGAATATCATTGACGTTCAGTTCTCCGAGACCGCTGGAAACGGGAACGCCGTTGATGACAAACAAAGGTGATGCATCATTAACGGTTCCGACACCGCGGATAAGAAAGGTAGGATCATTACCAGGTACGCCGGAAGAAATAATCTGAACGCCGGCAGCTTTGCCTTCCAAAGCATCTCCTACTGTAGCAACCGGAATGGATGTCAGGTCTTTGGGTTTAACCACGGAAATGGCGCCTGTCAGGTCTTTTCTGTGCTGGCTGCCGTAACCCACGACAACCACTTCATCGAGTGCCTTTATGCTTTCAGTCAAGACAATCCTGATGGGTTTGGAATCGGTTACCTTCACTTCACGGGAAGCAAAACCCACATACGATATTTCCAGTACTGGATTGCTTACACCTGCAGATAAAGAAAAATTTCCGTTCATATCTGTTGTTATGCCTAAAGTGGTTCCTTTTACAGTAATAGAAACACCGATAAGAGGCGCTCCCTTAATATCAACAACAGTACCTTTGACTGGTTTGTTTTGTTGTTGAGCAACCACGTTTGATGTGATAAGTACACTGCATAATATTAATATGCCGTATAGCCTTTTTTTTAAATATCCCATTGTGATTAAGTTTTAATGTGTTACATGTTATTTGTTTCCTATATCGATTGCATAAAAAATGAAAAAAGAATCTGCTCTTTCCGACCTAAGGTGGGGAGTTTGCACAGAACATGGATTTTCCCGAAGGGATGAAAGGTTGTCTAAACATGGTGAGATGTAAAATTTAATTCATAAGATGTAATTTTCGTTCAACTTTTTTCCGGGCTTTGCCATTTTAAAACCTGCTTGAATATTTTGCCAGATTTTTCCACTGAGATAGATTAAAAGACAAAAAGCCTTTCGTGAAATCAACCATGGTTTATAATGCCCAGTGCATTTTGAATTTTTTCAAAAGTAAGCCGGAAAATTTAGAAATTATTTTGCGGTAGTAAAAATGTAGTTATTGTAAAGATGATTTATTTTTACTTTTTTAATAATCAAGATATTAAGGATATGCTTAAATGAAAAAAAGTAGTGGATATGGAAACGATTTCGGGAGAAAATGTGAAATATTAACAGGAAAATTAAAGTCACGGGAAAAGATGGCTTTAAGGATATTTTGGAACAGGATAAACATCGAAAGGAATGAAAAATGAAAGGCTTTTCTTCCGGATTCCTTGTTTCCTATCTGTTGTGTCTTCTCGTGAAGACGATGAGATTAACAAGATAGTTTTTGATTAATTAACCATAAAGTTCTTGAAAAACCAGACGTCATAGCGATGAATTCCGAAGACTTTCGGGAAGAAGAAGCTATCTCATTGATTTATCATGACTTACTTAATTATGCGATTGCTTCGCCGCTAAGGCGTCTCGCAATGACGGGCCTGGTAGATAGATGATTTAAGGTTAATTACGATAATCCCAATAAAATCAGACATCATGGTGATAATCTGGTCCTTGGCATGAGAGTCTTGA
>VAPK010602110.1_pt1 | contig 16592 bp, 13 predicted proteins | sample 3395031 | NCBI WGS metagenome assembly VAPK01 (sample SAMN08290443, study PRJNA428436) | hydrothermal vent metagenome | isolation source: Deep-sea hydrothermal vent chimney 1 | place: Pacific Ocean: Juan De Fuca Ridge
AACTCAAACATGTTTTTTAGTATTGAGTAGTTGGTAATCAGCTGGTTTTTGTTCTATAAACCGATTACTATTTATATCATTAAATCACACAGGTCTTTTAGTGCTTCAACTACCTCGGTATCATCTGACAAAGGCTCTACTACGGCAACTCGTACCGATAACCGTTTAGGCAAACCGCTACGAATCAATTTTGAGGCATCTACCAACAAACGTGTTGATACTGTTTCGGTCAAGCCCAATTCGGTAAGGTTTCTGATTTTAACGGCAATATTCACCAATTTTTTTGCCGTAGCCGCATCTATTTCAGTCTCAGAAACCAAAATCTCTGTTTCGATCTTAGCTTCGGGGTAATCAAATGACATTGCTACAAATCGTTGTCTTGTTGATGGTTTCAATTCTTTAAACCCACGTTGATACCCAGGGTTGAAAGATGCGACCAGCATAAAATCTTCATGGGCTTTTACCGTTTCGCCCAATTTATCGATGAACAATTCGCGCCTGTGATCAGTGAGCGAGTGAATGGCCACAATTACATCAGGTCTTGCTTCGGCAATTTCATCTAAATAAATAATTGCCCCTTCTTTGACCGCCACGGTCAAAGGACCATCTAACCAAACGGTCTCTGCCCCTTTTATAATATAACGACCTATTAAATCGGTGGAAGAGGTTTCTTCATGACAGGAAATGGTAATCAATTTTTTACCTAATTTATGGGTCATATACTCTATAAACCTAGATTTTCCCGTACCTGTGGGCCCTTTTAATAAAAAGGGCAATTTACTTTTATAGGCATGTTCGAATACGTCAACTTCTTTGCCTATAGCGTGATAATAGGGTGCTTGAACCATTGGAGTAAGTTTCAAGTTTTTGGTAGTTCAAAGATAGTTAAATCAACCATTTTTAACATTAATATTATTCATAATACCGCTAGCTAAGAACTAATAAAAAAATTCTTGAAACCGATTATTACCAAGACAAGCCATAGGGGTATTCTTTTCAATTAAAACAATGTCATTCGACGGTATAAGAGAACAATTTTGGTTTGAACGTAAACATTGCCCATCCCCAACTATTATTTTCATCTTTATCACCACCTTTCAGTACCTCCATGCTATCAGTAGCGAACATTTTTGAATATCCGGCACTCAATACAATATTATCTGACAATTTATATCCTATTGTAAGGTCGATCTCAGTTCCTAAACCACTATCCATTTTATTGGTGCCATCATATACATCAGCTGCGGCAGAGAAGAAATGGGGTATTAATTTTGCCGAAAATTTATTTTTCTTATAGGCAATGGTAGCATTGATGTCAGTTAAGCCAACAGAACCGCCATGGTTTCCTACATAGAAATAGTCCATCCACCCATTAAATTTATGGTTGGTTCCAAACAAGGGGGCGAATGATTTAACATCGGTATCGGTATCGTTCATATCCTTACCGGATAAATATTCCATTCCAGCTCCTATAGAAATGTTATCACTTACTTTATAGCCAATATTTCCTGTAAAATAGGAAGTCCCAACAGTGGCATCAAGTTTTTTTCCGGCTTGAAAATAAGTAGCGGCATTTGCACTGAACTTACCTGATTTATAGGTCACTCTAGGGCCAATGGTCTGCATATAATCAATAGTTTGCCCTTCATTTGAAAGCCCCACATTTTCTAAATACTCGATTCCTGTATTTAACAATAAGAAACTAAGCCCGAATTTGTCGAACTCACCATGGTACCATGCATATTGAAATGCTTTATACCCCGCCGCATTACTATATAGTGCATCAATTCCACCTTGCCCATCTGCGTTTAGAGCCAAACCAACATCTAACTTGTTATTTGCATTGGGGGTGTATTTAAAGATAAAGGCATCGTGGCTTCTTGCTTGTTGTGCCCAACCTACGCTACCAAATATTCTATGGTCATCATAAACAATTTCTTGACGACCCAATTTTAAAGAAATTTTATCTGACAATAGGGCTTCTGCCCAAGCTTCATGCAGTGCAGTTGCATTATCATCACTTGATAATGTACCAACATCGCCCCAAACCCGTACGTTTTGAAGTGATACGCCCAATCTGATTTTTTCATGCTTAAAATTAAAGTTCAAGCGTGTACGCTGTGAAACGAAATTTGAACCATCGGCATCTGTAGGCAATAATGTTTTATACCCATGCTTATTTTCGTATCGCGGCCGAACCTCTGCCGACATGTCAAATTGTTGTGCTGTCAAATTAGTTACTACCAAGGTAACTAGAACTGTTACGTAGATTAACTTTTTCATCTGCCTATATTTATGGTTTATAATTGTTGTTGTTCCAATTGAATTGCTTTTGGAAATAAAATATTATTCTCTAGATGTATATGCTGGTGCAAGTCTTGTTCAAACTCGTCTAATTTTGCATATAATGCCTTAAAAGTATTGCATGCCCCTTCTGGCGGGGTATAGTTATCACTAAGCTCAGCAATAGTTTTAAAAACACCACCTACATTCTCATGCTCGCTTTCCATCATTTGTATAGGGTTATTCACAGTTCCGAAATGTGGTGGGGCCAGTGTGGTATTTTCTTTCTTAGCCCTCTCCAATTGTTTTATATATGGAAAAAGAATGAGCTCTTCTTTATTGGTGTGTGCTGTAAGTTCATTGGCAACTTTAGTAAATAAATCATTTATTTCTACAACCTCTGTATAGTGATGCCCATGTACTTTAGCAACTTTATTTGCATATTGTATTAGTAAAGGAATATTTTCTTCTATATAGATGTGATGAATGTTTACAATATGATCTATTAAGAAGGATAAATCCCAATTATCATAATCATATGCTTTAGAAACGACTGTATCAATTACTTTTAAATCCTTTTCTAACTGAGTATAATCAACATTGTTTTTTGCACAAGCTTTTTTAATAGAGATACCGCCTCCACAACAAAAATCTATTCCATGTTTCTTAAAAACATGTGCTGTTTTTATATTTTCTGTTACAACTTCTGCTACTGTTCTTTGTTTTGTGATTTTCATTTTCTCTGGACTTTTTATTATAAATTGAATGTCGTTCTCAAAAAGAACGACCTTCCCCACAATTGCTGATCTCTTGCGTGTGCTTGTCCTGCCTCGTTTAAGGTTTCGATATCTTCTACGTCAAATAAATTTTTTACCCCTACGGCCACTTTCAAATGATTATCGACAAATATTCTTGAAACTGTCGCATTGAGATTGTCATAACTTTTACGAGATATTCTGCTTAGATTATTTGTGTCTTGATTTACCAGAAAACCTTCTCTTTTTCCTGAGAATTTATAAAATACATCAAAGGTCATTTGTGCTTTCTCGAATGTATAACTTAGGTTCGTTGAAATTTCAGGGGTGAACAAAAACGCTTCGGTGTCATGATCTTCATTGAATTTATTATACCTACCCAATACTGAAAACCCAGTTTTCCACACTAACGATCCTGTAGGTTTGTACAGGATGTCTAAAGCCCCACCAACAGATTTAAATTTATCGATATTGATATACTGCCTTTCATTGTCCACAGATTCACTTAGTGCAATTAAATTGGAAATGTCATTATAGAAAAAAGAGGGCTCGATAGCGATGTAACCAGAATTATTTTCAAGTGCTTTGCGAAAGTTGTAACTCAGATTCAAACTGTGCGATTTCTCCACTTCTAAATTTTCATTTCCCTTTATAACAAAAGTGACAGGACCGGAACTTATATGAAAATCCAGGTATATTTCTTTTATAGACGGTGCCCTAAAGCCCCGCCCGTACGAAAAGCGTATTCTGTGTTCATCTCCCAGTTTGAACAAGCTATTAAATGCAGGTGAGAACAGCGATCCATAATTACTGTTCCAAGTATATCTAGCTGCGGGTTGAACTTCAAAATTTTCGGTTATTCCAAAATTGACACTTCCGTAGAGTGCGGCCGTAAATATTCTTTGTTTGCCCTCAAGAATTCGAATACCTTCTGTTGATTCATTAACTAAATCTGTTCCTACTGCATAGTTGAACACATCTGATCGATTGCTTTTACCCAATTGCACCTTTAATCCTGCATGATTGAATTTTACTTTATTATCCTCTTTTACATCTGTTTCCGACGGGGTGCTTTCAAAGGTGGCGGGGTCTACGATAAAGGTGTCATGATATCTTTGATAGTCTAAGTAGGAAACCGAAGCGTCTATGAATTTATTATTGAAAACATTACCTTTTAGATGTAACGTATTATCAATTCTTCTTGTGTGGTATTCTTTATCTTGTATGTTACCACGTCTATCTGGCTCTCCGATGGAAAATAATTTTTCTTTTGAAAAGCGATTATTATACACCAACCTTAGGTCTCCCATAGTTTTCGCGTACATAAAATTCGAAAAATATTGACTTCTCTCTTCCCAATTTAAGTTTCTAGGGGCATCATTGGTACTCAACCCGTCAAAATGATAATATCCGACATTGATCCTTAATAGATTTTTTCCGAAGCTGTACCCTAGATCTCCATTGTAGTTTACTGCATCAATATCTTCATAGTATGCAGAAATGACGCCCTCAATCGTTTTTTTTTGGGTTTTCTTGGTTATCAAGTTTATGATTCCTCCTGAAGCGTCTGTCCCATAAAAAACAGATACAGGACCTTCTATAATCTCTACTCTCTCTATGTTTGAGAGATTGATCTGATTTAAGTCAATAATGCCATTTAAGCGTCCTACCAATGGAATTCCGTCAATAAGAATTTTTACGTTTTCTTTTGATATTCCCTGTATTTCTATGCTTGTCCCAAAAACCGAGTTCTGCGATAAGTTTATGAGCCCCTCTTGTTGCAAGAGTTCTCTCAAATTATTGGCCGCTTTATTCTGTATTGCTTTTGAAGATATTGTGTTTACTTTATATACCGCATTCTTTTCAGGCAATGGCATATATTGAGCTGTTACCACAACCTCGTTCAAACGCTCGGTTTTCGTAGAATCCAACTCTTGCTTTTGGGCGAACAATTGACTGAAACAAAGCAACAGCAACCCTAAGGACAATAATAAATCCTTCATAATCAGCGGTTTTTTAAACTATTCGGCAGTCAGTTGATAATGACTGCCAAATGGTGTTACTTAAATTTCAATAAACATCGTGGGTCGTATTGTAAACGTTGAATTTGCCAGTGGGGTTTTCAACCCAATCTCCTTGAATGACCTTTTTGACTTTCAATGTTTTATCATTGTAAATAACAATAGCACTTTTTTTACCCATAAAGTAAGAGACCCAAACCTCGTCACCAGCTTTGTTATATTCGAAATGTACCGCTCTACCATTAACCCCTTCTGGCGCTTTGAGTGTTTTCTTTAGGTCTAGCGTATTGGTGTCAAAAACATCTACAGAAGAATTTAATTCGGCATTGGGATTCAATGTTCTATCTACCCATAAATGTTTGGATTTTGGATGGGATTTTACAAATAGCGCTCCACCTCCATTACCCGATGCTTTTACTTCTTTAACAACGGTCCATTGACCTTCACCTGGGTTGGTTTTTATAAAAGATAGTTTGTTCTCTCCTAAATGGGAAGTTACCCAAAGATCCCCTAAACTATTCTTAATATTCGTTCCACGACCAGGGTGCGGTTTAATACCGGTCTCGATGATTTTAACCAATTTTTTATTTGGCACATCGATTACAACTATTTTATTACTCGCATTTGCCGCAACCAAGAAATAGTGACCTGTCTTATCAAATCCGCCATCATGTAAAAATCTTGCCGTTGGAATTTGGGTCATGCCGGGTTTTATGGGATCTGTATAATCAACGATCCAAACCATACCGGTTTCTTTTACGTTACAGATCCAAACTGGATCGGTATGTGATGCTACGATCGATGCAACACGTGCTTCTTCTATAAACTCTTTATCGCCATCGCAAGCATTGCCTTTTGTTTCTGTAACACTTAAAGGTTCTAGGGTTTGGGCATCTAAAATGGCTATATGGCTTGGGCTATAACCACCAAATACCAAGTATTTATCTTCATACCCCTTGTACTTGGATACCTCAACAGAACGAGCATCAAAACCACCTCTTACCTCAGCAACAATAGATGGTATCTTCGAATACGTATCTATCATTGTAATTCTACCATCCCTCCCCACAGAATAAATATACCTGCCTGAAGCCGATGTTCTTAAAATATGTACTGCGAACCCTGTTTTTAATACCACTAGCTGTTCTTTGGTATCACCATCGATTATCGCGACTTTACCGGCATCTCTCATAATAACGCCAAAATAATTATCGATATTCCTATTATGCTCGGGCTTTGCTGGCCTGTCAGCTACAGGAATAATCAAATTCCAACTTTCTGTGATTTCATTTATTCCGTACGGAGGAATGACAGGAGGGTCAACTTGTAAAAAACGCGTCATTAACTCAATCTCTTCTTCTGTCATTATACCCTTCCATTCTGGCATTCCACCAGCGGTACCGTTTTCGATAAACGTTCTTATACCATCAACGCCCAAATCTTTGGTCGATATAGCTTTACCATCACCATCAGGCAACAAAGAAGGTCCGGTCGCACCTTTACGTGATGAGCCGTGACAGCCTGCACATTTATCAAAATATATTTCACTTCCTCTTTCTATTTCCACTTTCGAGATTTGTATTCCCGCAGTTTCCGCATCCCCTCCTTTTTTAGAATAATCTACTTCTTTCTTTTTATCGGTTTTGCAACTAAATGCCAAAGCGACAAAAAACAGTACTGCTAATTTCAATTTTTTCATTTTATTATAATTTACATTATTTCATTTGATGTTGTTTCCAAAGCTTCATCGGTAGGCCTACCGTGTTTATAAAAGTCGATCATATAAAGAATTATCCCTACGAAGAACAATGTTGCACAGATGATCAATACTATAAAATGGACTTCGATCTCTTTTTGCACTAACATAAAATCCATTTTCATTTTACGCTCTAAATATACTTGTGCGACCCCAGCGACCCCAAAAGCAATGGTCATGCCGACCATTCCTATGTTAGACAACCAGAAGGCCATTCTACCTCTTGCACTATCGTATAGTTTTCTTCCTGTCATATTTGGCAAACTGTAGCTTATAATTGCCAATACAATCATTGCATAAGCTCCCCAGAATGCCAAGTGGCCGTGCATTGCTGTAACCAAGGTTCCGTGCGTGTATAAATTCGTTTGCGGTAATGTATGTGCAAATCCTAATAAACCTGCACCTACAAATGATACAATTGCAGCACCTAACGTCCAATACAAGGCTAATTTATTTGGATGTTTTTTCTCTCCCTTTCTATACATATTCACTGCAAATAATGCCATTGCCAAGAAAGCCAAAGGTTCTAATGCCGAGAAAATTCCACCAACAATCAACCAAATTTTATTTACACCTATATAGTAGTAGTGGTGTCCAGTACCCAATACTCCCGAAAGAAACGTTAAGCCGACGATTACATACAGCCATTTTTCAATCACTTCTCTATCTACACCTGTCAATTTAATCAACAAGAAAGATAATATACCTCCCATAATCAATTCCCAAACACCCTCTACCCATAGGTGAACTACCCACCAGCGAAAGAAAGAATCTGTTACTTGGCTATCAAATGGCAACATGCCCGGTAAATAGAGCAGGGCCGCAAACAAGAGCCCCATTGAAAGTACCAATGCGGTAGTGGTTCTTCGTTTTCCTTTAAATAAGGTGATTAAAATAATTCCTAAAAACAGCAGAACATTAACTACGACCAAATAGTCAAGCCCTCTGGGTATTTCGAGGAATTTTCGACCTTCCCAAATATTAAAGTGAAAGCCTATAATTGCAGCAACACCCACCAATGCCAAACTAATTAATTGTACATACGCCAGTTTTACACTTACCAATTCGCGTTGTGCCTCTTCTGGAATAATATAATATGCCGCTCCCATAAAACCTGAAAGCAACCAGACTACCAGAAGATTAAGGTGAACCGCTTTTGCCGTATTAAATGGGATGATTTCATGCAATCCGTCATAGCCCGCATGGGCAAAGCCCATAATAAAACCATATATAAGTTGTAACCCGAACAACAACATTGAAAGGGCAAAAAACCAATAGGCTACTTTTTGTGATTTGTATTTCATAATGAGTTTGTTTAGGTTAGTTTAACTTGTCTTTTGCCAATGGTGACACAACTCTGTCAAATCCATTTAAATCAATTTCAGAAATCCAATTAAAAAATGCCACAACATCTTCTGCTTCTTGCTCTGTCATTTCGTAGGCGACCATTTTTCTTCCATTGGGTTGCCAAGGTACCGGTGACATTAAAATGCTTTTAATAACTTCTTCGCCATCACCGTCATACCTTATATTTAGCCTGTCGACTACTTTTGTTAATTCAGGGGCATAATAGCCCCCTTCGCCTAAAATTGTGTGGCATCCCATACAATTATTGGCTTCCCAAATCTTTTTCCCCCTTACTGCCGATTCGGTCAGGTTTTCATGGTTTGTTTGGTCATTTTCTTCTGAGAAAGAATAGATGGTAAGCATAATAAAGATTAGAAATGTTACTAATGTTCCCCCTAGAAAAAATGCCCTTGCTTGTTTTTTTGACAACATAATTAATTGGTTTATTGTGGTTAATGATAAAAAGACCTTTTTATCTTTAACAACAAAAATACATTGACAAAATAATCAGAAACATGATTTATATCATATTGTTAAGGGCATGGGCATAGCCCTTGTATAAGTAGCTTGGAAAGATTAGTTTTGAACAATTAGAACAAGTGATAACCCCAACATTTATTGACGTTTACAAAGGTCACTACAAATACTGTTCTACTATTTAGATACATTCTTAATTACCTACGAATTGTGATTCATGCAGCAAAATCTATCATACATTTGTTTTGACTAGAATGTAAAATCCGAATGCAATGATTGCAAAAGACCCCTATGTACCTTGTACGTACATAGGGGTCTTTTATTTTACTATTTTGGCTAGTTGTTTACAACGTCCTGAAATATTCCAATACAGATCTAGCCTCCTCTTCTGTCAACCCTTGATTCGCCATAGGGGCACCGTTAAACTCAACCAACAACGCTTTGGCCAACGAATCCTCTGACACCATACCTTCAGGGTTCAAAATCATGTTCATCACCCATTCAGGAGTACGTCTTTCAAGAATACCATTTGGTGGTGGGCCAATGAATTTTTTGCCGATTCTATGACAGGCCGTACACATTTTTTTATAGATATCCTTACCTGTAGCTGCCATAGCCTCATCAACGTCGGCATCCAATGTCAACGATGTAACGGGGCCAACACCTTTATTTGTCAAATCAATCTGTTCAGATGCTTTGACATTGCTATCAACTTCAGGAGCTGATTTTGATTCTGTAGATTCGGTTTTTTGCCTATCTATGCTAAAACCTTCTTTCTTTTTCTCTTCTTTTCCACCACAGCTCAATATAAGCATGGAAAAAAGCAACGCAAAACTCTTTAATATTATTCTCATTTTTATCTTTGTTTGTTAATGCGCAAATTTACGCACATATCACTAGAGAAAACATGACTTTTGTCATTTTTTTTCATTGACGTAAATTTAACGCAAAACAGTATACCGACAACCAGTAACCAACTCATTTCACACGAACTCTTTATAACATCAATCTAAAACAGTACTTAAAAGAACACCTTTATACAACAAATGGTCTGTAGATCAAGCAATCTAGACCATTTTTCAATGAAGGCTGATACTACAAAAGAATCTTTAATTGTTATTCTAAATCACACTTTGTCAAAAGTCATTAAAAAGCGTACTTTCATAGGGTTAATTTATATTTAAAAAATCAAACCATGAAAAACTCTAGAAGGTCATTTCTCAAAAAAGCGACTATTGGCTCTGCTGCCATAAGTACGGCTCCTTTGGTTCTTGCATCCCCTTACGAGCAAAAATTACTGTTAAATAGAGCATATGAGCCACAAACCTATTCGGCCAATGACCAAATAAACTTAGCTCTGATAGGTTCTGGAATAATAGGTATACACGACACCTCTACCGCCCTAAAAGTAGCAGGCGTGAAATTGGTAGCCGTATGCGACCTCTACAACGGTCGTTTAGACCGGGCCAAAGAACTTTGGGGAGACCAACTTTTTACAACCCGCGACTACCGCGAGATTTTAAGCAGAAAAGATATTGATGCCGTGATTGTGGCTACACCAGACCATTGGCACAAAAAAATCAGCATCGATGCCTTAAAGGCAGGTAAGGCCGTGTATTGTGAAAAACCTATGGTACAGAATTTCGCCGAAGGCCATGATATTATAAAGACCCAAAAACAAACGGGTAAAATATGCCAGATAGGAAGTCAGGGTATGTCTTCGCTCGGCAATGAAAAAGCAAAACAACTGTACGAAGACGGTGCTATTGGTGAAATTGTCATGCTAGACATGTACAACGACCGTTACTCTGCAGATGGGGCTTGGCAATACGCGATTCCGCCAGATGCAAATCCTGACACGATTGATTTCGATACATTTTTAGGAAACGCCCCAAAAGTGCCCTATGAACTGAACCGGTTCTTTAGATGGCGCAATTATAAAGATTATGGAACTGGAGTAGCAGGCGACTTGTTCGTTCACGCTTTTTCTACACTTAATTACATATTAAGTTCATATGGCCCGAACAGAGCCTTGGCTACAGGAGGATTGCGCTATTGGAACGACGGTCGAGATGTACCCGATGTGACCATTACCTTATATGATTACCCAAAAACAGATACCCATGCCGCATTTAACGCAGCTTTTCGGGTCAATTTTATTGCCGGTTCTGGGGGTGGAGGCGGATTTCGTTTGATAGGCACCGAAGGAGCAATGGAAGTTGGGCAAAACTCAGTAAAACTCACACGATCTAAATTGGGCAGGACTCCCAGTGATTACTCAATAATTGCCTTTACCGAGGCAACGCAGAAAAAAATAATGGAGGGTTATGCGGCAAAAAACCAAGAGAGCAGGGCATCTAAACTAGAAACGGGCACAACTACTTGGGAAGCCCCAAAAGACTATAAAGGTGGTCGCTACGATCATTTCTATAATTTCTTTCAAGGTATACGGGGAAAAGGAAATATCGTTCAAGATCCGACCTTTGGCCTACGTGCGGCCGGTGCCGCACTTTTGGCGAACGAAAGCTATTTCAAAAAACAGCCTGTTGACTGGGATCCAAAGGCAATGAAATTGATTTAACAAAACCTCTGTACTATGAAAAATGTATTCTTGTTCTTTTGCCTGATATTGACCATTCCTGTACTTTTTTCACAAGAGCGACAAATAAATGTTATCGTATTCGGAGCACACCCTGATGATTGCGACATTGATACGGGCGGTACCGCCCTGCTGTTCTCAAAGATGGGACACAATGTGAAATTCGTTTCGCTTACAAATGGAGACGCAGGCCATTATGCCATGGGCGGAGGTGAACTTGCAAAAATCAGAATTGCGGAAGCCAAAGAAGCAGGAAAAAGATTTGGGGTCGAATATATCGTTTTAGACAACCATGACGGTGAATTGATGCCCACACTTGAAAATCGTTTAAAAATCATTCGAGAAATCAGAAAGTGGAATGCCGACGTAGTAATTGCACCGAGACCGAACGATTACCACCCCGATCACAGGTATACTGGTATTTTGGTTCAAGATGCTGCCTATATGGTAATCGTACCCAATGTGGCACCAGAAATTCCCCCGCTTCGAAAGAACCCTGTTTTTCTATATTCAGAAGATAATTTTCAAAAACCGAGTCCGTTCGAACCAGATATTGCAGTAATCATCGACGATGTTTTTGAACAGAAAATTTATGCAATGTCGGCTCACGAATCACAATTCTTCGATTGGCTGCCTTGGACTTCGGGAAATTTGGGCAATGTGCCAAAAGACGAGAAGAGCCGACTTGAAATGTTGGCAAACAAGCGTTCTTTCACGCCAGACAAAACTACAAGTGAATGTTTGAAAAAATGGTATGGCGATAAAGCATCCGACGCCGAACATGCCGAAGGCTTTGAGATTTGCGAATACGGGAAACAACCTACAGAGAACGAAATAAAAGAACTGTTCCCCATGCTTAAAAAATAAGATCATTTCTGAACGCAAAGAACCTATTCACTTGGTTTCTAATATATCCCCCTACTATTTCCTATTCAAACTCACTTTCCTTTACGAAGGAGAACAACAGACTAAATCTTAAAGGTCACTACGGGAATTTTGGAATGGTTTGTGATATCTTCACCAATACTGCCCATAAAGAAATGCGCTAAGCCTTTACGTCCGTGGGTGGGAATAGCTATTATATCTGCTCCTATAGTTTCACTGAAGTTCAAAATACCTTTTTCTACACTATAGTCATTATAAATCTCGACTTCTTGACTAGAATTGGCATTAGTTAGAAATTGATTTATTCTATGGTACGCATCCTTAGTGCTCTGAAAATCATCTCCAGGAACATTAACATAGACGAGATCTAACTCCGCAGACAACATAGTTGCGAAATCCTTTGCTTTTTTGAATGCTGGAAGGTTTTCCTCTTTAAAATCAGAAGCAAAAACAAAACGGTCGATCTTGAAATTCTCATGTTCGTTTTTGATGACCAAAACCGGAATATCAGCATTTCTGACCACTTTTTCGGCATTGGAACCTACGAATATTTCTTTCAGGCCATCAGAACCATGCGAACCCATGACAATCAAATCAGCACCATTTTTCTTAGCGACCTCATTGACCTCGTCAAAAACTTTAAAGTGTTTTATAATCGGTGTAATCGAAACATCCTTTAAGTAGGGCTTGTCCAAAAATTTATTAAACCGTTTTTCGGCCAACTTTAAAAGAAAAACCGTTTGCTCTGGGTGAAAACCCTCAGAGGAAGTAATCATGGCCTGGTTCAATTCTAGCATATGAAGTGCTAAAATTTCGGCATCATATCTTTTCGCCAAAGATGCGGCGACTTTTATTGCGTATTCAGACTGCTCTGAAAAATCTATGGGTACGATTATTTTTTTCATCATTTTAATCTTTAGGTTAATTCTAAATCATATGGTCATTGAAAAAAGACGCGTTTCAGGCGCTCTTCTATGCAATAGAACGTCAAAAGCCATACAAATATTACGTATAAAGGGTCGTCCTTTTTCGGTTACCTTGATTTGGTCAGGGTAAATTTCAACCAAGCCGTCTTGTTTCATTTCAAATAGCTTTTCCAAAACTAGATCGAGTTCGGCAAAATATAGTGTCTTTTTATCCCAAGATGTTTCAAAACGACACATTAGATTTAAGATGTGCTTTCTGATAATTTGGTCTTCATTGGTCAAAATATGACCCCTATATATGGGCACAACATCATTCGCCACTAAATGTTGGTATTCTTCCAAACTCTTTACATTCTGGGCAAAGCTGTACCAACTATCACTTATACTAGAAGCCCCCAAACCAATCATCAATTGGGTTTTAGATGCGGTATAGCCCATAAAATTACGATGCAAGGTTCCTGTTTCCATCGATTGAAAAAGATCATCTGAAGGCAATGCAAAATGATCCATACCTATTTCATGGTAACCCACCTCGGCCAATAATTGTTTGCCCTTTTCATATTGTTCTCTTTTTTCTTCCCCAGATGGTAAATCCGCATCCTTATATCCTCTTTGCCCGTTGCCCTTTAGCCAAGGTATATGCGCATAGCTATAAAATGCCAACCGATCGGGCATCAGTTCTTTGGTCTTAAGAATCGTCTCTTCTACATGTCGCATTCTCTGAAATGGCAACCCAAAAATAATATCGTGCCCTATCGACGTGTACCCTATCTCTCTGGCCCAATTTGTTGCTTTTTTTACATTTTCAAAGGGTTGTACCCTATGAATGACCTTTTGAACCGTTTCATTATAATCTTGCACCCCATAACTTACCCTTCTAAAACCAACATCATACAATGCCTGTAAATGTTCACGGGTCGTATTGTTAGGGTGCCCCTCAAAACTAAAGCTATGGTCTTCGGCCTTATCGGCGTATTTTAGAATTCCGTTGATGAGCATTTTGAGGTTTTCTGGAGAAAAGAAGGTCGGTGTTCCACCACCCAAATGCAGCTCTTTGATAATAGGCTTTTGCGAAAACAAATCTAAGTATAGCGCCCATTCCTTCAACAAGGAATTGATATAGGGCGACTCAACATTGTGGCGTTTGGTAATGCGCTTATGACACCCACAAAAAGTGCACATACTTTCACAAAAGGGCAAATGAATATATAGGCTGACACCTTCTGTCGCATTGCTTTCCTCGAAACTTTTTTGCAAGGTAGATTTCCATTGTTTGCCTGAAAAGGTATCCATATTCCAATAAGGAACGGTAGGATAACTTGTATAGCGTGGACCGGGAATATTATATTTCTGCACTAGGCTGTACATATACCTATATATTTCTATACCACGAACTTAGCAGTACTTGGCGGTATAAAATATGATAATTATCAGGTTTGGGGTTTGGTTATATGAAGCTCGGCTACTCATTTATGATTTCTATATATCATTTTCATTTCTTTAAAGTGAAAGAGAGCTGAACGAAACCATGATATAAAGCACAAGAATCACCACTACTACCGAGGCGACGATATCCCAGATATTATAACTCGACCTGTTGGCGGTTTTATGTTCTTCACTGATTGTTCCAAACGTCAGCCCTTGTAACTGTGCTTCTGATGGAGCTGGGTAAAACATACTTACCGTTACGGCAATGGCCACACAAATCGCAAAGAAATATGCCCCAAATACCAACCAATTAATATCTGCAATTTTGAATATGAAACTTCCTTCTTCAAAACTTGATTTGGTAATTTCCAACGCCAGCTTTGAAAACCCTATGATCAGACCCCCGACCAAAGTGGCAATCGCTCCGTTGGCATTAATACGTTTGTAGAAAATGCCCAATAAAAATACCGCGGTAATGGGTGGTGAAATATAGGCCTGTACATTTTGCAGGTATTCATAAAGTCCATCTGACAATCTTGTTATGACCGGAATCCACAACAGGCCCAGACCGACTACAAAAAAGGTTGCGATACGGCCCGTTTTTACCAATTTTGCTTCCGATTTATGGGGTTTTAGTTTTTTATAGATATCCAAAGTAAAAAGGGTAGAACAAGAATTGAAAACCGAGGCCAAAGAACTCATTAATGCAGCCAACAGCCCTGCTGCGACCAATCCTCGAAGACCCGATGGCAACAAATTGCTCATTAAAACGGGAAAAGCCTCATCTGGGTTCTCCCAATCCAACTTGCCCTGCATCTTTAATCCCAAAGCAACCACACCGGGAATCAGAAATAGAAATACGGGCAATAATTTCAGCAAGGCCCCAAAGATACTTCCCCGTCTTCCCTCTTTGATGTTTTTGGCGGTGAGCACACGTTGCACAATTACTTGATCGGTACACCAATACCAAATACCAACAATCGTACTGGTAATAAAAAGTGGCAACCAAGGATAATCGGGGTCTGAATTGGGCCGCCACATATTAAAATAATCCGCACCTACAGTTTCTTTGAGTTCTCCCCAACCACCAACTGCATCTAGCCCCATAACGGTCAATACCCCTGCCCCTAAAACCAGTACTACCGCCTGAATCGTCTCTGTATATACAACGGCCCTCATGCCCCCAAGAACGGTATACAAACCTGTCAATACCACCGTTGCAACGGCACCGACCCAAAACGGAATTCCCAATAAAGCGGAAACCACCACGCCACCAGCATAGATCGTAACCGACACTTTGGTCAAAACATAGGCAATCAAAGAAACTACTGAAAGTACCCATCTAGAACGTGCATCAAACCGTTTTTCTAGAAATTCGGGCATGGTAAAAACGCCACTTCGGGCATAGAAAGGGAGAAATACCCAACCCAACATCAATACGATCCAAGCATGTAGTTCGTAAATCAATAAGGGCATTTTATCACCTGCCCCGTTACCTGCCAAACCCACAACGTGTTCCGAACCGATATTGGATGCGAAAATAGAAGCCCCTACAACGAACCAGCCCATATTACGGCCAGCCAAAAAATAGTCTTCGGTATTCTTCTGTTTTCTTTTGATAACCCACCAAGCGACACCAAGCAATACAGAAAAATAAGCTGCGATTACGACCCAATCGAGGGAATCCAATCCTTTCATATGTTACTTTTTAGTTGATCGACATGTCTTGAAACTTAGCTTAGTACGTTTCTTTTATCCATTCATAAGGTTTCCTATTGATCCAAAGCCCTCGGGTAAAATCAGGAAAGTCTTGCGGTTCTCCATTATTTGCAATCGAAGCTTCTGACAGGGGTGTTACCGCACTCCAAGCAGCTGCGTCATAAGCATCCATTGGAGGGGCGATATTCGCTTTTGCCGATTCAACAAAGGCATTCAACACAAAGAAATCCATTCCCCCGTGGCCAGCATCCAAAGCATATTCCCCATATTTTTTCCATAGGGGATGATCGTATTTTTTCAGCCATTCATCGGCAGCATCCCATTTATGTGGTTCTGATTTTCCTTCAATAAAAATTCTATTGCCGTCCACCTCCCAAAGTCCATTTGCCCCTTGTA
>VAPK011224637.1_pt1 | contig 16590 bp, 14 predicted proteins | sample 3395031 | NCBI WGS metagenome assembly VAPK01 (sample SAMN08290443, study PRJNA428436) | hydrothermal vent metagenome | isolation source: Deep-sea hydrothermal vent chimney 1 | place: Pacific Ocean: Juan De Fuca Ridge
ATCACAAATTCTACAAACGCAACAGGGGCATCATGTCCTCCAATTCTTGTTTGTGGCCTTTTATACCAAATCAGACTTATAATTTGCAAAATAATTGTAATTATGGGTATAATTTTTTGCTTCATATTATTGGCTATTATTTGTACTTCTTTTGTGATAAATGGCGTAAACTGACACTTAAAATTTATATGTTTTTCCTATAAAATTTAAAGTATTCTTACTACTTATTATGAGCTCCCAATAGCCTTGGTTGTTTTTTAATATATAATAGTTACTTGCTGATTGTGTATCTCTACTACATCCCATACGATAACCTTTTAAAATGGAAACTAATTCTATAGTCTCAAAATTTGTCATACCACCTTGTTTTAAAAATGATTTTTTTACAAGTGGATAGTCTCTTCTATTTAATGTGTCATTAACCATTTGCAATGGTGCAATGGTACTATACAGTTTTGGTTCTTTTTTTCTTTTAGGTATAGACTTATAAGGTTTTACAATTAGTTCATCAGATTTAATAGTTAATTCATAACTCCCATTTTCATCCTTAAGTAAACAATAATAGCCTGTACTGGCCAAAACTTCAGTAGATGAAAAGTCAAACTCTTCTGTTGCTATGCCTCGGTAAATAATTTTATTGTCGAAGCCAATAATATCATTAGAAAAAAATTTAATCTTAGTAATGTCAATATTATCATGAGTAGTCTTTCTCTCTAGATAATACAAGGTGTCATTTACAACACCATATTTGGTTTTTGGAATAGGTATTACATTTTGAATATTAATATTATATCTTGGTTCTAAATCAAATAAAAAACTTGAGTTATATTGATATACTGTAGTGTTATCTTTAAAGTAATAGCCATTAACAGATTGTAAGTTTCCGTCTATTTTTACTTTATTTATTCCTGAATAAACCGAATTTTTATCATAACCATAAGGATAATTATATACAAAAAAAGCAGGGTCAACATTTTTAAGAATTTTATCGTTAAAGTAAACTTTATCCTTATCTTTAAAATAGCCACCATTTAAAGCTGTAAAAGTGAGTGTATCTATCTTGCTTATTTCTACTTCATTACGAAATAAAAACTCTGTATTTATCCAATATACACTTGCATCGTCTGTTCTAATTATTTTTGGACTATTAGGTCTAACATTAAGTCTTATTCCATTATAAAACATGTTATTAGTGCTAAATGCCAAGCCTGCCCCCATGACTCTTAATTCTTTAGGATTGACATCAACTTTTCTATGCATAGAACAATTTTCAAAAAACACACTTTCTTTATTTACAATATAATTAGGCTCTTCAAGGTAAGTACAACCATAATGATCTTCTTTTGGTTCTTTGACTTGACTAGCTGTAGTTATTACAATACTAAAAAATAAAATAAATAAATAACTGTTCATACCTTATTACTTTAGATTAATTTTTGATCTTAATATTTTTTTATTATAATGATAAAAATAGGTATTATCAAATCCATACTTACCAAACACATAAAAGGATTTACTATCAGCACCTGAAATCAATTTGTCGTTATAATAAACTCCATTTTTATCAGAGGTATAATCAGAGTCAAATATAAAAAAAGTACTCGGATCCAATTTTGTTTTTCTCCCGTCGTAATACACAAAGTTTTTATCACGAGCATAATGTAAACCCTCTAATCTTTCAAAGGTTTCAAGATCTATATCAAAAACAATATTTTCATACAAAGCCTTATTATTCTTAAAAGTAAAATACTGTATATAAGAACCACTATGATGAATAGTAGCTAAATCAATGCCTTTAATCTCAAAGACATCTTTGTAATACAACGTATGACCGTCAGTCGAATAATTGGAATTAAAGTATTTATACATTTTTTTTTCTTTAGAGCTACTCATATTCTGCCCGTTTTGAAATATCTTATGTTTAGAAGTTACTATTTTATCATTATCTTCTTCAAGAATTGTTTCTCCAGTTTCTAAAATTCCAATAGTTATTCCTTTATAGATGAGTTTTTTGTCATTAATAGCATAACTGCCGTTAAGAACATCAAAATTATTTAGATTTGGATTGTCAACAAAAACTTCTAGCCCATCATTTATATAGATAATTTTATCACCAAAATAAAAATAATTATTATCAACATTTTTTAATTGAATATTTTTAGTTGGTTGAATACTATATAATTTATTGTCTTCAACAAAAATTGCATTTTTATCTTCAGTATGGTATTTATTTAAAATTTTAAAAGTATTTGGGTCTGCATCAATAATCTTATTATTGATACGGTACACACTATTTGCATCCTTACAATATGCATCGTAGTTATTTTCGATAATCAAAAAAGTAGTTGGATCTATTTCATTAATGGGATTAAAAGTTACTTTATCATCATATTCATAAATTAGATACACTTGATTTTTATCTTTTGCATAATCATTAGTAAAGACTTCAAAACTCTTCGCATCAATAAATTGCTGTCGAATACCATTCATATAGATATTCTTCCCTTTTTCAATAATCGTATTGTTTGAATTTGGAAATGTATAGATTGTTGTTAATGAGCTTTTGGTATCTTTGTCATATTTTTTTTGGATTTCTATCTTATTAAAAGCATTTTCTAATTGTTTTTCTAATTTAATTTTAAATGCTTTTAGACTGTCTGGTTTTATATATTTTTCATCAACTTTTATTGGAAAGGTATCATTTAAATAATATTGATGAAATTTATCTTCAGCATAATGTTCCATAGCTGTTATAGGCACTTTAAATGTTGCTACATCAGTTTTTAGATAGTTATTTCTATAAAGCACATGAGAATTATCTTTAACAAAATTGTAATTAATATAGGTGAAACTAGTCATATCTAATTGATAACAATTGTTATAAAAATCATCGCATACAATATCTTGATCTCCAATGTATTCTATAATATAACTATCATAACCTTTGCTTCTTTTATATATCTTCATGTCTGTAGAATTTATGGGCAAGGTATATCCTTCATTATAGACATGGTTTTTATCTTTAAAGATATCTCGACTTACTATTTGAAGTGACGAGGCATCAGAGTTTGGTATTGGCTCAAACCTCCAATAAATTAATTCATTATCAATAGCAATCTCTTCTGTAATAAAATTAAATTCTTTTGGAGACTTACTCCCTATTGTTATAAAAACATTATCCCTACTTATATAAATATCATTCTTGTCAGAAAAATAGTCAAGATTGTACCTTCCTATTTTATGAATTTCAAAAGTTTTGGAATCATAATTTGTTTTCTTTCCTTTGTAATAGATGTTATTTTTATCTTTTGAAAAGTATTGATTTTTATACAAAACATCAAAACTAGTAGCATCGGCATCTGTAATAACCATATCATAGTAATAAACCGTTTTATCATCTACAACATAAGTTTGGGCATATATATTTACTGAACAAACTATAAAGAATACTATTTTACTTATTTTTTTCATATGTTTTAGTTTTTCAACAATTAATTAGTTGAATTTTAAACACTCCTTTTTATTACTAGGTCTAACAACCTCTAGCGTATACAGTTTTTATTTGATAATTCCCTTCAGGATCTTTTAAATTTATCATTTTTAGTAAATACTGCTTCATCACTTTGTCCTCTATTTCTAGGACAGGATTATCTCCACAAGGCATGTCTTCAGACATTTCTTTTCTTATTATAAAGCCCTCTTTTGAAGAGCTTTCAACAAAATAAATACCTGCTTCTATAAAAGTTTGTTTATTAGTTACAACTTCTATTACTGTAACTCTTGGTAAACTAATACTCTGCTTTGTATAGGTAGTATAACTACCATAAATAATAGGTTTGTTTTTTGATGCTTCAATACTTGAATCGTCTCTATAACATAACCAAGCTGATCTTTGAAAATACTTCATTGGTCCTTTTACAAATTGATTTGTAATATCAATGACATTCAGATGTAGCTCATACCCCCAATCACCAATTTCTTTAAGTTCTTTTTTAATGATTCTGTCTGTTGATTTAAATTGTAACACAAAGTTGTTGACCTCAGATTTGAAATAAGACAATAGCTCTCCTACTTTAATAGATTTTAAAGAAGGATGACTGTAAAACTCACCAATAACCCATTCTTCTGATTTTTCACCTTTATCATTGTTTCTATTGTACCAATCTTCAATTTCTATGGGTAAATAAATTGTAAAATCATAAACGTTTACTAATTCTTGAGGCAGATTGACAAGTGAATCTTTATCAGCAAAAGTCTGAGTAGTAACAGTTATTATGTTAAAGCACATTAATATCACTACAGTTATTGTTCTCATATTTATTTATTATTCTGTTAACATGCTGAATCAGAGAATAAAACGTGTTTTTTTTAATAAAATTTCTTTTAATAACTTAATTTTTTATTATGATAATTTCTCCAATTTAAGAATTGCTAATCATTAATTTTTAAAATTCCAATTCAGTATTGGTAACTGCCTTTTTTCATTTACATTCCAAAGTCCAATTTGAATCCCCTTAGCTTTGTTACTTTTATTGAAAATTCCAATTTGAATCCCTTTCATTTCTTTTTCAGCAGTATTAGATACACCAATTTGGATACCTTTCATAATTTCAGCAGTATTACCAAATGAGATTTGAACACCTTTGCTGATTTTGGACAAATTATAAAAACCAGCAATCTGAACACCTCTCATCGTATCCATTGCATTTGAAAAGCCTGCAATTGCAATACCGTCTACTCCTACTCCATTTTGAGAAACACCTGCTATGGTTAGACCATTGTATTGTACGTCGCCAAGTGTTCCTGTAGATATATTAATTCCGTTAATAATCTCATCTTTTACAGTTTTACCAGTCAAACCAATACCTACAAAGCCTAAAAAACCTAATCCGGGCATTTCTAATCTTATTCCATTTGTTTTTACAAATCTTTTTTTATTCTTTAAACTAGGGAATACTCCCAACGAGACTCCGTTAATTGTTGTGTTTTGTGTATGGAATGTACCAATTAAATACTTTGTTTTATTATTATAGACTTCTTGACCAAAGACATTAATTGAAAATACTAATATTAGTATGTAAATTGTATTTTTCACGGTTTATAATTTAAATCAGCAATGATTATTTTGCTATAGGACACCCCCAACCATCATAAACTCCGTTAGCTTCTTTAGCTAAAAGTATTAATTCCCAAACAGAATCATTAATAGTATTTCTAGTTGCTTTGCTGATTTTTGATATGTTCAATTGAAATAAAAAATCTCCTTTATCGATACTGATTTTTGAAATTAAGGGATATCCATTTTTTTCAATTTTAGAAATAAAAATTTCTCTATTCTCTTCTGTATCAAAATATAACCAATGGTCAATCTTTCTTTCAGATTCTGGGTTATCTCCTTGCTTTTCTAAATTCATCAATACTCTTTGGTTAAGAATAGTTTGATATTCATATTCTTCTGGGTATAAAAAATTAAAATAATCGCTCCAACTCTCATCTATCTTAATATCTGTTGCGTAATTATACTCTGGGTAATTTTTCATTACTCTAAAGATTACCTCTTCAACTTTACTCCTATTTTTACCATATAAATACAGATCAAAAGTTCCATTAGTTTTTAAAGCCCCAACTGATATCATTCCTGTTTTTTCTATAGCTTCCGAAATATCATCTTCAATTTTGCAGATGGTTGGAAACTCTTCTCTTGAAGTAAATCCGTTTTCATCAGGATTTAAAAGTTTAACTGAAAACCAAATTCTAGTGCTATAATTTTCTATAGGTGCAATATTATTAAGAGCTAAATTTAATCTTATACTTGCTGGTTTATCTTCTACTCTGCAAAAGTAAGAAGCCCATTCTTGTTCAACTTCTATCGTTTTTTCTACTTTTTTATTGAATAATTTTTTTAACATGATTTTTTATGATTTTTTAATCGGCCGATTTGATTTTTACTTTTTTATCTCTAATTTTTAAAATTCAAGTTCACCCAAGGGCTTTTATCGTTTTTAAGTAAATATTCTGCAATTGTCATAATACCTTGATTTGCACAATTTTCACCTCCCCACATTCCTCTACCAATTATATAGCTTTTTGAAAATTCATCCCATGATCTGAAACTTTTTGTTGCTAATTTATATGCATTGTCTATAAAACCCCAAGCTTCTTGTTCTGACAAATATTCAGCATCAAAACACATTCTTGTTAAGAAAACTAATCTACCAGCATCCCAACCCACATTGCCTAACTTAATTAAATCATTTGTGTTTTCTAAAATGTTATTTGAAATTAATTCTTCCCAAGTTTCATTTAAATGAATGTATTGAGAATAGGCTTTTTCTATATCTTCTTGATAAGATTCGTCCGTTTGATTGAAGCCAGAAATAATAATGTCTTCTGCTTTGTCTGGAGTAGACTTATATGCCTCAATTACTGTAGGAAAATAATATCTAAATCCTTTATCTTTTAAATATGATAAACTTTCAATAGCATCTTCATGGTTTTCAATACCCCACCAGTTTGACAATAAATTTTGTAATTTATCTTTTCCTAGTCCAGTTGTTAGTGAATTAATAAAAGCTCCTTGCTGCTCACTATATAGAGCTCCGATAGCAATTTTCTGATATTGCTCATTTGTCAAATTAGAATTTGAGTTTATATGTATTTTTGAAAAGTATTTTTTAAAAAATGTAAACATGATTTTAGTTTTTAAGGTTAATTTTAATTTATACCAAAAGTAAATTATACTTTGTTATAGATAAAGAGTCAATATATATTCGATAGACATGGGTTTATATTTGCCAGTTACCTGATAATTTTACAATTTTTCATATTCTCTCTCAGTCATTTAATTTGTTTTTTTTGAGATATTATTACCACTTAAATCTAGCTTGATTAAAGATTTGAGTTGAATTATCTCTTTTAGTATAGTAACTTAATTTAAACTAAAAGCTGTCCTAATAAATGGGGACACTTCACTATATCGTCAATAGTTTTCTCTAAAGCCTTTAAAAATAATTCAATAACATTTGATTTTCGTATATAATTATATTACAGCTGTCATCAATTCAATAAAGATTAGCATAAGTATTCCCAAATTAATAATATTTATTTTGCTTTAGGTACACTATATTAATTTCGCAGATAATATGATTTTCTAATTACTAATTTAGATTTCAACCATTCTAAATCTATTTTTTCATCTTGAGGAATGGGAATTAAAATTTTTTTTGTTTTTGTGTTATCTCTTGAACTAATATCACCAATACCTTGATAAAGTCGTTCAATAGTAAACTTTAAACAAGGCGTAGCGAGATTGTTAACTATTTCAAGTCCAGTTAAATAAATTTTATTGCCAGAATTCCAATTATAATCATATCCAAAATATTTATCATTGATTATGATACCTTTTTTATAGATCTGAACGCTATACTTATCTTCAAATAATTCATTCTTTAAATTTTCAATAAAAACCCCTAATGTAAATGGTACTAGAGGTATTATTATCATTGAAGCTTGTAAATACATTAATAGTAAAGAATTCCTGTCTTTTTTAAAAAAGAAGATGCTCATAAGTATAAAAATTATGACAGCACTTGTCACTAGTGTATACCGATAGATTTTTTTTTGATATTCTTTTTTTTTATAACCTTCCCAAAAATGACGCTCATAATTCCAATCAAAAATAGGTCTCTTTGTTGGATGGTTAGGTGTATATTTATTAAGTGTTATTCTAATTTCTTTATAAATTATAAAAATTATTGTTAAATATGAAATAAAAATTATTGCAGTCTGAGCTAGTTTATAATTTTCACTTCTCCAAGTACTTGTGAAAAAATCAGCAGAAGTAATAATAAATAGAAACCATAAAATTACTCCCAATACAAGATATCTAAATTTCATAAATAGAGTTTTCTAAATCTACATCAAAATTGTATCTTGATGTAGCTATTATATAGCAAATTATTCTCTTAAAGTAATATTCCCTTTAGCATCAATGTCAAAATCTACTTCATAATAATTGGTAACTATATTTCTACCTTGAAAACTAGTTGACCCTCCATTAGGTGTACAGTGAAACTGCATCTTTGCACTTATTTCATTTGTTTTTGAATCTACATCAAAATCATAAGAGTGCAGAACATAGTTATTAAACTCATCTTTTATTAATTCAAAAGCTTTTGCAGCTTGATCTGGTATTTTTTCAAAAGAAATATCTTTTAATTTTACTTGACTACGTTTTTGTTTCCCTTTTAAAAGGAAAGTAGTATTTGTATTTATTTTTTCATCATGTAGCTTTGGTTTTCCTGGAGACCCAACATAAACTCTGTTATAACTTTTTTTATCTTTTATATAATCGACTCTTGCAATTTGAAATCTATCACTTAAATCATTCATAGAGCTTAAACTAAGTGAATACACTTCTAAATTTTCTCCAAATTTTTCAAAAACTGTCGCTTTTATTTTCGGAATATCTTCAACGTTGTCAAGATGTAACTCTTCTCCACACGAGGTTAAAAATAAACTTAAAAGAATAAGGGTACTTAATATTTTTGTTTTCATTTTTTGATGTTTTAGATTTGTTAACATTCCGAAAGATAGTTTACATTTAAACGCTAGAAAAGATTGAATTGATATTCGATGGGGTTGAACCTATATTCGTTTCTTATTGTAATTTAGCTTTATATCATTTTGATTTATCAGTAAGCACTATTCTTTCTTTTTAATTTAATATCAATTTATTGCCATCCCACTTTATAACTTTAATTGTTTTTTGATAGACTCTTTCTATGTTATATCCAGAAGGTGTTTCTGTATTTGGACTTTCTTTATTTAATTCTTCTCTAAACTCTACTAATTCAATAGTATCTTTACTACTTTTTGGAAAGATATATTCTGTATAGACATTTCCTATCTCATAGTTGTCTTGTTCAATTTTAGGAAGAGCAATCCATTTCTTTTGCTTTGTAATTAACCAATAATAGATATCTTCATTACAATAACAAGCACAATGAACTATCCACACTTTTACTATCCTTTTTACGCTGAGTAAGCTAGGGCTTTTCATTTCGTGAATGATAGAATATTCACGATCAAATGAATCTGTTGTTATTTTAAATGTAGTTATTTTTTTATGGGTTGAATCTTCAAGGTAAATAACAGCATTATCGACATCTTTGTATTCTAACAACTCTGAATCAATTCTCTTTACTTTGGTTAAATTATACGATTCAGATTTGACAAAATGTTGAGCTAAAATATTTTGACAAAAGCAAATAAGTAAAACAAGGATTGGCTGTGTTTTCATAATTTTTTTTTAAAATCATATCTTCATGTCACTGTGTTATATAGCTAATAATTTTCTTAGAGTTTGAGTCTATCTATTAAACAACACCTATTGATTTTTGCTAGACTTGAATCTATCTTTGTATTTTAGAAATTTGCTAGTCTTAGAAAATCAATGATGAAAAGTTTTACCAAATACTTTTTGAAAAGTATCTTTAAAATGTAATGCTATCACTTCAAACTTTGCCAAGTCTTTATAATAACTATCTTTAAAACTAGAGGTAATATCTCCTCCTATTTCAGTAAAATACTGGTATACAATAAATTTATGACTTTTAACCCCATCATTAATTGTTATCAAATAATCTATATAATTTTCAAAATGAGCTGATGTTTGTATGGTAGCCTTTTCCATTTTCTTAATTTCTACCTTTGAGACTTGTTCTTTTGTAAACACTTCATGAATAACATCTTCGCCAGTTTGGTATTTAAAAAAGTGTAACTCTGTATTGCTAATTGCTAAAAAACAATGGATTGGGTTTTCTTGAAATGATCGTCCTGAGCCACCTAAAGCTTTAAAAACTGCACTTTTAGCTCCTTGCTTTGCGAATTTAGCTGCTTGCTGACCTATAGACTTATACTCTAGACATTGTGTGTAAGCTTCAATTGTTTTCCCTTTTAAACCTTCTTTTAAATAGGGATGTTGTTTTTCCAGCCCTTCTCTAGTAAACTGTTCTGCATATTGTTTTTGATCATCAATATTAAAATTTTCAGTAGCTTTTGCTTTCTTTTTCTTCATCATATAGTATGCCCCAAAAGCATATACTGCTGAAAAAATCATAAAATAAATAACGAATGTCATTGCTGTTCCCATAATAATTTGGTTTAATTGATTAATATTTTTTATAGGACAAAACTAACCTATACTTCTTTCTTTTTAAGGCCTCAATGTATATTTGCAGGGTTTTAATCAATATTTGTTTTTGGAATCAATTCTTTTTGATGACCAAAAATAATATGATGTGTCAAAATCATTCTTTCACCAAATTGCCAAAGCATTAATTGAGTTTTAGAAATATGACTCGAAAAGTCTGCTCCAAAGAGTGTATACTTAATATCAAATTCAGAAAACACTGCACAAGATCTTTTTACATGAGGTTGTGAAGTTACAATAGCTGCTGTTGTGAAATTTAATATATTCATTTGAGCTACAGAATAATATGCATTTTGGTATGTGTTCTGGGCTCTTTGCTCTTTAATGATACTTGATTTTGGAATTCCTTTTGAAATGGCATAGGCTGCCATTACATCTGCTTCTGTACAGTTATTTCTAACTGAGCTACCAGTAAATAGAATTTTTTCAGCATAACCTAAATTAAATAGTTCAATCCCTTTATCAACCCTGTTCTTCATTATTGAACTTGGTTTACAATCTACTGTTGCAGGATTACCAAGTACAATAATAACATCAAAGTCCTTAATTGCTGAATTATTTTTACAAGAATCATTAAAATATGGCACACTAAAAACTATAAGAACTAGCAGAGCAATACTTATTAAAAAGTATTTTAGAAGTTTTATTAAAATTCGTTTGATTAAATCCATACCTAACCCTTCTCTTTTTTTATAAATAATTGATTTTCTAATTTATGTTTAAAAAATGTTTGTTTTTGATATTTTTCAATTTTAGCCCAATTGTTTGAAAGTAGTGATTTTTTTAATTCTTCAGAAAATGTTGTAAAATCATTTATATTATGTCCAGTACTAGATCTTAAAATCAATACTTTTGAAATTGTTGTGAATTCTATTATATACGCAGTATTACTTATTTTTTTAAAAAGTATACTTTCAATTTTATTTAGATTTGTATTTAAAATATACTTGTCGTCACTTTTGACACTAATTGTGTTGTTATCAATTATTAATATAAGTCTTTTTAGATAAATTTTAAAAAAAATATAAAATGGCAATGGTACAAATACAGAAGCTTCCAACATTGTGAGACTTCGAAAAAGATATCTTGAGTTTATAGAATTTAAAGAATAATGTGTTGTTACTGCATTTACAAATGGTATGATGCATGAACTCATAAAATAGAAACTTGGTATAACAAAAAAAAATATACTCAGAGTAAGTATTAAAACAGATAAAATAATTTTACTTTTATAAACAAAAGCTTTAAATTTAAAATTCATTCTAAAATATCTTAATGTGTATTATAATTTTAATTTTATGTTGATTTTTTCTATTAACTCTTCTGTAACTTTAAATCTGTTATTTGTTTTTTTAGCAATTACTATAGCTTCTTCAGCAATTACTAATGCCTTTTTATACCTACCTATTTTGTATAACAAGGCTGCATAGGTATCTTTATTGTGATAATTCTCATCTAATTCTATAGAACGTTGCACCCACCTAATAGCATAAGTTAATTTTATTTTATCCTCTTCTCTTTCATATTCTTTCCATGCAAATGAATTAAGTTTATCACTATCATTCCATACTTCATCTATTGATACACTATGCTCTATTTTTTCACCACCTTTATACTTAACTATATTTATAAGTTCTCCTTTATCATTATATTCCTTTGCAATACCAGTTCCATTTTCTAGCGTTCCTATATCTAAGATATTGCCTTTGCTATCAAAACAAGAATTGACTTTCATTAATTTTTTATAATATTTCCAAATTTGAGTTTTATACAATTGCCCATTCTCGTGATATAATTTAAACTCACCTTGAGGTATTTCGTCTTTGTAATGGCAAAGAAATCTTAATTGTCCATTTTTATAATAATATTTCCATTCTCCTGTTCTTGTTCTCTTTTTGTAGTATTGTCTCACTTCTTTCAATTGCCCATTATCATAATAATATTTCCATTCAACCAATTCATCTCTTTGGTAGAGTTCAACAGATTCTAGTTGTCCATTGTCATAATACTCCCATTCTCCCCAAACGTAAGGGGAATTGTATTTACTCTCTTTAGCTCTTTTAATTTTACCATCTTCTTTGTACCAAATAAATTTACCGTCTCTATCTCCTTTTATATGTTGTCCTTGTGCTTTCAATTGTCCATTCTTATAATACTGCTTCCAATCGCCATCTTCTTTTCCATCTATATAATGATTTACTTCCTTTAGCTTACCATCTTCGTAAAACTTTTTCCAAATTCCATATTTACGTCCGTTGTCTGTATGACCTATTGCTATCACCTGACCGTTTTTATAAAAATACGTTTCTAGCAATTTTGAAAAATCTCCATGTTCAATATAAATACTTTCTTCTAAAATTCCTTCTTCATTGTATGTTGACCGTACTCCATGTATTTTCCCATTTTTATATGGAGTGGCTTCTCTTAGCTTTCCATTTTCATAATTTGATATCCAGATTCCATCTTTAATTCCATTATTATAGTTTCCTTTTTCTTCTATTTGCTCATTTTTATAATAATCAATATATTTTCCATTGTATTTATCATTGGTATACTGCCTAGTATTCTTTAATTTTCCATTATCATAATACATTTTCCATTCGCCAGTTTTTAACCCATTTTCTAAATATCCTGTATTTTCTAATTGTCCATTATCATAATAATACTTATACACTCCAGTTCTCTTGTCTTTTTTATAGTGTTCTGTATAGAGTAATTGCTCTTTTTCACCACGATAATGTTTCCATTCACCAGACTTTAAATTCGCTTTGTAATGAGCTATTCTATACAGTTTTCCATTCTCATAGCTTATCCATTCACCTGTTTTCTCGCCTCTCTTATAGTGTCCTTTATATGATAGTTGCCCATATTCATTATAGGCTATCCATTCGCCAGATCTCTTCTCCTTTTTAAATTCTCCAATTATATTATATTCAGATTCATAGTGATCTTTATGTTTATCAATACCGACTGTCCCAAAATTGGTTTTGTAAATTATATCACCTTTAGGGTTATAGAGTCTAAAATCACCAATGAATAAGTTATCTTTATAATGTATTATTTTTCTTATCTCTCCATGATAATAAAAATATTTCCACTCCCCTACTTTTTTTCCGTTATCATAATGTCCAATCTGCTTTAATTTACCATTTTCATGATACCATTTTCGCACACTTACAGGTTGACCAGCTCTATATTTTCCTGTGGCTTTTAACTGTCCATTTGTTTGATAGTACCATTTCCATTCACCCTCTTTTTTCCCATTCTTGTAATACCCAAGTTCTCCTAGAGCTCCTCCTTTATAATACCACTTCCATTCTCCATTTTTAGAAGGACTATCAGTCAGAGCTACTTCTTTTAATTCTTTAGTTAAATATCCATCAAAAACATAAGAAGTATATGTGTTTTTAAAACCATCATTAGCTTCTATTTGTACCCAATGACCTTTAAGCAATTCACCATTTTCACTAACTTGAAACTTAAAGTTGGTTTCATTTAACAATTTCACCTTGGTTCCATATTTTAATAAAGATAGTGTATCGCTTGTGGCAAAAGGTCTATACCGTTGGCGGAGTCCGCTTTTTGCAGTTACGTAGTAAAAATTGTCTTTTTTAGGATTGATTAAAACAAATTTACCTTCATGATATTTGTATTTTTCTATTTCGGTAAAATAATTGACTTCAGTATATTCATTATTTAATAATGTTGAATGACCAGTTCTATTTTTAACCCAAACTTGATTGGCTTTTTGATGTAAAGGAGCAATTGTTTCTTGTGTATTATATTCACTTTCCACCTCTCCAAAAGAGGAAATTAAGACTCCTTTAACTAATTGATTGTTCTTTCTAAAAAACAATGCTTTATGGTAGCCATAACCACAAGCTTCTCTACCAAATCCGATTTCTAAAGCTTCTGTAACGCCCTCAATATTAAAACCTTTTAAACGATTAGTATCAAAAATACTTTTAAATTCAAAATCAATATTATAGCTGATCTCTGATACTACTTTTTTATCTTTTAGTAATAAGATGGTAAGAGATTTAACTAATTTATTGTCAAATGTTTTTTCTTTTAAACCAAAAGCATAATAATAATTTGAATTCTTTTCTGTTTTTATAATCAAATCTGTTCTAGAGAGATAATTGGCTATATTCTTTTCAGTTTTTTTTCTGTCAAGACTATCAATTGAAAAGGTTTCAAATTCTATTAATCTTCTTTCCTTATTGTCCGATTTATAAAACTCTCCATTGTTATAAGTAATAATTCTTTGTGTATTCCCATTTTTATCATATTCTATAGATTCGCCAATAGAACTCCCTTTGTTATAATTTGCAATGTATGATAGTTTTCCGTTTTTATGATAATCTTTTCTTTCTCCATGTAAATCTCCATTTTTATATGAGCTTATACTTTTTAGTTGACCTGTGTCATAATACTCTTTCCATTCTCCTTTTTTTGTTCCTTTTTTATAGTCTCCAATTTCTTTTAATTGCCCATTTTGATAATAGCCTTTATTCTGTCCATCTTTTTCACCATCTTTATAATTTAAAACATTTCTCAAATTACCATTATCCCAATAACTAGTTTCTTCTTGAGCATGTATACTAAAGATTAAATTGCAAAGAATTATGATTAAGAGTTTGCTTATTTTCATTTTAACACTAAATTATTTATTAATAACCTATTTATGAAGAGATTATTGCTATTATATTTCAAAATTAACTTGTAAATAGCTGTAATTGAAGTCTCAATACATATTTGCAAGTTTTTAATATATATTCGTTTGAATAGAAGAGCATAAAAAAACCGCAATAAAGCGGTTTTAGATTTTGGAAGAATATTATAAAATTAATACTTTTTCATTTTTAGATATATCTGTTCAATAAGTTTTGTTGTAGAATTATAATCACCACCCTCTTTTTTTGCGATTTTGATTGCTTGTTCTGCAAAGGTCAATGCTTGTTTGTACTTACCTGTTTTGTATAGTAACGCAGCATAGGTGTCAGTATTATAGTAGGTTTGATCTAATTCGATAGAGCGTTTCACCCATTTAATGGCACTTTTCAACACTTCACTGTTGTTTTCATTTTCATAGACATCCCAAGCTAAATTGTTAAGTTGGCTTGAATTATTCCAATCTAATTTTTTTCCATAAATGTATTCAATAGTAGAAATTAATTCACCTTTAGAGTTATATTCTTTTACTGTACCACTACCATATTTTAGTGTTCCCTTATCAAATGAATTTCCTTTGGCATCAACATAAGATAGTATTTCCATAAGTTTACCTTCTTTCCAAGATTGCACTTTTTTAAGTGCTCCATTATCATAGTAGTATGTCCATTTTCCATCTTTATTATCATCTTTATAATTACCACTTTCTACACATTTTCCATTTTCATTATAAAATTTCCATTCGCCATTCAATCTATTTCCGTAATAACTTTCAGTTGCATCTTCTACAACATTCACCGCAGCATCAACAGCATTTCCTGCTTCCTTTACAGCATCTACTGCATCCGCTGCTGCTTTAGCTCCTTCAACTGTAGATTCTACTGCAGCTCTAGTAGCTTCTTCAACTTCTATGTCTTCTGCATCAACTGCAACGGCATCTCTTACATACTCAGAGCTATTTTCATGTTCACCTTCCCATTTACTAGTTCTGACACCAGCTTTGTAATTTTCAACCTTATATAATTTACCATTATTGGTGTAAAATTTCCATTGACCATGTTTATTGCCATGATAATACTCGCCTTTCAGCTTTTGCTGCCAATTGTCATGATACTGCTCCCAGATACCATGTTTTTTTCCATTATCATCAAAACTACCAGAAACCATCAGTCTTCCATTTTCATAATAGATGTTTTTTTCTGTGATTAAACCATTATAATAATGAGTTCTTTTTTTTCGTGTTCCATTATAATAATATTCATTCCAATTCCCTGACTTCTTTCCATCTTCGTAGTGCCCATATTCTTTTCGTTCGCCACTTTGATAATAAGTTTCCCAATATCCTGTTTTTTCACCATTTTCATTATGGTTGGTTATACTTTTTAAATTCCCATTATCCCAATAGGTTTTTTTCTCTTGAGCATAACCGTATATAGTTATAACACTAAAAATCAGCATCAAAATTATTCTTTTTAACTTGTAATTCTTTTTTGAAAAGTTCATTTTATTAATTTAATATATTCATATTCTGCTTGATTAAAATTAAATTTACCATTTAATTCTTTATAAGCACTAGTTAATTCTATACTTTTTTTATTTAAGGTCCAACTTCCATTTATTTTAAGTGTGTCTTTAGGTTTAGTTTCTGCATACCCTGTCCCTTTATTACCATAATATGTAATGATTTTAGCTTGAAAAATAGC
>VAPK010295254.1_pt1 | contig 16575 bp, 14 predicted proteins | sample 3395031 | NCBI WGS metagenome assembly VAPK01 (sample SAMN08290443, study PRJNA428436) | hydrothermal vent metagenome | isolation source: Deep-sea hydrothermal vent chimney 1 | place: Pacific Ocean: Juan De Fuca Ridge
ATAATTCAGTTGGAGTGATAACTCTTTTGTTAAGTATGGGAAGGTCATTAGGATAAAGACGATTTACTTTCAATCTGTCTAAGATGCTTATAAAATTCAAATCCTTTTGTCTGTATACTTTTTTTAAATAAATGGTATAAAGCTTGAAGGTCTTAAATACTTCTGCATTGAAAAAATAGAAATTATCCTTATAATGTCTTTGCATAAATTCCTTGTCTTTATCATTGATAACTGGCTTTAACTGGAATAGGTCACCTACAAAAAGAACCTGCTTTCCTCCAAATGGGATTTTACGAAGCCCTGTATTACGCCTTAAAGACCAATCTATAGTGTCAATTAGATTCGCACTTATCATGGAAATTTCATCAATGATTAGTAAATCCATTTCTTCAATTATTTTTCTTTTTTCTGAAGAGGGTTTAAATCGTCTGATAACAGAATCTTCGATTAGCAATGGTCTATTTGGAAACTGAAAGAAGGAATGAACGGTTAATCCATTTACATTGATAGCTGCAATACCAGTTGGAGCTACAATAACAATCTTCTTATCACTGTTTTCTTTAATTAATTTTATTAAAGTTGATTTACCTGTTCCAGCCTTACCAGCTAGATGGAAGCATTCGTTGGTGTTTTTTACTAGGTCTAAAACAATTTGTTGTTCGGGGTTATTTTTATCTATTGTCATAATATTTTTTAATTAATTTATATAACTGTTTGTCAGTATATTGTGTATGTTGTTTATTTTGAATCAGGCATGGGTAGTACCTTTCTAATAGAATTTACTATTAGATTTTTGTTGTGATCCAGTTGTGGAATTTTAACTTCTGAAGGACTTTTAAAATCTGAATAGCTGTTTGGCTATAAAGACAGGAAAAGGTATAGAGAAGCTAGAAGAAGTTGTTGGATAACTATGTGAAAGGTGTTCTTGTAGTTAGGTAGAGCTTTTTGACTGAACAAAGGGCAGTTTTATGATTTGGGATTACAGATACAGGCCATAATTGTATAGAGTCTAAATAATCTTTTTTAATATAATATATAGGAATGTTGTTGTTGGAAGTTGATGTTTTTAACGGGGGAGAAAGAGGAGGTCTGAAGAGGTAATGGAAAGAGAATAGGTGTTTGGCTAATAAAAGGGAGAGGATTGGTGCAAAGGGAGAAAAAGGGGTGGACAGAGTTGAAATACAATTAGCAGTACAGCGGGCATGGAATAGAATTACAATTAGCATAATAAATGGAATAACACCATCAGGTTGGATAAGGATAATATATATAGAAGAGCAAAGGCAAATAAAATTGGAATTGTTAATGGAACTGGAATGTGTCATAATAAAGTTAAATTGATTATAGAGTTGTCTCATGGTATACTGCTGAGTTGGCTTAGATGGCTAAGTTGGATATTGTTGATTGCTGCATTTGGCTATAATTTTATATTTAATTGAATCTTCTGTCTGATGTTTTCTTTACTGAGTTATGGTTATTCTTCACTGACTATTGTTGAGTTGAGTTGTGTTATTGAAGGTTGGAAAAGGGCCCTTTGTTGGTGCTATTCATACAAGTAACAAAGTGCCCTGTTTCCATAATCCTAATTTGCTAAGCAAAATGCCAAACAATTTCTTACCTCCTCAATCATCTTATCATGTCCATTTTGACGATAGTCCTGAATGATCTTATTGATCTCTTTACGATCTGTCTTGAATGCCTTGGGATGATACTTTTGCATAGTCTTTCTGAAATAAGGATATTGGAAGTAACACCATCTCCTAAGGTTCATTGCACTCATACGTTCAATGTCTTTTGGCAATTCAGTTAATTCAATCTTTGAAAGGCTTTCTACCAAATCATAGGAAAGTATCTCTAGTGTTTTCCAACTGGTAAGGTCATCCAAGGTCTGAATTGGATTATTTTTAAGGCAAGCCAGACTATCTAAGTGAGCCCTTGAATAGCTCTTTTCGACTCTTAAGAAACTTTTATCTAACTGTATTCCTTCCCTCCGTTTTACCTCTGCCGTTTTATTGTAGATCTTTAGCTTGTGGGTAGAATTTTCATAGAAAGCTCCATATATTACTCCTTTCGCGTGCATAGGCAATTTTTGTTTCCCCTTGTAATGACCCAATTTGGATAATGTTTCAAAAATGTCATTATCCTCAATAACACCACCCAACTCAAAAGAAAGTACTTTGGAGTGCCTTATTGGAATTCCAAGAGCATTTTCAATATTGCATATGGCCTGTTGCAACTGACTATATGTAAGATTTGTATAATTATTTTCGTGATAATATTTTGTTAAGCTATTTTGTATGGTTAACTCATCTTCCCTAATGGTAAGGTGAAGATTGTCCAACTTTGATGTATAGCGTAAAGCAACTCCTTTTCGGATTACTGGGTCAAGCATTCTGCCCATAGTGTATAGGGGAGAATGTACCCTCTGAAGCACCGGTTTTGGTGCCTCAAAGGGAACTTTGATTTTAATATAATCAAACATGGAGCAATACCTTTTCGTCTTCCACTCAATCCGTATCACCTGACTCGAATCTTTTTCTTATTTTTCCTATGGTATGTTCAAGACGCTCAAGTGCAGGAGGCACGCAAAGTTTAGACACCTCATTTACTCCAAGATTAGAATTGTAAATATCCTGAGGAATAAATACTATTAGTTTTAATATTGTTTCTTCTGAAGCTCCATGAATTTTCATTTTGAATTTCATATTCGGATCTTCTTGATTTTTACTTTTTACTATTTTTTTCATATTAAATAATTTTAATGGTTAATAATTAATTTTACTACTATTTTTAAATTTCTTATTCATTTTACTCAGAATAATAGCGAACCATATTTCCGCACCATCCATTTAAATATTTTGCAACAAAACATTGGAATTGAGATAATATTATATGTTGATTTACATCAAAAATAAATTCATTGGGATATACATAATCGTGATAAAAAGCATAGTGTTTATCTTCATCAAAATATTCCCATGTTAGGGAGTATCTATGGAAAATTTCATCTAACCTGTATTCAAATTCTTCCAGCAGTTCTTTAGATTTCTCCCTAATAGATATATATTGAGAGATTATATGAATATTTGAATATTCTGGCGCTAGTTGTAAAATTTTATTCTCATATTCCCTTTTTAAAATAATAGATTCATCGGTACTTCTTTGAAAATCTAACTTATCAAGTACTCTTTGATATTCAATTGTCAATTCTTTTGGGTTGTTTTTAATTTCATATTTCATGATTTTTGTGTTTAATTTGTTTTTTATTTCTGTTACTTCAACATTGTTTTCTTCTTTTTTACTACTATTCATGGTTTAATAATTAAATGTTAATATTTTGTACTTTTAATCTATTAATTGCAATAATCTAGAGACCATTATCATAAGCATATGATCTCAAATTGGAATCAAGGATAACGTCTTTCGTGTATTCGACTAAAAATATCTCTAACACATAGAAATTCTTTACTTATCCGATCAATTTCGATTTGATTTTCGTTTCTCAAATTCTCAAATAAATTGCTCGTATCATCGCATTGACTTTCAATTCCTTGAATGAGATCAAATATTTCCTCAATTTCTAGATCAAAAGCACCCTCGTGTATTTCGATTTCCATAGGGTTGTACTTATTGAATTCATCTTCTTCATAATAAAGCCCATTTTCGACGATATGATCCAAATTTCTTTTAGTCCTACTACAGATTTCCTTTAATTGATTGTCAAAATAAATGTTGGACTTTTCTAATAATTCTTTTGGTTTTAATGTTTTCATAATTTTATATTTAAATGTTAATATTAAGTGCTTTCAGCACTTCCTTTTTGTTAAATCTCAAACTGTTTCCCACTCTTATAAATGGGATTATTCCTAATTTTTGTAACTGCCAGAGTTTTACTCTCGATATTTGGAGGTAAGCGCAAATCTGTTTTGAAGTAAAGAGTATTTTGTCATCTTCCGCTAGGGACTCCATAATTTTCTTTGTACTTTTGTGAATACATTTAGAAATTAATTTTTCTAACTCCTCTTGACTTTTCAACTCAATTAGCATTTTTGTCATCATTTCATTTTAACATTGAAGCCGTCCAACATAGGATTTAGCGATGAGATAGGATTTAGATACAGTTATGTATTTGAATTTCAGACAATAGTATTGTTAATTATAAATGTGCCAAATAAATATTATCTTTGATTAAAAAATTCTCAGATGCCACGAAAACTGTGTATAAATGTGAATGAAAGCCCAGATGAAATAGATTCTATTCTGGAAAATACTGGGGAAAGGGAAAAATTTTTAAAAAGAGCCAACTTGCTTGCTTTACTTAAAGCAAATACTTATGATTACTCTTCAGATCTTGCAGTCGAACTAAATGTAGAAAGACGTACTATTTCAAGATGGATAAAAATATATGAGGAATGTGGAATTGATCAATTGTTTCAAAGATATAATGGGTCAAATGCGAAAAGGAAAATTACTCCAGAAATGGAAGAAAGCATAAAAACATATTGCGATTTGAAACAAAATGAAAATTTTGGCAATAAGAAAGGGTTATCCTGTTCAGATGTTCAACAATATGTTCATGAAGAATTTAATATAAAGATAAAATATCATACCATTTATCGGCTTGTGAAAAAAATTGAAATGGAAATGATGGGACATATCGAGAAATGATCACCTTATTTAGCAGATGCAATATGAAGCAAAATGTTTTTACTTCTCAGAAATTTCACAAAAAATATTCTACGATAAGTAAAAATTAAATCTAAAAAACCGAACTTAGTGCTGTAAATTTATTTTTACATAAAATATTGATTAGCGTTAGCTATTTTTCTTGTAGCTGAAAACGGGTTTCTATAAACTAGTTTTTGTCGTTAATAAATAAGAAAAAGTATGATTTCGGGGCCGAAAGAGGGCTTATAAAAATAAAAAAAGCTTATCAACTTGAATTACAGTTTGATAAGCTTTTAGGTTGGTGCGGGCGAAAGGACTCGAACCTTCACACCGTGAGGCACTAGATCCTAAATCTAGCGTGTCTACCAATTTCACCACGCCCGCATTGAATTTTCGCTTTCTAAGCGGATGCAAATATAAACAATTTTATAAATTACAAAACAATCTAAATAGATATTATTCGCGAAAAGTAACATATTATCGTAAAATTAAGTATTTTCTTTTTTCTACCTTTGTTAAAAACAATATTTATCCCATGAAAATTATAGAAACTTACATTCAAAAGAATAAAGAGAGGTTTATCAATGAGTTGATTGACTTGTTGAAAATTCCTTCTATCAGTGCAGATCCTGAGTATAAAGGAGATATCCGTAAAACAGCCGAAGCAGTTAAAGAATCATTAGAAAAAGCTGGCTGCAAAAAGCTGGAAATTTGTGAGACACCAGGAAACCCAATTGTCTATGGTGAACACATCATAGATGGTAATTTACCAACGGTTTTGGTTTATGGACATTATGATGTTCAACCTGCTGATCCAATAAATCTATGGGATTCTCCACCATTTGAACCTGTAATAAAAAAAACGGAAATTCATCCGGAAGGGGCCATTTTTGCCCGCGGTGCCTGTGATGATAAAGGTCAGTTGTTTATGCATGTAAAAGCATTTGAATATATGATCCAAAATAATACTCTGCCTTGTAATGTAAAGTTTATGATAGAAGGGGAAGAAGAGATTGGATCAACAAGTTTGGAATGGTTTGTAAAAAGAAATCAGGAAAAATTAAGTAATGATGTGATCCTGATTTCAGATACAGGAATGATCAGTAATCAGCAGCCTTCCATCACAACAGGATTACGTGGTTTGAGTTATGTGGAGGTGGAAGTTACTGGTCCGAATCGTGATCTGCATTCCGGTCTTTATGGCGGTGCTGTTGCGAATCCGATCAATATTTTAACCAAAATGATAGCTTCTTTACAGGATGACGATAACCATATTACAATTCCGGGTTTTTACGACAAAGTAATTGAAGCTTCTGACGAAGAAAGAGCTGAAATGGCAAAAGCACCATTTTCTTTGGATGCGTATAAAAAGGCACTGGATATTGACGAAGTTTATGGTGAAAAAGGTTATACCACCAATGAACGAAATTCCATTCGCCCTACCTTAGATGTCAATGGAATATGGGGTGGTTATACGGGTGAAGGTGCAAAAACTGTTATTGCCAGCAAGGCTTATGTAAAAATCTCAATGCGTCTGGTTCCTAATCAGGATCCTGATGAAATCACAGAACTTTTCACCAAACATTTCATAAGTATTGCACCAAAATCTGTAAAAATAAAAGTCACACCACATCATGGTGGTCATGCCTATGTAACTCCAATTGATAATATTGGTTACAAGGCGGCAAACCGTGCTTATACAGAAGCATTTGGTGTAGAAGCTATTCCACAAAGATCAGGTGGTAGTATTCCTATTGTTGCATTATTTGAACAGGAGTTAAAAAGCAAAACTATTTTAATGGGATTTGGATTAGATAGTGATGCAATTCATTCACCAAACGAGCATTATGGGATATTCAATTTCTTAAAAGGAATAGAAACGATTCCTCTATTCTATAAATATTATACAGAATTATTTTCTAAAAAATAAAATTTAAGTCCTTATTTTGTGAAGGTGATTTTGAAAATCATCTTCACAAAATTCAATTAATCTTCTTTGTAATTTTTATATGCTCTATATCCGAAAGCAGCTACAACAAGGTAACTTATCATGGGCAGAACAAAGGAAAAATTCACTTCAGGTACACCTAAGATCAAAGTATCAGCATATCCTTTACCTCCAATATCCATAATCATTCCCTGTAAAATCGGCATAAATGCACCTCCTACAATGGCCATAACCAAAAAGGCTGATGCGGGTTTTGCATCATCACCAAGTCCGTGAAGTGCAATTCCATATATAGTTGGGAACATCAGCGACATACTAAAAGAAACCAATACCAGACTATACAATCCTGCCATGCCATTGATGAAGATAGCTCCTAGGGTAAAGAACGTTGCCAGAAATCCCATATACATTAATAGTTTTCCTGAGCTGATAAATTTCAATAAATAGGTGAACAAGAAACGTCCAAGAAGAAAAATAATCAAAGCAGTATAGGCATAGTTAACTGCATCACGGTTATTAATCCCAAGGTTTTCTGCATATTGATAAATATACGTCCAGCACATGATCTGTGCTCCTACGTAAAACATTTGAGTAATCACACCTGCAACAAAATGCTCTCTTTTAAAGATCCTTTTAATGGATTTCCATATACCTCCATTTTTATCACTTTCCTTCTTTTCAGACATCTTGACCAAAGCGATAATAATTAGCATAAATAACACAAATAACCCCAGAGCAACATATGGATTTCGTATGGCTTCCAGATCGGAAGTTCTTACAGCTGCTTTTGCAGATTCAGATAGTGTACTATAGATCTCATTACCATCCGCATCAAGATCATCAGATTGTAAGGAGCTTAAAATAAAGGTTTGTGCAACAAAAAGTCCGGTTAAAGCTCCTATAGGGTTGAAAGCCTGTGCAAAGTTTAAGCGTTGTGTAGCAGTCCGCTCATCTCCCATGGACATGATAAATGGATTTGCAGTAGTCTCTAAAAAAGCGAGTCCAAATGTTAGAATATACAAGGCAGCCAGAAAGTAAAAATAATTTTCCTCTGCGGCAGCAGGATAAAACAATAAAGCTCCTGTTGCATATAGTGTTAGTCCAACAAGGATACCAGCCTTATATGAAAATTTCTTTACAATATATGCTGCAGGAAGTGCCATAGTAAAATAGCCTCCATAAAAAGCAGCCTGAACCCAAGATGCCTGCGTATTATTAAGTTCCAAAACCTTTTTAAAAGCAGAAACCATAGGGTTTGTAATGTCATTTGCAAATCCCCAAAGGGCAAATAAAGAGGTGATTAAAACAAATGGGACTAAATATTTTTTAGATACTACCGGTATTTTTTGACTATCGCTCATTTTTTTATTTAAGATTAAAGGATTTCATTGAAATCAAAGAAACAATTTTTTTAGTTCGTATTAAATTTTTTCGATGATTGTTTGTCTGTAACATATATTAGTATGAATTCTTTAAGTAATTATTATTAAATGTATTAATTGGGGAAGTGTAGTTGTATATACAGTATGATTTCCTGTAACCGGGCTCAAACCATTCATGTTCCATTCAGGGATTTCCAAAGTAGGATGATTTTTTTCCATCCCATGGATCTTATCTTTTTGAGATGTCCAGTTAGTGACCCGGTGTCTGGCAGCATTCATTCCTGTCATTAAACTTACAGGGGTAGGAGTACAAACAGGTGTTGCATATGCTTGTGTAAATTTCATCCCTTCCTTTGCTAAACGCTCCATATTTGGTGTGTGATAGCGTTCATTAAAGGGGGTTTTTTTATCCCAAAAGGGCAGGGAAGTATCCTGCCAGCCCATACCATCTACTAAAAAGACAACAATATTAGGAGAGTTCTTCTCTTCCAGTTTAGCTTTACAAGCTATAAAAAAGGATAATAGGAACAAAAAGGACAGATAATATAATTTCATTTTTATTTCTTTAAATTGCCATTCAGCCAGATCGTTTTATTTGCTTTTAAGTTTACACTAGACTCGAATCCGTTATATACTATTTTTTTTGTTTGATCTTCTTTAGAGATCAATCCAAGTTTAGCAAGTTTACCATCTTTCCACTCTATGGATACTTCAATGTTTCCTCTGGCTTTTAGACCTGATATTTTCCCGTTTTTCCAACTTGGAGGAAGTGTTGGAAGAATTCTGATAAAACCTTCGTGTGATTGTAATAATAGTTCTGCAATTCCAGCAGTAAAACCAAAATTTCCATCAATTTGAAATGGTGGATGCATATCGAACATATTATCCGCAAGAGAGATCTGCATGAATTTTTCAATATTTTCTTCCACTTTTTTATTATCAAATAATCGGGCATTCATATTGATCATCCAAACCCGGCTCCAACCTGTGCCTGCACCACCATATTTTAGGCGATAAGCGATGGTTTTTTTTGCTGCTTCAAATGCTTCTGGATTTTTACCGACTGTAATTTGATTACTTGGATGTAAAGCAAATAAATGAGACATATGTCTGTGTCCTTTTTCCGATTCACTGTATGGTTCATTCCATTCTAATATTCTGCCATCTTTACCAATAATCACTCCGGGGTGCAGTTTTGCTCTTTTACGTTTAACTTCTTTAGTAAAATTATCATTGTAACCTAATTCATTTGCAGCAGCCAGAACATTGTCAAATACTTCTGCAATGATCTGATGCCCCATAGCACTTCCAAAGGATATAGCTGCTTTTCTCTTATCATTAGCAATATAGGAGTTCTCGGGAGAGGTTTCAGGGCTGGAAACCCATGTTTGTGTCTTGTCATCCCAAACCAACCAGTCAAGATAAAATTCAGTGATGGATTTTAAGAAGGGGTAAGCTCTGTTTTTTAAAAATTCTTTGTCTTGTGTATATTGGTAATGTCCCCAATAATGCTGTGCTGTCCATCCCCCACCGTGAATCCATGCACCCCAATATGCCTGCTCTGCACGCATCCAAGCCGGAGCCCAAAGATCTGTTGCATGGTGAATTACAGCTCCCCGATCAATTCCATATTGTTTTTTTGCGGTTATTTCACCTCGTTTTTCTACTCTGTCTAACAGATCAAAAAATGGTTCGTGCAATTCACTTAAGTTGGTAACTTCTGCAGGCCAGTAATTCATCTGTAAATTAATATTCAAATGATAATCAGCATTCCATGGAGCTTCAATATCTTTGTTCCAGATACCTTGCAGATTTGCAGGGTTGGTTCCTGGACGGGAAGAAGAGATCAATAAATACCTTCCGTATTGGAATAATTTAGCAATTAGGTCACGGTCAACAGTACCATCTTTTATTTTTTTCAATCTTTTATCAGTAGCAATTGTATTTTGGTCATGCCCTCCAAGGTCAAAGGTTACGCGGTTATATAATTTCTGGTAATCATTGATATGCCTTTCTAATAAGGATTCAAATGATTTGTTCTTTATTGAAGATAATGTTTCTCTGTTCTTTTGTTTAAAATTCTTATGATAAAAAGAAGTATTCCCCACAATTAAGATTGTAGCTTTTTTAACTCCTCTTAAAATTAATTCTCCATTTTTGGAAGTAATGAATCCTGACTTGCTTTTAACTTTTAACAAAGTTTCAAATTTCACTCCATAATCCAGTGGAAATGGTTTTGAATATTTTATTCCACCATATTGAGTAACCATTCCCGTCATGCTGATTTCATTGTTGGACGGATTTGAAATAATTGCAGTTGGATGCCCTTTATCATCCGGCCGACTTAATTGTAAGTTGAAATTCATTCCTTCTTTAGAGGAGGTACTTAATTCAATAACCAAAACATCATCTTCCGCAGAAGAAAACACTTTCTCATTATATTTATTTCCTTCAGAAGTGTAGGTAACTACCACCAGGGCTTTTTCCAGATCAAGGGAACGCTTATAGTTTTCAAATTTTTTGTCTTTTTGAAAATCAATAATAAGATCACCCATTGTTTGATGAGATCGCAAAACCGTTTTATAAGAGAATTTTTCAATAATGAACTTATCTGCTTTGTGTTCTTTCCCATTTTTAATAAGCTCTCTAATTTCTTCCAGATCCCCTGTAGTACCTTTTGCATCTCCCCAGTCTGGCCCACCGGACCACATAGAATCTTCATTCAACTGAATTCTCTCTTTGTTTGGGTCACCAAATACCATGGCTCCTAATCTGCCGTTACCAACAGGTAGAGCCTGCATCCATTTGGTTGCGGGTTGGGCATACCAGAATTTACTGTTATTATTTTTAGCAGAATTTTGACTAAAAACTGAAATAGAAATTGTCATTACCAATAGATGGACAAAATTCCAAATTGTATTGAATTTCATAGTATTTTATATTTCGCTACCGTTTATTTTAAATGTCCATGCATAAGATTCATTATTCCATGTATCTAAAAGTTCTAAAGGAATATTAATTTTTAAACCTTCTTTTTCGTTAAAGTTCCATTCCAATGGATTGTCATATCCCAGCAGCATAATTTCTGAATTTGTTTTTGGTTTTAAATTTTTTAAAATTATTTTTTTGCCAGGTTTATTTAGCGTTATTACAAAATAAACGGATTTCCCCTTTTCTTTTGTAAATCGAATACTATCTCCTTGTTTATAATTATTTTGTAGTTTTTCGGTTGCGTAAATGGCTTCCCCATTAATTTTTAGCCACTTGCCTATTTGTTTTAATCTGTTAATACTAGGTTGAGGAATAAGTCCTTCGGCAGTTGGACCAACATTCAATAAATAATTACCTCCTTTTGCAGTCACATCAATTAAATTATGTATCAACACATTAGAAGATTTCCAATGATGATCATTTTTTTTGTATCCCCAGGTATCGTTCATGGTCATGCATGATTCCCAATCTGTGGTAGAAGTAGTTTCTAGTATTTCCTGTTCGGGTGTGCCAAAATCCCCAACATATTTTTTGTCTTCTTTGTTCATTCCCTGCATACCGGATCTACCTTTATCTACTCGGTTGTTGATAAGAATGCTCGGTTTTAAGGATCTTACATATTGATAAAGCTCTTGGCCTTGTGCATGGGTAAAATCAGGAACCCATTCTCCATCAAACCAAATAATTTCCGGATCATAATTCACAATCAATTCTTTCAGTTGAGGTTTCATATAATTCTCCAGATAAGATGCAAAATTAGGATTAGTTTTCTGGTCTTTCCAGTTATTATAATTTGGAGCATTGATAGCCTGGGCATCTGGATGATGCCAGTCAATGATAGAATAATACAACCCAAATTTAATTCCCTGTTTTTTGCAGGCTTTTGAAAGTGCTTTTAAGATATCCTTCCCGTAAGGAGCAAAATCAACAACATCATAATTGGATACTTTTGAATCCCACAATCCAAACCCATCATGATGTTTGGAGGTGATCACCACATATTTCATACCAGCATCTTTTACTATTTTTGCCCATGTATCTGCATCAAACTTTGTTGGATTAAACTGCCTGGCAAATTTTTCATATTCTTTGATAGGGATTTGGGCATTATTCATGATCCATTCGCCATTATTGCCTTTTACTTCTTTGTTGTTATATATGCCTGCGGGTACTGCATAAACTCCCCAATGGATAAACATACCAAAACGATCATCTCTCCACCACTTCATTCTCTGGTTAAAGGATTCAGATGATTCATTCAAATAATTAATAGTATTTTGATTAGGTTTTACAAGTTTTTTACCTTGAGCTGAACCACTATAGTTTATAAGAAAAATAATTACTATTAAAAAATACCATGTATTAAGTTTTGGATCTATTGTTTTTTTAGCCATAATCTATTGAAATTAAGTTTTTGATCTTTCTTTACGTTTACCCGTAGGTCAATACTATAATATCCGGATTTATCGATTTTAATTTTCCCCAATTTAAAAAAATTAAAACTATCAATTACCCATGCTGCTTTTGGTTCTCCAACGGTTTTACCAGTCGCCTGAATTTTATGCTTCAATTTATAATCTCCCATATTTATTATCATGAAGTTTTTACCAGGTTCATCCTGAAAACTATAGGAAACATCCAGAAGATACATACCAGGTTGATCAATAAATATTCTCCATTTATAGGAGCTGTTTTTATCAATGATCAAACGCTCAGGAATTGATCCAAATTTACTGGGAGTTAAGATCTTTGTACTTCCTTCTGAATTTATAGTGTTCTTAGGAGTTAGTGCATAGCCTCCACCAATAGATTCTCCTACCAGTCCTTTTTCAACTTTGGGATATTGATCAAATTCCATTACAATGACTGAAACATAAGGATCGGGTGACTTAAAAGGTAAATAAATTCTTGTAATAACCTCTTTTTGGTCAAACTGAATCGAAGATTTGAGCTTATCATTTAATAAATATATTTTCGATGGAGTTAATTTTATTCCTGTAACCCTTATTTGATGATCCAGTGACCAGTTGAAAACATGAAGGAATAGTTTTGTTTTTCCTTTCTCTGTTTTACGGGTGATCTTACCCCAGTCATGCATATCTGTCCGAAGATCAAAAGCTTCACTTTTGTAAATAGACTCTCCGTTAATTTCCAGCCATTCGCCAATTTTTTCTAAACGATCTGTAATTTCGTAAGGTACTTCACCATTTGCTCTTGGACCAATATTGAGCATAAAATTACCATTTAAACTCACATTATTGATCAATGATTTTAATAAGGAAGTAGTTGATTTCCATTTGTTTTCTGTCGCATAATATCCCCAAGAATGTGCAACAGTTCCTGCAGTTTGCCATGGGTAGTCTAATTTTTCTTTCCCCAATTGATTGTCACCCAAAGTTCTAAAATCAATATCATCATCTTCTTCAATAGATAGTCCTAAGCGAGAATTGATCAAACAATTAGGTTGTAATTCTCTAATCAATTCTTTTAATTGAAAAAGCTGTTCTTTGGTAATGATAGTTCTTGAATGGTGGATCCACATATCAAACCACATGATACTAATTTCACCATAATTAGTCAATAATTCTCTGACCTGAGGAATTACTTTTTCCTGCCAGTATTTATCGTATTCATCTTCGGTAATACCTGTAAGTTCTTTGGTATGATCCCATCCATATTGATGTTCCCAGTCCACCCAATGTGAATAATATAAAGCGAGCTTTATTCCATGCTTTTTACAGGCTTCTGCCAATTCTTTGATGATATCCCTTTTTGGAGAAGTATAATTTCCAATATTGTAATCACTAACTTTACTATCCCACATAGCAAATCCGTCATGGTGTTTTGCAGTAATTGTGATGTACTTCATTCCTGCTTTTTTTGCCAGAAGCACCCATTGTTCTGGATTTAATTCATTCCATTGAAACCTGTTTATCAGTGAAATATAATCTTTGGTGTCAATTCTGTTTCTGTATTGCAACCACTCGGCATAATCATTGTCATATCTTATTTTTTCTCCATGCCAATAACCTTCGGCAGCACTGTAAAGTCCAAAATGAATAAACATACCAAAGCGATCATCTACAAACCATTGAGATCTTTCGGTAGCTTTTTGAGCACTTATCTTATTTATAGTTAATAAAAGCAAAATGGTGATTTTTAGAATTCTCAAAATTTGTTTGTGGCTTATCATTATTTTAGAGGATTGTATATAAATTTTTGATTCAAAAATATCAGTATTTCATTTAAGGAATAAATAAATGGTATAAATCTTTGTTATGAGGTTTGAGATGATACATATACAGTCTTAATACCAATATAAATTTTATTTTTTGTTCATTATTTTATTGATGTACGCTGCCCAAACTTCATAGCCTTTTGGCATTAGATGAATACCATCAGAGGAATACAGATCATTTTTAAGATCATTATTTTTATCAACTAACAGGCTTAAAATATTGTGATAAGTCACTCTTTTCCCATCCTCAAATTTTGCGATGATTTTATGAATTTCATTGTATTTTTTTCTTCTATCAGATGTAGAATTGATTCCTGTTGGTAGCGGTCCAAAAAGCAAAATATTTGCATTTGGAAGCTTTTTCATAATCAGTTCCAGATCCAGTTTTATTCCTTCTGCAATTTCCTCAGCTGTATTGTCTGAAAAATTATTTACGCCAATAGCAAGAGCCGTAAATTCAGGATTACACTTTTCATAATTCCCGTTTTGAACTCTCCATGCAACATGTTGTGTGCGGTCTCCTGAAATTCCTGCATTAATCCATTTCAGGTCTTTAAAATAATGATCCGCCGCTTTTTGTCCGGGTTTGTGGGTGGTCAGAGTTCGGCTTCCTCCCCAACCCTGAGTGATAGAATTACCAATTAAGAGGAGGTCAACCTTTTCTGAATTCTTACAAAGGGAATCAATATCTTCCATCTGTGCCCACCATTCTTTTCCTTTTTTCCAGCCGGCAGCGGATCGATATTCAGATCCGGGAGCCGGATGAGCAGCAAAATTGATCATTTGATCGGTGGATCTTAAAATGAAATTTACAATAGGCGTTGGGTTTTTTAAACTGTGCGGATGATGATCTACTCCTTCTTTATAGATCACATGAATATCTCCACCATATTTTTGGATCTCTCTTTCAAAGATTTGGGTATTTTCATCTATCGGAACAACTTGATCGGCTTCACCGCAAACATGCATCATTGGAAACGAACCTTTTACAATTTTTTTAGTTTTATGTATAGGGTCACCCTTAAATGAAGCAACTTTTTTCTCTGTTTTTAATTTATATACTTTTTTAAATTCCTCCCAGCCATCCGGATATCCTTTTCCTTTTCCAAAACCTCCCGGCCAGCTTTTGCCATCCAATACAGGAGCGTCGGCATAAATACAAGCAATATTTTTACGGTTTTTTGCCGCCCAGTTATAGATGATCAATCCACCCCGACTCATTCCTTCAAGTACGACTTTTTTAGAAAGTCCTTGTTTTTGCATGAAGTGATAGAATTTATTCCATCTTTTTACAGCTTCTTTTCCGCCATATAAATTTCCAATATCACAATAGAGTATATGAAAACCTCGTTCCAGTAAGGCAATATCTGTTTGTGGTTCATGTCCCCAAAAACGTGCACGTATCACCCAGGGATTTCCCTGAGCAACTTTTTTGGGTACCACAATTTTACAATTCCAGTCATTGAATTTAAAATCAGTTAATCTAAACCCGTAAAAGTTCGATTCTTTTTTTGATGTAACTAATTTGTTATCCGTAATATTTAGTGGTATACTTCGATTTCGTACCAGATTTTCATATAACCTATTTGCAATAATAGTAGCTCCCAGAGAAGAAGGATGAATTTTATCAGGCAGTAAATTGGATTTATTTACAAATAACTGATAAAGATCTATAACTTCGACATTGGTTTTATATGCAATTTTTTGCAATTTTGGGATTATCTTATCTTTGATAACCGGGTTCCAGATAGATGTAGAATCCTCTAAAAAAGAGGGTAAAGGAAGTAAAATTACAACCCTCATATTGCTATTTTGTTTTTTAAAATTGGCAATCAATTCTTCATAATTACTTTCAAATTCATTTAGGAATATTCTGTTTTGTGATTTGCTGTCGTTGGTTCCTAATTTAATATAAAGAACATCAGGTTTAAATAGCAATGCGTTTTTATAAGCATCTGTTTCCCAATAAGGATAATCTCCTTTTTTTAAAAGTGTTCTACCGCTAATGCCAAAATTTCGGACATCATACTGGGTTCCTAAAAGTTCCTGTAATTGTGCAGGAAAAGCATTTTTCTCCCGGTTGGCTATTCCGAATCCAAAAGTGATGCTATTACCTACACAGGCTACTTTTATTGGATCTATGTTTTTATTGTTTGCTTTTAATTCAGCTTGTGAAAAAATGATTAAAAACAATAGGAAAATAATTCTTCTCATAATAAAAGGAAATATGAAAGATTAGTTTAAAATGATTTCAATTACAGGAATTTCAACATTTGGTTTATTTACCGGAAGCGCAATATTTATATCATTTTCATCCATTCCGCTATTTTTCATAGCACCATATCCAT
>VAPK010147619.1_pt1 | contig 16558 bp, 12 predicted proteins | sample 3395031 | NCBI WGS metagenome assembly VAPK01 (sample SAMN08290443, study PRJNA428436) | hydrothermal vent metagenome | isolation source: Deep-sea hydrothermal vent chimney 1 | place: Pacific Ocean: Juan De Fuca Ridge
ACGTGACGGCTGAGCTTTCGGTGGCGCGCACGGGTTATACCGGTGAAGATGGCTATGAAATTATGTTGCCGGTGACGCAGGCCAGCACACTGTGGGCGGCGTTACTGGAAGCGGAAGTTCAGCCCTGTGGTCTGGGCGCGCGCGATACGCTGCGTCTGGAAGCCTGCATGAATTTGTATGGTTCGGATATGGATGAAAGCGTGACGCCACTGGAGTCTGGGTTGGGCTGGACGGTGGCCTGGGAACCGCAGACGCGAAATTTTATCGGTCGTCAGGCGCTGGAAAAACAGCGGGATGCGGGGGTTGCATATAAACTGGTGGGCCTGGTGTTGCAGGAGCGTGGTGTGTTGCGCAATCATCAAAAAGTTATTGTCGAAGGCCTGGCAGCAGGTGAAATTACCAGCGGTAGTTTTTCACCGACCTTAGGCAAGTCCATTGCCTTTGCCCGGATCAAGGCGGGCACGACGGATAAATGTAAAGTGGAAATTCGTGGCAGGTTGCTGGCGGCAGATATTATGAAGCCGCCGTTTGTGCGTAATGGCAAAGCCTGCATCTAAAAACAAATAACAAGAGGAAACAAACATGAGCAATGTGCCTCAGGAATTACGTTATACCAAAACCCATGAATGGATCAGCCTGAACGATGATGGCAGCGTTACGGTGGGTATTACTGACCATGCCCAACACCTGCTAGGCGATCTGGTCTTTGTTGAGTTGCCGGATGTGGGCAGCACTTTTGCAGAAGGTGATGACTGTGCCGTGATCGAATCAGTTAAAGCGGCGTCGGATTCTTATAGCCCATTGGACGGCGAAATTTCTGAACATAACGAGGCGCTATCCGATGCCCCGGAACTGATCAATCAGGATCCCTATGGTGATGGCTGGATTTTCAAACTCAAGCCGGATGATGCCGGAGCCTATGATGCATTAATGGACGCGGATGCTTATAGCGAACTCATTGCCGAAGAAGACTGAACGGTAATCCCATTCGAAGCAGGTAAAATAATGCCCTTTATTCCCCATACTGATAACGATGTCGAAGATATGTTGCACGCGATTGGCGCGGACAGCATCGAGGATCTGTTTGCCGAAATTCCAGCGGAACTGCGTAGTGATGGACTCGATGCGGTTCCTGATGGCATGAGTGAAATGGAAATTTCACGGCTAATGCGCGAGCGTGCGGAGCAGGATAGTCGTACGCTGTGTTTCGCAGGTGCAGGCGCGTACGAGCATCATATCCCGGCAGCGGTTTGGGAGCTGACTACGCGCGGTGAATTTTATACCGCATACACACCGTATCAGGCCGAAGCCTCGCAGGGCACGCTGCAATTGTTGTACGAATATCAGAGCATGATGGCAAGTCTTACTGGTATGGATGTCTCCAATGCCTCGTTGTATGACGGTGCCTCGGCGCTGGCCGAAGCGGTACTCATGGCCGTGCGTGCGAACCGCAAGTCAAAATCGAAACGTATTCTGATGCCGCGTACGGTGCATCCTGATTATCGACGAGTGGCGCACAACATTGTTCATAATCAGGGCATCGTGCTTGAGGCGCTGGATTTTGATTTAACTCAGGGCGCTATCGATATCGCAAGTCTGCCAGACGATCCCGGCGATATCACCGCATTGGTGATTCCACAACCTAACTTCTTTGGAGCACTGGAAGACGTCGATGCGTTGGTGAACTGGGCGCATGCGCATGGCGCACTGGTGATTGCCGTAGTCAACCCGATCTCGCTGGCTATCCTGACGCCGCCGGGTGAATGGGGTGAGAACGGTGCGGATATTGTTTGCGGTGATGGTCAGCCGCTGGGTGCGCCCTTATCTTCCGGCGGCCCTTACTTTGGTTTTATGTGTTGCCGCAAAGCTTTTGTTCGGCAGATGCCGGGACGCATCATCGGTCGCACCAACGATCTTGATGGCAAGACCGGCTACACCCTGACCTTGCAGGCGCGCGAGCAACATATTCGGCGATCCAAAGCCACGTCCAACATTTGTACTAATCAGGGACTGTTGGTCACCGCAGCAACAATACATATGTCGTTACTGGGGGCGCAGGGGCTGGAACGAGCGGCACAGGCCTGTCATGACAATACAATGAAATTACTTGCGGCGCTGGAGCAAACCGATGGTGTGACTAAACTATTTAGCCGACCGTTGTTCCATGAAGCCGTGGTGCAGTTTGATCTGCCCGTAGTCGATGTCATGCGTGCCTTATCGGTGCAGGGTATTATTGGTGGCGTGAGTTTGGCGGAGGACTATCCTGAGCTGGGTAATAGTATTTTGATTTGCGCCACGGAAACCAAAACCGACGCCGATATCGAAACTTATATCGCCTCATTAAAACGCATTGCTATGCGTCTGACCGCCAATCGCTGTCCGGTAACACCGAAGATGGCTTGACGGCAACTCTATGTAGGTACGACTTCAGTCGTACATGGGCGTTGCCACGAAACTTTTTTAGGGTATTAAATTTGTTATGCTGATATTCGAACAATCAAAACAACATCGCGCAAACGTCGCGCAGGCACCGTTAGAGGATGCCAATATTGATAGCATCCCCGTGCAATTTCGGCGCAAGACTCGACCACTATTACCCGAAGTCTCGGAGATGCAGGCGGTGCGTCATTTCACCCGCCTGTCACAGAAAAACTTTTCCATCGACACGCATTTCTATCCGTTGGGTTCCTGCACCATGAAGTACAACCCGCGCGCCAGTAATACGTTGGCGATGTTGCCGGGTTTCCTGCAGCGTCATCCACACAGCCCCGATAATCTCAGTCAGGGTTTTTTGGCCTGCATGTATGATTTACAGGAAATACTCAAAGAAGTAACCGGGATGACGGCAGTGTCATTAGCGCCGATGGCCGGTGCGCAGGGTGAGTTTGCCGGTATCGCCATGATTCGCGCTTATCATGATGCGCGTGAAGATATGGCACGTACTGAAATTCTGGTGCCGGATGCTGCGCACGGGACTAACCCGGCCACTGCGACCATGTGCAATTATAAAGTAAAAGAAATTCCCACCGATGCGCAAGGTGACGTGGATATCGATGCTTTAAAAGCCGCAGTAGGGCCACAAACCGCCGGTATTATGCTCACTAACCCTTCGACCCTGGGCGTGTTTGAACGACGGATAAAAGAAATTGCAGAAATCGTACATACTGCCGGCGGTTTGTTGTATTACGATGGCGCGAACCTGAATGCGATTTTAGGCAAGGTTAAACCGGGTGACATGGGTTTTGATGTAATTCATATGAATTTGCATAAAACATTTTCTACCCCGCATGGTGGTGGTGGCCCCGGTGCTGGGCCTGTGGGCGTAAGTACGCGTCTCGAGCCTTTTTTGCCCGTGCCGCTGGTAGTTAAAGATGATGACGTCTATTCGTGGTTGAAGGAAAAAGATCGGCCACAAACTATAGGCCGCCTGTCTACCTTTATGGGTAATGCCGGGGTGTTGTTACGAGCCTATGTTTATGCGCGCCTGTTGGGTCGTGAGGGGATGCATCGGGTGGCGGACTATGCCACCTTAAATGCTAACTATATGCTGGCGCGGCTACGCAAGGCGGGGTTTGATCCTGCGTTCCCTGAACGTCTTGCTACCCATGAGTTTATTATTACGCTTAAACGTCAGGCCAAAGATCTGGGTGTAAATACCATGGACTTTGCCAAGCGCTTGCTGGATTATGGTTTTCACGCACCGACTACTTATTTCCCTTTACTGGTGGCCGAATGCCTGTTGATCGAGCCGACTGAAACGGAAGCAAAAGAAGACATCGACGCTTTTATCGAGGCAATGATAAAAATACAGAGTGAAGCTGAGTCGGATCCTGAAATGCTTAAAGCCGCACCGCATACGCTACCCGTCAGACGACTGGATGATGTAAAAGCGGCGAAGGATATGGATCTGCGTTGGTGGGAGAATAGCAAAGAAGCAGAATAATTTTAACCCGAAGACGCAGAGACGCGAAGTATTTTTGCAGACAATTAAACCAGCAACTTCTGCTGGTCTTCTGATAGAGCAAAATGCACGAATACCGTTCCCTTCATTATAGTGTATTCAATCATGTCTTTTGCGCGCTTCGTGTCTCTGCGTTTTTGCGTTAGATTTTTTATTAGGAGAGTAGCGTGGCCAAACCCGGCGCAACAGGACTGACCCGTATCATCAATGCCTATGGCTATTCGATCAAAGGACTGCGAGCGGCGTTTATCCATGAATCAGCCTTTCGTCAGGAAACCCTGCTGGCTCTGGTATTAACACCGTTGGCTTTCTGGTTGGGCACGAATGCAATTGAGTATATTCTACTAATTAGTAGTGTACTATTGGTGCTGGTGGTGGAGTTGCTTAACTCAGCGATTGAAGCAGTGGTCGATAGAATCGGCAGTGAACAGCATGAGCTGTCTGGCCGTGCCAAAGACATTGGTTCGGCGGCGGTATTTATTTCTCTGTGTATCGTCGCACTGGTCTGGGGGCTGATTATTTTTCAGCACGTTTTCAATTTAAGTAAGTAAAAATATTTTTTAATTTATAAATAAAAAGGATAATTTCATGTCTGCGCTGATTTGCGGTTCTTTCGCTTTCGATACCATCATGGTTTTTCACGACCAGTTTAAAAACCACATTCTGCCGGACAAGGTGCATATTTTAAATGTTTCTTTTTTAGTCCCGGAGATGCGTCGCGAGTTTGGTGGTTGTGCCGGTAACATTGCCTATAACCTGAAGTTGCTGGGTGAAGAGCCACTGGCGATGGGCACGGTGGGGAACGATTTTGGCCCTTACGCCGACTGGATGGATGAGCAGAACCTTAGCCGTAAATATCTGCGTCAGGTTGAAACTTATACCGCACAGGCGTTTATCACTACCGACGCGGATGCGAATCAGATCACCGCGTTTCATCCCGGTGCGATGAGTTTGTCGCATGAAAATAGCGTACTGGAAACCGAGGGTGTGAAACTTGGCATCGTATCTCCCGATGGACGTGATGGGATGATTGCCCATGCCGAGCAGTTTGCTGAAGCAGGCATCCCGTTTATTTTCGATCCGGGTCAGGGCTTGCCGATGTTTGATGGCGATGAGTTGCTGGATTTTGCTAAAAAAGCCACCTGGATTACCCTGAACGATTATGAAGCGCAATTGTTTGAAGATCGCACCGGTAAGTCAGCACACGAATTAGCGGAGATGGTGGATGCCTTAATTATTACCCGTGGTGGTGAAGGCTCGCACATTTATACGCTCGATCATCGTTATGAAATTCCCTGTGCAAAAGTGGAGGGTATTAATGATCCGACCGGTTGTGGTGATGCCTACCGTGCAGGTTTGTTATACGGCTTACTCAATGGTCTTGACTGGCAGACGACCGGACGGGTTGCCTCATTGATGGGAGCAATTAAAATAGAAATACACGGCACTCAGAATCATTCTTTTAGCATGGAAGAATTCAAACAGCGGTATGAAGAAAATTTTGGCTGTGGCTTCTAACACAGCAAAACAGCAAACAGGCAGGGTGGGCAACGGGTGTACGAGGGGTGCCCTGCTTGTCCTGCTATTATTAGCCCCCTTCAGCTTGCTGGCGGCAGAGGAGAAGGCCATCCCGGTTACCAGCCAGTTGCTTTCCTCACTCCTCAAAGATTCGATCAAGTCTGCTCCGGCCACCACTGAATCGCTTAATCGCAGCAAGCTTAGTGCGCAGATCAATGCACAGATAGTACGTATCCCGGTTAAAGTCGGTGATGTAGTGAGCACGGGCACGTTGCTGGTTGAGCTAGATTGCCGTGACGCAAGCTTGTCGTTGCAACAGGCGCAGTCACGGATGAAGTTTGCAAAACACCAGCTTAATCGTTCGCGTACCCTGCATAAAAGTAAAAACGTATCAGACGAGCAGCACAATCAACGACAGACTGATTTTGAGTTAACGCAACTGGATATTCGTCAACAACAGTTGCAGGTTTCCCGCTGTCAGCTTAAAGCCCCTTTTGATGGTGTGGTGGTGGCACGTCATGTTGCCGAAGGCGAGCTGGCTGCACCCGGCACACCGCTATTAAGTTTGCTGGATACCAAACGAGTTGAAGTGGTGGCTTCGGTATTATTAGATCAAGTTACCGAGCTGGAAAAAGCAGAGCAGCGCTGGTTTGAGACGCAGGGGCTGCGTTATCCGCTGAGTCTACGTGCGATTGTGAATGATGTTAATACGCGCGCGCGTAACCGAGTGTTGCGTTTTGATTTTACTGATAAACGCGCTTTGCCGGGTAGCCCCGGTCGCGTTAAATGGCAGGCGGCTTATCCAGTTCTTCCTGCCGAATATCTAGTGCGCAGAAAAAAAAGTATGGGTGTGTTTGTGCTTGAGAATAGTCGCGCCCATTTTGTAATACTTGATCGTGCCAACGAAGGTCAGGCCGTTGCCGTTGATCTTCCCGCACAGACTAAAATTATTATTGACGGACGTTTCAGTTTGAAAAACGGTGATCGGGTTCGAGATGTAAGTTTGGACGCGAGCAGGTAGCAGGCAGCGCAATGCTGGAAAGCCTGTATAAAAATCACGTTCTTGCCAACCTCTGTTTTGTGCTGGTATTAGGCATTGGCATGATGTCCTATTCCATGTTGCCACGCCAGCAGGATCCTACGATAAATTTCAACTGGATTGATATTACCACCGTGGTTCCGGGTGCTTCAGCTGAAGACATCGAAAAGCGCGTGACGGATTTACTCGAAGACGCTATCTATAATGTGGCTGATATCAAGTTTGTTTCCAGTAATAGTCGAGAAGGAATCTCGTCACTTCTGGTTCGCTTCGAAGATGTCAGTGAACGGATTTTTGATAAACGAGTAAATGATCTACGTCGTGAAATTCAGAACAAGGAAGATGAATTACCGGATCAGGCGATCTCTCCGGTAATAACCGAAATCACCAGTGCGAATGCCTATCCTACCGCGACGGTAGTGATAACCAGTCCCGGGGATGATGAAAATCTGCGTCGTCAGGCAGAAAATAGTAAACGTGATATCAAACGTATCAAGGGCGTGGATCGTTTGATCGATGCCGGGCTTAACGATCCGGAAATACAGATCAATTTTTATCCTGAACGATTAGAGGAGTTGGGGCTGAGTCCTGATTTAATTGCAGATGGTATCAATCAGTATTTTCGTGACCTCTCAGCAGGTTCGATCAAAATGCAAACTCGGCGTTGGAATTTACGCCTGCAGGGAACCGATACCAATGTTGATTATATAGCGAGTCTTCCGGTGTTAACTGATCAGGGTGAAGTTACCCTGGGCAGTATTGCCGAGGTGCTGCGTAGTCAGGAAAAGGCCAGAATCAGCGTTCGTTATCGTGGCCAGCCTGCGGTGATGCTATCGATAATGAAAAAGCCGAAGGCCAATACCCTTGGTCTGATTGAACGTATCACGAATTATATTGATGACAGAAACCAGCATCAGGTGAAAACCGGGGTGAAGCTGGTATTGATTGATGACAGCACAGAAATTACCCGCAATGCCCTCTCGGTGATGCAGAAGAATGCTGCACTAGGGCTGCTGTTTGTGTTGCTGGTAACCTGGTTATTTCTCGGTAGTCGTATTTCTATTTTAACCACCATTGGCATTCCCTTTATTCTCGCGGGTACCTTCTGTGTGTTGATAGTGGTTGGACAGACCTTGAATGTACTGGTGCTACTCGGCGTGGTGATCAGTCTGGGCATGCTGGTGGATGATACTGTGGTGGTGGTCGAGGCGATTTACTATCGAATGCAACGCGGTGCTGAGGTAATGCCGGCAACGCTGGCGGCATTGAACGAAGTGTTTGCACCCGTCACCTCTGCCGTGTTGACCACCATGGCTGCATTTTTGCCGCTGATGTTATTACCCGGAATCCTGGGGAAATTCATGATGACGGTACCGCTGGTAGTATCGGTAGCGCTGGCGATCAGTCTGGTCGAAGCCTACTGGATGTTACCCGCGCATATCAGCGCCTCGAATATTCATTTTGATAAACCCTCAAGAATGGACAACTGGCGTCGAAATTTTCTGCATAAAATTCGTTTGCGTTATACCCGATTGTTGTTGCGAGTCCTACGTTATCCTCGGACGATGTTGATGAGCATGATGGTGTTGTTTGTACTGTCTCTATCTGCGGTTTTCATGGGCATGGTGAAAATGGATTTCTTTGCTTCCGATCCCATGCGCGTTTTTTATATTAATGTTGAAATGCCCAATGGCACCAGTCTGGATAAAACCCTGTCCACAGTGACACGATTGCGCCAGCAACTTGAACCGCATTTACACAAGGATGAACTTAAACAGACGGTCACCTATGCCGGGCAAATGTTTACCGAAACCGCGCCTCATCGTGGTGAACACTATGGCCAGATTATTATCGCCCTGAATCCACGCACCGGAGCCTTACGCTCGGTCGAAGATGTGATTGCCGGGTTGCGGGAAACGGTGTTTAATTTGCCGGGGCCGGCGAAAATCAATTTTCTTAAAATGGCTGGCGGCCCACCTGTATCCCGCCCTGTTAGTATCAAGGTGCGGGGTGACAAACTGGATGAGCTGCGTGAAGCAGTAACGGATCTGAAAAAGATATTGCAACGCAGTGATGCCATCATGGACATCAGTGACGATGATAGTCCCGGACAGATGGAGTTATTACTCAAGGTCAATCATGATGCGGCGTTACGCGCAGGGATTGGCCCACTGAAAATTGCTCGAACGCTACGCCTGCTGGTGGATGGTGAAGTTGCCGCAAGCATGCATGAAAATGGCAAAGAGCTGGTGGTGCGAGTGCAGGCAAACAGAAGTGCCGCGGTGAATAATATTCGTGATGTTCTACATTTTACCTTACCGGCTGCAGATGGCCATCCGATTGCACTGAGTGAGTTATTATATGTCGAATCCAGAGAGGGGCTGGGAAACATACGCCACTATGATTTTCGTCGTGCGATTACGGTTGAAGCGGATATTGATAAAAATAAAACTGATACGGTTGAGATAAATAACTATATTAAAAATGAGTGGGAAAAAATACAGGCCACTTATCCAAATGTGAATCTTGATTTTTCGGGTGCGCTGGATGACATTCAGGAAAGTATCGATGCGATTATTGTTTTATTATTATTTGGCGTCGGCCTGATGTATCTGATTCTGGGAACGCAGTTTAAAAGTTATTTTCAACCCTTGATGGTATTGATGACCGTGCCGATTGCCTTTACCGGTGTAGTGCTGGGCTTGCTGGTGACACAGAACCCACTAAGTTTGTATACATTATACGGTGTGGTTGCCCTGGCGGGTATTTCTGTGAATGCGGCGATTGTGCTGATTTCCGCCGCCAATGATCGCCTGGCCAGTGGCATGTCAGTGTTGCATGCCACCGTGTATGCAGCACGGCGTAGAGTAGTGCCGATTTTGATTACTTCGTTGACGACCATTGCCGGTTTGTTTTCGTTAGCAACAGGACTGGGTGGACATACGTTGATCTGGTGGCCGGTCGCGACCGCGATGGTCTGGGGTTTACTGGTCTCTACCTGCCTAACCTTGTTTGTTGTTCCAATTCTTTATCGTCTGTCGATGACTAATCGTAACTAAAGCGGTAAAGTGTCAGCCGCTATTATCAGAAAAATAAAAGGGAGCTAATGTAATGAGCAAAATGATTATTGGTATTCATGGTCTGGCTAATAAGCCAGCAGAAAAAACACTGGCAAACTGGTGGGAAAAATCCATGCTCGAAGGCTTGCAGGTCAACTGTAAGTTATCGTTGGATGCGCTGGATTTTGAGTCTGTCTATTGGGCCGATGTAATGTATAAAAAGCCTGATCCTGCGCCTGATAAATATCGCAAGGCGAAAAAAGGCGAGCTGAAATATTACGATGAAGGCTGGATTGATTACATTCGCGAAACCCTGCTCGACTTTGGTGGTGACGTGGTTGATTCGATGAAAGAGATGTTGGGCATGGATGCGCTGGCAGAAAAAGTGTTAAAGAGTAAACTCAAGGATCTTTATCGCTATTATGAAAAGCCGACTATTCGCAACGAACTGCGGGCGCGCTTGCGTCAGGTGATTCTTGATAACAAAGATAAACGGCTGATGATCGTGGCGCATTCTATGGGCACTATTATTGCCTATGATGTATTGCGGGAACTGGGGCGTGAAGATTCAAGTCTGAGCATAGAACATTTTGTTACCATCGGCTCGCCGTTGGGCTTGCCGCATGTGAAGTATAAAATCATGGAAGAAAGCCCGCTGATCAGAACGCCGAGTGTGGTAAAGAAATGGTCTAACCTGGCTGACCGCCGTGATCCGGTGGCACTGGATATTCACTTACGTGATGACTATGAAGCCAACTATGCCGGTGTACGGGTTAATGATGATCTGGTGATGAATGACTGGGGTGGCATTAATCATAAGTCGTACGGTTATTTACGTACGCCAGAGTTTTCTGATTTACTGAAAAACTTTATCTGATCTTGATGGCCGGGAATGTTCTGCTGTTTGCAGCGATCAGCTGTAGTGGCGGCTTCATCCGCACAAGTTCGCCAGAAGGCAAACCTATAACGAATACCCCGTCTGCTTGCGGCGGGGAGATTCATTTCTGAGAGCAGTAAGCTTAGTCTATCCGCATCTCTTGCCGGGCAACGACATTTTTTTATTTTGCCATTGAGTTTTGCAGCAAGGTTTCAAATTCCTCAACTTGAGTGACAGGTTGCTGACACTGATGACCGTGACAGACATAGGCGATTACGTTTTCACTGTGAGCCGGACGTTGCGCGAGCATATCGAGTTGGAGCTTACTGCTGGCGGGAATAGCGACACAGAGACTGCGGGGGGTATAGTGGTGGCTGGCTTTTTCCTGCCATATCTGGATAGCTTTTTCCTCGCCACGAATAACAATGCAGGTGGGCGGGAAGCAGTAGTCTTCCAGCGCATGTAACAGGCTGCAATGTGCGTACGGCAGTTGACGAATATTGTGCCAGGCGTAGCGCAAAATAGATTCGCTAACTTCAATATAGTGGCTGTTAGCCAGTAGATGTCCGAGTCGGCCAAAGACATTGGCTGCGATGGCATTGCCTGCAGGAATGGCTTCATCCTGCAAGGGTTTCGGTCGATGGATTAGAGACTCGTGATCATCGGCAGTAAAATAAAAGCCGCCCTGTTGCGCATCATAAAAATGCTCAATCACAATCTCCGCCAACTCCAGCAACCAGCGCATATCCTGATCGCGCCACTGCGCCTGTAATAATTCCAGCAGGCCATCCATAAGAAAAACATAATCATCCAGATAAGCAGATAACTGCGCGCGTTGATCTTTATATGAAACCCGCAGACGAGCATCAATAAACAAATGCTGGTAAATAAAGTCGGCAGCCTGTTGCGCCGAGGCGATTAACTCTGGACGTTGTAATCGGCGTCCGGCACTGGCCATGCCTTTTATCATCAGGCCGTTCCATGAAGTCAGGATTTTTTTATCGAGTCCAGGATGAATACGTTGTTGCCGATGTGCGAAAAGTTTTTTACCGGCACTGCTTAGCTGTGTCTGTGCAGTGTCCGTTGTGATGTTCAAGCTTGTCGCTGCCTGTTCGATATTGGCTGCGACGTTTAGATGCCACTGGTCTTCAAAGTTGGCGGGCTGGTTCAGGCCATACATAATTTCGCAAACGGCCATTTCATCGGGGCTTAACACGGCGCGGATCTGTTCCGGCATCCAAACGTAGAAACGGCCTTCTTCACCCTCAGAGTCAGCGTCCAAAGTTGACCAGTAGCCGCCTTCGGGGGCTTGCATTTCGCGTCGTACCCAGTCGGCAGTTTCGTTTGCGATACGTTGAAAAAAAGCATTATCAAGTGCCACCGCAGCGTCGGCATAGAGTCCAATCAGGGGGCCGTTGTCATAAAGCATTTTTTCAAAGTGCGGTATGATCCATTTTTCATCGACCGAGTAGCGGAAGAAGCCGCCACCGAGTTGATCATAAAGTCCGCCACCGGCCATCGCCTGTAAGCTTAACTCCAGCATTTTACGTACGTTTTGATCTTCGTGCGTATTGGTTTTGGTTACCGCCCAGTGACGAAGCAGGCGCTCTAAATTAGTCGGATGGGGAAATTTGGGTGCCTGACCAAAACCGCCAAAATTTGAATCGAAACTGGCGGCCAGTTCCTGCCTGGCCTGATCCAGAGGCAGGCTGTCGAGCGTCTCGGCGCTAACCGGCGCACTGGGGTTGAGATTTTCCAGTGCTTCGTTCAAGGCCTGATTTTGCTGCTGGATTGCCTCGGGCTGCTCACGGTAGAAATCAGCAATGTGTTGTAATACTTCGGCAAAGGACGGCATGCCGTGACGCGGTTGATCAGGAAAGTAAGTGCCAGCGAAAAAAGGTGTATGATCCCCCGGACTCAAAAATACGGTTAGCGGCCAGCCGCCACCGCGTTGATTGAGAAGTTGATGGGCGCTCTGGTAAATGCGGTCGAGATCAGGTCGCTCTTCACGATCAACTTTGATGTTGACGAACAGCTGGTTCATGAGTTTGGCGGTGGTCGGATCTTCAAAAGATTCATGTGCCATCACATGACACCAGTGACAGGCCGAATAGCCAATGGAGAGCAGGATGGGCCTGTCGAGCTTTTTTGCCTGACTCAGAGCGTCTGCATCCCAGGGTTGCCAGTCTACCGGATTGTCGGCATGTTGCAGCAGGTAGGGACTGGTTTGGCTGGCTAACCGATTATGTTTTTTTATACTCATATTGCTCTGTGACTTTATATATAAATGCAGGCACTATAACTGAATTGGTCGCACTGGCCAGATTATTTTCAATCAAAATGACCCGGGAAAAATTCTGTGAATACATCAAGCTTGCCTGAATTGCGGCTGAAAAAAAATGAAGAACGACGCCTGCGTGCAGGCCACCTCTGGGTATATAGTAACGAGGTAGATACCGCGCTAACACCGTTAAAATCAATGCCAGCCGGTGAGCAGGTAAAAGTGTGTGACCATCGCGGCAACACCCTTGGCTTTGCTTACGCTAATCCTAAAACCCTGATCTGTGCGCGTCTATATAGTTTTGGCCGCCACCCGCTGCTTGATGCAGAACTCATAAAGCAACGTCTGGCCAGCGCCCTGGTCTGGCGTGAGCAGTATTTTGATGCGGCCTGTTATCGTTGGGTTTATGGTGAAAGTGATGGCTTGCCGGGGCTGGTGGTAGATCGCTATCTCGATGTGCTGGTGGTGCAGATTAGCACGGCGGGCATGGAACGCATGAAAGACAGCATCGTGGCAGCGCTAACTGAGCTGGTCGAGGCTAGAGTCGTGTTGTTGAAAAACGATACCTCAATGCGGGAGCTGGAAGGCCTGGATAGTTATACCGAAACGCTGGTGGGCACTTTGCCTGAGCGTATCGAGGTGATCGAGAATAAGCTACGCTTTGAGGTGCCGCTGGCGGGCGGACAGAAAACGGGCTGGTATTATGATCATCGTCTTAACCGTCAGCGTCTGTCTACCTATGCCAAAGACAAACGTGTGCTGGATGTTTTCAGTTATGTCGGCGCATGGGGCATGCAGTGTCTGAATGCCGGGGCGAAAAGTCTGCTCTGTGTCGATGCCTCAAAAACATTCCTTGAAGTTGCGGTTGAAAATGCAAACCAACATCAGTTTGCTGATGCCTTTGCTGTGATGGCCGGTGATGCCTTCGATGCGCTGAAACAGTTACAGGCAGAGAACCAACGTTTTGATATTGTGATTCTGGATCCCCCCGCCTTTATTAAACGGCGCAAGGATATGAAAGAAGGCAGTCAGGCTTATCAACGCATTAACCGCCTGGCAATGAAACTTATGGAAGACGATGGCTTACTGGTTTCTGCTTCCTGTTCACACCATTTGTCAGCTGAACAGTTACGCAGTGAAATTCGCAAGGCGGCAATGAAAAATCGCCAGTCCCTACAGATTATCGAGCAGGGACATCAGGGGCCGGATCATCCCGTGCATCCGGCGATGCCCGAAACCGAATATCTTAAAGCGTTTTTCTGCCGGTTGTTGCCGGGTTACTAATCAAGGAGTCATCATGGTTGTTGATTTTGATCCCGTTGCTATTGCTGTCTTTGGTTTGAAAGTCCACTGGTACGGGCTGATGTATTTGCTCGCCTTTCTCTCAGCCTGGAAGCTGGGACGCATTCGTGCCGCTAAACCCGGTTCGGACTGGACGGCGCAACAAATGGACGATCTGTTATTTTATGCCGGGCTGGGGGTGATCCTCGGTGGGCGTATCGGCTATGTCCTGTTTTATAATTTTCCCGCCTTTGCTGAGAATCCATTGATCTTGCTGCAAATCTGGCAGGGTGGCATGTCGTTCCACGGCGGTTTTCTTGGGGTAATGGTGGCCTGCGGCTTTTTTGCTCGCAAGTACCACAAGGTTTATTTTTCGGTGGTGGACTTTGCTGCACCGCTGGTGCCGATTGGACTGGGCGCGGGGCGCATTGGCAATCTGATTAACGGTGAACTCTGGGGCAAGCCCACCGATCTGCCCTGGGGGATGATTTTTCCCGCCGCAGGTCATCTGCCCCGCCACCCCAATCCCCTGTATGAGGCCTTTTTGGAAGGCCTGCTGCTGTTTATTATCGTCTGGTGGTTCTCCTCTCGACCGCGCCCGGTGATGGCGGTTTCTGGCGTATTTGCCATCGGCTATGGGGTTTTCCGCTTTGGCGTGGAGTTCGTCCGCATGCCGGATGCCCATATTGGATATCTGGCCTGGGACTGGCTGACCATGGGGCAGATCCTCACCCTGCCGCTGATTCTGACCGGAATCATCCTCTCGATACTGGCTTACCGAAAGCGCTAAAGCGGGATTTTGCGACTAAAAAGACTTTAACGTGCATGCCCAGACAGGTATATTGGCGGGATACGATGTGCGTATTTGTTAAATGAGGGGCTGAATAATGACGCAATGTGTTCGACGATTTATCCTGCTGGTGTTGATGGGCGCTTTTCTACAAAGTGGCGCGTTTGCGGCAGAATTGCGCGGCTTTACTCTGGCGGAACGTAGTCACAACAGTCTGGAACGCGTGAATGAATCCGTGCTGGCAAATTTGAAAAAAAATGGATTTGAGATGCTGGGCAATTACAGCCCGGAAGATGGCGTTACTATTTTTGTTGTCACTAACCGCGAGCTAAAGAAGGTGGCGGCAAAAAGTGAATTTGGTGGCTTTGGTGCGGTGATCAAGGTGTCGGTGTCCAGAGTCACGCTGGAAGATGGCCGTAAGGAAATACAGGTCGCCTATAACAACCCGGAATATATGGCGCTGGCATATTGGCTGAGCAGCCGCCTGACCGCCACCCGAGATAAGTTGAAGAAGGCGCTGGGTGCCGTTGAAAATTTCGGTGGTCCCGTCGATGAGCAGGAATTGCCGGACTATAACTACACCATAGGTATGGAAGGCTTTACCGGTTTCTTTGAGTTAGGAACATATTCCAGTCACCGCGAAGCGGTGAAATCCATTGAAAAAAATCTGGCCAAAGGTCGCTTTGGTATTTCTCAAATTTTCCGTCTCGATATTCCCGGTAAAAAACAAACCCTGTTTGGTCTGGGGATGAAAGCCGATGTCAATGAACATGAGTTCATTAATGATGAATACGTGATGAAAATTATTGATCACCAGCAACCTCGACGTTTCCCTCATTTGCCTTATGAAATATTGGTGATCGATAACCGCGTGATTGGCATGCATCCCCATTTTCGTATTGCTATCAGCTTTCCAGATTTACATATGTTTGGTGAGCATGGTTTTGGGCGCATGATTCAACTGCCGTATGATTACGAAGAATTTGTTATCCGTGCTATTGGTGGACAGTGGCCACCGGATGATGACTGGTAAATGTTGAATCCTGAAAACTGAATTCTAAAATGCCGTCTGTTAGGAAATGTAAGTGAAGCAATATCTGGATTTGATGCGCCATGTCAGAGAGCAGGGTGTAAAAAAGGAAGATCGCACCGGCACGGGCACGCGAAGTGTTTTTGGTTATCAGATGCGTTTTGATCTTGCGGCGGGCTTTCCACTGGTAACCACCAAGAAACTGCATCTGCGATCTATTCTGCATGAACTACTCTGGTTTCTTTCTGGTGACACCAACATAAAATATCTCAAAGACAACGGCGTTAAAATCTGGGATGAGTGGGCCGATGAACAGGGTAACCTGGGGCCGGTTTATGGCTCGCAGTGGCGATCATGGCCGAGTGCCGATGGTCGCCATATTGATCAGATTACCCAGGTGGTCGAACAAATAAAAAATAATCCTGATTCTCGCCGGATTATAGTCAGTGCCTGGAATGTTGGCGAAATTGAAAACATGGCGCTGCCGCCCTGCCATGCTTTTTTCCAGTTCTATGTTGCCGAAGGTAAATTGTCCTGCCAGCTTTATCAGCGCAGTGCAGATATTTTTCTCGGCGTGCCGTTTAATATCGCCTCCTATGCCCTGCTAACCATGATGATGGCGCAGGTGTGTGGACTCGAAGTCGGTGATTTCGTGCATACGCTGGGGGATGCGCATTTATATTCTAACCACCTTGAGCAAACTGATGAACAGTTGTTGCGTG
>VAPK010318878.1_pt1 | contig 16550 bp, 13 predicted proteins | sample 3395031 | NCBI WGS metagenome assembly VAPK01 (sample SAMN08290443, study PRJNA428436) | hydrothermal vent metagenome | isolation source: Deep-sea hydrothermal vent chimney 1 | place: Pacific Ocean: Juan De Fuca Ridge
CCATGATTATAATTTTTAAAATTCACGGGCAAAGTTATTATGGCAAAGCCTATTAATCATTACCACCGTCATAGACGGTGGTTTTTCACACTTTAATAAAGCTACTATCGTTTTCATATTTTTAAGGGCATCTCTATAAACTCCTTCGCATCAAAATTTTCAGAGTTTTTAGGGATTCCCTTAAATGTATATCTTAGTGGAATTAATATTGTATGGAGCATGAGAAAAAAGAAAAAAGAAAAAAAATGGCTCCCTATTGAAAAAAAACAACTATAAATATGAGATGTTTAATATTGTTGACGGTTTTATTTTTGGGTGGTTTGCTTGTAAATGGGCAGGATAAAAGTATTCAAAAATTGTATGTGGGAACTTTTACTTCGGAGGGGGCAGAAGGAATTTACCTCTGCAATTTTAATTCAGAAACTGGCGATATTTCATTGGCGAAAACTTTTAAAGGAATTGACAATCCTTCGTTTTTAAAAATTTCAACGGATCGAAAATATCTGTATGCGGTTTCCCGGACAACCGAAGCTATAGAAAAAACGGGGGGTTTTGTTGTGGCGTATAAAATTGAAAAGGACGGAACCTTACAGTTTATAAACAAGCAGGTTTCAAATGGTGCCCAACCTTGCCACATTGATGTTTCCACCGATGGTAAATTTGCAGCAATTGCAACTTATGGCGGCGGAACAACATCAGTTTATCCGATTAACGATAATGGTAGTTTGCAGTTATCATCATCAACAATTAACAATAACAAGCTGATAGAAAAGGATGATAAAATTGTTTCTCACGCCCATTCCATAAAATTTTCGCCCTTCGATGGAAAAGTATATAGTGCCGATTTGGGAACAGATCAATTGAATATTTACAATATAAAAAATGGGGTTTTGATTCGTGGAGATCAAAAATTTGTGAAATTTAAAAAAGGAACCGGGCCCCGCCATTTTGTGTTTCATTCCGGTGGCAATATTATTTACGTAATTAGTGAGTTAAATTCAACTGTTTCTGTCTTAAAAAAAGAGAGTGGCATTTGGCACGAAATTCAAAATATATCAACCTTACCTGCAGGTTTTGATGGCAAAAGTTACTGTGCCGATATTCATGTTTCTACCGATGGCAAATTTCTCTATGGTTCAAATCGTGGTCATAATTCAATAGCGGTATTCAATATTAATCCAAGTACAAATGAGTTAAAATTTCGGGGGACAGTTCCGGTTGAAGGCAACTGGCCGCGTAATTTTACATTAACACAAAACGGAAAATTTATGTTGGTTGCCAACCAGCGAAGTGGAAATATTACGGTATTCAAAATTGATCGGGAAACCGGGATACCTGAATTTACTGGTAAAGAGATAAAACTACCTGCGCCGGTTTGTTTAGAATTTTTGTAATAAGCACTAACTAAATTTTGTGCTTATTAATTTAATAAATTCGTCGCGGGTAGCCGTTTTTTGAAATGCCCCGGTAAAATCGGAAGTGGTGGTGATTGAATGTTGTTTTTGAATTCCACGCATTTGCATGCAAAGATGTTGTGCTTCAATTACAACGGCAACGCCCAACGGTTTAAGAGTATCCTGGATGCAATCTTTTATTTGCGTAGTCAACCGCTCCTGAACTTGCAAGCGACGCGAAAAAACATCAACAACACGAGCTATTTTACTTAATCCGGTTATGGTGCCGTTTGGAATATATGCAACGTGTGCTTTTCCGAAAAAAGGCAATAAATGGTGCTCGCACATCGAATAAATTTCAATGTCTTTAACAATAACCATTTGCCGATAATCTTCTTTGAACATTGCCGATTTTAAAATCTCAACAGGGTCGGTTTTGTACCCCTGCAATAAAAACTGCATCGATTTTGCAACACGAACAGGAGTTTTGTCCAACCCCTCCCTAAAAATATCTTCTCCAATTAATTCTAAAATATTTTTATAATTCTCAGCAAGCGATTTTGTTAAGTCTTCGTCGAAAGCATCTATTCTTTCGTAGCCTTTCGAATTGTTTATTTTTGGAGAACCCATAATTTTTGAGATTTTTATTTGCACAAAGATTAACTTTTTTTCATAAAAACAGTATGAAAGATTGTATGCTTTTTTAAAATAAGAAATTTTATTAAAATTGGACTATGAAGATATTGATTGTTGCAGCAACCTGGATGGAGGTGAATTTATTGATCGACGAGTTTAACTTTTTGAAAGAAAAGAGCCATTTATTAAAACAGTACGAATTTGTTGGAATAATGATAGATGTCTTAATTACAGGAATTGGCGTCACTTTTACAACATTTCATTTAACTAATACTTTAAAAGATTCCCAATATAACATGGTTTTAAATATTGGTATTGCCGGCAGTTTCACGCGTGAACTGAACATTGGCGAGATTGTAAATGTAGTTTCCGAAGAATTCGCCGATTTAGGTATTGAAACAAAAGACGAATTTTTAACCCTGTTTGAATCTGGTTTTATTGACTCCAGTGAATTTCCATTTGAACAGGGAATTTTAAAAGCTACAAACAACGATGGATTATTTGACTTAAAAAAGGTTCGGGGAATAACTACCAATAAAAGTCATGGCCGTTTTTCAAGCATCGCAGAAATTAATCAAAAATTTTCTGCACACGTTGAATCGATGGAAGGAGCTTCGGTTTTTTATGTTTGCAATTGGTTGGGCGTGCCGTGCCATCAAATTCGTACCATCTCCAATTTTATCGAACCCCGCGATTCATCAAAATGGAACATCCCACTTGCCCTTGAGAATTTAAAAGTCTCGATATTAACCGTTCTGAAAAAACTTACGGTTACTGTAAATTGATTTTGCTATTTTTGCGCAAAATTATTAAGATGCAACTTACACTCGGGTTTTCGACTTGCCCCAACGATACATTTATTTTCGATGCAATGATCCATCAAAAGGTGGATACAGAAGGTTTGCAGTTCGAAGTAGTTTTTGCCGATGTGGAAAAACTGAACAAAAATGCGTTTAATGGAGCAGTTAATATTACCAAATTAAGTTATCATGCCTTTGCCTTCGTTGCAAATAACTACAAATTGTTGAGCTGGGCCATAAAAATGGTCCCCTGTTAATAAGTAAACGCAAAATTTACCCTGATGAAGTCGCAGATATTAAAGTCGCAATTCCCGGGAAATATACAACTGCCAATTTGCTTTTCAGCATTGTTTATCCTAATATAATTCATAAAAAAGAGTATTTGTTCTCCAATATTGAGGAAGCCATTTTAGACGGTGAAGTAGATGCAGGAGTTATTATTCATGAAAACCGGTTTACATACAAAAAACGGGGATTGAAAAAAATTAACGATTTGGGTGAAGACTGGGAAGAGAAAACTGCGAATCCAATTCCTTTGGGCGGAATTGTAATCCATCGAAAATTTAATCCTGAAAATCAGTTAAAAGTGAACCGCATTTTAAAACGAAGTGTGGAATTTGCATTAAACAATCCAAACTCAAGTTACAATTTTGTAAAAACTTATGCACAGGAATTAGATGACGAGGTAATAAAAAAACACATCGGTTTATATGTGAATAATTTTACCGTAAATTTAGGCGAAACAGGAAAAAATGCAGTTAAAATACTTTTTGAAAGGGCAAAAGAAAAGGAGATAATTACCACCGTTCCTGAAGATATTTTTGTGTTATAAAAAAAATCAGTATCCGGTAAAAGTTTTGAGATTGCTTCGTTACACTCGCAATGACGGGTATTTCAAATAATAAAAACTTTAGTTTTAGATCATTGCAACCGCGAGGAACGAAGCGGGAAATAAACTGTTTCAATACTCTCATCTTTACAGGACAACAATGATAAAAAAAAAGTTAAATTTTATTTTTGAAATATACAATAAAGAACTTTGTAGTGAGTTTAAATACTGAAGCCATTTTTCAGAAACAGAATTTGTACAATACTAAATGAAACTACTTAGATAAATGATAGTTGTTACAGGAGCAGCCGGCTTCATCGGCAGTTATTTAGTTGGAAAACTGAACAAAGCAGGTTATGAAGACCTTATTTTGGTTGATCGCTTCAACGACCACTGGAAAGATTTGAATCTTTTACATAAAAAGTATCGGAAATTTATTGATCGTGACAACCTTTTCAAATGGTTGATTAAAAATTCGCGTGATGTGGATTTTGTATTCCACCTTGGTGCGATTACCGACACCGTTTGCGAGGAACTGAAATTATACCAGCAACTTAACGTAATGTATTCGCAACGGCTTTGGAACATTTGTGCTGAAATTAATGTACCTCTTTTATATGCTTCGTCAGCTGCTACTTATGGAAATGGGGAAGATGGATTTTCCGATTCGCATAGCAATATTGCAAATTTAAGGCCTTTAAATTTATATGGTTGGTCGAAGCAAGATTTCGATGTTTGGGCTTTGAAACAATTCCACACCCCCCCATTTTGGGCAGGGATGAAATTTTTTAATGTTTATGGACCAAACGAATACCACAAAGGGAGAATGTCGTCGGTAGTTTTACATGCGTTTAAAACCATAAAAGAAACCGGTAAAATGGATTTGTTCCGCTCACACCATTCCGATTTTAAAGATGGCGAACAGAGCCGCGATTTTATTTTTGTTGACGACATTGCCAACGTGATGTTGTATTTTATGGAAACCCAAAAGAATACCGGGGTTTATAACGTTGGCACTGGAAAAGCACGTTCATTTTTCGACTTGACAACATCAGTATTTAACAGTATGAAATTGAATCCTGTGATATCTTTTATCGATACTCCGGTTGATTTACGCGGAAGATACCAGTATTTTACCGAAGCGAAAATTCATAAATTGCGCGATATAGGTTATACTAAACCGTTTACAGAATTGGAAGAAGGGGTAGATAAATATGTTGGCGATTATTTGATGGCCGAAGCTTGTTTCTAGTTTCAAGTCAAGCATCATGTTTCGGGTTCGTCATTCCGAATTCATTTCGGAATCTGCTGTTTGAAATAGAGATACTGAAATAAATTCAGCATGACGTCCTGAAGTGGCACGATTGACTTGACACTAGTTTCAATCCAACCCTTTTTTATACAATCCCTGTCTGTTTGTTTTTTATATTCATTGGAATAATTCTATTTTTATAGAAAATATTCAATATGAAAAAATCTCTAATTCATTTTTTATTCCTGATAATCGTATTGTGCGACCTAAGCGGACAACTGTTCCAAATAAAATGGATGGATTATTCTTTCAAGCCATTTATACTAATTTGGATTGGTGGCTATTTTCTGTTGTACGCCAAAAACTTCGATAAAAAGATAGTTCAACTCGCCGTACTTGCATTTATCTTTTCCTGGTTGGGAGACATGCTTTTAATGTTTGGCGACAAAGGATTTATCTTTTTTGTTTTAGGGTTGGCATCGTTTTTAATTGCTCAAATCGGATATATTTTTCTTTTTCGCAGAACAATAAACCTTTCGGGCAAAAAGCCTTTTTTGAAAAAAAAACCCTACTTCTTGATTGCGTATATCGTTTACGGACTAATAATTTACATTGTATTGTACAATCATTTAGATGAAATTCTTAAGGGGGCTGTCTTTGTTTACATGCTTGCTTTGCTGGGAATGTCGTCGATGGCATTGAACCGTTTTGGGAACAGTGCCCCCATTAGTTTTAATTCCGTTTTTATTGGTTCTCTTTTGTTTGTCCTTTCCGATTCGATGCTTGCGATAAATAAATTCTTAGTACCAATCCCTTACGATGGGGTTTTTATTATGGCAACTTATATTAGTGCGCAGTATTTAATAATGCGCGGGCTTTTAAAGCAATATCAATAATCGTTTCTTTAGTGAATCCTAAAAAACATAAACGTACGAAACGCTAATATCTAAGCATATAAAAATTCCGAAAGGCGCAGCATCTACGGTTTTATATGCATTGTTGAGCAACACCAAAAGTTGCGACAGCAGGGGGTTCAGTGCCTATGTGATTTTAATGACCCCCTGCTGGCACCGATCTGTGATCGGTGTCATTGTTGAAAACAATAAAATAAATCAAACTCATCTTAAATTACTATTTCAGTTATTACTCAGTGGTACAAATAAATTTTAAGTCATTGTTTATCAGTCTGTTTTGTCTTGATTTTTTGTTCAAGAAAAACAAAAATCTCGCCAAAACTACAGATTCTCACAACATTTACCCCCAAGCTTTCCATAGGAATCCTCCATGGGAGTCCTACGGACCTATGGAAAGGCATGATGAGGCCTATTGATAAACAAGACTAAATCTACTGAGCAGTAACAAGAATAGTAAAAATAGCTTGAAAGAAACGGATGAAATTATCTCATCCGCGTTTTTTTTTTTGCTTTATTCAGAATAAAATTGAATTGCTTTTTTGATTGCTCCCTCACAAACCGGGCAAAAACCTTTGGCTGTGTTGCTTTTCATCCGGCAATCGATAAACGGGCTGTAAATTCCTTTACTCATGTAACCGCCCCCTTCGTACGCACCAACTGTTTTATTGAATTTTGCTTTACGGGGAGTAGGAATTGAAACTGAATCGGCAACCATTCCTTTCCATTTTGAATCAAAATTAACCAAGGTAGTTAAATTGGGTTCCCAGGGTTCAACTTCCAAATTGTAGAAATCTTCGTAAGCAACCGACGAATTGTAGTATTCATCGCCCAAACCTGCAAATCCATGCCCAAATTCGTGTACAAAAACCTCTTTTGTTAGTTTGTTGTCAGCTGTACAAACCGAAACAAAATTATAGAAACCACCACCTCCGTAACGATCTGTATTCACCAAAACATAAATATGGTCGTAAGGAACCACACCGGCCGCATCGTAAATAGTTTTCATGTCGCTAATAGTTAAATACCGTGCTATATCGAAAGTGTAAAAAGAAGAGTTGAAATAGGTGTTTTTGTAAATATTCTCGCCGGGAATATCAGTGCCGGATTCAACAGACGGAGTTAAAACCGCTTTCACATTGAATTTTTCTTTTTCAGATTTGAAGGGTTCTTCTTCGAATAAATATTGCGTTACCCGCTTGGCATCTTCCACAAATTTGTCCATTTCAGTTTTTGTATAACCTTCGGGCAAAATTACCAAATCAACCTTTTTTTCAGGTTTTCCATTCTTTAAAATATCTACAACCTCAAAGGGAGGGTTCAACTCGTTCAATATAAAATAATTGTTTGGGTCGATCTCTGTTTTGTAGATAGTTTTAAAATTCCCTTCCCACTGGCGGGCATCAATTTCTAAACGTATTTCCTTTTTTGGAAAAGGAAAAATTGCCGCTTGATAAAATGTTTTATCCGTTCCCCTGGCTTCTGCAGTAGTTTGCCATTCCTGAAAAAGTGTACAAAAGCCTTTGGAAAACAACAAACTGTCTGATTTTAAGTCGAAAACCCTAAAACGGTAAGTTCCATAATTAAACACATCGAGTAAATTTATTTTTGATCCCGCCCAAAATGGTTCCTGCTTAATCTGTTCAGGAAAAACTTTTACATCCTTGTTATTGCCACCCAATAGAAAGTCTAACCGTAACGATTTATTTTTGAAATACTTATTGAAATCTACCTGTGAAAAGGAAAAGACAGGCAGAATCAAAATAATTAATAGAATCTTAAGTTTCATATCAATCGTATTTATTATTTTTGGCTGAAATTAATAATTATTATTAAACCAAGGTATGAGAATAATTTATAAATTTTTACTCGACTATTTTCGGGAATTGGGAGGAATGGAATCTCTTGCGAAACCCACAGCAGCTTTTATTTGTATTGTAGCCATAATTTTTATTGCATGGTTTGCACACTTTTTAACACGTAAAATAATTCTACGTTTCGTTTCGCGTATTGCAAAACGTACCAAAACCGACTGGGACGATATTTTAGTTAAGAACAAGGTCTTTAGTGGCTTGGCCCATTTAATTCCTGCATTAATTTTATTTTATACTGCCGATTTTTCTTATCCTGTCTTGCATCAGGATTTAAGTGAATTGAGTACAAATGCAGTTGAGCTTTTATCGAAGGATTATTATTTTGCGTTGACCGCAATTTTGTTAAAAGTAGCCCGGTTGTATTTTACACTAATTATTGTTTTTGTTGCCAATTCTGTTTTGAATGCCGCATCGGAAATATACAATACAACTTCATACGCACATCATCGCCCAATTAAAGGATATGTACAGCTAATTAAAATATTGGTTTTTTTTATGTCAGGAATAATGATTATTGCATTATTATTAGGAAAGGATCCTACAGTGCTCCTGGCCGGTTTGGGTGCATTGGCCGCAGTTTTAATTTTGGTATTCAAAGATACAATACTTGGTTTTGTCGCCTCCATTCAACTCTCAGCAAATGATATGGTAAAAATTGGTGATTGGATTGAGATGAAGAGCCATCGCGCCGACGGAACCGTCACAGATATTACATTAAATACGGTTAAAGTTCAGAATTGGGATAAAACGATTTCTACAATCCCAACGTATGCGCTTGTTGCCGAGTCATTCAATAATTGGAAGGGAATGGAAGAATCGGGAGGGCGAAGGATAAAACGTGCCGTTTCAATTGATATGGGAAGTATAAAGTTTTGTGATTCGGCCATGTTGAACAGATTTGAGAAATTTGACTTGATCCGGGATTATGTGCTTCAAAAAGAAAAGGAATTAAAGGAACACAATAGGAGTAAAAATCTTTCGGACGAAGATTATATCAGCGGACGGCATCAAACAAATATTGGTATTTTTAGAAAATATCTGGAGGTGTTCCTAAGCCAACATCCAATGATAAATTCGGATATGACATTTTTAGTGCGACAATTAAATCCATCAGAAAAAGGGGTGCCCATTGAAATATATGTTTTTTCAAAAGACCAGGAGTGGGCAAATTACGAAGCTATCCAGTCTGACATTTTCGATCATATTTTTGCCGTTGTTCCAGAGTTTGAATTAAAAGTTTTCCAGCAACCATCCGGAGCCGATATTTTGAAACTAAAAATAGGAGTGTAAATCGTATCCTTTTTATGATGAATACCGGCGTTAAGTTTCAATTTGTTATAGTTGGGGCTATTTTAGGCTGCTTTACTTAAATATTATAAATATTTTATACTTTTGATTGTTGATTTGTAACTAAGTGAAAAATTTAAAATAATTTGTTCAATAATGACGATGTTGTTTTTTCTTTATCGAATTACAATTTTTAAGCTCCCGGCAGCTGACGGACGGTTAAAAATTTTAATGAAGAGACAGGGAAAAGAACAAGCCAGAATGGGAAAGTTATTTGGAACCTTTTCACTAATAACACATTTAGTAATTATGGATACAATTGATTATGCAGAGAAAGCTGCCAATATTGATGGCTTGGATGAAAAAATACTAAAACTCATTACTAAAAATGCCCGAATCCCTTTTTTGGAAGTGGCCAGGGAATGTGGAGTTTCAGGGGCCGCAATCCATCAAAGAGTTCAACGACTTTTGAATATTGGAGTTATTAAAGGCAGCGAGTTTATTGTAAGTCCACAGAAGTTGGGATACAATACATGTGCTTATATGGGAATATATTTGGATAAAGCAAAACACCATATTCAAGTTGTAGAAGCTTTAAGAAATATTCCTGAGATTGTTGAGTGCCATTATACAACCGGACAATATGCAATTTTTATAAAAATACAAACCAAAACAAACAAACATTTAAAACAGATAATAGACCAAGATTTACAGGAAATAGAAGGAATTGCCCGAACAGAAACTTTTATTTCGTTAGAAATGGATTTTAAACGGCAGGTTCCTATTCAATAAAATTATTCGTCTTTATAAACAAAATCATACGATTCGTTGTGTTGGCTAATATCCAGTCCAATTTTTTCTCCGTGTGGCGATATTCGCAGCGGAACTAACATATCAGTAACTTTGTACAACAATAACGAGCCTCCAAATGTGAATATACTAACAATAACTAATGCGAGCAGGTGATAAAAAAAAGTTGTAGTTTCTCCATGAATTAACCCAACTTTGTTTGCAAAAACTGCCGTTGCCAACATTCCTACAATTCCTCCAACCCCGTGGGCAGGGAACACATCCAAGGTATCGTCAAGCGATGATTTTGATCGAAGGCTTATTGCATAATTACTTATGATTGCGGCAATAAATCCGATAAAAATACTGGATCCAACACTTACGAAACCTGCCGCCGGCGTAATGGCAACCAAGCCAACAACTAATCCAATTGCTGCACCCACTGCCGAAGGTTTCTTCCCTTTGGCTGCATCAAAAAATATCCAGGTTAACATAGCTGCTGCCGAAGCAGTATTCGTATTTACTAATGCAGAAGCTGCAATCTCGTTAGCTGCAAGGGCTGAACCTGCATTAAACCCAAACCATCCAAACCAAAGCATTCCTGCGCCCAACAAAACAAAAGGGATATTGGCAGGTTTGATCTCTTTTTTGACATCTTTTCTACGGCCCAGGAAGATTGCTCCCGCAAGGGCTGCAAATCCAGCCGACATGTGAACTACTGTTCCACCTGCAAAATCAAGGACCCCCCAGTTTCTAAGGAATCCATTCGGATGCCAGGTCCAATGCGCCAACGGTGCATAAATAAAAATTACAAACAAACAAATAAATAACATATAAGCTCTAAAACGGACCCTGCCGGCAAAAGAACCAGTAATTAAGGCTGGTGTAATAATTGCAAATTTTAGTTGGAACATGGCAAACACTACAAATGGAAATGTAGGTGAAAAGTCGGGATTAGTACCTCCTCCAACTCCCCGGAACATAAAATATGTCAATGGGTTCCCAAAAAGTCCATGTCCTGCCCCCCCAATACTTTCGCCAAATGCAATACTAAATCCAACAACCACCCAAAGGACACTTACAATGCCCATTGCAATGTAACTTTGCAACATTGTTGAAATTATATTTCGCGATTGTGCCATCCCTCCATAAAAGAATGCAAGGCCCGGTGTCATCAATAAAACCAAAGCAGTTGCAGTTAACATCCAGGCAGTATCTCCCGCTGATAAATTTGAGTAATCTTGTTCGCCCAGCCCTGTAGGAATAATTACCCCTAATATTGCGATTACACCGAGAAGTGCCAAAACAAGCCACCAACTAGCAGAATTTTTCATAATATGTATTTTTATTTTTACTATCTAAATGACACAATAATTTCTTAAATATATTATATATTTACTGATTTGATTTTAAAAATAGAGTTTAGACAAAAAAAACAAATATAAATTAACTTTTTGATAACAAATTATAAAAATTGGTTGGATTTTTGAGTTTGTTTTCATTTTGTTACTTTTAGGGTACTGAGTGAGCAGATTATTAAAATAATGGCAGTTAATTTGTACTTTTAATGGAAATTTGTAAACCATGACATTAAGAAATAAATTGGATGAAGTTGATTTAAAAGTTTTGGATATTATTACAAAAAATGCCAGAATTCCTTTCAAAGATGTGGCAATTGAAGTAGGTATTTCCAGGGCGGCTGTTCATCAACGAGTGAACAGGATGATTGATTTAGAAGTAATTGTTGGTTCGGGCTACCATATAAATCCCAAAAAGGTTGAATTCAGGACTTGCACGTACATTGGTATCTTTCTTGAGAAAGGAGGAATGTTTTCCGAAGTTGTTGAAGAATTGAAACGAATTCCTGAAATAGTTGAATGTCACTATATTACCGGTCAATATGCAATTTTTATTAAAGTTTATGCAAAAGACAATGAACACTTAAAAACGATTTTAAGTGGTCAGATTCAAAAAATAAAGGGAATTGCCAGCACCGAAACGTTTATTTCATTAGAAGAATCGTTTAAAAGAACGATTCAGGTAAACAGCTAATTGGTGCCTGCAAGAAAACTACTTTTTTTAGAGTCTTTGATAAGAAAACGTCAAAGACAAGGCTTTCGAAGTCTTGAAAATCAGGAAGTTTATTTTTGTAAATGACTGTTTTCAAGACGAGAGTAACGCAGTATTTGGCGTTTTCTTGCAAATACTAATTGCGTTGCCTAACTGCTTCGTAAATCATTAGTGCTGCCGAAACCGAAACATTTAGTGATTCTATTTTTCCGAAAATGGGGATCTTTAATTGTTCGTTGGCAATATTTAATATCTGTTGCGAAATCCCGTCTTCTTCGGAGCCCATAACAATTCCAACCGGGCAGTTAAATTCTGCTTCGGTATATAATTTGTTTCCCTTTTCGGTAGCAGCAACAATATGTATTCCCGAATCAATTAAAAACCGGATAGTTTTGTAGAGATTTTTTACTTTGCAAACTGGTAGATGATACAGTGCACCAGCAGAGGTTTTAACGGCATCGGCACCAATTTGTGCCATTCCTTTTTCGGGTATAATAACGGCGTGCACGCCGGCACATTCAGCAGATCGTACTATTGCGCCAAAATTACGTACGTCAGTAATTTGGTCAAGAATAAGTAGTAAGGGGTCTTGCCCCGCTTCATATATTCCAGGTAAAATATTTTCAATATTGTCGAATACAACGGGAGAAATAAATGCCAAAACACCTTGATGGCTTTTTCGGGTAATCCTGTTTATTTTATCCACAGGTACCAACTGCACTGAAATGTTATTTTCTTTTATTAGCACCTGAAGATCATGAAACAGTTCATTTCTCAACCCTTTTTTTATCAATATTTTATCAATATTTTTCCCGTTTTTAATAGCTTCCATTACAGCTCGTGTTCCAAAAATAAAATCTTCTGAATTCATCGGTTTTAATTAATTTTTATCTGATATATTTTGTTCATAAAAACAGGAACTTATGTTTTAGGTCCGACGACCGGTGAAACCTGCCAACTGTAAGGCAGGGTTGTAAAAAATGCTTTTCATCACCATATTTTTTTATTTATCCAATCTTCCAGTTCTCCGTGCTGAGCTTCCCAATATTCCATTGTCCGGTTAAGTAGTTCCTTCAGTTCATCGTATTTGCTAAAGACTGATGTGTCATCAATTGTTTTGGCCGAAGATAAAAGTTTATCAATTCCTTCAATTTCATTTTCAATTGAAGCAATCTCATCTTCCGTTTTAACTACCAATTTCTCTAACCTCGATATATTTTTGCTTATCTCTTTTTTCTGTTCAAAACTAATTGTCCCCAATAAAACCCGAGTGGTTTTTTTATTTCTACGAATAGAATTGTTCACTTTTTTTACTTCTATTTCTTTTAACGACTCAATTTTTTTACGTTGTAAAAAATCAAATATTCCACCCAAATGTTGTTTGGCTTTTTTATTTCTGAACTCATAAATACAATTTACCAATCCATCTAAAAAATCGCGATCGTGCGAAACTACAATTACTGTTCCGTCGAAATTAATCAATGCATTTTTTAGAATTTCTTTTGAACGCATATCTAAGTGGTTGGTAGGTTCGTCGAGAATTAAAAAGTTAACCGGTTCGAGCATTAAACGAATCATCGCCAACCTTGATTTTTCACCACCGCTCAAAACTTTTACTTTTTTATCAATATCTTCGCCACGAAAAAGGAAGGCAGCTAAAATATCCCGAATTTTAGTTCGAATATCGCCAACCGCAATTTCATCGATTGTTTCAAAAACTGTGAGATTTTCGTTTAGTAACTGAGATTGATTTTGAGCAAAATATCCAATTTTTACATTGTGCCCCAACGTTAATTCCCCCTTGTACTTTATCTCATTCATTATAATTCGCGAAAGGGTAGTTTTTCCCTCTCCATTCCTTCCTATAAATGCAACTTTCTCACCATTTTCAATTTTTAAGTCGATGTCTTTTAAAACTAAATTGTCGCCATACGATTTGCTTATTGATTCAGTCAAAACAATAACTCTCCCAGAACGCGGTGCCGGGGGAAAATTAATTTTCAGTGCCGATTTATCGACCTCTTCAATTTCTAACCTATCTAACTTATCTAACTGCTTTATTCTGGATTGTACCTGAACCGCTTTCGTTGCTTTATATCTAAACCGGGCAATAAATTTTTCGGTTTCCTCTATCATTTTTTGCTGATTCCGATATGCGGCCAATTGTATTTCACGTTGTTCTTCCTGCCATTTAATAAATTTTGAATAGTTCATTTTTTGGTCGGTAATCTTCCCCAGCGAAATTTCGATTGTTCGGTTGCAAACTGCATCCAGAAATGTTTTATCGTGCGATACCAAAACTACGGCACCTCTATAATTTTTAAGAAAATCTTCGAGCCATTGAATTGATTCGATGTCTAAATGGTTGGTTGGCTCATCCAATAAAAAAACATCAGGTTTTTGTAAAAGAAGTTTGGCCAATTCAACACGCATTCGCCAACCGCCGCTAAATTCAGAAGTGTGCCTCGTAAAATCGCTACGCTCAAAACCAAGACCTAAAAGTGTTTTTTCAAGTTCAGCTTCATAATTATCTCCGCCAAGCAAGTTGTACCTTTCGTTTAGTTCAGTTATATAATCCAGGTTTTTTAAATATTTTTCTGAATGATAGTCTTCGCTCTCAGCAATCTCTGAATTAAGCTGTGCTATTCTTTTATCGAGTTGAAGAAGTTCGCTAAAGGCCTGCTTTGTTTCCTCTTTTAAGGTACGGGTATCAGTAATGCACATTTGTTGCGGCAGATACCCAATAGATGTGTCTTTTGCAATACCAACATTGCCCGAGGTAGGATTATCTTTACCTGTAATAATTTTGAGCAAAGTTGTTTTTCCTGCACCGTTTTTCCCGATTAATCCAATTCTGTCTTTCTTATTAATTAAAAAACTTATCTCTTTGAAAAGTTCAAAGCCGCCAAAACTTAAATTTATTTTATCTAATGAAATCATATAATTCAATAAAAGTGGGCAAAGATAACGATTAAATAGGAATGAATTTTGAAAGTTTTAGGCAAAAAAAATACCCTTGCGGGTAAAAAAAGAAGGAAGGGGAAAGCTCTATGGACGCTTTTTGAAGATGATTGATGATTTACAAACCCCTAAACACAAAACCAATCATAAATACAGAAGATGCTTTCCCCTTATAAGTTTTACTCTTTTGAAAATAAAACCAACCATTAAATCAAAAGCAAAGATAATGATCCGGATCTATACATAAAAATCATTCTATGTAAAAATTGATCTAATTAGTGAATACTAGTCCTATTTTCCCAATATGGGAGAAATAAAAAATTATTGGGAATGATGAAAATGATTGAATTGCCTTTTGTTTTTATTTAAAAGCTATATTTGTCAAAATAATTGGTGTGGCGAGAAATAAGAAAAAACCTTTGTATGAAGGTGTTACGATAGAAGATATTAGTGCTGAGGGTAAAGCTTTAGCTCGTGTTGGAGAAATGGTTGTATTTACAAAGTATGCAGTACCCGGCGATGTGGTTAATTTGCAGGTTATAAAAAAACGTAAAAAATACCAGGAAGCTATTGTTACTACTTTTTTAGAGTACTCAAAAGATAGAGTTGAACCTTTTTGCGAACACTTTGGTGTTTGCGGCGGTTGTAAATGGCAGCTTCTTCCATATAAAAAGCAAATTTTTTACAAGCAAAACCAGGTTGAGGAACAATTAAAACGAATCGGTAAAATTGAGCTTCCCGAAATAAATCCAATTTTAGGTTCTGCAAAAGATACATTCTATCGGAATAAAATGGAATATTCGTTTTCTAATAAACGTTGGCTCTCCTACGATGAAATTGAAAAAGACACCGAAATAAAAAACCTAAATGCACTAGGTTTTCACGTACCTGGGTTATTCGATAAGATAGTTTCTATTAATAAATGTTGGTTGCAGCCCGATCCCTCTAATAACATCCGAAACTTTATTTATAAATACGCCACTGATAATAATTTAGAGTTTTTTGATATTCGTGCGCAACATGGTTTTTTGCGGACTTTAATTATCCGAACGAGTTCTACTGGAGAAACAATGGTAATTCTATCCTTTTTTAAAGAGGATGAAATGACAAGAATTAATTTATTGGACGCAGTAAAAAATGAATTTCCGGAAATAACGTCACTATTGTATGTTATAAATTTGAAAGGAAACGATACCATAACCAACCAGAGGGTTGAACTGTTTAACGGCAAAGAATATATTTTGGAAGAAATGGAGGAGTTGAAATTTAAGATTGGACCCAAAAGCTTTTATCAAACAAATTCGGAGCAAGCATTTAATTTATATAAGGTAGTCCGCGATTTTGCTGAATTAAATGGTACTGAAACAGTTTATGATTTATATACAGGAACTGGTACAATTGCAAATTTTGTTGCTAAAAAGGCAAAAAAGGTGGTAGGGATTGAATATATTCCGGAAGCGATTGAGGATGCGAAGCAAAATTCGTTGTTGAACAATATTGAAAACACATCATTTTTTGCCGGGGACATGAAATTAGTACTAAACGATAATTTTGTTCAACAAAATGGACATCCCGATCTAATAATTACTGATCCGCCAAGAGCAGGAATGCATGCCGATGTTGTACAAACGATATTAAATATCAGTCCGGACAAAATTGTATATGTAAGTTGTAATCCCGCTACCCAGGCACGCGATTTAGCTTTGTTGGATAGTATGTATCAGGTTAAAAAAGTTCAACCGGTTGA
>VAPK010450781.1_pt1 | contig 16532 bp, 9 predicted proteins | sample 3395031 | NCBI WGS metagenome assembly VAPK01 (sample SAMN08290443, study PRJNA428436) | hydrothermal vent metagenome | isolation source: Deep-sea hydrothermal vent chimney 1 | place: Pacific Ocean: Juan De Fuca Ridge
GTTTTGGGTTTGTTTTATTCTACGATTCTATCTGCCCCCCCGAAGGGGGGGGGGGGGGGGGGGGTGGATTTATTCATATACCTTCGACTGATAGGTATGATGTGATTGCCATCGGTATGACTTTCACCCAAACCATTATCCAACTTTTTAATCTGTTTAATATAATCCGTGTTGACCATGTGTTGCTGTTGACAGCGTATCCATCAATGATTCCCTGATTTTTAGCTTTAATGCGGCGGTAGCCGATCTGGTGGCGATGAACGGATAGTGGTAATCTATTATATAAGATATGCCATGTTGCATAACATGCAGGTTGTTGTGAGGATTGAATATATGATTAAACGCACGGGTGGGTGAATTGTCGTCGAGATTGATCCTGAATTGAAATAAGAGTGGTATGATGCACTGAATTTAAAACGGTGGCTTCTCAATAATGTGGAGCAGTGATGGATTACTACGAAAATAATGCGGCGGCCTTTGTTGAATCAACCCGTTTAGTTGATATGCAGCCACTCTATCAACGATTTTTACCGTTACTGCCAAAGTACGCCTCCATTCTGGATGCCGGTTGTGGCTCTGGTCGGGATGCAAAATATTTCATCGAGCAGGGCTATAAAGTCACCGCCTTTGACGCTTCCGCTAAGATCGCCGCTTTGGCAGAAAAAGAAGTCGGTCAAGCGGTCTCCGTACAGCGTCTGCAAGATATCCCATATCAAAACCAGTTTGACGGTATTTGGGCCTGTGCGTCATTGCTGCATGCTTCTGCCAAAGAGTTGCCCGATGTTTTCCATCGATTGGTGCGAGCGCTAAAACCCCAAGGCGTGATCTATTGTTCGTTTAAATATGGCCGGAGTGAATATGAAAAACAGGGCCGGCGATTTACTGACTTGGATGAGGCTGGGCTACGAATTTTGGTGAGAGAGGTTGAAGGGCTAGTGATAAACGAGCTGTGGGTGACGGCTGACCGCCGGCCAGAGCGTGAGCAAGAACAATGGTTGAATGGGGTTTTGTGTAAAAATTTATGAAGGCAGCGACAAACATGGAGGGCCAATGAGATGGCAAAAATTGAGGAATTTAGCGTTAGCAACTATAAGTCATTAAACGATGTCTGTCTTGGTCGATTGTGGAACCAACAGAATGTTGATCCGCTGACATCTCTGACCGCCGTGATAGGAACAAACGGTGTAGGAAAGAGTTCATTATTCGATGCTTTTGGTTTTTTGGCAGCTCTGTTTAATCGAGCTGCAGCACGTCGCTGACAAGTCACCTCTGACAACAGAACAAATTTGCACGCGACTCAGCCTGCATAAAAGTCAGGTGAGTGAGTGGATGAAACAGGCGGTGGAAGAGAAACAGGTGAATAGACTAATTAAACTCGTGTGATATCAATGAGCTGAGAAGTAATTTTCTGAATGATTTGACATGATCGAAAAATATCCACAGGTCCCCTGCAAATGAACTCACCAACAATCCACTCACTCATCACCGGCGGGAAATTTTCGCAGTTACTCGAGGCAATGGTCCTGCCAAAGGTCCAGGAATAAAGTGTTTTGAGTATGTTCGGCAGGGTGTCATCGAACCTGACTTCCCGCAGGATACCTTCTTTAAAGATAGATCGGGTTGTCGAAGGCAGTGCCGTAATACAAGCGAATTTCACGGCTTCGGTACAGTTTCTGAGCTGTTCTCAGGGATATCGTTTTATCTAAATATTTCTGAAAAACCTACTTTGTGTTTTTGTAGAGAAGGTCTATTATCAGGATATTGGTCATCAAAGGGTTGGCTGTGCCAACAAGGGTTGCTGAATAATCAGTGAGATGGAATTGGTCGCAGGTTAGCTTTGGCGTTTGCCCGACATCAAGGGACAATTACTTTCGAGGATGAAAAATAACCCTTGTTTTATTCAATACCCGCAAAATATTGAAATTAAGTACTTTAAATTAGCTAATTAATCGTCATCAGCGGCTAGGTTTTAGCGTTATCATCCTTGGTATGATTAATACCATTAATTAAATATGGATAATATCATTTCGTAAAGTTTTAATATGTTGATTGTTATGTGAGCATCTCTTTGTTATCGAGCGTTTCACTATGTAAAATACGCTATGTTACATAATATGTAGATACAAGGTTGTTGTGAGGATTGAATACATGGCTAAAGCTACGAATGGGCGAATTGTCGTCGAGATTGACCATGAATTGAAACAAGAGTTGTATGATGCGCTTGGTGATGAGGGGTTGAATTTAAATCAGTGGTTTCTCAATAATATGGGACTGTTTCTTGAGGGGTGTGGTGGTTCTACGCGGTCTCTATTTTCATCGCAGGAACTAGGAAACGCTGATGTTATTTAATACGACTAAAGCTGCATTCGGACGCCATGAAACCTTTGCGCTTCGCTATAGCTGGTTGACTAAAGGTTATCGAGCAGTCACTGCCCCTGGCGGCAACACAATATTTTCCGACGAAGATGCGACGGTTGTGCTTGGTGTCGGTAAGAACATGGTTAACGCTATTAGATACTGGCTACAGGTAGCTCAATTGATCGTGCCCGCCCAACCTGGTTTTAAAACAACGTCCTTGGGCGATAAAATTTTTGGTAAAAGAGGCTTTGATCACTACTTGGAGGATGAAGCAACCATTTGGCTGGTTCACTGGCTGATTGCATCAAATCCCGAGCTGGCAACAGGCTGGTATTGGTTTTTTAACAAATTCCACAAGCCTGAATTCACGTCACAAGAAGCGGCCGCCGCGCTTCTCGATTTTGCTAAGCAAAATATTCAGAGCAAATTTTCTGCAACCACCGTAAAACAAGATTCGGCCATTGTGCTGCGCATGTACGCACGTTCAAAAGGTAATGTTCGTACTCCCGTCGAAGACGCGTTGGACTCACCGTTATCGCTGCTAGGGCTGATTACACAAGCACCTGGTGGGCGCACATACTACTCACGAGCCCTTGAACGTGAAGCTCTGCCTATCGGTATCTTTGGGTTTACTGTGGCACAGTTATTTGAGGCCATGGGTGTTGCGGAACTTCCGATTGAAAATTTGATGTATGCCAAGGGCGGTTATCCTGCACCGGGGGCGATATTCCGCCTAACTGAAAATGCAATGATTACCAAGCTAGAAAAGTTGATCCATCAAAAACCAGGCATTTTTGAGATACGTGAAACCGCTGGTATCCATCAGCTCTATTTGTTGGAACAGGTTGCTCCGGTTGAATTTCTACAATTTCACTATCAAGGCCAGTTGCAGGAGAGTGCAGCATGAGCCTTATTGATAAAATAAATATTAATACCCACTACACTCGTTCAATTAATTTAGAGCGTGATTCAGACTCGCAAGCCGTAGTTGAGGCCTACATTCCAACTTCCAGAGCGTTGCGTACACTTGAGCGAATGGCTGAAGCATTAAAGGCAGATGAAAGTCCACGGGCCTGGTCTCTCGTTGGTCCATATGGGTCAGGGAAGTCTTCATTTGCTGTTTTTCTAGCACACTTGCTGGGTGCTTCTTCTGAGATTGCAACTCAAGCAGCTAAGGCTACGTTAAAGCGCAATGAACAGATGGATCTGCGGAGCAAGTTTATTTCAGTAACTCGTGGCAGTGAAGGCTATTGTACTGTTCTGATGACAGGGAGTCCTGAATCGCTGGGTAGACGGCTAGTTCGTTCGCTTGCTGATCAATCTGAAAAAATTTGGATTGGTCGTAGAGGACGATCTCCCTCAATTGTGGCGAAGCTTACCTCGTTAGCAGAACAACACGAGCAACCTGCTATTACGGATATCTTAGCGTGTATAAAAGAGCTGCAATATGCGTTGGCCGGAATCGGCTATTCAGGGTTGCTAATTGTGATTGATGAGCTTGGCAAATTTCTAGAATATGAAGCTCGTCATTACGGCGCAAATAACATCTTCTTATTACAATCTTTGGCCGAACATGCCTTAGCATCTCATGAAACGAAATTAGCTATGGTCGTCATGCTTCATCAAGCCTTTGATCAATATGCACGAGGCTTAGGTGAATTACTTAAAAATGAGTGGGCCAAGGTTCAAGGCCGATTTGAAAATATTCCCTTTTTGGAGTCGTCGGAACAAACATTACGTATTGTGGCGACGGCTATCGAACACGACTTCTCACGGCCCGAAAGTAGCAGAATAAAAAAAGAGGCCAAGCAACTTGCTCAGTGTTTTTTAGACACAAAGGCATTGCCAAGTGCAATGGGAGTCAAAGTGGCTTCCGAACTATTTGAAGCGTGTTATCCGCTTCATCCCATTAGTGCCCTCATTTTGCCGATGCTATGTCAGAAGGTTGCTCAGAATGAACGCACATTGTTTAGTTACCTAGGAAGTAGAGAAGCTCACGGGTTTCAAGACGCGCTGAGTCGCTGTGGCAAGGTGGGTGATTGGATTTATCCCTGGGAAATCTATGAATATTTTATACTGAATCAGCCTGCGGCACTATCAGATCATTTTACTCATCGTCGTTGGGCTGAGGTTGTTACCGCAACGGAACGTTTAGGTGATGCAACCGAAGATGAAGTTAAACTATTAAAGACTATCGGTTTGTTAAATATTATCGGTGCGCAAGGTAACTTCAAAGCATCTAACGAATTGATAGAACTGAGCTTGCCAGCGGATAGGCCTATTAAAAAGGCAATTAAAAGCTTAACTCAGAAATCCATTATTCAATACAGAAAATTTAGTTCAGAGTATCGAGTATGGCAAGGTAGCGATTTTGACCTTGAAGGGCAGGTGAGAGAAGAGGCTAGTAAGCTAGGTGCTTTCAATCTTGCGAAACAGTTAAACTCAAGACACAGCCTGCTACCCATCGTGGCACGGCGTTATACCATTGATAGCGGTACGCTCCGGTATTTTATACCCGTTTTTGCCGATGCTTTAAGTTATGAAAAGCTTGAAACAAAGAGCCGTGACGCACGAATTATCATTTATTTAGCAGAGAGCAGAAGTGATGAAGGTCTGTTTGGTGATAAAGTAGTCAGCCGTTTTTCCGTGCTGGATATCGTGGTTCTGTGTCGAAATGGTGATCAACTACGAGAAATTCTTGCTGAATCACTCGCACTGGAAGAGATTCAGCGTAGTACCCAAGCACTTCATACTGATCCAGTCGCACAGCGAGAGTTTGGTGATCGCTATGCCGCTGCTATAGCTAAAGAAGAGGAGCGGATTTCATACCTGATTGAGGAACCAAAGATTGGTCAGTGGTTCTACCGAGCCAAGCGTCTTGAAATCACTAACAAGCGAGCGCTTCAAGAAGCGCTTTCCTTCGTCCTTAAAAAACTATACCGCCTAAGCCCTCAAATATTTAATGAACTGATTAATCGAGATAAACCCTCCTCGCAGGCAAATGCTGCCAAAAATAAGCTTGTGATGGCGATGCTGAACAATGAAATAGAAGAAGACCTTGGCTTTGATAAATTTCCGCCGGAGAAGGCGATTTATCGTGCCATACTGAGAAAGACGAATCTTCATATTAAAGGCAAGCGTGGTGAATGGGTTATCAAAGGGCCAGCGTCAAATAAGAGAGAAGATGATCCCTGTAATTTTTATGGTGTGTGGACACGCATTGATAATTTTCTGGATACCACAGAGACGTCACCTAAGTCACTCATCGAACTGAACAGAGAGCTACTAGCTCCACCTTATGGTATAAAAGAAGGCGTGCTGCCGATTCTTTACGTTGCCGTGATTGTTGCTAATCAACATGACTTGGCCATTTACGAAAACTGTATTTTCAAACCACGTTTTACCCAAGAAATGGTTGAGTATTTTATGAAGCGGCCTGATGCGTTTACCTTTCAGTGTTTTAGAATTGCTGGCTTAAACTCATCCATCTTCAAAGAGTACTCTAAAGCGCTCTTTAAAGATGGGAAAATACAGGGTTTGCTTGGCGTTGCGAAGCCTATCGCAAATTTCATGTCTGATTTGCCGGAATATACACAAAAAACATCAAGGGGTATTTCAAAGCAGAGTCAGGCGGTGCGTGATGCTTTTAAACTCTCTAAGTCACCGGTGACGTTACTCGTTGAAGAGGTTCCTAAGGCGCTGGGTTTTGAGCTAAAAGGAAAAGATCAAGATGACGCCGCTGTTGCAGGTCTGTCTCAGGCATTAACAGAAACACTACGCGAGCTTAAATATTGTTTCGAAGAATTAAAAGATGAGATGCGTCAACTGTGCGCGCAAGCCTTTCATTTTGATAAAGAGACACCATTAGAAGAGCTAAGAAAATCAGCCTACGGTCGTTACAAAGGCCTTGAAGAATACACCATTGACAGAGATGGTCAACGAGCTTTTATTCTGCGATTGATACAAAAAGAGAGTGATGATGAGGCATGGCTTGACGGTCTGTTGACATTTCTTGGGCGAAAATCTATTGATAAGTGGAACGATAGCGATCGAGATGGCGCAGAATATCGATTAACTGAGTTTAGTCGAAAACTGAATGACCTAGAAAAACTTAGGCTTCATTATCAAGAAGTCGGTAATAAAGTGGATACAGATTTTGATGTATATCTGATCCGTAGCATCAAAAAAGGTGCGTCAGACTACGATGAAGTTGTTGCCGTTGATGCTAGTCGACGTGAAGTCATAAAGATAGCAAAAAAAAAGATAACTCAGAATTTAACCGACTTAGGCGAGCAAGAGCTGGGTTTAGCTGCGCTTGCCGAGGTGGTGGATGAGTTCCTGATGAAATACCGTGAATCCGGTAAACAACAACCAGTGACCAATAAACAATCACCAAAAAGAGCAATGAAGGAGGCGAAATGAAGTGGCATGAGTATGCTTTAAATGTCGATAAAAATACTCGCCATGTGTTGGGGATATCCGGTGGTAAAGATAGCGCAGCACTTGCTATCTATATCAAAGAGCACCATCCAGAAATTTCTGAGAAGATGGAGTACTTTTTTACTGACACAGGAGCAGAGCTGCAAGAGGTTTACGATACTTTAGATAAGCTAGAGGCTTATCTAGGGAAAGAGATTACCCGCCTAGGAGGCGAAAAAGGTTTTGAGCATTGGCTGCGTATCCATGACAACTACCTTCCATCTCCACGTCAGCGTTGGTGTACGCTGGTGATGAAAATCAAGCCTTTTGAGGGGTTTGTAGGAAATGATCCCGTAATTAGTTACGTAGGTATTCGTGCTGATGAAAACCGAGAAGGCTATATTAGTCAAAAGGAGACAATCAAGGCCGTATTCCCATTAGCGGAAGATGGCCTGATAAGGGACGATATTTTTCAGATACTGGAAGACAGTATCGGGATACCTGAATACTATGAATGGAGAAGTCGTTCTGGCTGTTACTTCTGCTTTTTTCAGCGCCAGGATGAGTGGTTGGGGCTAAAACGCAGACATCCTGAGCTGTTTGAAAAAGCTAAACGAATAGAAAAAAATGTTGCAAAACGGAAGTTTGACTGGGGCAAAGCTGAGATTAAAGAGTGTGGCCAAGGTTATACATGGAACCAAACGGGTCCACTCGATGAAATTGTTCGCAGAGCTGAAGAGAAAGAAAAAAAACAGGGAGCGGCGAGCAAAAAAAAATCAACTGAGCGCTGGCAAGATGTTCTTAGAAATGACATTGACGATGATGACCCTGATGACCAGGCTTGTCTGATTTGTAGCTTGTAGCTTGTAGCTTGTAGCTTGTAGCTTGTAGCTTGTAGCTTGTAGCTTGTAGCTTGTAGCTTGTAGCTTGAATAGTAATTTAGCTAGGATGAATTATGACTTGGAAAAATAATCGTTGGGTTAAGTTCCTAGAAGGTTATTGCAAAGGAAAAAACCAAATCCAAGACGAGTATGTACGAAAGGTCGCTAAGAATCTCGGTATTGAAGAGCCGCTCGATATTAAATTTCCATGGCAGCAGGAAATATTAGGAAAATTTGAATCGAAAGATGAGTATAAACTAATTATTTTAACAGGAACAGCCGGTGACGGAAAAACGAAGCTATGCCGAGATATCGTTAAATCGTTGGATGGTGATAATTTTGACGAAAGTGAATGGAATGCTAATGGCTATTTTAGTACTCAAAATAGAACCATTGTTAAAGACTTCTCAGAGCTAAAGAGTGATAAAAATCGCTTAATTGAAGAGCTAATTGATGTGTTAGATAAGGGAGTTGTAAGTAAATCGATTTTAGTCGCCGTAAATGATGGAATTCTTGTTGAAGATTTGGAAAATTTTATCGAAAGGTGCTCAGATAAAAAAGAGCTTGCGAAACGTTTAAAAGAGATTATTGAAGACAAAATTAATTTGGGATTTAGTCATTGTGAGGGGCAAGAACTTGTAAACTTAATTAACTTGTCGAAGCTCAATGCTAAAGAAAATGTGTCGATGATTTTCGATACGATACTCAATCATTCAGGGTGGAATGACTGCGAAGGTTGTGTCGGGAAAGAAAGTCAGTTATGCACTATATACAATAAATACAGTCTTCTAAAATCCAAGCCGCATATAAAGGAAAATCTCAGTAATATTATTTTGCTCTTGCAGCTTAATAATGAGCATTTTACTATTAGGGAGTTGCTGAATCTAACGACTAATACATTGCTAGCATCTGTGCCAAAGTCAAAGCTATTTAAAGTAGCAGATATACTGTCAAATGTACCTATCATGAATTGTAAAGCAATGTCGAAGGTTGATAATTTCCCCGTATTTAACAGTGAATCTAGCATCGAAGTCGGTTTCTGGGGTATGAATCTTGGCCCACATAAAATGCACTCAATTAGACCTTACTCAGAAATAAACAAGCTTGGCTTTGGAGAGCTTTCTACCAATTACTGGGATCGATTGCTAAGACAAAAGGACCATCGGAAATTTAGTATTCCGCTTGATATCAATAATAATTTTTTTGATGAGTATCGTCTGGAAGGAGAGGGGGGGAATAATGAACTTTGGGGTGCGTTACTAATGAGGTCACGAATTCAGCTTTATTGCTACCAGTGCAATGATAGTGCGGCATTCCAATTGCAGCGCTACTTTTATTTCGGGTCTTATCAGGGGAAAGTCTACAACGCGTTACTTCATTCCGATCGTGCGTTGGATATAGATACCATTGCGACGATAGTGCTCTCTCTTAACCGCGTATTTCATGGGCGTTATATCTCTGAAAACTCAGGCAGGGACCGACTTTTTGTTCCTGAAAAAGGACAAGGTTCGATAGCACCTATATCTATATTTCACGGAGAGGATATTCGAGAACGTGATATCTATATCACGTCGATACCACATGACGTAAATCTTTCCGGAGCAAGAGTCGAGCCTATTCTAATTCTGAAGTTAGATAGAGACAATGAAGTGATGATATCCCTAACGGTTGAGCTTTTTGACTATTTAATGTATGTATCTAAAGGTGCGCCGCCTAACACTACTAATCCAAGATTATATAAGAAACTGTTGATATTTAGGTCGAAAATTTCACTTAGGCTTTCATGTATTAGCAGGTCGAATGGGCGAAGAGTAGAAACTTACTCTATCGATAACGGAGAATTTAGACCAGTTGTCTTAGAGGTTAAAAATGGATGAATCTCAGTCGCTATTGCCAGATCTAAAGCAGCAATACAGTCTTCAACACCTGCCGTTTATTGAACATATCTGGGGACATCGATTCCGAACAGATCAAACACCGATGATTTTGCTTTTTGAGTTAATGTGCCTCATCGAAAATCAATATCAGGCAAAAAAAATTGGACTTATCGAAAATATATTCTCACCTGAAAACGATACGTTATATTTTAATCACAGGCGTAATTTTAAGCTTCGTATTCTTCTTTATCAGAATGAGGTGTTGGAAACCATCTATCGTTCTTCTATGACGGATGCTGAGAAATGGAAAAAACAGTTCGATTTTTTAATGTGTTTAGGTAATGAAAGTTTTGATTTTAACGAGTCGGATGTAAGGCGCATAAAAAATAACTTCTCGACATTTAAAAATTTCTACAATGTAATCAATATTCTCAGCTCCCTTACTTTTGATCCCTTATCGAAGAAGCGTTGGACATCAAAGTTTGTGTCGCCCATTAGCCAGGAATATATTTGGTGTGACTACGACAATATACGAGGATCGGAAGATCGCAGATTTTTTTCACGAGGTGGCGAGCTACTTTATCTTATGTTGTGTCGATCATCACTTGTTCTGAGACTAAAGCTAGAGAAAAAGTTTGTTGAATGGATTGATGATAAGGAAGACGCATATTCAAAGCTTGCTAAGTTATTGGTTTCTCCGGAGGAACGTAGTCCTCTTGAGGAGAGTAAGCGTAAAAAACTTGGTTATTTGCCCTATGAAAGCATGAAGTGTTTTGAAACTCTAGCTGAGGATATCGTCGGAACATTAACGCTCTCACTAGAAAAATTAGACAAAGTAAAAATACTTTCTGATATGTTAGGTTTCCATTCAGGGAACTATATCATTACTATTGGAGAAATGTATTGCGGGTCATTAGATGATATATCTGAGAAGTCTCCTCATTACGTCGCTGAAGTACCGTCAAAGACGACTAACAGCATCCGAAAGATCTCTATTCAAAGCATATCTACTCAGAAAAATAAGCTAAAGAGAACGCTTAGTAACAGAATTCCTAAGCTGTTTGAAGGATGTGCTGATGAAGTTGAAGATAAAGCCGAAAGTAAAAAAAATCTAGAAGATCAAACTAATGTTGCAAAGAAATATCTCGCCGATCACATTATTGGTTATCCTCATGTTTGTTTTAGAGAGATAGGTTTTGTTTCTCGTAAAAACACGCGAAGCTATCGATATGTTATCACTGAGAATTTCCTTCATTCACTGGTGATATTGCTATTAGGTACGGAAAAGAGATTGGAACTGAGGAAATTTAAAAGGATGTTGCAACAACGTTACAGTATTTTTATTGATCAAGTCCCTGATCACAATTATGATATTCTGCAAAGTGATTTAAATCGAAATTCGAAAAATCTTGCTGTACTACTTTATCAGATGGGGATGTTAAGGCACCTTTCAGATGCGTGTAGCTACGTTATAAATCCGTATTTAGAGGATGCCCTATGAAGTCATTGGCAACGTATTACTTAGGAATTGTTGAGTCGGAATATATAGACTGGAAAGAAGGTGGAGGCAATGACGGTGTTCCTGGGCGTCTTGTTCTTCGGGAATTTGATCCACAAATCGTCAAATCAATCCTAGATATTATTAACTCCTCACAGTTACCGCTTGCTTCTGTAGGAAGTGATACTGGGTTTATTGTCGCAGTGGAAGATCATGAGTATTATGCTGATCTTGATGCCGTTAAATATTCTTTTGCAGACTTAACGCATGAAAGAAATCGAGAAGGAAATTATTTTTGTTTGATGTTTATTGCAGAGACAAAGCCGACTCACGACCAGGTTACGCGAATAGATCAAAGTATTGTTTTTGAGTCTACTGAAACTCTAAAATGGGTAGAGATTTCTAAAAATTTACAGATAAATGGTCAAGCCTTTTTGAATGATTATGTAAGCGAACTTGTTAAGTTTATTAGTGAGCTAACCCACTCAAAATGGAACAATAGACCATTTATCGAAATCGATAAGATAAGCATTTTTATCGATAATGTCATATTTGATACCATTAAATACGGGTTGTTTTGGGATGCTGTCGGAAAGAATTGTTGCTATTTAGGTGGTATTAACCGTCTCGATGAATTTAGATCTTTGGAGACAGCCGGAAAGAATTTCAGAAAGAATTTCAGAAAAAAAATATCCAATACGTTATTTGTTGATATCGATTTCTGGCGAGCTATCTATAAAAATAAGGAAGTTGATAAATTAGAAATTGAAGAAAATCTCTCTCTAATTAAAAAAGATGATCCAGAATATACGGTATTTTGTAATGCTATGTCAACCTATTTTGACGCCTACTTTTCTAACGTTCAGGAAGCGAATAATCTTAGAAATCAAATTCAGTTAGATTACGATTCTCATGCTCCTTTCTCTTCGGTGCTTCAACCTAAGAAGACGAAAATTAAGTTTAATCTTGGTGAAAAAACGCTGTTATTTCTATCGGATAACGACATTGATATATCCGATGCCCATCGAGAGATTATTGAGCGTGTGGATGACAAGGCTAACAAACCAGAAAAGAATGAATTGCGGAAGTTTTATTTTACTTACTCAAAAGATATATCAGAGGATGTAAAGCTCGATAAGGCCTGGCTAAAGGAAATCAGCACTAGTAAGTTAACTGAAAGTAATGATCTAATTGAAGGTTTGCTGGTTGTTTTGTCAAAATCAATCTTTTTAGTGGATATTGGCGAAGATAAAATAAAGCTTCGCCTAGCTAAGGACAGAACGAAAAAATCATTGCTCAAAAAAAACCAAGCTGCAATGAAGTTTATTTTCAGTGAGTATAGAGATCTTACTGAGTTTTGGGCGTTATTTGGTGATAATTTTGAGCTTGATCTTCCTGAGTCTTTTTCCAAATCTGCGCTTTTGGATAGTAATGAATTGAAAATTCGTCCAGGCAAAGCTGCAAATGAGCTTTATTTTAGAGTGTTGCGTTATTCAGAAGACCCGAGTTCCCCATCTGAAACATGGGATTTGAAGTGGAAGTTTAACCCTCATGGGTTTGAGTCTGTCAAATATTTTGATTTTGAAAAAATAATTAATAGAAAAGGATTCTTTCACAAACATGAGATATCAATTGATCCGTTGTTTATCAAATGCTCAGAGTGCAGTCCGACTATTACAAATACTCAGATGTTCTCTGCTGTGGGCACAAGGACGAAGCGAGGGGCAGTAGTCAAGGAGAATGATAAAGAAGACAACGAGATCACTGATCGTCTCTCTAAACTTCTCCAGTGTAGTTATTTGACTTGTGATGAACACGATAACTTTGTTACGATGTACAATAAATTTTTTAGCGCGTGGAAGGAGGCAGTTGCGAAAATACTAGATCGTCCATTATGTGCTGATCTGACACTCTTTGAAGAGAGTTTTAAACTCTTTATAGAACTCTTATTATCAAAGAGTAACGCTGGTGAAAATTTCAGAGATCTTCTATATGAATTTATTACGGCGCACACATTATTTGTAAACGATAATAGCGAGTATGCTGTTTTTTTGCCTTGGTCACCCTATAGTTTGTTGATGACCGCCAAGAAAAACAAGCTGTTTAGAAATATGGCTGATGCCTATAAACATAGGCAGCTACATATCGGAAATACAGATGATGGCGTATTATCAACGCTTATCTCGGAGCTAAATGAATCCTATGGCAAAGGATTGTTTCTGAGAAAAGATCAGAATTCTCGATGGAATGACCTTGTTTGCACTCAATCGAGATTTGGGTATTTTGAATACGCTTCTCTTGCAAATTCAAAGAATGCTATCAACGAAAAAGAAATTCGTTCTGTTGTTAAGGCTACAACATCAAAGTTTTTAGAAATATTCCCCAATGAACGTCATCACCTTCAAGTCATATGTGATGGCCTGCTGTCCTATGAGCATGTGCTAGCGGTCTACGGTGAATTGTTTCGTTTATCTGAAGATCAGGAAGACCAAATCTCTTTATCCTTAACATTCATGTGTAAAGATCGTTTGTTGCTGGATGTTATTTATCAAAGAATTTGTGAAAGTTTTGATGTCAACAAAATTGATGATAGTATTAAAATTCGGCTGATAAGCTCTCTAAATGAAATAGACGATGGCGAAATTGACCTGCTATTCAGCTTTGATCCTCTGTTTACTACTAATGTGCAATCACATGATGCACCAATGAGTGTTACATCTGATAGTGCATCTTCGTTCTGGGAATATTGTGCCTCGAGGAAAGTACCGTCATCAGACCCAATCTCTAAGAAATCATTATTTTCTTTGAACAATCATGTGATCGACTCCACAGCCATGTTATTCCAAAAGTCATTTATGCAATGTTCTGGGAATAATAGTGTTGCGTCGTTCTGTCGTGAGGTTGCTCAAACAGGATTAAAAGATAGTATTGCCTCAGGTTTAGCGAAGAGTAACTGGTTGGTTATATACGATTATCTTTTGTGCAAGGAAACGCTAACACTAAGTGAAAATATGAGTAAATCTCTAGGACATGGGGATCGCAGAGTTCTTCGCTATGTACAAGGTGAAGGATTGAAACGCTCTTTAGCCATCGTAACCGACAAAGAGACACACTATATAACTACTAACCTAAGCACGAACCTTAGAAAATGGGGTTTTGTACATCCTGACGACATTGAAAGTCTTGTAGATACTATTTTTACACTGTCAAATTCTTTTAGTAGTGATGTTCTTCTAAAGTCCGTTGGGAACGGTAATTTCTCTCACGATCTTGTGGGTACAGCTGGATCTGCCATTCTCATTGAGTCAATTTTTGAGGATAAAGAAAAAATATCCCCGATGTTTTGGGTGCATCTAGATGATTATATTGGCTGGTTTAAGTCTTCTATTGAAGATGATGCTTTTAAGTCAATTGGGCGTTCAGTTAACTATGTATCAGATTTGCTGGGAATTTATTTGAATGAAGAAAATGATGGTCTAGTGACCCTCAGTTTGATAGTTTGTGAATCTAAGTTAATTAACGGATCGGTTGAACAATCGGTTAAATCCTGTAAGCAGCTAAAATCTACGTCTGAGCTAGTACAGACCATGTTAAATTCGTCACAGTCTTTCGATTTCTATTACTGGTTAAATAAATTCCTTGAGTTTGTGATTGGGAATTTCAAATTCATTCCCAATAGATTTGATTTCAATAAATTACTTAGCTTGGATAAAGAGTCTATACATATTGACCTGTATGGGTTGTCCGTGCTCTTTCATTATGACAATGATTCCATTCAATCGGAGTTCTACTCGATATATGACTGTGATCATTTAAATCAGGTGTCATTAAGTTTCGCTGACACTAAAAAAGTGTTTAAGAATATGCTTGATAGCTCCAATGGACTTACTGTAGATATACCAATAACCCCAATGCCTTTAAAACTGAATCGAATCAAAGTGGATGCAGAGACCCAATATGATGTTTCTTCAGGTGGAGAGACATCTAATAATAAACAAGAATTCCCAGTAATTTCAGAGCATCAGGAAAAAGAGCACGCTATTGTAGAAATGGATATCGTTGAAAGCCTATCTGAATCCATGTTATCTGGTACTGAACGAGCAACGCTAAAGAAACCGGCTCAGCAATTTTATTCTGCTAGCGATAAATCAGCTTTAGATCTAGTGGGTCGTTGTATTGATTTTCTTGAAATTAATACAGAGAGAAGTGAAAAAGATGAGATTGATGTTGACGTGATTAAAAAGGGTATCAGGAAGATTTTTAGCCACGAAACTCTGCCATCAAATTTTTCCGAGTCAATTATCACACCTAACTCCATCGTAATCAAATTGCATGGGGATATGAATCTAAATGCAAACAAGATTTTTAACTTGCGTGGAGCATTTTTATCCGTCGTAGGTTTGTCGCTAAGGCAGGTTTATCCAGCGCCGGGCGTTATGGCGCTCGTGTTTGATAGGGATAAAAGACAAACTGTTTATTTTGGGGCGCTGATTAAAAAGACGTTCATAGAAAGAGAGCGCACTCTGTCGCAAGGTTTCAACAATAAGATATTGATTGGACAAAACGAGTTTAGCGAAGATTGTAGCTTTTTTAAATTAGATGGGGCTAGTCCCCACGCATTAATTGGAGGTCAAACTAAATCGGGTAAATCGATATTAATGAATAATATGATTTTGGATCTAATGATGACTAATACTCCAGACAGATTAAAGCTTCGGTTATTTGATCCGAAGCAAGTTGAATTCTCGATGTATTCTGATTCTCTACATTTAGCACATCCGGTAGTACTTGATAAAGAGACCGCTGTCACCCGTCTAAAAGAATTAGAAATGTTGATGAATGATAGGTATATAATGCTGAAAGATCTCGGTATAAAAGATTTTGAAACTTATAATCTTCGCTTACGGGATAAGAAAATGTCACGCGAAGTGGTTTTCTTTGACGAGCTTGCAGACTGGATACTAGATAATGAGTTTAAAAAAGAAGCTAAGGATATTATCGTCCGGTTGTCCTCTAAAGGTCGTGCCGCAGGTGTTCACCTAGTGATTGCAACGCAGCGACCTAGTAACGATGTTGTATTTACTCTACTCAGGGCAAATCTTGATACAAAGATAGCGTTGAAAGTAGATAGAGATCTAAACTCAGAAATTATTTTAGGTGAGCCTGGTGCAGAAAACCTTCTTGGTTATGGGCATGGTATTGTAAAAAGCGAGGGGAAAACCATGTATGTACAAGTGGGGTTTTCTGAATCTCACGTTTTTGACGCGCTAGTTAGGAGGATAATCGACTATTGGAAAGGTGCCTAATAGTTAGCTAGTTGTCATAGGTGTTCGGGATTTTATTCGCCTCCTAGAGCTTCGGCTAAACATTGTAATGAGGTTGGCCTCTTCCTATAATTTTTTTCAATTCCTCAAAATAATTTTCTGTGGTGAGAAAGCGAATAAAATCTTGCGCTAATAAAACAACGATATGACTGAGCCTTTGGAATGAGATGGATAA
>VAPK010434246.1_pt1 | contig 16525 bp, 17 predicted proteins | sample 3395031 | NCBI WGS metagenome assembly VAPK01 (sample SAMN08290443, study PRJNA428436) | hydrothermal vent metagenome | isolation source: Deep-sea hydrothermal vent chimney 1 | place: Pacific Ocean: Juan De Fuca Ridge
CCTCCTCAGTCGCTGTCGTATTACCTCCTCCTCCACTCGTTGCTCCTGAACCGCCACCACCACAGGCAGTTACAAGCAAAAAGACTAAAAACAAGCTTATCCAGGAAGAATTTTTCATATAAATGGCACCACTTACTCAATTTAGAATGAGTACACATTAAACATCAGTAATATTGCAAAGTTGATCTAGATCAATTTTCTCCCGATCTGAGCCGGCTATCTCGCAGGACTGTATAACTTGTCACATTTTTTATGAGCAATCGATATCTTTAAAGAAAAACAGGATTAAAGCGTATATTTTGGCCGTATTTTAACAATTGCTCTCCATCCCGGTTTTTCTTGTGGCATAATGCGCGCCTTTTTTACCAATATATAACTACCCGGACATTTCCCTTGATTACAACAGCAAATATCACCATGCAATTTGGGGCTAAACCCCTGTTTGAAAACATTTCCGCTAAATTCGGTAATGGCAACCGTTATGGCTTAATTGGAGCCAACGGTTGTGGCAAATCAACTTTTATGAAAATACTCGGTGGTGAGCTCGAAGCCAGTTCAGGTAACTTTTCAATCGACGTAAACGAAACGCTTGGTAAACTTGGCCAGGATCAATTTGCTTTTGAAGAATATTCGGTAATCGATACCGTCATCATGGGCGATGCTCGTCTTTGGGAAATTAAACAAGAACGTGACCGTATCTATTCTTTAGCTGAAATGAGTGAAGAAGAAGGCATGAAGGTTGCTGAACTTGAAACTGAGTTTGCTGAACTCGATGGTTATACTGCCGAATCACGTGCCGGTGAATTATTATTAGGATTAGAAATTCCTGAAGAACAACATTTTGGATTAATGAGCACCGTTGCTCCCGGTTGGAAGTTACGAGTATTACTGGCACAGGCTCTATTTGCTGATCCCGATATAATGTTACTCGATGAACCTACCAATAACCTGGACATCAATACTATCCGTTGGCTGGAAAACATTCTTAATGAACGTAAAAGTACTATGATCATCATTTCACATGATCGTCATTTCTTAAACAGTGTTTGTACACACATGGCAGATTTAGATTACGGCGAATTGCGTCTTTACCCTGGTAATTATGATGAGTACATGACCGCTTCAACAATGGCACGTGAACAATTACATGCTGAAAATGATAAGAAAAAAGTACAAATGGCCGAACTACAAGCATTTGTCAGTCGTTTCTCTGCCAATGCATCTAAAGCAAAACAAGCAACATCACGTGCGAAAAAACTAGACAAAATCGAACTCACCGAAGTGATTGCTTCAAGCCGAAAAAGTCCTTTTATTCGTTTTGATCAAGATAAAAAGCTTTATCGTATCGCATTAGAAATTGAAGACATGGGTAAAGGTTTTGACGGCAAACCATTATTTGAGCATTTAAACCTCTTAGCAGAAGTCGGTGAACGTATCGCTGTGATTGGACCTAATGGTATTGGTAAAACAACCTTATTACGTACGCTTGTACATGATCTGGCACCGGACAGTGGCCATATTAAATGGTCAGAAAATACCAACATTGGTTACTACGCACAGGATCACTCCGGTGATTTTGAAAATGACATGTCCCTTTTCGATTGGATGAGTCATTTCAAACAAACAGGTGATGATGAACAAGCGGTTCGTGCCATACTTGGCCGCATGTTGTTTTCACAAGGGGATATTGATAAATCTGTCACCAAGATTTCTGGCGGTGAGCAAGGTCGTATGTTATTCGGCAAACTGATGATGCAAAAACCAAATATCCTGGTACTTGATGAACCGACCAATCACCTCGATATGGAATCGATTGAAGCACTCAATCTCGCATTAGACAATTATCCTGGCACCTTAATTTTTGTTAGTCACGATAGAGAGTTTGTTTCATCATTAGCAACACGTATTATTGAACTATCTCCGACTGGTGTAACTAATTATAGTGGTACCTATGAAGAGTACTTACGCGACGTAAACGAACAGTAAACTAGTGCTGAATAGTGTTGAATGAAACTTTGCAAAAGGTTCTACAGTACGACCAGACAACAGATTAATATCGAGGATTAACTCAATGAAATTACTCATCCGTAACCTTGCTCGCACAACAACAGAGAAAGAACTTCTTCATTTGTTTGAACCGTTCGGAACAGTTCAGTCATGTAACTTAGTGAAGGATAAAGAAACAGGTGAATCTAAAGGTTTTGGTTTTGTTGAAATGCCTAAACAAGGTGACGCCAAGGCGGCAATGAAAAGTATTAATGGCAAAGAAATTGCCGGCAGGAAACTTCGCGTTAAAAAAGCTGAGAATAAATAGTCTTAACAATTATGTCCGATGATGTATACAAAAAAGTCCGTAAACAAGACCCACTACATGGCATCACACTAAAAACAATTGTTACCCAACTCGAAGAAAAATATGGTTGGGAAGAACTCGGAAAGCGCATTAATATCAAATGTTTCACTAATGATCCAAGCATTAACTCCAGCCTGAAGTTTTTACGAAAAACACCCTGGGCAAGAGAAAAGGTTGAAACTCTTTATCTAAAAACAGTAACTAAGTAGACAGGAGTATAGTGTTATGACGACTGGCTTCCAAACTCCTCAGCCATTGTATTAATGATACCTCTCATAATACCTATAAACTTATCAATACCAGCCTGGTTCTCTATCCTGCGGCACTCATTTAAAGCAGAAATAGCGATATTAATAGCTGCGTGGTAATTACCTTTATCAACAAACTCCTGAATCCTGACTGTTTCTGATTCAATATCCATTTAATAAATACCTGTTAAATTATGTTAACGTGCTGTCTTCCACACAGAAATTATCTCATATATAACTTAATTTATTATTAATATAGATCAATTAAACATGAGAATAAAAATTCTCATCAAAAGATCTTTCTGTCCCTGCAAATAAATTAATCTTCAATTTCGATCAATTGTCATTGGGGGAATATTTAGTCGTAATAATTCGAAGAATAGTCAGTACTGATATAACAGATATATTCATAATCACTTCTGAAAGACTATATTCGCCATACCATAAACTAATTAACTCTCCAATAAGCACAACTAAAGCAGCATCTAAAATGAATGTCACTTTCACACGCCCAAGAATTAAATATGATTGTAATGTTCTGATTAATTCAAGTGAAGCCAGCATAATGACAACCTCTTTAATCATCTTTTCTGCACCATGAGCCCAATTACCGGGAAGATAGGTATATAGATGTATCAATAAAGTTATAATTCCTCCCAATATCCAAAAATATATTCCAAGCATCAAAGCACCAACAAGAAAGCCAATAATTTTTGCATGCCATTCATGATTGAGGAGAAATGTTGAATATTGAATATCTTTGTTGTTTACACTGTGCTTCATATATTCACTCATTAAATACGAAGAAGATAATAAAGTTATAAAAAAAGCCGCTCTATTTTATTAGAACGGCTTTTCTATAAAGATTAAATATAAACCTTATACAAGGTAATTAATTAATCATCATTTCGTCCATCACGTCTGATAGCCCATGTTGCATCACCATCTTCAGCAGCAGAATGTTGAATATTTACATACAAGGTTTTGGCATCAGTTGGGCTAAAATAAATACCTGTACCTTCTGCACCAGGATCAGTCAATGAAGCAAATAATTTCACAGATGTTGAAGCACCCAGTTCATTCGTTTTAGTACTGGCAAACCAGATATCCGATGGTTTGTTATCTTCAATCATCACTAAACGACCATCAGGTGACTCGGCAAGATTATCAATACTATCAAAACCTGTCTGATGACCTTGCTGACCTGGCTTAGCAAGTTCTACTGGTACATTCATACCTGGTTTTACAAAATTACTCACAACCGTATTTTCCAGATTTACCGATATAACTCGACCTTCATAATATTCTTTAGCGTATTCATCACGTGAACCCTCTGTAATGGCAACGTATAATGTATCAGCAATAATTTCCATATCTTCCGGACGTTGATAACTTGCGCCACCGAAATCTGTACCTGATTCCCGTGCATGTGATGCATCAATAGGACCTATCCATTCGCCCTGACCTGTATTGTCACGACGTGTATTTGCATTTATAGCCAGAACATATAATGAACCTGAAGAAAGATCACCGTACGTATCCGGTACAAATTTATAAACACTTCCACCACAAGGCGTTATGCCATCACAACCTGAACTACGACCACGATGTTCGTCTACAACATAAATGTTACCGTCAGAATCAATTTCAATACCTTCGTGAGAAAGTCGACCTACAGCAGGACGATCAATTACTTCAAGCGCTACTGTAGGATCATTTGGATCAAGAATGATTTCAAAGAAACGACCACCTGCTATTTCTTCAGCAAAAACAATCGTTCCCCAGGCTGTCCAGCGAATACCATCTAAAGCGTTCCAGCTAATGTCCTGAGCAAGAATTTTAGTATCACCTGTTTTCAAATCAATAACTGATATTGAACCTCCTTCCGGAGCATTTCGGACTTCATGTGTGCGATACATGTAACGCCCCTGGTCGTGACCAGTTTCATTAACTGTATTCATATCAGGCCAGTCATCACGTCCATTGTTATAAATATTTAATGCTGATTCATCTGAAACGATAGTTTGCGAAAAACCTTTTGGCAATTTCCATGGTGTAGATGTGTTCCAGTCTGCATTATTTGCCGATTCTGCCAGGGGTTTAAAATTAAAATACCCTGCTTGTTTATCTTGATCTGCTATCACTCCTGTAGAGCAACCCATTGCCAATGAAATTGAGCATATTGTTAATGTTTTAGAAAGCATAATTAAAGTCTCCATAAATAATGCAAAGTTATAAGTGAATTTGTACTTAAAACTTAAATTATTTATGTGACAGTTAAGTGACTTTAAGATGACAATATTATGATTCATATTTTTAATATAGAATTAAATATTCAAAGTGTTTTTCTAAACTTCAAAATACTCGCTATCACAAATACCAGGGTAAAACCTACCAATGCTATAAATGAAGGTAGTAAATCGATAAATAAAGTTTGTTTAATTAATAAGCCACGTATTATTTCTACAAAATAAGTAAATGGAATAATAAAACTGATTGGTCGCACTATTTCAGGTATAGCTTCTATGGGAAAAATAAAACCGGATAACAAAATTGACGGAACAATGATGAAAATAGCAATAAACATTGCTTGTTGTTGCGTTTTAGCTATTAATGAAATCAATAATCCCAACGATATCATTACGGCGACAAACGTTAAAGCCAATACAAATAAGGAAAGATGAGAAGTAGGTTGTGGTAATTCGAATAAAAGCCAACCTGCGGCAAGAATAAAATAAAAATCAAGTAGTCCAATAACAACATAAGGGATTATCTTACCCAGGATAAATGTTGTCCTGGTCAACGGTGTAACCAGCAGTTGTTCCAGCGTTCTTTTTTCACGTTCACGAACAACTGAAATCCCGGTTAAGATTAGTGCAATTTGCATAATCAATACACCAATTACACCCGGCAGAAAAAACCAGGTTTCTTTTTCTTCAGGATTAAATAAAATTTGCGTATCCATAATAAAAGGATCATCAGCAATAACAACATTTTCTGCATCAGGATCTGAAAAGTACATATCCCCTGTCACACTCTTGTCAGTAGCACTATCTGAATGATATTTCATTGCCGTTGTTAAAGAGGGCATGGTTCCATCTACATAAAAGGTTATATGTGGTTGATCATTTTCTATAAGCAAGGCAGAAAAATCTTCATCCATAAACAAACCTGCTTTTGCCCGCCCCGCTCTGATTTCTTCAATAATGTCCTGTTTTGTCGCAACCTCGTATAAATCAAAATAACCATCACTCCATAAACCTGTTTTAATCAAGTTTGTAAAAACAGAATGATCTCCGTCAACATACGCCATTCTCACATTTTTAGGTTCTAATTTTAGAGCAACCCCAAACAGAATAAGCATAACTAACGGCATCACAACAATTAATCCAACTAAACGTGGGTCACGACGTAATTGTAATAACTCTTTTTTTATAATTGCGGTAATCATTATTTTGATGACTTATCCTGAGTTAGAGCAATAAAAACATCTTCGAGGTTCGGTTCAGACATATCAAATATACAGGTTTGCTCAGTTATAGTCCTGATTGAGTTTTCCAATATAGATTGATTAATTTCAGAAGTAACAACAACTCGTAATTCATTACCAAACTGATTAACTAATATCATGCCCTGCAATTTATGCAAAGCAGAATGAATTTCAGGAAGGTAGGCTATTTTACTTGTATAGACTCTCACATCACCTAGTGCTTCTTTTATCGTATCAGGAGATCCTTCGGCTACAATCTGTCCTGAAGATAAAAAAGCCAGCTGATGGCAACGTTGCGCTTCTTCCATGTAATGTGTTGTTACAAAAAGTGTTTTACCTTCAGTGCTTAAATGATAAAAATCATCCCATAACAATTTACGCGTTACAGGATCAATGCCCGCTGTTGGTTCATCAAAAAATAAAACTTTTGGATCGTGAGCCAAAGCACAAACCAGCGCCAGACGGCGTTGATAACCGCCTGAAAGAAGACCTGCTCTTTTATCTTTAAACGGTGTTAAATCATACCGATCTAACAGGGATAACAAATATTGCTTATCAACCACATCATACATGCTTGCGTAAAACGTCAGGTTTTCCCATACACTAAGCTCTTCATACTGACCAAAATGCTGGGCTACATAACCAAAATCGCATTTGGCTTTATCAACGCTCATGTTATTAATTTTGATACTACCCTGGTCGCAATTAATAATTCCGCATAACATACGAATAATCGTCGTTTTACCCGCAGCATTTGGCCCAAGCAAACCAAATATTTTTCCTTGTTCCACATTTAATGAAACAGCATTTACAGCTATATTTCCATTAAAGCGTTTCACTAACTTGTCAGCCTGTATCATTATTTTCTCAAATATAAAATTATATATAATTATAGTTCTACACTATCCACTCACTCCTGGCACCCTCTCCACATTTTTAGTTATTCACAAGCACAGCAACACGAATGCCTATTAGATATAGGCAATCATTAGAACTGCTTACTGAAATAATGCATATATCTAGTAATATCATGTAGATAAGAGTGTTTCATCATGTAAAATATTATATTAATGATGATATGTACAGATATTTGTCAGTTGATACTCAAAATATCTCATCAAAACACTTACGAAATGTAATAAGAATCATTCATGCATTAAAAAATAATCCGCATGGCTTTCCTGATGGCGCATGGATACCTTATCCTGGTATAACTTACACTATCACTAAAAAAGGGGCGAGCTGGTCTAAAACGGGTATGCTAATGCCCATGGCAGCTTCAGATGGTCCTCACTATGCTGCAAATATAAAACTCAAAGGGCCCGGAAAATATCACCTGACTTACCACATCAATCCTCCACCTTATAGCAGTTTTCATCGCCATACAGATAAAGAAACCGGTATTGCAAAATGGTGGGCACCCTTCGATCAGAAATGGGATTTTATTTTCGTTGGTGTTGGTAAAAAAGGCGGTTATTAGTGTTGCTTAACCTGTGCTGTTCATTGAAGATAAAACAATAAACAGCACTTAATTTTTCACAACTATTCGTTTCTTGTTACATTACTTTAGTTGTGCAAGATAAGCAGCAAGCGATTTTATATCATCATCAGAAAGCCCGTTTGCTATAGGTTCCATAATGACACTTCTTCTTTTTATCACTTTACTTTTATTTTTTGAATTATCACGAAATTGCCTTAAAGTAGTTTCAATATAGTGTATTTGCTGGCCTGCAAGACGAGCATAATTTGCCTGACCCGCACCCTTCTCTCCATGACATGAACCACATAGTGCTTTATATATTGGCTGTCCTTTTTTTGCCAGCCGTGTATTTGTTTTAGTCACATTAACCTTCATGCTGGCATAAAAAATAGCCAGGTTTTCCTTATCATCACGTGTAAAGTTTTTTGATAATGCATTCATGACATAGTTCTTACGTCTACCATCAGCAAACTTTTCAATTTGATCCAGTAAGTACACAGGGTTTTGTTCTGCAAGGTTTGGTACACCCTTTTTTCTACTATTTCCATCAACACCATGACATTGATTGCACAATACGGCACGCTCTTTACCCATAGCTATTGCATTTTGTTTTCGTCCAGGTGTTGATTGTTGTTTTTCTATATCGGATATCATCCGAGTAAGTTCTACCTCTTTAGCTTGTATTGTTAAACTGGCAAAGAAAAATAAAGTAACGAAAATTAGTTGGCTTGACAGCATCAGCATTTTACATCTAATAATATGGCAAGAGTCAGAGCTCCTTACCAGAAATGCAAAAAGTTGCAGGCTAATTTCATTTTTATCGCGATAATCTTTTGTTTCTTGAATTGTCATAAATATTTTTCACTGTTATTTTATTTGTTTAGTGTCATCAACTACTTCCGGATCATTTATAAATCCTTACAGATATATATTAACAACAACATCATACAATATAACCATTACAATCCTTTGATACGAGTAACACCTCCAAACCCACCAACCCAATAATCTTCTCCTGTGGTACTTGCCATTGTAAACACCGTATTTGAAAACAAACCATCCATAGTAGTATATATCTTGAAGTCCTTGTTATTATAATTAACAAGTCCATGACTGGTACCAATCCACATACGTTGTTTTGCATCCTGATGCAGCATAAAGACATGATTAGCTGGCAAACCATCTTTTGTGGTGAGATTACTCCAGTTTTGACCATCAAATCGTGCCAGTCCACCACCCCAGGTACCGCACCAAACTATTCCATCTTTATCGACCAGAATCGAAATTATATAATTTGGATTATAGGAAATATCCACATCATCCAGTCCCATTTCTTTCTTTTGACGGGCATGATGTGAAGATACTTTGGAAGGATCATTTTTAAAGGTAATGTCTTTTTTTACTAGTGCATAATCAGCACCCAGACCATCTTTATGGTTCCAGTTATCCCATACATTATTTTTAAATCGCGCTAAGCCACCCTCGGTTGCCATCCAGATCTCACCATTCTTACCTTCAGCAAGGCCATATACCCAATCATTAGGTAATCCGCCATTAGTATTTTTTACAGTAAATAAATCCCACTTGCTCCGATCATGAAGATCACCACCACGAATACGATTAGCTCCTGACCATGTTGCAATCCAGATATCACCATTTTTAAGTTGCAGGAAATCATAGATAAAGGCATCTCCCAGACCATCCGGGATGTTAAAGGTTTCCCATTCCTCAGTTTCAGGATCCAATAATGACAAACCACCACCATATGTTCCAACTACCAACTTGTTTCCTAATTTACTAAGATGAAAAATACCATTAGATAACAAGCCACTTTTTATATCATAAACTTTATTTTCATCCGTGTCGGGAGTGTAACGAATTACACCACCTGAAGTGCCAATCCAAATATACTTGTCATCGACAAGAATATCTTTGACATTACGGTTACCCACCCGGAAATGAGTAAAGTTGAGAGGCTTGGATTCATTTTTAGCCGGCCCTGCTTTTACTTCAGCTGAAGACACTACCTGAGCAACACTGACATCTTGTTTATTTGACAGTGTATTAACGCCAATAATTATCGCGATTAACAACACGATTCCAATAGCAGCTATTTTATAGTTTGTACTCATTATTTCACACCTGGATGTTTATTTATTACGGGATGTTTGTTTGCAACAGGATGTTTGTTTGAAAGATGGGTCACACCACCTCGGGTACCTGCCCAGATATCGCCATTGTCTGCTACAATCAAGGTATATACATTATTGCCCAGCAGTCCATGTTGCTGCGAAATCGTTTGCCAGTGTTTGCCATCAAAACGGCTAAGACCATGGTTAGTACCAAACCAGTATGCACCTGTTTTGTCCTGAACGATGCTATAAACAATATCACCTGCCAGGCCATCGACTGTGGTGTAATTTTTCCATTGTTTGCCATTAAAATATGCAGCTCCACCACCCCAGGTACCAGCCCAAACCGTATCTTCATGATCGATGTGAATAGAAAAAACATAGTTAGGGTTATAGGTTTCCTTACCAGCACGATTGATATTCAGGTCATGACGCTTTCGCGTACCTAAGCCGGTATTCGTGCTAGGTTCTAATCCAGAGATATTCTCAGCACCCAGACCATCCTTGTGTGTCCATGATGACCACTTCTTGCCATCAAACATGGAAACACCACCTTCAGTACCAAACCAGACACGATCATCTGAATCAACCCCAAGGCCATATACCCATATGTTGATTAGCTCATCAACATAGGTGTCAAATTTTTTGGTTTTTAAATTAAAGCGATTGGCTCCAGCCCAGGTACCAATCCACAGAGTGCCGTCTTTTTGTGAGTCAAACGCATAAATCCAATAGTCCGCCAGACCATGCATGGGAAAATAAGTTTTCCATTCACCATCTTTATAGCGAGATGCGCCACCACCATTGGTACCAAACCATTTGTAACCTTCATGATCAATGCCAATAGCAAATACATATTCATTGGCCAGCCCATCTTTACGTGTAAAAGTCTGCTGTACATTCTTTGAGCTGAGATTAATATTCAACACACCAACCGAAGTACCTACCCAAAGACTATTTTTTGCAGACTCTAGTGCTAACGAACGTACAAAGACGTTGTCACCAACTTCAAATTTTTCAGCTACATGCCAGGGTATTGCTTTTCCCCCTTGTACCTGTTGATCACTTTTGTCAATTGCATTTTTCTCTTGTGCCTGTTGATCACTTTTATCACATGATGCAACTCCAAAAAGCAGGGTAGTTAAAAACAATACCCGCATAGCAACTCTATTAACTTTCACCATATCATCCTCATGTAAAGTAGTATGTCTGATATTTCTTTATTGTTTAACAAGCCATAATATCCTGGCATTGCATTGGTTCCTGAGAGAATTTTTTCACGCAAGACACTATCCGGTTGCATTAATGAGTCACGCAGCGAATAGGTCATGGGCATCATCATCTCCTGGCCAGGCTGATGACACTGTACACAGTGTCGTTCAAATAATTCTTTACCACTTCCTGTATTAGCTGCGTAAGCTGTAGTCGATAAAAAATTCCAAAGTACAAAAAATACTAATAATTTTATTAATTTATTCATGCGTACCGACCCTTTCTTGATAGTTCAAATTCCTCCAGCTTTCGATACAGTGTAGACTGGCCAATCCCCAGTTCTCTGGCTGCTGTCTGTCTGTCACCATTTGCCCTATCGATAGCCTTAATGATCAAACTGTGCTCTATTGCACGAAGTTGTTCTCGTAGCGTCATGTTGCTCTGAAGGTCTGGATTTACTCGATCATTAAATTGTTCACCAACAATATGTGATGGGAGGTCTTTTGTTGTAATCGTGTCACTATCAGCAAGTATCAAAGCACGCGTAATCACATTTTCCACTTCCCTGATATTTCCTGGCCAACTATAGGCAAGCATTTGGTTTTCAGCATCTACATCAAGAGTAATATCATGACGCTTGGCCAGACGAGAAGCATCTCTGGTCAGAAAAAAATGCACCAGAGTAATGATATCGTCTTTTCGTTCACGCAGTGCCGGAATGTGCATATGAAAAACATTCAGACGAAAATACAGATCCTCTCTAAAATAACCTTTCTCTGCCATTGACTTCAAATCACGATTTGTGGCAGCAATAATACGAACATCTACCTGTTTGGCCTTTTCACTGCCAAGCGGTCTGACTTTTTTATCTTCCAGGACATGTAGTAATTTCACCTGCATTTGTAATGGCAGTTCACCAATTTCGTCCAGAAAAATCGTGCCTTTGTCTGCCTCAACAAACAGCCCTTTCTTTGATCTATCTGCACCAGTAAATGCACCCTTGGTGTGTCCAAATAATTCACTCTCCATTAAATTTTCCGGAATGGAACCACAATTTACGGGTATAAATGACTCGTTACATCTAACACTCTGTTTATGAATATTCCGGGCAATAACTCCCTTACCCGTACCACTTTCTCCGGTAATTAAAACAGTACTGTCGGTTTGTGCTACCCTATCAACCATGCGTTGAAGTTCCTGCTGCGAGTCAGATTCCAAGCGACATCTTCTTTCTTTCTCACCCAAAACAATACTACGTAATAAACGGTTTTCTGTTCGCAGACCACGTATATCAATAATCTGTCTAATCTGGTGTAGTACCTCTTCTGTATGCACCGGTTTCATCATGTAATCAAAAGCACCCAACTTCATTACTTCAATGGCCGAATCAATTGATGCAAATGCGGTCATTAACAAAAACGTGGTATCAATACCTAACGTTGTTGCTTTACGCATCAAATCTATTCCACTCATACCCGGCATATGTATGTCACAAATCGCGATATCAATATCGCCTTTGATAAGTCGCTCTAGTGCGTCTTCTCCATTGCCAAAGTCTTCCACCTCATGACCCTGTTGACGAAGGCTCGATGCCAATACCTGACGTATTGCCAGTTCATCATCGACAACTATGATTTGGGATTTAGGCATGACTATTTGCCTCCAGTACTATTGCTTCTGGAACTGGAACAGGTAAATATATATTTACAATTGTTCCTTTCATATATTCTGAATCAATTTTTAAACGTCCATGATGTGCGCTTATTATCGACTGACAAAGTGAGAGGCCCAATCCAGTACCTTTACCTGATGCCTTGGTTGTAAAAAATGTTTCTCTTGCCTTTTTCAAAGTTTCCCCGCTCATACCATGTCCATTATCCTGTATGCTAATGACAACAAATTGATCTTGCATAGATGAACTAATATCTATATAAGGTATTGAACTACTAGAATCTTCAAGTGCATCAGCTGAATTCACCAGTACATTCATAATAACCTGGGTAATCTGATCAGCAACCGCCTCAATTGCCGGAATAGTATTATCCAGCTCTAAAGTCATATTGATTTTTTTCCAACGCTTATCATATTGCATGAATTTGCAGGTGTTTTTAATGAGACTGTTAATATCAAGTAAAACACGCTGTGTTGATTGAGGTCGGGCAAACTCCTGAATTTCTCTGGTTATACCACTTAATCGCTCAGTATGTTCCAGAATTACGTCCAGCTTGCAAACACCTTGTTTTTCTGTAGAGGCTAAAGCACCATTTAACTTGTCCTGTTTTAATTTTTCTTCTTTAACTTCCCTGACCAGTGCTGATATGGCAGCAATCGGATTTCCTACTTCATGAGCTATACCTGCTGAGAGTGCTCCAATCGCCGCCATTTTTTCCTGATGAAAATACTTATGACGTTCAATTTCCAGATTTTTTTCATATTGTTCAAGTTCAACAGCCATATGGTTCACTGCGTCACCCAGATGGCCCACTTCATCATTTCTCTTCATAGGCAATGGTTCATAACTTCGCACACCAGAAACTATTTCTTCAGCTCTTTTCTTCAGGTTAAGTATGTCACTCGTTAAACGGGTAAAAAATATACCACTTATAGAGCCAAACAAGGTTAAGCCTAGCAAACCAAAAGCAAGTGAAGTCATAGCAACAAAATCACTGCGTTCACGAAAATCCTGTACCAACTTTTCACGAAAATGTTTTCTTGAGTTCAAGTTGTATGCAATCAGTGTTTTTAAATGATTAATACTGTAAGACAGGGTTTGAGGATCCCTGTTTAATAAACCTGTACCCAGCTTTTCCATTTCTTTACCAAGACGAGTAATATCTGAATTCGCAAACGGGGTTTTTAAAATACTTTCCTGATAAATATTTTTTAGCGATTGCCCAAGCAATTTTACATCCTTATCAGACAATGTTGTAATCACAACATCATTAGGATAGCGGGCCATAATGTTATTTTCCAGTTCATTCAAACGATTCTCTGTTTCATATGCATTCTGGAGTAAATCAACCTGTTCAAGTAAAACCGATTTTTGGTATAAAATAAAAATCGACAACAAGAACGCAAAGACAGTTAATGCACCATAAGCAACATATCCCTTTGTTCGCAACTTTATAAAAGGTGTTACTTTCCCTATATTAAAGTTTATTTTTTTTACTTTATTCAAAATGGTATATCCAAAATATTAAATAATAAATTCATAGATTACAATTTCAACATACACCAGATATCATGCTGCCTCACTCGCAACATACGATAGCAAGCTGATACCGACCAGTCCCGGCACTTTAAACTGCCTATTAATATATTTGTTATTCTCGTTGATTTGCACATGTCCGATTTTTTGTCAGTTAAATTTTGGTTGCAATTCAAAGACCAATTCCTAATTCAGATAATTCTTATCATTTCAATGAGTTAGGTAGAGTCGCTAGAGTATATTCCCATCATTAGGAATATTATAATTAACATTACTCTCAAACATGAGAATTTTCCCCCAAGTTTACAATTAAAATGTTGATATAAATCAACTAAATCGTTAACAGAATAAAAATATGTAATTTAATATTAGTTATGAATTAACTGAAAAAAGAATCAAATAGCGCCCTGATGCGGTGCCTGACTAATGAACGGAATTCCAAAGAAAGTCAGAAAGGCCAGTGAAAAAACGATAATAACGAGCATTGAAGTGATAACAGGCGTCAAATGCCAACTTATACGTGAGTGTAATACAAGCGCCAAAGACAACCAGGTTAAAAAAGCCGACGTCTCCAGTGGATCCCAATCCCAATATCGTCCCCATGCATCTTGCGCCCAGACAGCACCACTTATTAACATCAGACTGTGAAAGATAATAGCCAGAATTAACCAAAGCCATATCCTTGCATGTAGTTCACTGGTTGACAGGCTGGAAAAAAAACCATTAGTAACCCGCCATGATTTAAGCAGAATGACACCAGCCATACCTAAGGCAATAAATATCATTGCAAGAAAAATTTTACCGGTAACTAAATGAACCCATAACCAGGGAGTATTGTAAGTTGCAGGTAAATGTGAGTCAGTAGCTGGAATTGATATGAGCCACAGACTCATTAATAAAAGAATCGGTATCAATACCGGCATCGTGATGCGTAACTCTGGACGACGCCAGTAGACAAAACTGGTAATCAACCCCAGACTAAATACATTACTCAATAAAATTTCAAATAATGTAATAAAGGGTCCATGTCCCAGTCTAATCCAACGGATAATAATGGCAATTGCAAAAATAAAAACGGAAAAAACAATTAGTTTTGATGATGTGCGATTTCCCATTTTACCATAGGGCATTACAATCAATGCACCTGCAACAAAACAACAGGCAAACCACACCCAGAACTGTTCATTAACATTCATAATTAATTTCTATTTTGTTTATAATGTCCCAATTCATGATGTGATGGATTTTCTTTCTGCAATTTGCAGTGGTAAGCCAAATAATAAAATACGGTAGTGCCAAATTAACCCTGATATCCCACAGACTGCAATAATAAACAACCACGATAAAGTGGGATCGTAATAAACTTTATATCCCATCCAACCACGCACGTCATCAAAGCGTAGTACACCATTCGCCAACGATATTTGTTCACCACGATTTAGTTTTATCGGACTATCGCCACTACGTATTTCTAAGCTGGCATTATTTGCCGCATGACTCTGCAACTTCCAGGATAATTTACGCTTAAGTTGTTCACGCAGTGTTTGCGGTACTTGCAACTCAATATTGACAGTTTTATTTGTACCAGGAATTTTCCACGTTGTAGTCTGGTTCCAGTCAAGATAAGGAAAGGAAGGTAAATGCAAAGCACCCCTTAATGCCCTGCCTGTTTCAGGTATCCAGGTAAGGATAACGGCAAAGCCTTTATTTGATGTCGTATAAAACTGGTAACCATGTAAGCGTAGCGGTTTATCATCACCGACAAATTGTCGTATCGGTCTGCCTTGTTCATCAGGTAATATGACTTCACTTTGTGTTAAACCACGTTGCAAATCATCTTCATACTCAACAGAGTACTTACCTTGCATAAATGATAACTGCTCCAGTTGACCAAAATGTAAAGGGCCGCGGATAACATCACTCAGGTTGTTGATATTGAATACACCTCCCTCCACTATCTCCACGTTTGCTTCAAAGCGACTTAACCGTCCGAATGCGGCCAGTAAGAGTAACAACAACAACGCCAGATGAAAAACTAACATACCGCGACTTTTTCTTAACCCGGGTTTCATAATGATTGCAGCTAATAAATTCAGTGCCAGCAATGCAAAGGGTAAACTGAGCATCCATATCAAATCTTTTTGATCATGCAAGGCATATAACAATATACCGAGTAGTAACATGCCAACGACTGTCAATTTTCCTGACGCTAATAATTTTAAAAAAATCATGGTGGATTTCCACAACTTGTTCTCATCCAGAACCGTCCACCACAGTTGCTCGCAGTCCAGTTGCCACTGGTTGCCCATGAGGATATGCCCAACATCGCATTCTGATAATAAGGCCCATTTGTATAGGGTGAGCTAACATTGGTGCCTTCAGCTAAACCCGCTTCTGCACCC